>Ga0308164_10000503_pt1 | contig 64925 bp, 63 predicted proteins | sample PhyTR2_FD_201031 | JGI IMG/M metagenome (GOLD analysis project Ga0308164, IMG submission 201031) | Phyllosphere microbial communities from UC Gill Tract Community Farm, Albany, California, United States - DLSLT.R2 | ecosystem: Host-associated > Plants > Phyllosphere > Unclassified | place: USA... | reverse complement strand
CATAAGACTGGCGTATTATAAGGGAGATAATAACCTTCCCGTAATTGACAAGGAAACCAATTATTATCCGTTTGGGCTTGAGTACGGCGGTTATAATGGAACGTATACGCGAACTTACCGATATGGTTTTCAAGGCCAGGAAAGGCAAAAGGAAACGGGATGGAGTTCTTTTAAATGGCGAAACAGCATACCGGAACTAGGGAGGTTCTTTAATATAGAACCTTTATCTGAAGAATATAATACCTGGTCGGTGTATGCCTTTAGTGGAAACAGGGTAATTGACGCCAGAGAGCTTGAAGGCCGAGAGCCTGTAAATATAAATAAAACCACTAAGAATTTGGTAATTGTAAATCAAGGTTATGTTGGCTTTCCTCCTCCTGTAGCAGCACAATCTCAAAACTATGCTAAATATAATAAAGATGGAGGTATAAACTATGACGGTATCGGTATCATAAACAATTTGAATAGTGCTACTACACAAGTTGGGGTATTTGCTTCTGCGAAAGGAGAGGTAACAAAAAATGACATATTGACATCAATAAAAAGTTTCAGAAAGCAGAGTCCAGATGGTAAGCTAATCATGGTTGGACATAGTATAGGCGCTGATAATTTGGTTGAATTAGTTAATGAACATACGGAAGTTAAAGTCGATTTATTATTCACATTAGATATCGCTGATGATCCTCTATCTGGAGCTGATGATGATGATATTTCGTCTAATGTTAAGACTGCTGTCAACTATTATAATAAAAATGATGGATTTATGCATTCTGCCATAGGTGGAGAAGATATTGAAGCAAATGATTCTTCAAAAACAAAAATATTGAACGTTCCTGTAAATTCTCCGCATACTCAGATTGATAACACTTATCGGTATAATGCATACAATGCTGTAGTTAAGAACTAAATAAAAAATAATAATAGAAATAATGAAAGATTTAAAAAATATTATAATAATTCAGATAATTAATATGATCTACTTTCTATTAATAGAAGTTTTTTCCAAAAGTAATGCTGCATTTTTAATGACAAAAAATGCCATAATTGTTCTTTATTTAATAGGAAGTTTATATAGTTTATTCGCGATAATTGTTTCTATAAAAATAAAAAATAATTTTAAATGGCTGTTTCTAGTAATTAGTATTTTATTTTTTTTAATATATTCTTATGAAATATACTTTAATATAGCAATTTACAATTCTAATTAATAGGATTTCAAAACAAAAGAAAAATAACAAAAATCCGCTGGTAGAAAACCCAAATCCTTCTTCTGGAGATTACAGACAAAACCTAAAATTTTTCCAGATTTAGATCCTTCTACAAATAATAATACTAAACCACCTGCTAAAGATGGTATTATTAAAGCTATAGATGATAACAAACGTGAAGATCATCTAATAAATAAAATGTAACAATCAGTAAACCGATAACTCAATATATATGAAACATTATTTTTTATTATTTTTTACTATTCTATTTTCTTGTTGTAAAAACGGAACTTCAAACAATAAGAAAATAGATATGTCTGATAAAGAGATCGCATTAACTACAGCAGAAAAAAAGTGGAAAGAAGTTTATGGAAAATCAGCAATAGATAAACAAAAACCATTTGTGGCAGAAAAAAAAAATGATAGTATTTGGATTGTGCATGGAACTTTTCCAAAGCCTACAATAGGAGGTGTCGCTTATGCAGAAATAAATGTGAAGAAGCGAAAAGTTACTACATATACCCATGGAGAATAAGAAGTTACATTATAAAATAAGACTCTGATATCTGCTCTGTATGGTCATAGTTTGTAACTTTGGAAGAAATAATAATAAAGTCCACCAAAATTGTGGTGGACTTTTATTTTAAAATAGGTAAGGTATTATCTTAGACAAATGCTTCAATATTTGCCAAGCAGACGGACAAAAAGTAAAGAAGATCTTTGGATCCAATACAACAGATTATCTGGACGGTTTCCAGTATGAAAACGGAATTTTAAAATTCTTTCCTGCGTCAGAAGGTTTCTATAATGTGGAAAGGCAAGAATATGTTTTCAATTATACAGATCATTTAAGTATAAAACCACTGTTCAAATTGGACATGCCCCCAAAAAGTTAGACACCCTTTTACGGGCATTTTATTTACCTGTCAATCAAAATCTTTCTGGCCACCGTTTGGTCATTGGCTTTTACAACACCAATGTAAGCGCCGTTCGGAAGACTTGAAATATCAATTTTTGTGATATCAGCTGTTCTTAACATCGTATTTCCAAGAAGATTGGTAATTTCAAAACTGAACTTTTTAATGGCGGGATCCGGTAATTCAATAGTGAGGAAATCTTTTGCCGGATTAGGATAAATATGTACTGTTTCAAGAGTGTTTTCTGAAAGAGCTTCTCTGTTTGCCGAAGTACTTGTAGAGGCCACCGCAAAGTGTTGTAAGGCTCCTACAGAGGCTTTTCCTATCTTCAAAATATAAACAGGATCTGTATTGGCAAAAGTATCACTGGTAGAATGGGGATAAGGGCTTCTTATTTTTTCAAAAAAGCCTGTAATCACTTCTCCTTTCTGTTCAAAAGGAATATAGTCGGTACTTTCTGCTGGATCTACTGCTGTTTGAAGTGGAGAATACAGCGCTGTACAATTTCTCAGCTGTTGGGTTACAGCGGCAGAAGCAGCGTTATTGCTTGATAGTCCACCCTGATCTTCATCACAGAAAACTGTATTGTTATTATTTCCCATAACACCGCCTACCTGATCCAGATTAAAAACCAGTTTAATATCCAGTATGCGTTTTGTTCCCTGGTACGCAATATTATTGGCGTAATGACGACTTCCCCTTAAACCTTGCTCTTCACCAGAAAAGTGGATGAATTTTATAGAATACTCTGTAGGCACATTTCTTAAAATTCTTGCAGCTTCCAGAATAATGGAAGTTCCGCTTCCATTGTCGTTTACTCCAGGGCCATTAAGACTGTCAAAATGCCCGCAGATGATCACATATTTGTTGGGATAAACGGTTCCGGTTTTGGTGATCACCAGGTTTTTAGAACTTGTACTTCCAAATGTAAAAGGATCCTCCACAATCTGACTTGCTGTATATCCATAAGAAAGATACTTGTTTTTAAGCCAGTTTAAAGCATTAGCATTATTGGTGGAACCTGTTGTTTTGATCCCCAGATTGGAAAACTCCTGAAGATTGGTGGTAATATTGGTTTGGGTAACCATATTAGCCCTGTTTTGGTACGCCTGAATAAAAGATTGGGCAGTTATGCTTTGCATTCCTAACGACGAAAGCATGAATAAAGTGATTTTTTTCATGATATTTATTTTGTAATGGTGATGGTAAATATAATAATAAATCCCAAGTTGTTGACTTGGGATTTATTATTAATTATGTGAGTTCGGTTATTTTTCGATGATTACCTTTCTAGTAATGCTGTTCTTATCGGTTTTTATGGTAACCAGATATGTACCGTTTACAAATTTTGAGGCGTTTATTTTTCTCTGATTTTCAGCATTCACAATTGAACGTCCAGCCATATCATTAATCTCAACAGCAAAATTTTTGATCTCTTTTGGCAGATCAATAGTAAGCATATCTTTCGCAGGATTAGGATAGATCTTTACAGATTCTAATGAATCAGAAGTCACATCATTCACCGCTAATAAAGTAGTTGACGCCACAGCGAAATGCTGTAATGCTCCCACTGCTGCTTTTCCTACATTATATACATAAGTAGGATCCACGTTGGCAAAAGTATCATTGACAGTATGTTCATTGTTACTTCTCTCATATTCATAAAACCCGGTGATAATATCTCCTTTTTGCTCAAAAGGAATATAGTCTGATGAATAGGCATTTGAAATAAAAGTCTGCAGCGGCGAATATAGGGTAGTACAGGTCGCCAGCTGCTGCGTAATGGTATTGGAGGCTGCATTATTTCCAGACTGGCCAGAAAGATCTCTTTCACAGGTAATGGTATTGTTTGTATTGCCTATTTTACCACCTACCTGATCAATATTAAATACAAGTTTTATGTTCAGTGCGCGTACTCCATTTTGAAAAACCACATTGTCAGCATAATGATAACTTCCGAGAAGACCTTGCTCTTCACCGGAAAAATGGATGAATTTAATAGAATATTCTGTAGGAATATCTTTCAAAATCCGGGCTGCTTCCAGCAGAATAGAAGTTCCGCTTCCGTTATCACTTACTCCGGGGCCCACAATAGTGTCGTAATGCCCGCAGATAATAACATATTGGTTTGGATAAACCGTTCCGGTTTTAGTAATGATTAAGTTTTTAGAATTAACTGTATTTCCCTGGCTCACAAAACTGAAAGGATCTTCCGTAATCTGGCTTGCGGAATATCCGTAAGATTGGTATTTGGCTTTAAGCCAATTCAGAGCATCAGTATTGGCAAGAGAACCGGTAGTTTTCACCCCAAGATCACTAAAACCCTGAAGATTAGCTGTAATATTGGCCTGAGTAACCTGATCCGCCCTGTTTTTATAGGCCTGAATAAATGTTTGCGCCTGAAAGCTGTAAGTTGATAATGAAAATAGAAGAAAAGCAGTTAATTTTTTCACCTTTTTAATAAAGTTTTATAGAGTCAATAATTTAGCAAATGTAGATAATAAAAAAATCCCGAGCAAAAAACCCGGGATTATATTGATAACAAAAAATTGTACATTATTTTACTTGATCTACAACAGCTCTGAAAGCTTCAGGGTGATTCATTGCTAAATCTGCTAAAACTTTTCTGTTAAGTTCGATGTTGTTCTTCTTAAGAGCTCCCATAAACTGAGAGTAAGACATTCCGTGCTCTCTAGCTCCTGCGTTAATACGCATGATCCAAAGTGATCTGAAGTTTCTCTTTTTCTCTTTTCTACCACGGTAAGCATATTGCATTGCTTTTTCCACGGCATTTTTAGCTACAGTCCAAACGTTCTTTCTTCTACCGAAAAAACCTTTAGCTTGCTTAATAATTTTTTTTCTGCGAGCTCTTGAAGCTACGGCATTTACTGATCTAGGCATAATTTAAATTGTTTTTTTGAAAAGGGCGGTAAACTGTTGCATTACACTTATCTGCACCGTTTCAGGGTTAAAATTGTTGAATTTTTAATTCTTATAAACCGAATAATGGATTATAAAAACTACTTAATTGCTAATTGACGTTTAACGCTTTTTTCGTCCACTTTTGCAACATAAGAAGTTTGCGTAAGATTTCTCTTTTGCTTAGTTTCTTTCTTTGTCAAAATGTGGCTTTTGAAAGCATTTTTTCTTTTAATCTTCCCGGTTCCGGTAAGTTTAAAACGCTTTTTAGCACCTGATTTCGTTTTTAATTTTGGCATTGTTTTGCTTTTTTATGTTTTTGTTATCAATATCTGTTTGGTTTCCTAAAGCATTAGGAATAATAGGGTGCAAAGATACAAAAAAAACATTAATCTTTTCCCTGCAACACAAGACTTTCTAACAACAGCTCTTTTTTAGGAATAACAATTACTTCCAGCTGTTTATTTTTGTATTGTATTTCTGTACTGAAATCTCTACTTTGTTGCTGCTCCAATTTTACCATCCAGTTTTTTTGAGGAATATGATCCATTAAGATCGTATAACTATTACCCTTTTGCATTCTTTTTAAGAGCTTTCTATCGGTAAATACACTTATAGTATCTTTTTTGTTTTGCAGTAAATAACCTGGAATTCTCAATTCATTAGAAGATTCCTTAATTCCTCCATTCTTACCATATTTATTAAAGAATAAGATGTATTTGCTGTCTCCTTCTGTAGCAAGAATTTTGATGAAATTATCATTAAAGCTTTTGTTGACTTTAAGTTGTTCTCCAATATTAAAATTGAGAACTCCTCCGGTATTAAAAATGATAATATCCGGATTTCTCTTTAAAATATAACGGGCATCACCCAATTCATGAGCCAGGGCACCGGTACCAAAATTAGCCGGTGGATGTCTGGGAGTATAGTAGTCATTAAGTCCCAGCATATCTATTGCCGGCAGCTCAGATGAATAAGGAATACACCCGGATGCTGTCACTGCAATCAATGTGGTTGATGGGAAAATGTTTTTCAGTTTTTCCCCAAGATGCATTCCTCTGAATTCCCATACCTCTTCTTTAACATTACGGTTATCAGGAAATAGTGTCTGCAGCCAGACATTGGCTAAAAATAATACAATTAATATTGGAAGTGTCTTTTTATTATAAGTGTTGATAGGTTTTAGTGTCTGAAGTCCTAAAATAATAGCAAATACAAAAAAGATCAGAATGACATAATAATGTCTGAAAGCAGGAAAAATATCTCCTCCTACCAACGTGATATATAATGTCCAAACCGCAACATTTAATAATAAATATAATCCTGAAAGATTTTGTTTTTTAACTGACAGAATGTACAGAAAATATAATCCTAATCCTGAAAACAAAGCTGTTCCCAAAAAAGCTTTTACACTATAAAATCCTCCCCGCAGAATATGATGCAGCGAAATTTTCACCTTTACCAATGCTGTATTCGGAACGAGTTCCCCATAATAGGAATACCTGAAAGCCAATTGAGCCAAAACAAACATCGATGGGATACAGACTACAGAAAGCAGTAATTTCAATAAGCCGGATGTATTATTACGGTTGATAAACAATAGAAAAGCTGCAGCTAAAATGGTAAAAAGAAAACCGTCCGGCCGAGTTAAGGCTAGTAAACCAAGCCATAAAGACAAGTGGTAAACCCTTTTTAAATTTCTGGTGTTTATAATATGAAGTACTTCAACAATTGCGAGCGTTAGAAGTAAAATATATAAAGGCTGCTCTAATCCTCCAATAGCCCATACAGCAAAACATGGAGTTGTTACCAATAGCAGAACGGCGAAAAAAACATAGTCTTTTCGTATGTTTTGCTTTCGGAAATAGTTTAGAATGACCCCAATGGTTCCTATAGAACAAAAAAAACCTACTATTCTTACAGATAAGATAAGCCCAACTCCCATCTTTCCCAACGCAGAAATTATTAAGATCCAGAGAAGATTAGAATACCCTTCCACAGGCTTTCCATCCGTCCAGTTTAATCCCTTTCCTTCAATAAAGCGCTGCACATACCGAAGTGAAATTAAACTATCATCAGAAATAAAAGGGTAGTAATAGTAACAGCTTAATGAAAATATAATTATACAAGCAATAAAAAACACACTGTATCCGAATTTCATTATCTATTAGGTTTTATATTTGACTTCCTAAAGTTTTTAGGAACAATGGCCTGCAAAATAACAAAAATTTATGGAGCTTAGAAAATAAAAAAGCAGCAGGTACGATACCTGCTGCCTAATATATGTATATTGGATAATTATGATTGAAAGAACTCTAAAAGGTCTTTATTAATCGTGGCGGCTTCAGTAGTTGGCATACCATGAGGGAAACCAGGATACGTAATTAACTTCCCGTTTTTAACCAATTTTGCAGCGACAACACCGGTAATTTCGTAAGGCACAATCTGGTCATCTTCTCCATGTAATACCAATACCGGTACTTCCACACTTTTAAGGTCTTCAGTAAAATCTGTTTCAGAGAAAGCCTTGATACAGTCGTAATGAGCTTTGATAGATCCCATCATTCCCTGTCTCCACCAGTTTCTGCGGATTCCTTCAGATTCTTTGGCTCCTTCTCTGTTATATCCGTAAAACGCTAAAGAAAAGTCTACAAAATATTGTTGTCTGTTAGTAGCTGTATTCTCACGGATTTCATCAAAAATAGACATAGGAACACCATTCGGATTGTTGTCTGTTTTAACCATTATCGGGGTAACAGCACTTATCAAAACTGCTTTAGCTGCTCTCCCTTTGCTGTGTTGGGCCACATAACGAATTACTTCACCACCACCGGTAGAATGTCCAACATGGATCACGTCCTTTAAATCTAATGCTGTCACAATTTCTGCAACATCGGATGCATAAGTATCCATATCATGTCCGTCAGCAGTTTGGGTAGATCTTCCATGCCCTCTTCTGTCATGAGCAATAACCCGGTAACCCTTTTCTAAGAAAAATAACATCTGTGCATCCCAATCGTCACTAGATAATGGCCATCCGTGGTGGAAGAATACCGGTTGTCCTTTTCCCCAATCTTTGTAATAAATCTCTGTTCCGTCTTGTAATGTAAGTGTACTCATTGTTTGTTTTTTATGATTAATAAATTAATAATGTATTTTGTTTTTTATATTCACAAATGTAAACGTAAAATATTCACAATACATTGATCTAAGATAATGTATTAATAAAAATATAAAACTAAGGAAATGCATTATTAACACTCATTTAATAATAGAAGTAATGAATCGTTTGATTACTTGAATATAGCTGATAACCGGGATTGTCTTATTATTCAGTTCTTTCTAATATTGATTATCACAAACAATACCATTTTGAGGCGTTAAAATAATAACATTTCAGAACATAAAAATGGCTGTGCATATGTTCTTAATGACATTTAAATAATCTTCTTACGATGTATTCTAAGCTCTATATTTAATTCAACTATGATTTCATCCGCAGATTTACACCTGGAAAGCGCATTATTTCTTGTTGCTTTGATGATATTTTTCGGAGCAGGATTTTTATATACGCTCATTATTTTCATTAATAATTCTATACGAAAGAAAACTGAAAATGCACAATATTACATTCTTTCTTTTCTCATTTCCGGAATAATTGTACTGGCTTTAGTCTCATTTTGTTTTTATATGATGATAATGTGATAAAGTCAGAGTTGTAAACAAAATCACTGTAAACAGGGATATTTCAAGACTTCCGGATTTGGTAATTTTAGCGAATGGCACACCGTATTTATTTATACAACTACGATCAGAAAACAAACCAGTCGTTCGACACCTATTTAGGTGAATGGAATTACGAGATTCCTTTATTGCTGTACCCGCTCATATCAGAAGATATCAAAGTTGAAGGTGCTGAATTTTTCTCTGACAAAGAACAGGGAATTGTCCGGCTGCGTTATTTTTTCAATTTACTGGCTGACACCTATCAATTGCATTATAAAAAAGCTTATTACGAACCCGTTAATACAATGTTTGAGTTCCTGGAAGCATTACCTTATGATACATTTGTACTGAATGCAACAGATGTCTTCAATATGAATGAAGAAAAGCATAAACTACAGGCGAAGGAATGGTTAGTAGAGATCCAGCAGAAAAATAAACTGTATAAAGAAGCAGTAGAAACACAAAATCTTGCCTTATTAGATTCTTTGTTTTCACAATACGGTTACTCGTCATTTCTCGACATTTTACAAACCGACTGGATCAATTACGGACTGGGTTATTTTGAAGAGCACGCTTATAAGAAAATAGCATCTTCTACATTTGAACAAGATGGAAAGCTGGGTCTGAAGGATGCAAAAGGTAAAGTGTTGGCACCGGCTATTTATGATGATATTTTTGAAGCAGATCATTATTACGGTATATTGGTGATTCAGAGAGAGGGACTATTCGGTTACCTGCAGAGTGATGGAAAAGAACTGGTTTCTCCAATATATGAAGAAGCTTTCGATGTATTCGATTTTGCGCTGGAACCTTTAGGTGAAGTAAAAGTAAATGGAAAATCAGGCATTTTAAAAATATTTTCAAATTCCTGGCTTATTCCCGCTGATTATGATGCAATCGAAAAAATAGCTTATGGATTCCTGGGTGTACAGAAAGATGGGAAATTTGGAGTATATAACGATGAAAATGGAATAATTATTCCTGTCGAAAGTGAATCTCCTTATGAATATGATTATGATCCGGAATTAATTTTCACCAAACAAAAAGGAAATGCTAAGCGTAAATATTATACAAAAGAAGGAAACTTTCTGGGCGATTTTTTCGAAGATACTATCATCAATGCCAGAACCTGTTTCTGGATCAAACCCAATAAATCTGACAAAAAAGGCAGGCTGATAGATGGAAAAGGTAATATTATAATAGATGAAGCAGATCAGCTGATTTTATTGGATAATTTTGAAGTTCTGGCCATTTGTACAGCTAAAAGCTGGAAGATCTATCATACCTTACACCATCAGTTTTTGTTGGAAAATGAATGTATTATTAAAGTAAAAGGAGAATCAAATTCAGGATATAAGAACAATGTTTTTGTGCTGGAAACCGAAAAGGGATTAGGTCTTTTTGATGCTGACCATAAAAGTTGGTTAATTAATCCTCATCCCGAAATTAAAAAGATTCATTATTTGGAAAATGAATTTTTATCGATTCAAAAGAAAGAAGGGTATCAACTGTTTGATTTCGAAAATGGTTTGGCAGACCCATTATATGATTATATTTCTAATCCTTTAAATTATAGATCTGAAGAAGGTCTGCTTTTTCTGTACCAGGATGAAAATCTGTTGAAAATAAATGAAGATAAAAGCATTCATAGGGTAGAGGCTGTTAAGTATGGTAATATTTATCTGGATAGATATTCATTCCGGGGGAAAGATTTAGAGTACTTTATTTCTTTTTATAACCGCTGGAAAGATAGTAAGGGCAATAATTCCGAACAATTCATGGATGTTGAAACCATTAAAAAAATGGCTTTTGACGCAAAAGAAAATCAGGATTACCAGGAAGCACTTCGACTGTTTCAATTATCCGCTCAGAAAAATGACCTCGATAGCTGGGTAGAAATAGGTATATTACTCACAGACCCTGAAATTGAATCGTTATTTAATCCACAGAAAGGCATTGTCTGTTACGAGAAAGCAGCAGAACAGAATCATCCTGTAGCCTGGAACAATATCGGTGCTTTGTATCATAACGGAATAGGGTATTCTTTTAACATCAAAAAAGCACTTCATGCTTATGAAAAAGGTGCTGAACTTGGTGATGAAATGGCGCTTAACAATTTAGGTGATTTATATTATTTTGGAGAACACGTAATGCAGGATTACGATAAAGCATTGGATTTCTATCAGAAGGCTGAAAAAAAATACTGCTATAATTACGAGAAAATTTCAGAAATTTATTATCAGTTAAGAGACTATAAAAATCTTTTGGTGTATTTAAAGAAAGACTACGACCAGTCTTATTCAGGCATCTACTACGGTATTATTTATGACCATGGCATGGGTGTAAAAGCAGATGTGAAGAAAGCCCTGAAGTACTACGAACAGGCAAATGTGTACAGCCCTTATGAATATGCTACCCAACGATTGATGTATTATTATGGTGAAGATCCGGAGTTTAAAAATGAAAAGAAATGGAATAAGTGGAAATCTTTTGCTGAACAGCATGGCTTCGAAATAAATTAGCAGGTATTTCTTATATTTACTTTTTTTACTACAATACAATTTAATAGAGATAGGGGTTTGATGCATAGGTTATTAACTATATTTACATTACTGGTTTTTTCTTTTTTTGTTCGGGCACAGGATGTTATAAGCAAATTAGAGAAGGAATACAACAATGCTTCAAACAAAACAATAGAGCAGCTGGATATAGCTCCGAAATATGCTAAAGCATTATTCTTACAGCATCTGAAATCAAAATCCTACCAGATTTTAGAAAACAATATTGCCATTGCCGCAAAACAATCTGATGGAAAATACGCGACTATTTTGTATGCTGTTCAGGCTATGAACTATCGACTTGATAATAAAGAAGCTGAATCTTCCAAAAGTCTGGGCATGGCAAAAATATATAGTTTAAAAACTAATAATAAAGAGGCGAAGGGCTATTTTCAGTATGCAAACGGCTGGATTTTATCACGTAATAATAAAACCACAGATGCCGTCGCCGCTTACCTGAAAGCTATTGACTATTACGAAAATTCACCTACAACTTCAACTCTGTACGGAAGATTTGCTACCGCAGTCAAAGAGTTGTCAACTATATATTCAAACCTCAATGAATATCAGCTGGAAGAAAAATACAGCAAGCAGTTTTTGTTGCTGGCATCCAGACAAAATGACCCGAACCTTATCTTTGATGCGTACATGCGAATGGGTTACGTATATGAACAGAAATATGGTCAAAATCCATTGGACATACAGTCCAGGAATAAAGCAGAGCAGTATTATTTGCAGTCTATTAAGACTTTCAACAAAAATAAAGATGTGATGCTTAATAAGACTAATCTTTCCTATGCAGCCATTAATTTAGCCAATTTATATACTGGTTTTGACAGAGATAAAGCGATGCAATATGCACAGTTAGCCAATAGAGTAAGTCTGGAAACCGGTGAGGCCATACATATCGCTTCATCATTTGGAATTTTGGCAGAGTTGGCACTACAGGACAAAGAATATGATTTAGCAAAGTCGTATTTTTTAAAAGCATCCATGGAAATTGGAAAAAGCCCGGTAAGAGATCATAATATTGAATTATCTATTCTTGAATCTCTATCCCAGATTAGCGAAGAGCAGGGCAATTATAAAGAAGCACTGACCTATTATAAAAGTTATGTAGATCAATATAAAAGCGTTTATGATCAGGAAAAACTGGATATTACCAAGAGATTGGAATCGCAGTTTGATAAAGAACGACAAGAGCAGAAATATATAAAACTGCAGCTGGAAAGTGATAAAAAAGCACAGCAAATTAAGTTGATTAACATTCTTCGGGCACAGCGCGAACAGGTGTACAACAATTTAAAACTGGTAGAAGAAAATCAACGGGAACGACTGAAATTTTCAGAACTTGAATCGGAGAAAAAAGAACAGCAGCTTCGGCTGGCAAAATTAGAAACCGAACAAAAGAACAACGACATCAGTACCTATAAAAAACTGTTGATATTCAAGGAAAAGATCAATACGTACTACATTGTTTTTATTTTTATTTTCATCATTTTAATCATCTTACTGCTGTATGCCTACAAACAGCGGGCAAAGTCTATGAAACAAAGGGACGAACTGCATACCCTAGCCATGGAAAAAGAAAAACAGAATTCAAAAATATCTACACTTACAGCATTGCTTGAAGGCCAGGAGCAGGAACGCGGCCGTTTAGCCCAGGATCTTCATGATGGATTGGGAGGTTTGCTTTCAGGAACGAAACTTCAGCTGTCGAATTTAAATCCGCATCAATCCGAAAATATAGAGGAAGGAATTTCAAAATCTATTAATCAGATCGATGGTGCTGTAGAAGAGCTGAGAAGGGTAGCGCATAATTTAATGCCCGATTTATTGATGAAATACGGATTAGAAGCAGCCATTAAGGAATTTGCAACCCGTATGTCCAACACTTCATTAGACATCCATACCGAATTTATTAAGTACAGTAATTCAATATCAGAAGAAAAACAGCTGATTATATACAGAATCATTCAGGAGCTTGTGAACAACGCGATAAAACATGCCCATACTTCCGAAATTATTATTCAGATAAGTGAAGAAGAAAATGTATTGCATATTACGGTAGAAGATAATGGTAAAGGTTTTGACCATAAAAAACTTGATGTAAAAAAGACCGCAGGTTTTCATAATATAGAATCAAGAATTCAGTTTTTAAAAGGAACAATGAACATCACTTCCGAATTGAATATTGGAACCAGCATAGAACTTCAAATTCCCATTCATTATACATGATAAAAGTAGCCATAACAGACGATCATCCGCTTCTATTGGAAGGGCTGAAGAATATTTTAGGAAACAGCGATACAATAAATGTAGTAGATAGTTTCAAAAGCGTTTCAGAAATGAATGCAGGCCTCTCAAAACAGCATGTTGATATTTTGCTGCTGGATATTAATCTGGTAGATACCAACAGCATTGAACTGATAAAACCTTTAAAGAAAAAGTATGAAAATCTCCAGATTATTATGCTCAGTGTTCACAATGAATTGCCTGTAATCAACAGTACTCTGTCCGAAGGTGCTTTAGGATATATTCAGAAAAATGCTTCAGTTTCTGAGATCATGGAAGGTATTACTGCCGTATATGCCGGCAACCAATTTTTATGCTCACAAACCAGATTTATTTTGGAGAAAAAATCGGCGGATGGCTTACATCATGTTCCGAAACTGACGAGAAGAGAAAAGGAAATTTTAGCCGAAGCCGCAAAAGGGCTCACCACAAATCAAATGGCAGAGAAGCTTTTTATAAGCCCGCATACCGTAGAAAGCCACCGAAAAAACCTTATCGAAAAATTTCAGACCTCTAATCTTAGCTCAGCCATTAAACTGGCCATAGAATACGGTTTGATTATCGAATAAAATTTTCATCTCCCTACAAAAAGTCCGGCTTTCAATATGAAAACCGGACTTTTTTATATAATCAAATAATTGGGTGTTTACTTACTAATCTTTAAATTTTAATGAAGCCTGAAATAGGTTTTTCTTTCCTATTAAATCATATTCATTGTTATACACAGGCTCATACATTAATACATAAACATTTCCTACAACATCTTTTAAGCTGACAGGCTGATCCACCATAATGTCATAAAACCTTGTAATAGTACGCGTAGCGGTCCATTGTTTTAGGTTACCTTTAGGATTTTTGTCGAATCTATGATCTTTTGCATCCGTATAGTACCAATATGATGGTGCAGAATCCATTAAAAACATTTCCTTGTCCTTATTGTACATTTCTTCTGCCATACCTGTATTCTGAAACCATGCAGCTTCAGGATTATAAAGACCTGCAGCAGCCGTATAAATCTCCTTATTAGTAGTAGCTCCTACCAGAAAACCTTCCAGATTATTGGAGGTAATTTCAAATAAAAAAGTCGATTTTTTAAGTTCATAAACATCGTTTACAGGCTCAATTACTTTTCCGTCCTGTTTAATAACTACTTTTAGCGACTGTGCAAAAGCGAGGCAACTCAGTAAACAAAAAAGAAAGGTTAAACTTATTTTTTTCATTGGATATCTTTAAATAATTGCAGCAAAGATATCAGACTTTACCACGATAAACACTGGCTGATTTCAGGGGTTTTTATCTTATTGTAAACTTGCAGACAAGCTGGAAGTTAGTATTCCATAATATTTCTTCTTGTTATCGTAAAATGTGATTAGTATCTGTAAATATGAATAAAACCAAGCTTTAGCTATTGTTAAGATCTCAATCAGCTTCTTTCTTTCAGCTTCTCCAAAAAATGCCTCAGTTAATTAAAAAGATCAGCCTTCAATTTAATTCTTATGAAAGACGACTTTTGTTTTTTACCAACTGATGGAGCTGAAGTTGTAGGATAAACTTCGGCATAAAAAGTTTCACTATCCGCCCAAAAGGCTTTTGTTCCATCGGCTACTTTGAAGTTAGTAAAGTTTACATATAAAAGATCTTCCTGAGTATGGCTTTGTTCCAGATATTTGCTGACTGTAAAGTCACTTCCTGTATCATGATTGGATGTGATATAAGAAATCCTATTCTCCTTGGGAAGAATTTGGGGATATCCGCCTGTAAATAATTGAAATTTAGCTGGAGGTTTTATATTATAAAAAGAATAATAAATGTCCGGAGTCTCCATTGAATTTTCTTTGAAAACCTCTAAATTCAAGTAGGCAGACCGGCCGATGTATTCATTGGATAACATGCCGTCTTCCGTAGCTACATTCTCATGCTGGATAATCACAGTTTCTTTTGTGTTGTCATCGTACACCCAGTTATTGCCTTTCAGTTTTATATATGGGTTTTTTACCAGAACTTCATCAATCCGGTTTTTAAAGGCCGCTGTAAATTCCTGCTCTGAAACTTCATCAATTGATCCATAGATGTTGAAAGACTTATTATTAAAATCATTAGACTTTTTAAAAGTACTGCTTCTTATTTGATAGAGATTCACGCCTTTTAATGTTAAATCATATGCAGCTGTGAATTCAGATTTCAAAACAAAAGCTTCAATGCTGTTTGAAATGTTATTATTGATGCTGTAATGAATAGAGTAGAAGTCATCAAACTCCTCAAAGCCATAATAATTATGCATTTTATTATAAGCAATTTTCATATGTGCGGCATCTTTACCTGGAGTTACGAAAAACTGTACAGAATCCAGCCTGGTAAATAATTGGAAAGGCACTTCCTGAACATTATCCACACCTTTTATTTTTTTGAAATCGGCAAATGTAACGGGTTGTTGGATGGCTGCAACTTCTGTTTTTTTGGTTTCTGATATTTTATTTTTTTGATTACATCCTACAAAAACAATGACCATAGAGGAAATCAACAACTGATATGAAGTTTTCATTTTTTATATATTTTTGCCAAAGGTATCAGTATACAAAGCAGCGGCCAAGAAAACCGCTTATAACAGGGAATAAATGGCTGAAATCAGGGATATATTGAGTGGTATATTTTAAACAATTTTACAAAAAGATAAATTAAGTATCGTAAATTATTTTATATAATGAAAAATGTAATAATCAACTTTTCAGTAGTGATGGCTTTGCTGGCTTCCTGTTCACCCGTTACCGAAAAAAAAGCAGTCAAAGAAGCAGATGCTACAGCAGCAAAAGTAGATCCAGTTTCTGTACCGGCTCCGGTAAAGAATAACGCATCGAAAGCAGAAATGCCGGCTGATTTTTCAGCGTTGGTTCCTATTGATATACTGGATAACAAAAGTGCAGATGTATATGAAAAGTATGGAATTGAATTCTCCGGAAACTGTTACTCATGCGATTTAGCAAGTCTATCCATAACAGACAAAAAAATGGTATGGACTAATATCTGTGATGAAAAGGATGCTTTTGAAATTGATGATTTCTCATTCACTACCGAAGGAAACAAAACTATTTTAAAAACACCGGAAAGAACTTTTACTTTAACTCAAATAGATAAAGCACCTGTTTACGAACTGGTAATAGAAGGTAAAAAGCTGGAGTTAAAAAATAAGAGAGTCTCAAAATATTTTACCACCCAAAAAGCTTTACCACTTTTCAAAGAGCACGACTGTGGCGATTTCGAAGGATAACTCAAATGATACCTCATAAAGTTTTGCTGAAAAATGTATAAATAAAAAAACCTCAAATTGCTTTGAGGTTTATATTTAAAGTGCAGATAGTATCTACTCCATTATTTTGCTGGTTTTTTAGGACTCATCATCATAATCATTCTTTTTCCTTCAAGTTTAGGAAGCTGGTCTACTTTCCCAACGTGCTCCAATTCCTGAGCAAGTTTTAGAAGTAGGATTTCTCCCTGATCTTTAAAGATAATTGAACGTCCTTTAAAAAATACGTAGGTTTTTAATTTTGAACCTTCTTCAAGAAATTTTTCAGCATGCTTTTTCTTAAAATCGTAATCATGATCATCAGTCTGAGGTCCGAAACGGATCTCCTTTACTACCACTTTTACCTGCTTAGCTTTAAGTTCTTTCTGTTTTTTCTTTTGCTCATATAAGAATTTTTTATATTCTAATATTCTTGCAATAAACGGTTCTGCCTTATCGGAAATTACGACAAGATCCAGCTCCTGCTCTGCAGCAAACTGTCTTGCTTTATCAATTGGATAAATTCCCGGCTCTACGTTATCGCCCACCAAACGAAGCTCTCTCACACGAATTTTATCGTTGATTAAGTGTAAGTCCTCTTGTACAGGACGTCTTTGTGGGCCCCTGTTGTTAAATCTTTGTGCTATTGTATTAAATTTTATTGGTTAACTTTCTATTTGAGCAATACTTATATTGCTGCTTCTTTTTTAAAATAACTGACGAAATCTTCCATTTTCATCACTCCCAGATCACCTTCTCCACGTCTACGGATAGAAATGGTGCCGTCTCTTTCCTCATTTTCACCTATAACAAGCATGAATGGGATCTTTTTCAATTCTGCATCCCGGATTTTTTTTCCGGTCTTCTCATTTCTGTCGTCAATCTGACCGCTAATATCGTGATTTTCTAAAAATTGTGAAACTTTTTTCGCATAATCTACATATTTTTCACTGATCGGTAAGATAATGAACTGATCAGGACTCAACCACAATGGGAAATCCCCAGCAGTATTCTCCAGCAAAATGGCGATAAAACGCTCCATAGAACCGAATGGTGCTCTGTGGATCATTACCGGTCTGTGTTTCTCATTATCATTTCCAATATAGTGAAGATCAAATCTTTCCGGTAAGTTATAATCCACCTGGATGGTTCCTAACTGCCATTTTCTTCCCAATGCATCTTTCACCATGAAGTCTAATTTAGGACCGTAAAAAGCAGCTTCACCGTATTCGATCACTGTTTTTAATCCTTTTTTCTCAGCTGCATTGATGATAGCATTTTCTGCCTTCTCCCAGTTCTCATCAGAACCGATATATTTTTCTTTGTTTTCAGGATCTCTTAAAGAAACCTGAGTCACAAAATCTTCAAATCCTAAAGATTTAAACACATACAGCGTTAAATCAATTACTTTTTCAAACTCTTCCGAAAGCTGATCCGGAGTACAGAAAAGGTGAGCATCATCCTGAGTAAAGCCACGAACTCTTGTTAAGCCGTGAAGCTCTCCGCTTTGCTCATAACGGTACACCGTTCCGAATTCTGCATATCTTTTTGGTAAATCCCTGTAGCTCCATTGTGAAGTTTTATAAATTTCACAGTGGTGCGGGCAGTTCATTGGTTTCAGCAAAAATTCTTCTCCTTCATTCGGAGTTTTGATCGGCTGAAAGCTGTCAGCTCCATATTTATCCCAGTGTCCCGAAGTTACGTATAATTCTTTAGACCCGATATGAGGGGACATTACGAATTCATAACCGCCTTTTTTCTGAGCATCACTAAGGAAGTTTTCCAGTTTTCTTCTTAAAGCAGTTCCTTTTGGAAGCCATAACGGAAGTCCGGCACCAACTTTTTCAGAGAAAGCGAAAATTCCCAGTTCTTTACCTAATTTTCTGTGGTCTCTTCTTTTTGCCTCTTCTAATCTTTCAAGATATTCAGTAAGATCTTTCTGTTTTGGGAAAGAAATACCATATACTCTTGTTAATTGAGGATTTTTTTCATTTCCTCTCCAGTAAGCTCCTGCTGCATTTAATATTTTCATTGCCTTCACGATTCCTGTAGTAGGAATGTGTCCTCCACGGCATAAATCCGTAAAGTTATCATGAGTTACAAAAGTGATTTCCCCATCATTAAGATTAGAGATCAGTTCCACTTTGTAAGGATTGTCAGCATATGTTTTTAAAGCCTCTTCTTTAGAAACCGGATATAATGAAAACGTTGAATTTTTCTTAGCATTTTCCAATACTTTCTTTTCAATCTTTTCAAAATCTTTTTCCGATAAACTTTCGTCTCCGAAGTCTACATCGTAATAAAAACCGCTTTCAATTGCAGGACCTATAGTCAGCTTAGCATCAGGATAAAATTCTAAGATCGCCTGCGCCAAAAGGTGGGCAGAAGAATGCCAGAAAGCTTTCTTTCCAAGATCGTCATTCCATGTCAAAAGCTGTACCGTAGAATCCGTGGTTATAGGTGTGGTGGTTTCTACTTGTGTACCGTTTACAACTGCAGAGATGGTATTTCTAGCCAATCCCTCGCTTATAGATTTTGCCACATCCAAAGGAGTAACTGCTCCTTCAAATTCTTTGACGCTATTGTCTGGAAGTGTAATTTTTATCATTGTTTACTAAGAAATTTTAAGATGCAAAAATACGCATTTTTTATTTAAAATAGTATATTAACGTATATTTGAAGTAAAGAATTAATACAAAATTATGAAAAGTATCCCGGCATTTTTTGCACTCCTGTTTTTCACCCTTACTTTTTCACAAAAAAAGACCTCCAAATTTTCTGTTTCTTACCATAAAAATATAGAAACCTATTTCCTGGCTGAAATTCTTTCAGCAGAGCATAGAACATCAAATAAAGACTTTGAACTGTTCAAAATTAAGGAGTGTTCTACCTATCAACCTATTGTTAAACAGGCATTAAGCAAATACGGACATTTGAAAAATTCTAAAATTGCCCTGTTAACTGCAAAAATCAATGATACATTATTACAGAAATATGGTATTGGAAATGATGCCATGATGAAGCCGCTTTTGTACCATAAAGAATTTCCTCTGAAAGGATGGAACCAAGAATATACTTTTGAGAGCAATGTACTGACCCAATCCCAAAATAAAGAAGTCACTTCCCTTATCAAAAATTACATTGCTGAGCTTGAATATTTCTTTAACCAGGAAAAAGTAGGAGACTTCTTCAAGGAAAACCGGGATTTTTATAAAGGGGGAATGGCAGAATATGAAAGGCAGATCCCTGCTAACTTTACCTCTGCGATGGAAGAGTTTTATGGAGAAAGTTTCAAGAAATATGTTGTACTCATTTCCCCGATGATGATGTGGCCTATTGATGATAATGAAGGCCGTGGAATTGGTACTGATGTAGAAGACCAGTCAGGAAATAAAAGTATTTACGAAATTGCAAGTCCGTTTATGAGGGTACAAAAGCCGGGACAATTCGGGTATGATAACCAGTTTCAGGCACGATTTTTAACTATTCATGAATTTGGGCATTCATTTGTGAATAAAGAAGTCTACAGATATAAAGATCAACTGGGAAAGTTTAAAGATCTATTTGAAAAATCAAATTTAAAAGAGGTGATGACCAAAAAAAGCGGTATTGCTGATTATCAGACCTGTGTGGTAGAGCACTTGGTAAGACTGGGTGAAATTCAGACGGCAAAAGTTCAACATGATGATGAACGGGCCAAAAAACTGGAAGAATATCACCTTAAGAATTACTTTATCTTTCTGCCTCAATTAGAAGAAAAAATAAAAGAATATAACAGCCATAGAACTCAATATAAAACATTCGGAGATTTTGTTCCGGAGCTGATCAAAGTCTATGAAAACAGCAATATAACATTCATCAATACAGAGCTTGACGCTATTCAAAAGACAAAATAAATACTTAAAAATATACAGTACACCAATGAATACTATAAATATAGACTTACACTGCGACTTATTATACTATTTACTAAAAGCCAATACAAAACCTGATGATAAAGAACTGGGTTGCGGACTCCCTTATTTACAGGAAGGAAATGTGAAACTTCAGGTAATGGCCATTTATGCAGCTACCCAGACCAATAGTACCCACGAAGGACTTGCCCAGAGTAAATTATTTGCTGATTTGCTGAAAAATGATAATTTTTTCCTTTTTGATCCTAAAGAAGACATTGAAAAACAACAAGATCATCGGGTAGGAGTGCTTGCCTCTATTGAGAATGCTTCCTCATTTTGTGAAGAAGACAGCTCTTTGGATATTGGTTTTAAAAATTTAGAAACCATCATCAATACTACGAAAAAAATATTTTATATAGGAATTACACACCATTCTGAAAATCGTTTTGGTGGTGGAAATAATGCAGAAGCTGGCCTAAAAGCTGATGGAAAAGTACTAATAGACTATTTATCGGATAAAAATATCGCTATCGATTTAGCTCATGCAAGTGACCAGCTGGCCTATGATATTCTGACGTATACGGATCAGAAAAATTACTCTATTCCTATTCTGGCAAGCCATTCCAACTACAGGAAAGTGTACAAGAATAACAGGAACCTTCCCGATGAACTGGCGAAAGAAATCATTCACAGAAAAGGATTAATCGGACTTAATTTCATCAAAGATTATATTGACCACCACCATCCAGAAAGGCTGTATGAACATATCGAATACGGTCTGAGCCTTGGCGGTGAAAACAGCATTGCCTACGGTGGTGATTTTTTTAATGACAAAGACCATCCGGACCAGTCCAGATATCCTTTTTTCTTTGATGAATTTAATGATGCTACGGCCTACAATACAATCAATAACAGACTGGCAGAACAATTTTCAACTGAAATCATGGAAAAGATAAGTCATACAAACGCCTTAGAGTTTATCAGAAGAATGTAAAGTTTTTTACCGTCTTCTTTTATGTTTTACTTTCCTTTTAATAATTTCAATAACATCCACGTGCTGAACTTTAGATTGTACCCAGCCGTGGATGTCAATATAAAATAACGATCTTCTGTAATATTCATTGGCAGAAAAGGCTTCCAGCTTTTTATCGAAGGTTTCAAAAGCCTGCTGTCTTTTATGCAACACCAGATTATTTAAGTTTTTGAAAAACAAAATACTTTCAAAGTGAAATTCGTCCGGCTGTTTCATCTTCTGGGCAAATTTTGAGGTCGATTTAATGAATTCATCATAATCTTCATCATTTCCGGATTCATGCTTGGCCATCAGGATCAAAATTCTCGTATGGAACAGTAAATCTTCTTGTACGCTGCCTTTCGATTCCAGTATTCTCATGGAATATTGTATCGATTCTGAGTATTTTTTGCTGCCAAAAAGCATGGCTGCCATTTTCAGGTAAAAGATCATAAAATGATGCTCATCAATCTTGTCACGGAGCTTCTCCATTTTCAGTTCTATTTCAGGAATCAGCTTTGTTCCTGTAAAAAATTCACCTTTTATAAAATGAATATTCATCAATGCATTATAATGCGTCAGGAAAATAAGCGACTGGAGATTCTCATTCTGGGCAAAATGTTGAGAATAAACGGTTGTATTGAAATCATTGAGCTGTTTTTCAAGCATATCAATACTTCCATACATGAAAAGGATTTTCAAGAGATAAGTATTTCCTTTGATGTACCAAACCGGATGACTCATGATCATTTCCGGATTCTGATGAAATAATTCTACCCATTGATAGGCATATTTCAACGTGTATTTATATTCCTGCAGAAGCTGGTTTTTCCAGACATGAGCTTTATAATACCAAAGTTTTTCAGTAAAATTAAGAGCTTCAAGACGTATGTTTTTCATCTGTTCATTGAAAAGTTCCAACACCTTTTCGCGGCCTTCATCATCTTTTACATAACCATGAGTGAGCATTTCACTGTAAAGCTTCAGCGAAAGATTAGAAAGTTTAGTGGTATAACGGTTTTGACGGCTTATTGCAGAAGATTGTTTGATCAGTTCGTCTGCACGCCCTGCAATACTCCGGGTAATGAATTGGGATTCAATAACTTTTTCTAAATCTATAATTTCTGAAGCAATGGTTTTTTCATCCAGCTCGAGGGCGGTCTGTTTCGTTTTATCCAATATTTTCAGTGCCTGTTTGTAGAGTCCTTTCTGATACAAAATATTAGCAAAATCAAGCTGTTCCCGAAGCTGTATCCGGTAATTCTGGTGGCTTGGGTTCATCCGCAGACTTACCAGAATCTGTTTGTAAAGATGGGCTTTTAAATTAGACAGCTGCTGTTTGGTAGAAATTTTCTTATCGATGATAAGGTGTTCATCATACTCCTTCATTTTATCCATTTCTGAAAAAAGAAGAAGAAATTTTGCATCCACATTAATACCCAAACGGTTAACATACAACTTAAACTGTCGCTTTTCGGAAGTTGTCAATGACTTGATCAATACAAATAAAAAATCTTTCTGCAATTCTGCCATTGTAAATTTATTGAATTTAATTTATTGATTTTCAAAACCTTGTAATCTATCTTCGTTCTTTTGAATATTGTAATTTTTAGAAGAAATAGAAATAAAAAAATATTCCAAACACTAGTTTTGAATCAAAATTAAGTAAAAAACTTCATTATGAATTCCGAAAAAGTTGAAATTTTTGATACCACGCTGAGAGATGGGGAGCAGGTCCCGGGATGCAAATTGAACAAAGAACAAAAATTAATGATTGCAGAAAGACTTGATCACCTGGGAATTGATGTTATTGAAGCTGGTTTTCCCATTTCAAGTCCGGGAGATTTTGAATCTGTATCAGAGATTTCAAAACTGGTGAAAAATGCTAAAGTCTGTGGATTAACCAGAGCGAACAAAAAAGATATAGACGCAGCAGCAGAAGCTTTACAATACGCAAAAAGACCTAGAATACATACGGGAATCGGAACTTCGGATTCTCATATCAAATATAAATTCAATTCTACCCGGGAGGATATTCTGGAACGTGCTGTACAGGCGGTAAAATATGCTAAAAGTTTTGTAGAAGATGTAGAGTTTTATGCAGAAGATGCCGGCAGAACAGACAATGCGTATCTGGCTAAAGTGTGTGAAGAGGTTATAAAAGCCGGTGCTACGGTACTTAATATTCCGGACACAACCGGATATTGCCTGCCGGAAGAATATGGAATGAAAATAAAATACCTGAAAGAAAATGTAAAAGGTATTGAAAACGCTGTTATTTCATGCCACTGCCATAATGATCTGGGATTAGCCACTGCAAACTCCATTGCCGGGATTGCTAATGGAGCCAGACAGATTGAATGTACAATTAACGGGCTGGGGGAGAGAGCAGGAAACACAGCTTTAGAAGAAGTGGTAATGATCCTGAAACAGCACAAGAATTTACATCTGCATACCGATGTGAATTCCAGAATGCTGAACGAAATGAGTATTCTTGTTTCAGATCTCATGGGCATGCCTGTACAGGCTAATAAAGCTATTGTAGGGGCGAATGCATTTTCCCACAGCTCAGGAATTCATCAGGATGGTGTAATCAAAAACAGAGCGACTTATGAGATTATCGACCCGGAAGAGGTAGGTGTCAACGAATCATCGATTATCCTTACCGCAAGAAGCGGGCGTTCCGCGCTGGCATACCGGTTTAAAAATATAGGATTTGATATCACTAAAAATGAACTTGATTTTCTCTATCAGGAATTTCTAAAAATAGCGGATATCAAAAAAGAAATTGATAATAATGACCTGCATCTGATTATGAAGTCATTCAACCTTAAAATTGGATAGAAATTAACAGGAAAGTATATAATGGACAACAATAAAACACTTTTTGATAAAGTCTGGGATGCCCATGTCGTGGAAGTTATTCCGGACGGGCCGCAGATCATCTATATCGATAAACATCTGATTCATGAGGTAACGAGCCCCCAGGCTTTTGCGGAACTGGAATCAAGGAATTTGGAAATTTTCAGGCCCAAGCAAATTGTTGCTACTGCGGATCATAACGTTCCTACCTTACACCAGGAACTTCCTATCCGGGATGAATCATCGAGAAACCAGGTTGAACAGCTTGCTGAAAACTGCAGAAATAAGAATATTGAATTGTACGGATTAGGCCACCCATATCAGGGAATTGTACACATCATCGCCCCGGAATTAGGCATCACACAGCCCGGCATGAGTATCGTCTGCGGAGACAGCCATACTTCTACGCACGGCGCTTTTGGAGCCATAGCTTTCGGAATAGGAACAAGCCAGGTGGCCCAGGTTTTCGCAAGCCAGTGTTTGCTGCTTAATAAACCAAAATCCATGAGGATTACGGTAAATGGAAAGCTAAATGAAAATGTTCAGCCTAAAGATGTGATTCTTTATATCATTTCCAAGATTGGAACAGATGGCGGAACCGGATATTTCTGCGAATATGCAGGAAATGTATTTGAAGAAATGTCGATGGAAGGAAGAATGACGATCTGCAATATGAGTATTGAAATGGGAGCACGAGGCGGAATGATTGCCCCGGATGAAACCACATTTGAATACGTCAAAGGAAAAGTTTTTGCTCCCAAAGAAAAAGAATGGGAGAAAAAGTTAGCCTATTGGAAGACGTTGAATACAGACGATAATGCCGTATTCGATAAAGAACTTGCTTTTAATGCTGCAGACATACAACCGATGATCACCTATGGAACCAATCCTGGCATGGGTATTCCCATCAACAGCGCTATTCCGGATCCGCGGAATGAATCTGAAGAGAAAGCTTTACAATATATGGGACTGAAAGCAGGTCAGGCGGCATCCGATATTAGGGTAAACTATGTGTTCATAGGAAGCTGTACCAATGCAAGAATTGAGGATTTCCGATCTGCAGCGCAATATATTAAAGGAAAAAGTAAATCTGAAAAAGTAAATGCGCTGATTGTTCCAGGTTCTCAAAGTGTAGTAAAACAGATGTATGAAGAAGGACTTGATAAGATTTTTAATGAAGCAGGTTTTCAGATCAGGCAGCCCGGATGTTCAGCATGTCTGGCGATGAATGATGATAAAATTCCCGAAGGAGAATATTGTGTTTCCACCTCAAACAGAAATTTTGAAGGGCGGCAGGGGCAGGGAGCAAGAACGATTCTTGCCAGTCCGCTTACAGCAGCAAAAGCAGCAATAGAAGGAAGAATATCAGCTTTCGAAAGTTTAAACTAACTGATTGATAAAGTAAAAAATGCAGAAATTAGTCACCATACAGTCACGGGCGGTTCCGTTGCCCGCAGAAAATATAGATACCGATCAGATTATTCCGGCAAGGTTTCTGAAAAGTATTGATAAAAAAGGCTTCGGAGCACATCTATTTTGTGACTGGAGATATAATGTTCATACCCACCAACCCAATCCGGGGTTTGTATTAAATGACATCCGGTATAAGGGCGAAATATTGGTAGCCGGAAATAACTTCGGATGCGGAAGCAGCCGCGAACATGCAGCCTGGGCACTGGCAGATTATGGTTTTAAAGTAATCATATCAAGTTATTTTGCTGATATTTTTAAAGGGAATGCCCTTAATAACGGGCTTCTTCCGGTGAAAGTCTCCGAAGAATTTTTAAAAGAAATTCTCAATGAAATTATCGAAAATCCAGAACATGAAATTGCAGTTGATGTAGAAAAACAAACGGTTAATTTCAAAGATACAACAGAATATTTTGAACTAGATCCCTATAAAAAAATATGTCTCATGAACGGCTATGACGATATTGATTTTTTAATCAGTAAGAAACAGGCGATACAACAATTCGAACTAAAAACACAAAAAATGTATGAATACTAATTATTTTAAAATAGCCGTTCTTCCAGGAGACGGAATAGGACCGGAAGTTATTGCTGAAAGCATCAAAACCCTTAATGCAATCGCAGAAGTTTTTCAATACAAATTTCAGTTTACCTATGGATTAATGGGTGCTGAAGCTATTTTTCAGACCGGAAATCCGCTTCCCGACGAAACGTTGGATTTGTGCAGGGATTCTGATGCGGTGCTTTTCGGAGCTATTGGTGATCCTTCGTTCGATAACAATCCGGATGCAAAAGTAAGACCTGAACAGGGACTTTTAAAACTCCGTAAAGAGCTTGGTCTTTATGCGAACATCAGGCCTCTTACAACGTATTCTTCACTGATTGATAAAAGTCCGCTGAAAAGGGAAATCATTGAAGGAACGGACATTCAGATCTTTAGGGAGCTGGTAAGTGGTATTTACTTTGGAGAAAAATATACAGAGCCGGAAGGAGCGTATGCCTACGATGTTTGCAGATACAGCGCAGAAGATATTATTCCCATTGTGCATATGGCATTTCAGGAAGCGGGGAAAAGGAGAAAAAAGCTCACTCTTATTGATAAAGCCAATGTGTTGGAAACATCAAGATTATGGAGAAAGATCTGTCAGGAAATTGCACCGGAATATCCCGAAGTTCAACTCGATTACATGTTTGTAGACAATGCCGCCATGCAGCTGGTTCTTAATCCTAAACAATTCGATGTCATCGTTACCGAAAATATGTTTGGAGATATTATTTCTGATGAAGCAAGCGTTATTGGAGGGTCTATCGGTCTTCTTCCTTCTGCTTCCATTGGTGATAAAAACGCCTTGTTTGAGCCTATCCACGGTTCTTATCCTCAGGCAAAAGGAAAGGGCATTGCAAATCCTGTAGCGTCAATTCTGAGCGCAGCTATGATGCTGGATTATCTGAAATTAAGTGAGGCCGCAGACAGAATAAGAAAATCTGTAGAATACGCTATTGAGAATAAATATGTAACAGAAGACCTTAATACGAAACAGTCGTATTCCACGAATGAAGTGGGGAGTTTTATTGCAGATCACATCAAATATTCTGAAAAATCATATTATAATCTGGAGAATATCAAGATCGGAAAATCCACTATCGTATAAGTTCATTTTAATTAATATATTAGAAAAAAGGTTCTGCCTCAATTGAGACAGAACCTTTTGAAATTTATTCTTCCGTATTATCTGTTTTTCCTGATTTATTCTTAGAAGATTTTTGAATATCTTCCTTATCAATATCAGGTGGATTGCTTTTTTTTGAAGAAGCAGGAATATTCTGGAAATCCTGATTTTGTTTTTTTGTTTCTGAATCGTTAGCCGGTTCAGTCTTTTTATTTTTTCCTTTTGAGTCCATAGCTTTATATTTTAAGATTCAAATCGATCTGGTGATCTGTATTTTATTCTATACATAATTCAAAGCCTTTGCCAAAACGAAATATAAAGATAGATTTTATTGATTATTTACGCAATTAACTCGATTTCTATTAATTGAATATTGAAAATTCCTGTCTTTTTAAAGATTCAATGCTTTACATCCCTAAAATGCCCAGTTTTCCGGTTTCATCTTCTATTTTGTAATTCAGGGCTTTTGCCAATACAAAAATATTATTAAGATTTTCCATTAACTGTTTGTGCCCTTCATTTCTCAGTTGATTTTGATCAATAGACTTAATCGCAACATCTTTAGCTTTCTGTGTTACATTTTTAATGTCTTTCTCAGAAATTCTGTTGAAAAATGAATCATCCAGCGATTGGATTTCTACACTTGGAGTAATTCTTATATCTGCATTGGGAAGTTCAGTAATAATCAGTTTTTTATTAATGGAATCAACCTTTATTTTCATTTGGTTAAGATCATAAGAAACCTGAGCATTTGTTTTGGTGTAAGTGATGATGCTGTTGCTTGAAACCTCATTTCCCAACACTTCATAGCCCATTTTTGTTTTCTGCATGCTGGAGGTATTCTGTTCGATGACCACCATTTTATTCATCTTGGAAATCTGGTTGGTCAGAATGTAATAATCTGATTTTTCCGTCTTTCCGCCAAGATGTAAACAGGATTTCAATCCCAAAAACAGGAACAATACAATGAGAGCTCCTGCAACAAATGATATAATTACTTTATAATTTTTCAAATCTATTTCTTAAAAATTTCTCTGATTACAGATGTATCGTCCTTTTTTAAAATTTCCACAAGATCTCTTTCAATATAGCCTGTGGTCGGCATTTCTATAATTCTTCCAATTTCCTTACCGTATTTTTGAACAATAATGGTAGGTACTTTTTGAATATTGTGAAGACTTTCCTCTCCGGAAGGAGATTCTTTCTTTCTATTGACCGCAATAATCGTTAGTTTATTCTCAGGATATTTCAATTCCTCTAAAATTTTCATCAGTCTTGGGAAATCCCTGTGGCTATCTTCACACCAGGTTCCCATGAAAACCATAATGGAATAGGTATTTATTTTTGCCTTTCTCAATTCACTGATCGCTTTCTGGTCGATTGCATATTCATCATGTTCTTTCGTATACCAGTCGGCGTAAGGAGCTTTAAGGAACTGTTCTTTCAATTGATTACCCAAAAGCATTTTACCGTCATTCTGAGTTTCAACTTCACGGTTTATCACTACTTTTTGAGCATTAAACTGCTGAACAGCTAACATCAAACTTGAAAGGGCAACCATGTTGGTAATAAATTTTTTCATATTATTTCTCGATAATCGTTTTTAAATCAGCTGGAGAATAGTATTTGTTTTTCAGGACTTTATGATCTGCCTGTCTGTATACATTAAATTTTTCTCCTGATTTTTCATAAAAAGAATCTACATCTTTTTCTTTATAAAATTCAACGGTTTCTTTTGCCTGATCTTCATTATCACATGCTTTCGACATATTAGAACGCTGAACTTCGTTGAATAACTCTACAAATTTGCTGCCAAGTCCGAATTCAAGAACTGCACCGCTTAAAACATATTGTAAATCACAAAGAGCATCTGCAATTTCTACGATATTATTATCTTCAATAGCTTGCTTCAATTCATTAAGTTCTTCCTGTAAAAGTTCCACTCTAAGAGCAGATCTTTCCGGAGAAGGAATTTGTGGGGTTTCTAAAATAGGGGCTTTGAAAGTAGTATGGAATTCCGCTACTTGGTTCAGACTATCAATTTTATCCATGAATTTTTTATTTAGGACAAAGATAGAAAACGATTTGTAAATGATAAAATGTATGGGGTAAAATGTATTACTCAAAGGGAGTATGAAGAATATCACCTTAGCTTACATTACATATAATCCTCACTTAGATTTTGGAGATTGAGCAGGTAATTATGTTTAAAGGACTAAAGATCTGCGTTATCAACTTGATCTGCGAGCAATGTTATTAAAAAGAAAATCCACAGCGTAAAAACTGTGGATTTTGGTTGAAAGTTTTAATGATATTCAGTCAGTTATTCCAATTCTTCATATTTCCATACCCCTGAAATCTCCAAAAGAGTTAATCCCGGCTGCTTTTCTCCGTAGCTAAATACACAAAAATAGCTGGAACCACAAGATGTGCAGCGGGTTCCAACATATAAAGTAGGTAAATTATTCACCGTTAATTCTCCTAAATGAAGCATCCTGTTTGACGTTTGGGTAACGATTTTATATTGTAATAACTCGTTTTTAGAAAGTACTTTGTCGTTATGATAGATTTGAAAGATGGGAAACCCGGATTCGTAAGGAATAATTTCAATACTGTTTTGATGGCTGCAGTCACAACAGGTAAATGTGGTTACAGCTGATGGGATAATCTCATCATTGCTGAAAATATTTTTTACTACATAAGCTTTTTCACGAATACCTATCTTTTTTGAAATCGAATACATTTTAATTTATTTATTACTGAATAACTGTACCTGCTAAGTTATTGTATTTTCCGCTTGGACTTTTTTTGATGGTGACTTTCACATAACCTTCCTGTGCTAATTTATTCCATGTTTTCTGATAACCGGTTGCAATATCGATAGGAATTTTCCACATGGTTTGTTTACCGCCACCCACCTGATTAAACCAGGGAATTACATCCGCCGTTTGAGACTTGAAAGGTAATAAATTATTCAAAACATCGATTTCATAATAAAAATCATACGAAGCTTCAGGTTGATTTAATGCTCTTTGTGCAAAGGTATACACATATCCATTGAGTATCGGACTTGTAAAACTTCCTCCCAAATTAGGAATTCCGGTTCCGTTATAATTTCCAATAGCCCCGCTGTAACGGTCAAATTTTTGTCCCGCATGAAAAGAAACATCATCAATGATATTATATCCGCCGTTGGCAGGAGGCCAGCCGCCATTGAGGCTATTAGCTTTAAAAAGTTTTTCCAGATCACTCCATTTACCTTGTTTGTATAAATCAAAAGCCTGATTTCTGATTGCTGGACTTACCGTTCCGGCGGGGTCATAAGTTAAGGCAAATTCATCCGCATTTTTATAAAATACATGCGTGATCGGGCCGGTAGTTTCAATGATTTCTTCATCTCTGTCTGAAGTACAGGCAATTGAAAAAGTAGTCATTGTTAAAAAAAAGAAATACTTAAATAAATGTCTCATATATAAAATTTTAATTATGTACAGAATTGAGCACGGGTAAGCTGGATCAATAGATTCTTCCAGCCATATTATGGTTTCTGTTCTTCTGCATAAAAAAAATTGGAGATACTGATCATCTGGAACCAATCGTAAAAAACGATCCCAGAATTACCCGCTAATGATAAGTTGGGCAAAACAGTACAATGATAGAATGATTTCGAACGATAAATTTAAATCAAAAAACAATATAATATGTAATTTTTTACAATAAAATATTATATATAAATTAATTATACCTGTGAGTTTGTTTTTAACAATATATTAGACAATAAAATTATAATTTATTAAATTTTAATCAATAAAATATTTGATAAATTCACTTCATTGCAAATCTGGATTGAAATAAAAAAGGCTGCCCAATCAGGCAGCCTTCCAAGTGTTTGTTCGGTTATTAGTTTTTAATGAATCTCTTACCGTTTTCTCCAATCTGGATCATATAAGCACCTTTTATAAGATGACTTACATTCACGGTTCCTCTTTCAAGTTTTCCTGAGTTAATTAGTTTTCCACCCATATCGAAGATTTTATAATCTTCAGATGACGTATTTGAAATAGATAAAATATCTCTTACCGGGTTAGGATACACCTTGATATCCTTGTTTAGATCAGCTGTAGCTAACAGATCATTTCTTCCTGAAGAAACTACATTTACCGTATAATCTTCAACCTGTCCGTACGTAATAGAGCCGCAAGGCGTCGTTGGAGTTGTGCTGTATCTCATGATCACTCTCATTCTTGTTGATCCTAAAGCAGCTGTGGACGGAATAGTAACACTGCCGGTAACCGGAGTCGTTGTAGATCCCGCTTTAGACCAAACAAGCTCTCCACTGTCTGTAAAGCTTCCGTTTTGATTATAATCTATATAGACCGCATAAGCCTCACTGTATACCGTAGAAGTCCACACAGGAGTTATAGAAAGAGCATAAGCGCTTCCTCTGGTCACGTTAGTCGAAACAGAAGTGAAATCTTCATATCCTGCCGTTCCTGTAGAAGTATTATTAATAGTACCGAATTTCACATTTCCAATTCTTTCATCTGCTGTATTAGATGAAGAAGCGGAACAATATGTAACAGTGCTTCCTGCAAGAGTAGTTACGTTTACTGAATTACTGGAAACAGAAGCGTTTCCTGCTGCATCTTTTGCTTTAACGGTAAATGTGTAAGTCGTTGATGGGCTTAAGCCTGCTACAGTATACGCTGCAGACGCAGTAGAACCAATCAGGGAAGCTCCTTGATAAACATCGTATCCTGTAACGCCTACATTGTCTGTTGCTCCGCTCCAGGAAAGATTCGTGGTTGAAGAAGTCGTTCCGGAAGCAGCAAGAACAGGAGCGGTAGGTGCTACGGTATCTGTTGTGCCCGAACCTGCATTTACAGTAATATTGGCATTGTTTACATCAAAAAATATGTGGTTGGAACCTTTTACCATTAATCTTCCGGTAGTGGTAGAAGAATTTGGAATGGTAACAGCCTGAGTTCCGTCATTTGGAGTGGCCGCAAGTAGAGTAGTCCATGTATTTCCGTTATCGGTTGACCAAAGAATATCTACATTGGTAGCATTCACACCATTGGCTGTTGTACCCGCAACACTCCATGTTACAGTCTGAGAAGTACCTCCTGTATAAGTTGTTGCTGAATTTTGTGAAGTGATGCTGAAAGGCCCCGCAGTTCCATTAACAGTGATCACCGCATCATCCGAATTGTTAGCTGATCCGCCAGCTCTGTTGTCACGAACTGTGAATCTGAAATTCAGTGTTCTGGCTACAGAAGGAAGTGCTTCAACTGTGATTTCCGAACCTGCTGTTGTAGTTGCTCCTGTTAAAACAGAAGCCATTCTTGGGAAATATCGGGTCGGAGAAGTTGTAGGAGTCCATGATCTGAAAGTTGGCCCTGTGGTTTTCGTTGCACTTGCTGCAGAACTCGCTCCTGTTTGAGAAGATGAAGCATTATCCATCTGCTCCCAGATATAAGTCAATGAGTCGCCGTTCGCATCCGTTCCGGTTCCCGTCAACATGAATGGAGTTCCTTTAGGAATGGTATAATCTAACCCTGCGCCCGCCGTTGGAATTGAATTTCCGGTGGAAGTACTTACAGGACATGTTTTAGCTTTAATATTATTAGTAATTTGCTGAATGCTTATTGCATGGAAGAAAGCATCAGAATGGGGCTGGATATCCTGAGCTGTAATTCCTGCATAGCCCATAATGGTAGATCCGGAGCCCGGTTCCATATTCGCGCCCGTCCCTTCATTGTTCATGGAGAAGGTGTGGTTTCCTCCAAATTGGTGACCCATTTCGTGGGCAACGTAATCAATATCAAAATTATCTCCTGAAGGAATTGCGTCGGCAGGTGAAGTGTATCCGCTTCCTTTTGATCCGTTGGTACAGACGCAGCCGATACATCCTGCATTTCCGCCACCTCCTGAGGCGCCAAATAAGTGTCCGATATCATAATTAGCCTCACCGATGACAGAAGTTAAGGTCGATTGAAGCTGAGAATTCCAGCTGCTCATTCCTGAAGCTGCGGAATAGGGATCTGTTGAAGCATTGGTATAAATTACCGCATCATTATTGGCAATCAATACCATTCTGGCTGCAAAATCTTTTTCAAAAACTCCGTTAACACGGGTCATGGTATTATTCATTGCTGCCAAAGCATTTGCTTTTGTCCCTCCGAAGTAAGCCGTGTATTCTCCTGTAGAGGATAGCGCCAGTCTGAAGGTTCTTAATTTAGCATCATCTGCATTAGGTCTTGCAGTAAGATCCATGGCAGCAGTCCCTTTTTGGGCTACATCAATTACCTTACATTCGAATTTACTAAGATCATCTTTTTTATCAGACTTTTTATAAACTACATAGGCAGATAAATCCTTTGTGTAAGGTTCGATAAAAACCGCAGATTTGTCGCCGTAAATTTCCATAGAGGACAGGCCGAGTGATGAAATACTGAAGTATACAGTAGAATTTGAGTCGCCAAGACCTTCACCTACGTAAGATTTGATTTCAGGATATCTTGCGGCAAGTTCAGGAGCAAAATTTGAGTTTTCTCTGACTTTGAAATTTTCCATTTTTCCTTCAGAATTCGGAAAGGAAATAATAGTTTCAGATTTTTCTCCTACTGCAAGTCTCTTTGGAGCTTTTGCAAGTGCAGTTTTCAAACCGTTAAAATCAAGACTGAAGATCTTTGGATTGTTGATATTTGTCTTATTTTCAAAAATTTCTGAAGGTGTTCTTTTTGAGCTTTCAGTCCAAAGTCGATCGGTCTGCGCGAATGAAATGCCAGAGATAAGAAGCATTCCAATCATGGATAACTGTTTTTTCATATATAAATTATTTTGATTGTGGTATATCAAAGCTAATAAAAAATATATTACGAAAAACAAAATTTTTTAAGAAAATTTTAGATTACGATTACAAAGTATTATGTTTTACATTGAATATAATTGAAAACCTTTTGTCTCCAAAAAAGAAAATAGCACACGCAAAATACGTGTGCTACTTATTATTAACAAAATAATTCTAAATTACATCTTGTCGTCGGCAGTCGGTCCGTATAAACCGGGAACTTTATTTCCCGTGGATCTTAAATATATAACCAACTCACCTCGGTGATGATATAAGTGATTAAACAGGAAACCACGAATCACCTGAATCTTTTGAGCTGGAGGGAATATAACATTTCCGTTCATTTCCATTTTCCATTCATTGAAATACGTACCTTCATCAGAATTTTCTAGAACTTCCTGGGCTTTAGCAACATTCTCTTCAAATTTAGCAACAATGTTTTCAGCCTTAGAAATATCACCTTTATCGTACTGATAAGATCCCATATCGAAGACATCTTTATTGAATGTGTCTGCATACCAATTGTATACTTCTGCAATGTGGGAGGCAAGCTGGCCAGTTGTCCAGTTTTTCTCAGAAGGTTTCCATTCTAAAGCAGAATCAGGAATTGCTTTTAAAATTTTTCTGGTGTTTTCCGCTTCATACAGAAATTCACCTAAAAGGGCTTTTTTAATCATTTCATTTGGTTTTTAAAAAAATTATCTTGTAATATCTCTTCCTATAACAAGTCTTTGGATTTCAGAAGTTCCTTCTCCAATAGTACATAGTTTAGAATCTCTGTAGAATTTCTCAACAGGGAAATCTTTTGTGTATCCGTATCCTCCAAAAATCTGTACTGCATTATTGGAAATTCTCACACACGCTTCAGAAGCATATAATTTTGCCATTGCTCCTTCTTTTGTCATTTTTTGCTTAGCATTTTTCAATGTTGAAGCTCTCTGAATAAGAAGTTCCGCAGCATCAATTTCTGTTGCCATATCTGCAAGCATAAAATTCACAGCCTGGAAATCTGAAATAGGTTTTCCAAACTGATGTCTTTCTTTAGCATATTTTAAAGCAGCTTTGTAAGCTCCTCTTGCTGTTCCTAAACTTAAAGCAGCAATAGAGATTCGGCCGCCATCCAAAATTTTCATAGCCTGCTTGAATCCTTCACCAACTTCTCCTAAACGGTGAGAATCCGGAACACGAACGCTGTCAAAAATAAGCTCTGCCGTTTCTGAAGCACGCATTCCTAATTTATTTTCTTTCTTACCTGAAGAAAAACCAGGCATTCCTTTTTCCAATACAAAAGCAGTAGAATTGTTTTTTGCTCCAATCTCACCTGTTCTTGTCATTACCACAGCAATATCTCCTGAAATAGCATGGGTAATAAAGTTTTTAGCACCGTTAATTATCCATCCGTCACCATCTCTCACAGCAGTCGTAGACATTCCTCCGGAATCCGAACCTGTATTGTGTTCTGTTAATCCCCATGCTCCGATTATTTTTCCGGTTGCTAACTGTGGAAGCCACTTGTTTCTCTGATCTTCATTTCCGAATTCATAGATATGATTGGTACAAAGTGAGTTGTGTGCCGCTACAGAAAGTCCAATAGAAGGATCTACTTGAGAAATTTCGTCAAGAATAGCAACATATTCATGATAACCTAACCCCGAACCTCCATATTGTTCCGGAACAACAACACCCATAAAACCCATTTCTCCTAACTGGTGAAATAAATCTTTTGGGAAAGTCTGGCTTTCGTCCCATTCCATAATGTTCGGTCTGATATTTTTCTCAGCAAACTCTCTTGCTGTTTCAGCGATCATTTTAATGTTGTCAATAGTCTCTGTATTCATATAGATAATAGTTAATTGCCAAAGATAACCAAATTGACGGAAAGCCAAAAAAATTATTTCACCCATGGCGTTATATCCTTAATAAATTAAATATCAGTTTCTTATATTTTACTATTTAATGTTTTGTTAATAAACTTTTTGCAGTTTTGATTATTTTAATTTACTATTTTAGCTTCCCAATTTTTAAAGAATGAAAAAAATTCTACTTCCTGTTATTGTATTTTCGTCATTATTTTCAGCGCAGGCTCCTGCGGGATATTATGACGGAACAGCCGGATTAACCGGGTATGCCCTGAAATCAAAACTTCATACAATCATCTCCGAAAGAAATTTCAACTGGAATTACGGCGATCTTATGAATTATTATAACCAAACCGACCTGGATAAATATTATGATCATAATGCAACAAACACCACACTTTTATTAGATCTTTATTCAGAAATTCCATCCGGTCCGGATGCTTATGAATATAATTCAGGTCAGTTGATTTCAAGCTCAGGAGGAGAGGGTGAAGGCTACAACAGAGAACATATGATGCCGCAGAGTACTTTTTACAGTAATTATCCTATGTATTCTGATTTGTTTTATGTGATTCCGACCGATGCGAAAATTAATCAGCTGAGAAGCAATTATCCTTATGGAATTTCATCAACAACACCTTCTAACATTTTCTACAATTTTACCAATTCTTCAAAAATAGGGAGAAGTGCAATTCCCAACTACCCTTATACAGGACGAGTATACGAGCCCATTGATGAGTTTAAAGGTGATATTGCAAGAAGTTTACTGTATTTCGCAGTAAGATATGAAGGAAAATTAGGAACTTTTAATTTTAACAACAATGCCAATCCTGCGTCAGATACCAATCCATTAGACGGAACAGAAGAAAAGGCTTTTGAAAGTGCCTATATTGCAATGCTTCTTCAGTGGCATGCACAAGATCCTGTTTCCCAGCGTGAGATCGACAGAAATAATGCTGTATTCGGAATTCAGAAAAACAGAAATCCATTTATAGATAATCCTCAATGGGTAAATGTTATCTGGGCACAAACACCGGATGCTGTCATCCCTCAAAGCCCATCAGGTTTAACAGCTGCACAGACAGGTGCTTATTTTGCCACTTTAAGCTGGACACCCAGCGCGAGTGCTGATGTTATCGGATATAAAATCTATCAAAACGGGACACTGGTGGCTTCTACCAAAAATACGTCTATAAGTATTGATCATCTTACACCTTCCACTGTTTACAGTTTTACGGTGAAAGCATATGATAATGGCTATTTACTTTCATCAGACAGCAATACAATCTCAGTGAATACGCCGGCTGCTGACACATTTGCTAAAGATCTGTTTATTTCAAAATACCTGAAAGGATCAAATGAAAACAACGCGATAGAAATAACCAACAAAACGGGCCACCCTGTAAATCTCAGTGATTATAGATTATCCATTCAGTATTACAGCACAACGGGATATTATTTTCCTGCTCCTTATGAATTAGAAGGTACGGTTCAGAATAATGAAACTTTTGTAGTTTTAAATCCAAGAGCTAATTTTTCCTGTTTTACGGTTAATCAGGCAAGATTTGTAACTGCAGCGCCGCAGCTGGCTTTTTCAGGAAGCCAATATGTGGAACTTCGTTATAAATCAACTTCTGTTGACGCGCTGGGTGTAAAAGGTCAGAGTAATTCATCAACATTAGGAAACGTTTCTCTCTATAGAAAAAGCACTATTAGTCAGCCGGCGTCCGTATTTAATAATACAGAATGGGATTCTTATCCGGTTAACTATTGTCAAAACTTGGGAGCAACGTTATCTGCCTCGGATTGGGTTACCGGAAATGAAGCATTTAAAATATATCCGAATCCTGTAAATGAGAATATTTTTGTGAATGGTACAACTGAAGGAATTAAAGAGGCAAAAATCTTAGATTTTTCAGGAAGACTCATTTACTCTGAAAAAGATCCGTTTAAAAATAAAAAGAATATTTCTGTACAGAACATTGGTACAGGAAGTTATTTGTTACAATTGGATGGCAAGACCTATCCGTTTATTAAAAAATAATTTCAACTACTTTTTTAAAAGATAAGCGGTTGTATAAACCGTAAAAACCTTGTATTGAAAGCATAATTGATATAAGCAGATTCACTAATAATCAATATCTATAAGTGTTTCTGCTTATATCTTTTATTTATAAGTATTTATGCTTATATTTGCAAAATGATAGCGGTCATTACCGGTGATATTATAAATTCGCAGCACGCAGACACTGAAGTTTGGATTACCAAACTAAAGAATCTCCTGGAATCCTGGGGGAACTCACCGCTAACATGGGAAATTTACAGAGGCGACGAATTCCAGTTTAAATGTAATATTGATGTTGTCTTCTGGCGTTTTTTAGCCATAAAATCTCTTATAAGAAGTCAGGAAAATTTAGATGTAAGAATTGCCATAGGAATCGGTGAAGAAAATTTCTCCTCAGAGAAAATCACAGAATCCAATGGAACTGCTTATGTACATTCCGGACGATTACTGGATGAACTGAAAAGTGACGGACATACCGTTTCTATTAAAACTTCCAACGAATCGCTAGACCGGGATCTTAATATACTCCTGAAATGGTCTTCCAAAGACTTTGACAGCTGGACGATGGCAACAGCAGAAATCATTCATGAAATGATCATGAATCAGGATAATACTCAGGAAGATCTCGCAAAGAAATTTGCAATTTCTCAATCCTCAGTAAGTCAGCGGTTGAAACGGGCTAATTACGAGCTTATCATAGAAACTAATCAATATTTTAGAAAGAAAATTTCAGAACTGTAAACATGATTTTCACTAAACTCATATTGGCTCACCTACTCGGAGATTTTGTTCTTCAGCCAGATTCATGGGTTGCAGATAAAGAAAACCGAAAGCTGAAAAGCAAGTATCTGTATTTTCACATTATTATTCACACAGTCCTCAGCTTCATATTCCTTTGGGATCTACAGCTTTGGTGGGTAGCTGTTTTGGTGGGAGTTTCCCATTTTATGATCGATGCCTGCAAACTTATTTTTCAAAAGGCAAATACTAAGAAAAGATGGTTCTTAATCGATCAGCTGCTTCATATCCTGGTTATTTCAGGAGTCTCATTCTATTTTCAGGAATTTAATTTTGAATTTTTAGAAAATCAGAACTTCCTGAAAATACTTATAGCTGCCTTATTTTTAACCACTCCGGCTTCAATTTTTATTAAAATTTTACTGTCTTCATGGACGCCGGTTCCGGAGACCAATAATACAATACAAACCGAATCTTTAGCAAGTGCAGGAAAATATATCGGAATTTTAGAACGTTTATTAGTCTTCACTTTTATTATGGTAAACCACTGGGAAGGAGTGGGGTTTATGGTCGCTGCAAAATCTGTTTTCAGATTCAGTGATCTGGCACAGGCCAAACAAAGAAAATTAACGGAGTATGTACTGATCGGCACGCTCTTAAGCTTTGGAATGGCTGTTTTGATAGGAATTTTAATTCAATAATATAAATCTAACTATAAAGACAATTTTAGAAAATGGAAAAGAAAGAAATGTTGTACGAAGGTAAAGCGAAACAAGTTTTTGCTACCGATAACCCTGATCAAGTAGTCGTACGTTTTAAAGACGATGCTACAGCATTTAATGCTCAAAAAAGAGGGCAGGTTGATTTGAAAGGCGAAATGAACAACGCGATCACAACCCTTATTTTTGAATATTTAAATGAAAAAGGGATCAAAACTCATTTCATTAAACAATTGGACGAGAGAGAGCAATTGGTAAAAAAAGTGTCTATTATTCCTTTGGAAATGGTGGTAAGAAACTATTCTGCAGGAAGTATGGCACAGAGACTGGGAGTAGAAGAAGGAATCAAATCTCCGGTAACGATTTTTGATATCTGCTACAAAAAAGACGAATTGGGAGATCCGCTTATCAATGATCATCATGCTGTGTTCTTAGGAGCTGCAACGTATGAAGAACTTGCTGAGATGTATAAATTAACAGGAGAGATCAACGAAATCCTGATCGACCTTTTTGATAAAATGAATATCATTCTTGTAGATTTCAAAATCGAATTGGGTAAAACCTCAGACGGTGAAATCATACTAGCTGACGAAATTTCTCCTGATACCTGCAGATTGTGGGATAAGGATACAATGAAAAAATTAGATAAAGACCGTTTCCGTAGAGATTTGGGAGAGGTAACTGAAGCATATGTTGAGATCTACAACAGATTGAAGACATTGCTTGCTAAATAATTGAAGCTTAAAGCCAGAAGTTGGCAGCTGGAAGTCCGTAGAAATCAAAAGAAGTTTATTTTACAGCTTCAGATTTCAGATTTCCAGCTTCCATCATTATAATTTAGAAAAAATAGAAATGAAAAGTTTAGACATTCATAAAAGTGAATATTTAAAACAATTTAAAGACCAGCCTTACGGAAGAAATCTCTTCAGAACGCAGGACGAAGAAAGACTGGATGCTCCTAATGAGGAATGCGGTATTTTCGGAATGTATTCTGATGATGATCTTGATACATTTTCCCTTTCACAGTTCGGGCTTTTTGCATTACAGCACAGAGGCCAGGAAGCTTGTGGTATTTCTGTTTTGAAAAACGGAAAGATCAATAACCTGAAAGATGAAGGGTTGGTTTTAGATGTTTATAAAGAAATCCAGGATCCGGAAGCTTTTATGGGGAATTCTGCAATTGGGCATACCCGTTATACCACTGCAGGAGACAAAAAGAAGTATAATTTTCAGCCGTTTTTTGCCAAAAATGAATATGATCAGATTATACTTTCTATTGCACATAACGGTAACCTTACCAATGCAAGAGAATTAAAAAATGAATTGGAAGCGGAAGGGGTAGTCTTCAGAGCCACTTCAGATTCCGAGGTTATTTTAAGATTAATTCAAAAAAATCTTGACCTTGGATTACGTGCTGCGATCAAAGCAACCATGGAAAAAATTGAAGGTGCTTATTCTGTGGTAGGAATGACGAGAAATAAATTCTTTGCATTCCGTGATTTCAACGGAATCCGTCCTTTGGTGTTAGGAGCAGTCAATGAAAACACATACGTTGTTGCTTCAGAATCCGTAGCATTAGATGCTGTAGGCGCTCAGTATGTAAGAGATATTTTGCCGGGAGAAATCATTTACACCAATGAAAATGAGCCTGGGAAACTTAATTCTTACATGGTTAATGAAGAAAAAGGAAAACAGAGAATCTGTTCTTTTGAATATATTTATTTTGCAAGACCCGATTCTACATTAGAAAATATCAATGTTTACGAAATCAGAGAAAAATCTGGTGAGAAAATATGGGAGCAGGCTCCTGTAGAAGCCGACATTGTGATTGGAGTTCCGGATTCCGGAGTTCCGGCAGCTATTGGTTTTTCTAAGGCTTCAGGGATACCTTTCCGTCCTGTTTTAATTAAAAACAGATACATCGGAAGAAGTTTCATCGTTCCTACACAGGAAATGAGAGAAAGGGTTGTAAATCTTAAGCTGAACCCGATCATCTCGGAGATTAAAGATAAAAGAGTAGTGATTATAGACGACTCTATCGTTCGTGGAACAACATCGAAAAGACTGGTAAAAATCTTAAAAGATGCAGGAGTAAAGGAGATTCATTTCAGAAGTGTTTCTCCGCCGATTATAGCACCTTGCTATCTTGGGATTGATACACCGTCGAAAGACGACTTGATCTCTGCAAATATGACTACTGAACAGCTTAGAGACTATCTGGGTGTAGATTCTTTAGAATTTCTAAGTACGGAGAACTTAAAAGAAATTTTAGGATCCTCTAACCACTGCTTCGGATGTTTTACAGAAGAATATCCTGTAGAAAAAGGAGAAGAAATAGAACTATTCAATTAATTATTGAATTACAATAAAAAATGAAAAGGTCAGACTTAATAATAAGTCTGACCTTTTCTATAGAAGTTAAAAAATTGGTTGTATTAAAACTTATAGTTTAAACCCAGTTGAAATACTCTGTGGTTTAATGGATCTGTACCTTCCGGCTTACTGTTTCTCATGTCAGTAAGACTGTTTACATATCTTGCATTGATTCCTAAATGCGGAGTGAAATCATATCCTAATCCTAGACCTAGACCCAGATTGAATTTATTCACATCATCTTTATTCATGTCTTCAGAGTGCGATACTGTTTGAGTATTAGTAACACCTGCTGTAGTGGTTGAAATAGTTCTGTCTCCTTTAGTTTTACCATCTAAGAAATAACTGAATTCAGGACCTGCTTCAATATAAAAATTACGGCTAGGTCTCATCTGAAGCATTAACGGAACTGAAATATAGTTCATTGTTATTTTATCTTCATTTTTAGTCTTCACATTGGTAGCACCTGTAGTTACGTCTGTAGACGAAAGCACACTTCTTGCTCCTAATTGGTTGTATAAAACTTCCGGTTGAACACTAAACTTTTCAGAAAGTGGAATGTTAACAAAAACACCAGCATGAAATCCAATTTTTTGATTGTTAAGGCTTAATTCCTGCGAATTGAATGAAGCAGCATTTCCTCCTCCTTTGATACCAAATCTGATAGGTGGCACCTCTTGTCTGATTGGAGCCGTTGCTATCGTTTTTGTTTCCGTTTCTTGTGCAGATGCTAATGTGCCAGCGACTATTGCTAGTCCTAGGAATAACTTATTCATAATTTCGTTTTTTAATTTTACTATTTAATTTCAAGTCTAAATATTTCATTCAGACTTGATGTATTTTGCAAATTCCTTGCCAAAGTCTTTAAACATTGACTAGCAGGCGCTTGTAGACATGTTTAGCGTTGAAGATATACTTGAATTCTCGGTGGATTTAAAAATTATAGATAGAAAAACAGAGGGTTTTTTGAATTTTCAATGAACATAATGGCGTTTCGTTGATAGATTTTTTTACTTAAAAACATCTGTTTTTTATAAAAAAATTAATACTCTTTTAATGAATACAGTGGGAAAATAGAATTGTCCAGTACGGATTTAACCAAGCTGTAATATATTTTTATCAGCCTATAAAAAACTTGATGAGATCGCAAGTCGAAAATTTCCTGTGATACTATAAATTCTAGAATGAAAGAGAGTTTTGCTGCTTAAGCATTTAAGAAAAATAAATTCATTTAAAAAAGTAAACTGATTAATTTTATTACTATTGGATAAATGATTGGGTTTTTACTTAGACATAAAAATGTCTTTCATATCGATTATTGTATTTAAAAATCTCATAAACAAATCAATTCAGTCGTATGCAGAATTCATATAATACTCAAAGACTATAACAACAAAAAAAGGCCAGTTTTAACGAGTAAAACTGGTCTTTCTATTGAATTTAAAATTTGTTACTGAATGTTGTAGTGCCTATTATTGGAATTTATAAGCTAAACCTACTTGGAATACGTTGTTTCTTACAGCATCACCAGAATTATCTTTGTAGATATCTGTAACTCCAGCTGTATATCTAACAGTAAGTCCTAAGTTTTGAGTGAAATAGTACCCTGCACCAATACCAATACCTAAATTGAATGTATTGAAAGCGTCTTTGTTAAGAGATGCTGTTTGGCTAGAACTAGTATTTCCATTGGTAGAACTTTTAAACTTGTCTTTAGCGCTTACCAAGAATCCAAATTCAGGACCTGCCTCTAAATAAAGGTTAGGAAGTGCGTTGTACTGGAACATTACCGGTACAGCAATATATCCTAAATTTCTAGAATAATCTGCTTTGTACGTATTTCCTGCTGCTGAAAACTCTCTGGTTACCTTTGATCCTAAATCATTATAGATAACCTCTGGTTGCACACTGAAAGAACTTGCTAGCGGAATGTTTGCAAAAACACCTGCGTTAAATCCTATTTTTGATTTTGAATCGCTTAAATCAGCTCCGTCTGAAAGTGAAGAAACGTTCATTCCACCTTTAACCCCAAATGTAACCGGGTTTGAAGATGTAGTCGGTGTTGTTTGAGCGAATGCTAGTGAACTTGCAGTTACTGCTAATCCTAAAATTAACTTTTTCATAACTTAATTTTTTTATTTTTTACTATTCTAATTCTAAATTTTACTACTGTCAATTTTCGGTTGACGCAGAGTATCTTTCAAATTGCTTGCCAAAAACAGTTTTTATGATAAAAGTCAGTATCAAAATAAGCGATAAAATAAACTAAAAATATATAAATAATTGATTATTAACGATTTAAAAAACCAATTAAACATTTGTTTAGAAAGGGTATAAATAATTATTCCTCAAAAGACCACAGATTGATAAAAATTTACTTAAAAATGTTAATAACAGGATAATTTATTAATCCTTACTCATAGGATAAAATGAACAGGGACAAGAATAAACTAGAAATGTAACAGAAGTATTAAATGATGTAGAAGGTAATGTTTCTATATACTATAATGAATTGCCCACAACTATATTGATTTCCTATTAATATAATTGTGGACAATTTTAGAATGTATTATTGATTACAATGAAGTGCTGGATTAGAAATCATTCAGTTTTCTGTAAAAATCCAAAGCTTTCAAAATATGCTTATGGCTGCAGTGATGATCGAATACACATGAACCTATTCCTGAAAGCAGAGAAAAATTGATTTTGCTTTCCGTATTCTTTTTATCATTTAATAATAGTGCTGAAATATCTTCATCCTTAAAATCACTCACATCTAAATAAGGATAATACCGTTGAATATTTTCAATAATTACAGTTGAATCCTGCTCAGAAACAAGACCTTCAAGATAGGCCAGATGGGCTTCACAGATCATTCCCATGGCAACGGCCTCTCCATGAAGTATGGGATTTCCCTGTTCCAGGCATAAGCTTTCAACCGCATGGCCGATGGTATGACCGAAATTTAAGGTTTTCCTGATGTTCTTTTCATGAAAATCTTTTTCTACAACATCCTGTTTAATATCCATTGATGTCTGGATATGTGGAATAACACTTTCTACATCCAGTTTATGGATCTGTATAAGATTTTCCCAATGTTTTTTGTCAGCTATCAGGCCATGTTTCAGCATTTCTGCGAAACCGCTTCTTACTTCTTTAAAAGGAAGCGTATCTAAAAATTGAGGATATACAAAAATCTGTTCAGGGAAGGTAAAAGTTCCTACCATATTTTTATAATGCATCAGATCTATTCCTGTTTTACCACCGATAGAAGCATCACACATAGATAAAAGAGTAGTGGGAATATTGATAAACTGTATTCCTCTTTTATAAGTAGACGCCACAAAACCGCCCATATCAGTAATAACACCGCCACCAAGATTGATGATCAGAGCTTTTCTGTCCGCCTGCATTTCCGTTAAAATTTCCCAAAGGTGATTGGCAGTCTGAATATTTTTCATTTCCTCACCAGCTTCAATCTCTAAAATTTCAAAACTCAAATCTGTTTCTAAATTGCCTAAAAGAACGGGCAGACAGTACTCATGAGTATTTTCATCAACTAAAATAAAGATTTTGCTGAACGATTTTTCCTGCAAAAAATCATTTAACTGAGAGAAATTATCGTTTAATAATGTTATCATTTTTGGAATTTCTGTTACGTTAATTATAAAACTATATTGCAAAGTTATGATTCTTAATTTTTAACTCGTGACTAAATTACTATCTTTGCAGAAATTTTTTAGAATGAGCAGAGATAATAACAATTCAGAAAAGCCAAAAAGACCAAGAATTTCAACAAGAAAAAATTCTGATGATTCTCGTGCTTCAAGATCCGTAAATTCTTCAGGATCAAAACCTTTTAAGAAAACTTTTACAAAAGATAGCGGAAGAAGCTACGAGCATACTGGTTCCAATTCAAAGTTTGAAAAAAAGCCTTTCAAAAGAAGTGAAGGTAGTTTTGAGGGCAGAGATGAGGATAAAAGCTCGAAGTTTGAGAAAAAACCTTATATCACAAGCAGAAATGAGGATAAAAAATCTTTCGGAAATTCTACTCCCAAGAGAGGTGGTAGTGCAAGAAGCCAGGACGCTAAAGCTAGAGATAAGTATGAAAGAGGCAGCCTGAAATATGGCCGTAGACCGTCTTCCGGAGATGATAGAAATGATGATAAGGCAAGATCTTTTGTACAGAAGAGAAGATTCAACAAAATTGAAAAAGATGTTCATAAAGATACTATCCGTCTCAATAAATATATTGCTAATTCAGGAATCTGCAGCAGAAGAGAAGCTGATGAGCTGATTACCCAAGGCCTGGTAGAGGTGAATGGAAAAGTAGTTACCGAAATGGGTTATCAGGTGGAAAAAACAGATAAAGTAGTTTTTGACGGACAAAGCATTACTCCGGAAAAACCTGTCTATGTTCTTTTGAATAAGCCTAAAGGATATATTTCTACCACTAAAGATGACAAAGCCAGAAAAACGGTAATGGATCTTGTGGCGAATGCTTCTCCATACCGTGTTTTCCCGGTTGGAAGATTAGACCGTTCTACAACAGGAGTTATTCTTTTAACGAACGACGGACACATGACAAAGAAGTTAACGCATCCATCTTTCGAAGCGAAAAAAATCTATCATGTAACGTTGGATAAGAAATTAACGAATGAAGACATGAAATTGATTTTGGAAGGAATCCGTTTGGATGAAGGGATTGCTACGGTAGACCAGATTTCATTCATTGAAGGGAAACCTAAGAATGAAGTGGGAATCGAGATCCACATTGGATGGAACCGTGTGATCAGAAGAATTTTCCAACGTTTAGGGTATGAGGTTGAGGCTTTAGACAGAGTAATGTTTGCGGGTATGACGAAAAAGAATATCAAACGTGGACACTGGAGAATCCTTACAGAACTGGAAGTGAATAACCTGAAAATGCTTTAAAAGCTTATAAGAAAGTAATAATTTTTACTTTGATTTTCAACAAAAAATAAAAAGCGTGGTAAATATTTTACCACGCTTTTTTGTATTGTAAAGAGATGTTTCTATCCTAACATCGTCACTCCTTTCTGCAGCATATCGTAGATGGCATCTCTGCCGTTGTCAGGTTTTACATTCACCGCTTTCGTTCCGTTAAAATGCAGACATGTAATATAACCGTTGCTTACTGCATCCAGACAGGTAAACTTCACACAGTAATCCATGGCAAGACCTACCACTTCAAGCAATTGAATATCATGGTATTTTAAGAAATCATCCAGACCCGTTTTCATGAAATGGTTATTGTCCTGAAAACCGCTGTAGCTGTCAATTTCAGGATTTTTCCCTTTTTGAATGATATGGGTTACTTTATCTCTGTTTAAATCTTTATGGAATTCTGCTCCAAAAGTTCCCTGAACACAATGATCCGGCCACATAAACTGAGGAACACTGTTTAGAATGATGCTTTCGCCTACATTTCTTCCGTTGTTGCTGGCGAAGCTTTTATGATTGGAAGGATGCCAGTCCTGGGTTAAAACAATCTGATCATATTCATTTTCTTCCATCAGAAGATTGATATAAGGAATGATTTCATTAGATCCCGGAACAGCTAATGCTCCGCCTTCACAAAAATCATTTTGTACATCTACTATAATTAACGCTTTTTTCATATCTAGATTTCTCGAATTTAAATTTACAAAAAACTAATCTTCAAAAATTTGTCCAAAAAAGAATTATCGGACAAATCGGCATTGTGAAATAGATCAGTGTAAAGCTTTTTGATCCTAAAAAGAAAATAATTGCAGTCAGTATCAGGTTTCAGGTTATAAACCAATTGTCAATAGCTTATCTTTGCAGGAAATAAGTATTTTTATGTCATTTGAGTCGTTAGGATTATCACACAATATTATTCATTCTGTCAATAAATTAGGCTATCTGAAGCCATTCCCCATTCAGGAGCAGGCTATACCTGTCATTTTGCAGGGAAAAGATCTGATGGGAATTGCACAGACAGGTTCCGGAAAAACGGCTTGTTTTGTAATGCCTATTTTAGAAAAATTACAGCATACAGAAAACAAGAAAGACCGTAATATTCAGGTGTTGATCCTAGTTCCTACACGTGAGTTGGCGATTCAGATTGATGAAGTATTCAGATCTTTCACAGAAAATCTAAAACGAGAGATCCGTACCATGGCTGTATATGGCGGAGTTTCTATCAATCCACAGATGAAAGGAATGTTTGGAGTAGAGATTCTGATCGCAACACCCGGACGTTTGCTGGATCTAATTGATCATAAAGCGTTGAGTATTTCAGGAATTCAGCATTTGGTGATTGATGAAGCTGATAAAATGTTTCAGCTGGGCTTTGAAGAAGAGATGAATAAGCTTTTCGCGATGATGCCTGTCATGAAGCAAACGATTTTATTTTCAGCAACCTTGAATGATAAGGTAGCCGAAATGAAAGAACGTTTATCGATTCATCCTACGATTATTGAAATTAAAAAGGAAGAAGTTGAAATCGACAATATCGAACAGCTGGCTTACCATGTTTCTCCGGAAAATAAAGGTCCGTTTTTGAGATACTTAATCAAAGAAAAAAAGGTTGAAAAGGCTCTTATTTTTGTTTCATCTACCAAATCTGCAGATAATTTGGTGGAAAAACTTAAAAAGAATAAAATTAAAGCAGTGGCCATTCACAGTCAGAAATCACAGGGTGCCCGTAGAAATAATTTAGAAGAATTTAAAGTAAACGGTGCACAGATTTTAGTTGCTACAGACTTAATTGGACGAGGTATTCACATTGAGTCTTTACCTTGCGTTATCAATTACGAATTACCCCGCTCGCCTTTAGATTATATTCACCGTATCGGTAGAACAGGCCGTGCCAATGAAAAAGGGACTGCCATCAGTATTTTAACGGATGATGAGCTTCAGCATTTCAGAGTGATTCAGAAGAAAATGGGTAAGAAAGTGACTTTACAAAGGACAGAGGATATTAACCTTCACGGTTATTAACATATAAATTTTAAAAAAAGCTTCGATGGTAACAACATTGAGGCTTTTTTTAACCATCCATGTGTAACGCAATTAACGATTACTTATAACGGGTATAATTAACATTTTTTTCATTTTAAATTCTTGAATTTTTGATACATTTACATGAACAAATAGTTAAATAAATTGTCCAGAAATGAGCCATCGGACAAAAATGACAACCATACCATTTAAAACTGATACAATGACCAATTTAGACCAGAAAAGGTTTCCAATAGGCGAGTACCAACAGCCTGCAAACATCTGTGACATCAAGCTAGATGAATATATTAAAGTGATCAAAAACTTTCCTGAAAAGCTTAAAAATTTAATAGAAGACCTTTCTGATGATCAATTGGACACTCCTTACAGAGAAGGAGGATGGACGGTAAGGCAACTTGTGAATCATATTGCAGACAGCCATATCAACAGTTTTATTCGTCTTAAACTGGCCTTAACGGAAGATAACCCAACGATACGTCCGTATGATGAAGCCAAATGGGCCGAACTTCAGGACAGTGTAAATATGCCGATAAAACCGGCTATGAGAATGATCAAGGGAACACACCAGAGATGGGCTGTGCTTCTTAAAAGCCTTACCAATAAACAGTTTGAGAGAACTTTTCATCATCCGGAGCAAAACAAAGATTATGATTTAAGAAATTATCTTGCCATCTACGTTTGGCATTGTAACCACCATTTTGCACACATAGAACATCTGAAGATAGAAAAGGGCTGGTGAAAAAAAGTTTGCATAACCCAGTCGATTTTGAAGAAATACGGCAAAGAATTTTACATCTTACAGAAGACTCCTCTCCAAAATGGGGGAAAATGAACGCTGCTCAGATGATGAAACACTGTAATCTTGTTTTACAGGTACCTTTAAAAAACATTGATCTTCCGAGTGTCAACATCATCTTTGGGGCAATAGGAATTATGGCGAAAATAGAAATGCAGCTGTTTAATAATGGAATTCCCCGAAACATGCCTACTTTTCAAAAACTTATCGTTAATTTTGAATGTGATTTTAGTAAAACCCAACATGAGCTTTTAGAAACATTAGACGCATATTGGAAAGCATTTGAACATAAAAATCTCCCGGACAGACACGAACTTTTTGGTGAAATGACAGAGAAAGATTGGGGATTTTTAGAATATAAACATCTGAATCACCATTTTAAACAGTTTAATATATGAGTTTTTTTGATAAAATATTTAGTGGAAAAGAAGACCAGCCACAACAGAAATCTTTCTGGAAAAAAATACAGTCTGAAGAAGATTTAAAAGCTGCTATTGAGAAATCTCACACGGGACGAATTGCTATATTCAAGCATTCAACAAGCTGTTTTATCAGTAAAACAGTACTGAGGAATTTTGAGAAAGAAATCGAAAACAGCGATCAGCAGGCAGCAGATTTATATTATCTGGACTTGCTTGCTCACAGACCTATTTCAAATAAAATAGCTGAAGAATTCGGGATCAGACATGAAAGTCCCCAATTAATCGTAATCGAAAACGGAAAAGCGGTTAAAAACGCGTCGCATCAGGATATCTCTATAAGCCAGCTTGCCTAATGAAGAACATCAATAATTATCTTGCCCAGGTCTTAAATGTTCCCATTGAAAAGGTGAACATGTGCAGTCTGCACTATGAAGTAAAGAAAATTCCGAAAAACCAGTTTCTTTTACAGTATGGTGAAATATGCCGATATATTTTCTTTGTAGAAAAAGGCCTTCTAAAAATGTATTCCATTGATAAAAACGGAAAGGAACATATTATTCAGTTTGCTCCTGAAAGCTGGCTGATATCAGACCGAAGCAGTCTTTATTTCAATGAAAAATCCAATTATTATATAGAAGCGGTTGAGGATTCTGAGATTTTATTTCTACATCCTGATTTTTTCAACAAACTGGTTGAGCAGTTCCCCAACAGTATTGAGAGAAGCGATATCTTGCTGCAGAAGCATGTCAGAAGCCTTCAGAACAGAATCAATTCTTTACTGGGTGAAACCGCAGAAGAACGATACATGAAGTTTATTAAAATGTATCCCGATTTACTGCTTAGGGTTCCACAATGGATGATCGCTTCTTATCTGGGCATTACCCCCGAAAGTCTTAGCCGTGTCAGAAAAGAACTGGCCAGAAAAAACTTTGTTCCGGATAAATAGCCGTTATATTTTTTTAGCCATATTTCCGACCCGCTGGAGCTTAAGTCTGATTTCTTCAGACCACGGAAGTCCTATACATAAACGCATACAGTTTTCAAACTGATCCTGTAAGGTAAACATCCTGCCCGGAGCGATGCTTATATTCTCTTTAATGGCCAGATCATAGAGTTTTCTGGTCTGGATATTTTTATCAAATTCCACCCAGAGAGAAAGTCCGCCCTGAGGCCGGCTGGTTTTTGTTCCTGCAGGAAAAGATTCGGCGATGGTCTGTACATAATTCTGATAATTACTCTGAAGTGTTTTCCGCAGCTGATGAAGGTGTTTTTCATACCTTCCTGTTTTCAGGAAATTGGCTACAGCCTCATTCACAATAGAAATAGAGGAAGTAGAGTGGAGGAGTTTAAGTTTCAGTATTTTATCTTTATATTTTCCCGGAGCAATCCATCCTACACGGTACCCGGGTGCCAAGGTTTTTGATATGGAACTGCAATATAAAACGTTGCCTTCTTTATCAAAAGATTTACAGCATTTCGGGCGATGAGACCCAAAATAAATATCTCCATACACATCATCCTCAATCAACGGAATATTGTGCTCTGCCAGTAATCTTACCACTTCCTTTTTATTTTCATCAGACATACAGCTTCCCAGCGGTGTGTTGAAATTGGGAATCAAGAGACAGATATCAATAGTTGGAATTACTTTTTTCAGCGTTTCTATTTCAATTCCTGTTGAGGGGTGCGTGGGCAGTTCCAGTACTTTAAGCCCTAAGCCGGTTGCTAGCTGTAAAATACCCGGATAACAAGGGCTTTCTATGGCAATGGTGTCTCCTGGTTTTCCTAAAGCCATTAAACAGAAGGATAAAGCATTCATGCCGCCGTTGGTAGTAACCAGATCATTTTCATTAAAATTTCCACCCCATGATAATGATCTCAGCGCGATCATTCTTCTTAACTTAAGATTACCCTGAAGTTCTTCATATTCCGTTCCGCCTGCTTTTAGTTCTCTTGTTGCGCTTACAATTTCTTTTTTAAGTTTAGCCAGAGGTAAAAGATCTCCGGATGGAATGGCAATAGAAAAAAGAGTAAGATCATTTTTACCCATATTTTCGTAAACAGTACTAATGAGTTCATCAGGTTCATTATGATTGGCAATTAATGATGGACGACTGGCTTCAGGCAAAGGCAGGGTCATCGCAAGAGAAGTACTTACAAAATACCCCGACTGCGGTTTTGAATCAATAAGCGATTGGGATTCCAGCTCGAGAAAAATACGTTTTGCCGTATTCATGCTAATCTGATGTTCTTTACATAACGTTCTCACGGATGGAAGTTTATCACCGGATTTTAATGCTCCGCTTCTGATCTGCGATGCAATTCCGTTGGCTATTTCTGTGTATAAAAATTCTTTGCTCATAGTTCAACTGTGCTCATGCAAATATACAAAACTGATACTGTGTTTATCCGTTTATCCTTTTTAATTTTGCTCTAATAAATAAAATGTACATCAAATGATCACAGAAAAAACATCAAAAGAACAGGCTCTAAGCGGATGGATTAACGGTTTTATCGGCGTTTTGCTGTTTAGCGGCTCTATGCCGGCTACCAAATTGGCTGTAATGGATATGAGTCCGATTTTTGTAACGATTGCCCGTGCTGGAATTGCCGGTGTCCTTGCCTTGGGTGTTTTATTGGTTTATAAAGAAAAACGTCCGGCAAAAAATCAGATATTTCCATTGATATTGGTATCAATTGGCTGTGTGATTGGATTTCCGCTTCTTTCCGCATTGGCACTTCAGTATTTAACTTCGGCACACTCTATAGTATTTTTAGGAATGCTTCCTTTGGCTACGGCCTTATTTGGAGTTTTCCGGGGTGGAGAAAGACCACACCCTGTATTTTGGTTTTTCTCGATTGTCGGCAGTCTTTTAGTAATTGGGTATGCAGTTGCTCAAGGGATTTCTACTTCGCCTGTAGGAGATATTCTGATGCTGGTAGCGGTAATTTTATGCGGAATGGGATATGCTGAAGGGGCAAAGCTTTCAAAAACATTAGGCGGATGGCAAGTAATTTCGTGGGCACTAGTATTGTCTTTACCGCTGATGATTCCATTATTCTTGATCTATTTTCCGGATAATATACAAGACGTTACGGTACATGGATGGTTTGGTTTAGCATATGTTTCGTTATTCAGTATGTTTATAGGTTTTATATTCTGGTATAAAGGTTTGGCGCAGGGCGGAATCACAACAGTGGGGCAGTTACAGCTTTTACAACCGTTTTTTGGATTGGCGCTGGCTGCTTATTTTCTCCACGAACAGGTAAGTATAGGGATGTTGGGTGTGACTGTCGGAGTCATTCTATGTGTAGCCGGAACCAAAAAATTTGCTAAATAATATGTAGGATATTGCTTATTTACTCATGTAATTATTATAATCCATAATCTAGTATTATGGATTTTTTTATTATTGAATATTCACATTTCTTATAAAAAACGTGATGGTATTAAAACAAAAACAAGGATAATTTATAAATATGTAACAAATAAATTTTTATATAAACGATATTCAAACGTATAATCTTTAAATATTTAACTTACTTAAAAGAATTAACTTTTTTTAACAATAAAATAAAAAAATCGGTTTAAAATTTGCTGAGATAATTTAAGATTCCAATTTGTTTTTACTAGAATAATTGACTTAAAAATTTAGCAATATTAAAAGAAAATTATTATGGTTATTAATGAGAATATTTTATATTCAGCAGGAGCTCATGTAATCCATTACAGACCCGGAGAATATATTTTCAGAGAAGGCGATACAACCAGCTATTATTATCAGATTATAAGTGGAGAAGTGAAGCTTAATAATTATAGTGAAGACGGAAAGGAATTTATTCAGAACATTCTATCGGCTGGACAAAGCTGTGGGGAGGCTATCCTTTTTATTGGCAAACCGTATCCCATGAATGCAGAAGTTATTACTGAATGTAGCGTAATCAGGCTTTCTAAACTGCAGTTTTTAGATTTATTGAATCAGACTCCGGAACTGCTGCTGGAAATAAGTACCTTCCTTTCCCAAGGCCTGTATTATAAATTTATTATGATGCAGAATATTTCTTCACAGAATCCTGCTACAAGGATCAGGGGACTTATGGATTATCTAAAAAGTTTTCACGGAAGAAGTGATGCACCGTATTCATTCCTGATTCCTTTCACAAGAAAGCAGGTGGCAAGCCTTACAGGGCTATGTGTAGAAACCGCCATAAGAACGATAAAAGGAATGGAGAGAGATAAAATAGTTAAAATTAAAGATCGTAAAATTTTATATTAAAACATAAGTTTGTATGAATAAAATAAAAAACACATTATTATGAAAACAATAAGCTGTATGAATATCGATGGAAGTCTTTTACGGGCTTTCGGTGCCGAAGATAAATCATACAAGAAGGGAGAACTGGTATACAGGGAAGATGATCATGCATTGTATTATTTTCAGATTGAAGAAGGAAAAGTAAAGCTTAACAATTATGATGAAAATGGTAAAGAATTCATTCATAATATATTAACAAAAAATCAGAGTTTTGGAGACTCATTGCTGTTTCTAGATAAAACTTATCCTATGAATGCGGTGTGCCTGCAGCCCTCCGAAATTATAAGAATGCCTAAAGATAGTTTTCTGGAACTCCTAAAACAGCATCCGCATCTCTCTGTCTCTATGAATGCCTGCCTGTCACACAGACTATATTTCAAAGCAATTATGATTCAGAGTATGGCTTCCCAAAGCCCTGTTTCAAGGTTAAAAGGTTTAATGGATTATCTTAAAAGCTATCATGACGATGAATGCGGACAGGCCTTTAATGTGGAGCTCACCAGACAGCAGATTGCCAGTCTTACCGGTCTTAGAGTAGAAACTGTCATCAGAGCATTGAAAAAAATGGAAAAAGAAAATATATTGTCTTTGGATAGCAGGAAAATTATGTATTAAAATAAAAGCTATGATCCGGATCATAAAAAAGTGAATTATAGAGTTGTATTTTTGGGAAAGAACTCAGTATTAAAATAATAAATTTGAGTTCTAAGGTGGTAAATACCAATATATTTAAAAAAAACAATCGTAATAAATTATAAGTCATGTAGAATTTTCTATGTGGCTTATTTTAACCACTAACTCAACTTATGAAGGGTCAAAAAATAGTAAAGGCACTGAAGCATAAAAACTTCATCAGAGTGAACAACGAAGGCTCCTGGTTTGGAGAAGGATCTACTATTTATGCAAAAGAGATCAAAGAAAATATTTTTTTACTGTTTGTCATCCTGAAAGATATTCAGATTGAAAATATTCAGGCACTGATCGCCCATTTTGATTGTTTTGGCAGTATAGGCACCAAAGAACCGCAACAGATTATGTTTTATCTCTCCATTAAGGATAAAGAAGATCTTCATTATTTTGAAAAATATTTAAAAATTTCTGATAATTAATACCTGAAAACTTATGATTTTTGAAAACGACACAATAAAATTCTGGAGTCTGCACGATAAAAATAATGTTATCGAGAACGAATCATTGTTTCCAAATGTTATTAATTCTTACGGAGTTACAGCATTTTTGATCAAGTCTCTGGAAAAAATAAAATCGAATGCCCAGTGCGACATTATGAAAAATGTGATTGATACTTATATTCAGGAATACATTCTCCATATCCGTGAATATCACAACGAAAGTGCTGTCATTGAATATGAAAAAGATTCAGCAATAAAAATTGAAGATGCTTCCTTTACCCTGTATGCAAAAACAGCATACTATAAAGTTTTGAAGGAGGAAGAATACCTAAATAAACTATTGAGCACCTTAGGAGTTGAAAAGGAAGCTCTCGAATAACTCCACTTATCACACCAAAATCACTTAATATTATGGAATTTCAAAAGAACATATTAGAATATATCAGCCAGTCGCTTCTAACTACCAACGAAACGGTTTCTGTGGTAGAAAGCGTTACTTCCGGCTGTTTGCAGGTTGCGTTTTCCCAAATGCCGGATGCCTCATTATTTTACAAAGGAGGAATGACAGCTTATATGCTTCCTGAAAAAGTAAGACTTCTGAATGTTGATGAGGAAGAAGCTGAAGAATGTGATTGTGTTTCTGAAAATATAGCACAAACAATGGCATTACAAGCCGCAAAATTATTTAAGTCCGACTGGTCTATAGCAACCACAGGATACTCCACACCAACCAAAGAATCTGATTATAAAATATTCGCTTATTTCTCTTTTTCATATAAAGGAGAGGTTATTTTGACAAAAAAATTGGAACTGCATCATAAAACCCAGGCCATTAATGCTCAATTATATTATACAGAATTTATTCTGGGCTGTTTTAAAAGTGAGATGAACCGTTTACTAATCTTACAATAATTTTTATGGGTGAGTTAAAATTAAAAGACCGATCAATTCTTATCACAGGAGCAGACAGCGGTATCGGAAAGGCAGTAGCACTGCTATTTGCTCAGGAAGGTGCTGATATTGCAATAATTTATCATACCAATACAGAAGATGCTGAAAAAACGAAATCAGAAATTGAAGCGTTAGGAAAAAAATGCATCATTTTTAAGGGCGATATTAATGACTATGAATTTTGCCAGAAAACAGTTGATGAAATGATCAAAGCGTTTGGCGGGATTGATATTCTGATTAATAATGCTGGCGTACAGTTTCCTTCAGATAATATCGAAAATTTAAAAGAATCCAATATCAGAAAAACATTTGATTCCAATATTGTAGGCATGATTTTACTTACCAAAGTTGTTTTTCCATACTTAAAAGAGGGAAGCAGCATTGTGAATACCACTTCAGCCGCAGCATATCAGGGGCATGCCGAGTTGCTTGACTATTCTGCTACCAAAGGGGCAATTGTATCTTTTACCCGCTCTTTAGCTCTCCAGGCTAAGCCAAAAGGAATTCGTATCAATGCAGTAGCTCCGGGGCCAGTTGCCACACCGCTTACCAAAGCTACATTCGGGGAAAAAGAGGAAGATACCGATAAACCGCCTTTTGAACGCAATGCAAGTCCGGAAGAAATCGCCTCAAGTTTCTTGTTTCTGGTCAGTAATGATGCAGCACAGATCACCGGTCAGGTTATGCATCCAAACGGTGGGCTGATCGTTAACGGGTAAACAATTATTTCAACAAAAAACAGTAATAATCAACTTGCTATTTTCTGGATTTCGGCTTAGCCTTCATTATAGCAAAGTAGGAGGTAGTAAATGCAGATAAGCTTTGGTAGCCTACTTTATATGCTACTTCACTTAACGTAAACTGATTGGTATCCAGCAATTCTATACTTTTTAAAATTCTTGTGAGCTGAAGATATTTCTGAAGGGTAATTCCAGTTTCCTTTTTAAAAGTTCTCTGAAGACTTCTCACCGACATTTGTGTTTTTTCTGCAAGAAGATCCACATCCAGATTATATTTAAAATTTGAATTGATATAAGTACACACAGGGATTAAACGCATATCGGCAGGTACAGGAATTTCCAGATGACTTGCTTCATTGCAGAAATTGGGAAGACTTTTTAAGATCGCCTTAAAAAAGATATCCTGCTCTTCATTATCAATCAGTAATTTATTCCATTTTGAAGCGTACAGCAGCATTTCTTTTAAAACCGGAGGAACAGCAAAAACATGTACCTGTTCATAAAAATCTTCCTCAAAGACTGTTGAGAATAGAAATACCATCAGATTAACGGTCGTTGCTTCAGAAGTTATACGGTGCGCTTTACCGGAGGGAATCCAGATCACATGATGCTGGGGAACAAGATAAATTCTGCGGTCGATATGAAAATACTGATATCCCTCTTCTACATAAGTAAGCTGCGAGCGTGCATGGGTGTGTTCATGATCATCATGCTTCCAGTTGTGTTCACACCATACATAAGCTTCTTTTTCAATAGAATCAATAAAAAGGCTGTCATTCTGTTGCGTTAATCCACATTTCTCCATGTCGTTCTGTATATTATTTTTGGCAAATTTAATAAAAACGACAATACTATTTTTGTATCTGTATTTATATCTTATTCAGAATGAAAAAATTAAGCTCAGTTTTTGTATGTATTTTATTATTAAAAATCAACGCTATGATGGCACAAGACAATAAAGCCCATGTATTGGTTCTGATCCATTCAGATAACGGAGGAACCTATGAACTGGCAAAAGAAATGGCCGCTGGGATTGAAAGCAGCAACCAGGCAACAGCCGTTATTAAACAGGTGAAACAATCTCCCAATCAAAAATTAAAAGACATTCCTGTAGCTGCTGTAGAAGAATTGACATCTTATGACGGAATTGCTTTTGGTTCGCCCGTATATTTTGGAAATATCAGCACCGGAATGAGTGAATTTTTATCCAAAACCGTGAATTTATGGACGAATCACGCACTCGAAGGAATGCCGGCAACAGTCTTTATGTCTGCAGGAAGCGGGGCAGGGAAAGAGCTGGCGTTGCAGTCGTTCTGGAATAGTCTGGCTGTCCATGGGATGGTATTGGTTTCCAACGGAATCCGGGGTACTGAAATGATGAATAAAGCTATTCCACAGGGAAATTCAGTGTTGGGAATTACGACCATGTCCTCTCTGAAAGATGTTGAAAGACCAACGAAAGACGAACGTTTAATGGCTCAGCTTCAGGGGAAAAATTTTGCAAAAGTTGCGGCTGCACTGAAAGGAACATTCAATAAAAAAGAAATAGCAGCGATTGAAAAACCTATGGATTTCAAGGCCATACTGCAGCAAAAGAATATTGTCCTGCCTCAGGTACCAAAGCCTGCAGGAAATTACAAACCCTTTGTAAGATCAGGAAATTTAATTTTTATCAATCAGGTGGCTTTAAAAGACGGGAAAATTTTAAATCCCGGTAAACTGGGAGTCGATGTTAATGAACAGCAGGTAAAAGAGGCAACAAAAGCCACTATGCTTAACGTATTGTCAGTTTTAAATGAAGCCGTAGGCGGAGATCTCAGTAAAGTAAAACAATGCGTACAGCTTACAGGTATTTTCAATACCAAAGATGATTTTACCAAACATGCCGATTTAATGAATGTAGCATCAGATCTTACCGTAGAGGTATTTGGAGAAAAAGGAAAACATGCAAGAGCTACACTGGGTGCATCATCCATTCCTGTAAACTCTTCTGTAGAAATACAGGCTGTTTTTGAAGTGGAGTAGAATAGTACAGTATGTAGATTGGATCGGATAAAACAGATTTAATTTCGCAAAGAAAAAACGGCTTCGAGTCACTCGAAGCCTTTTTTAATGTTTATACGGTTGCGTTACCTTCAACGCCATCCGAATTATCAGTTTTGTTTCCTGTAATAGCGGCGGCGGCAAAACTTAGCAGACTCACTAATTTTCCTGCTTTAGTGTCCCAATAATAGGTATCTTTCGGTTCTACACGGATAATGGTAACATTCGGGTCATCTTTGCCATCAAACCAGGCTTTAGCCATAGGCGACCATTTTTCTTCGATGGTGGATTTGTCATCGTAAATGGTAGCTGTTCCGTAGACGGAAAGATATTGTGAATCGCTGTTATTCATAAAATACAACTGTACCCTGCGGTCTTCTTCTATTTCAAAATTTTTGTTGCTGTCTGCACTGCTGATAAACCACAGATTTCCGCTGTCATCAGTCTCCTGCAGAGACATGGGACGGGAATTGACAGGAAGGGTTCCTAATTCTGTACAAAACATACAGATTCTTGCGCTTTCCGACAGTTCTTTAATTTTTTTAACGGCCTCAAGATGAGTAAGATTTTCTGTTGACATAATAAAATATTTTAAGTGATTTGATTTATTTTGAGAATTAAATAAATCCAAATTGGATTTTTTGCTCATGATACAAACTTCAAAAACCTGACCAAAAAAATATAAATGTGGTATCCAGTCGTAGAAAAAATCAACGAAAAGCTTTTTCGTACTTATTTTTATAATCTTCTGAATTGCGGCGGTAATTTCTATCATCACAGACACTCCCTTAAAAAGCATATAATATAATTTCAGTTTCTGGATTTGTTGAGAAACTTAACCTTCATCCAGACTATTTTACGTATTTTTGATGTATGCAAATAGCACCTCCGGCATCTTTAGCATCTTATATTAAACATTATATCTTTTTGGAAAATTCTGAAAATGATATCAAAAAATTGAGACTATTTGCAGACGGAAATACCGGACTCATTATTTCAAGTGATATCCATATTTATGAGGATGGATTGGAGACTAATTTGCCGTTATCATTTTTTTACGGGCAACCTACAAAATATAAGAATCTTATTACCAAAGGTTCATTTTCTTTCATTGTAGTTGTATTTCAACCCTATTTTCTCAACCTGCTTCTTGGAGTTTCGGCCCGTGAAATTCAAAATCAGATGATTACTGTGGAAGATGTTATAAAAAATGACTTGCAGCCTTTCCAGGAAAAACTTTTTTATAAGGTTGATCCAAAAGTGATTATTAATGAACTTAATATGTATTTTACTGTGTTTTTATCTAAAAAAGCAAATTCAGATCATCATCTTATCAAAGCAACTCAACAATATATCCTTCAGAATAAAGGAATGCTCTCTTTAAAAGATCTGGAAGATTTTACAGGATATTCTGAAAGACAGCTTGAAAGGAAATTTGATCATTATATTGGTATTTCTCCAAAAAAATACAGCAATATTACCCGCCTTCATTATTTTCTCAGCCTTATGAAAAGCCGCAATACGAATGAAAATATAACGGCTCTTTCTTACCATGCAGGTTATGCAGACCAATCTCATCTTATTAAAGATTTTAAAAATAACACCGGCCTGACGCCAACACAGTACCTAAAAACTCAAAATAAACTGGCCGTCAATTTTATAGAACTTGCACAATAAAAAACGATGTCGGTTTTTTACAATTTTCAGATGATCCCGTAGGGTAGCTTTGTAGAAAAAAGATGATCAACCTCAAAATTTCTACCGCACAATTTGAAAACCGAAGCGGAGACAAAGACTATAATCTCTCTGTTATTGAAAAACTTTCCGGCGAAGCTGCTGCCAAAGGCTCTCATGTCATCGCATTTCACGAATGTTCCATCACAGGCTATACATTTGCCCGAAGCCTTACTAAAGATCAAATGCTTGAAATTGCTGAATATATTCCGGAAGGAAGCAGTATTCTAAGGCTGCAGGAAATTGCCAGAAAATTTGACATCACCGTATTAGCAGGGCTTTTTGAAAAGGATAAGGATGATAATCTATTCAAGGCCTATGTCTGTGTAGATAAAACCGGATTAGTAGCAAAATACAGAAAACTTCATCCCTTTATCAATCCTAATCTGACACCAGGTAATGCGTATTGTGTTTTTGAAATTCATGGCTGGAAGTGCGGTATTTTGATCTGCTACGATAATAATATCATCGAAAATGTAAGAGCGACCAAACTCTTGGGAGCAGATATTATTTTTATGCCTCATGTAACGATGTGTACGCCTTCTACAAGGCCCGGAGCAGGTTTTGTGGATCCCAAATTATGGGAAAACAGGGAAGCGGACCCCACTTCTCTGCGTTTGGAATTTGATGGAATGAAAGGCCGCGACTGGCTGATGAAATGGCTTCCTTCCAGGGCTTATGATAACGCGGCATACATCATTTTTTCCAATCCGATCGGGATGGATGCTGATCAGCTGAAAAACGGATGCTCAATGATCATTGATCCTTTTGGAGATGTTATTGCCGAATGCAGATCTTTTGACGACAGTTTCGAAACAGCCGTGATCACCTCTGAAAAGCTGACACAGGCAGGAGGCTACCGATATATCAAAGCCCGAAGACCGGATCTGTACAGGGATATTATTGGAAAAGAACATCACTCGGAGCAGAAAGTCGTATGGATCAATGGTGAAAAATAATAATGTTAGATCTTGATGATTAATAAATAGAACTAAACAATATACTTGTTCATCTATTTCAATTCCGAAAGAAATATAGTGTTCTCTCGGAATTGTATTTATGGCAAAGTCTTTTGAAAATCGCTCCAGGCACCGCCATTATAGACCTTTTTAAAGCCCTTTTCCTTCAGGATCTTTTCCGCTTTTACACTGCGGAGCCCATGAGAACAAACAGTGATGTACGCTTTCTTAGGATCAAGCTCTGCATACCTTTCTCTGATCGTACCTAAAGAAATATTCACAGAACCTTTAATATGACCCATTTCAAACTCTTTTTCAGTTCTTACATCCAGAATTACCGCTCCGTTTTTCACCAGCTGATCTAATCCTTTATCCAGAGTCTGGTATCTATACACTTTATACAATATGTAAACAGCCAGAATGATCCCGCAAAAAAACAATATATTTTTCATAATCTGCTGAGAATTTTTTTATCAATATAAAACGTCCCAAACGGGATAAAACAGGCAAGAATTACCTTCCAGATTGTTTCTTTAAACTTCCAGTGTTGCTCAACCCCAACACTCAGCGTATTGAAGAGAAAAAGAAGAAATAAAGTTCCGTGAATAGGTCCCATCATCTTTACGAAAGACGGGTTTCCGAACCCATATTTCAACGGAACGGCAATAAATACAAGGGTAAGCAGTGAAATTCCTTCCAAAATAGAAAGAATTCTTAAGCGACCAATCTTTGTTTTGAATAAATCAATCATAATTATCTGAAATAAGGTCTGTTAGCAAAAGGAGAGAACGGCCACGGAATAGCAATGAAGATAATAACCAAAGCGGCAGAAAACCATATAAGCATTGTTTTGAACTTATCCCGGTCGGTTTCTCTTCGCTTTGATAATGCCGATCCAATCGTGATTATGACAATCGCAACCAACATTAAAAAGATGTGAATTATTCCGAAAAATAAAAGGTCTAAAGATCCTTTAGCTGTATTGAAATTTTTCCAGAAATAACTGATAATCGGGCTTTGGGAATACAAAAGAATTCCTAAAATAAGCTGGATATGGGCAATCGTTGCCGTCCAGTGTCTTATAGAATCAGCCTTTTTTGAAAATTCTTTTTTTGAAAAAAATCCTTTGTATGCTGTAAATAAAGCATAAAAAAGACTTAGCAAAACCAGCCACCGGAATGTGAAATGCAGGAAGGTAAGCGTTTGGTACATGGCATAATTTTTTATCCTGCAACAAAGGTATAACAAAAACATACTAATTAGTATGTTTTTAAAGAAAAAAATTATTTAAGTGTTTTGAAATAAGACTTAAGCTGTTTTAAATAAGCAACATACGATGAGGTATTATTATCTAATTTCCCTAAATTTCTAACGCCCCAGTATCCTGACATAACAAAAACAGCAATGCCTTCAGCATTTGCTTCCGGTTGTATAATTCCGGCTTTTTTACCTTTCTCAATAGATTCAATCATTGTATTTTTCCATTGAAGGGAAAGTTCGTTTAAAGATTTGGTAAATTCCACATGCCAAGGAGCCATTTCCTGGGTGAAATTGGATGCAGGGCAGCCATATTCTACTTTCAGTATTTCATTTTTCATCAGCAGATTTTCCATTAACTCATAAATGCCATCTAATGGATCTACAGCACTTTGCATAGGTTCAACAAAAGTATTTTTAAAGTTAGGTTTCAAGTGTTCATTAATAATGGCAAGCCCCATTTCATCTTTGGTTTTAAAATGATAATAAAAGGCTCCTTTTGTTACCTGGGTAGTCGCAATAATCTCATCAACACTAGTGGTTTGATAGCCTTTAGCATAGATAAGTTCAAATGCTTTTTGAAGAATATTTAAACGGGTGGCCGCAGATTTTTTCATAAAGATACCAATTGGTCTTTTTTACAAAGGAACAATATTTTTTACTTAATTTCAACTAGATTTCATGAATTTCAGCATCCGTGAACACGAAAAATTTTCCGTTTTTAGGAATGTTTTTGGTGTCCAATCCGGTAAACTCGCTAAAGGCAGGAAGAAGCAGTTGATTGAGAGTGAGCACAAAACAGGGCAGTCTTATTCTTTTAACAGCAGAATTTAAAATAGTACCGGGGTGAATGTGTCCCGTAATCTGAAATTTGGGATTTTTCTTGTCAAAATCATGAATAAAAACGATAGAACCAATTTCTAAGATTTCTGTTTTTATATCCAGACATAATTTAGCTTCTAATGATTTTGTGATTCGGTCGTGATTTCCTTCAACAAGATACAATTTCAAATCCGGATACTGATTTCGCCAGCGGCAGAATTCATCAACATCTGAATTGTTACCGGCATGAAGAAGATCACCAACAACAATAAATTTCTCCACTTCAAAATAAGCCAGCAAAACAGACAGTCTTTCAAGATCATTTTT
>Ga0308164_10000501_pt1 | contig 65084 bp, 57 predicted proteins | sample PhyTR2_FD_201031 | JGI IMG/M metagenome (GOLD analysis project Ga0308164, IMG submission 201031) | Phyllosphere microbial communities from UC Gill Tract Community Farm, Albany, California, United States - DLSLT.R2 | ecosystem: Host-associated > Plants > Phyllosphere > Unclassified | place: USA... | reverse complement strand
CCTGCTGCTCGAAGCAGCGGTGCAGAGTCAGGTGCCGCGGGAAATCGGCCCGGGTCCGGTTCCACTCGACGAGCAGGGTGTTCTCGTCCTGGGGTGACATGCAGGGCAGCTCTGCGAGCAGCTGCTGTGGACTGGCGATGAAACCCTGCAAAATGTACAAGTAACAAGAAACAAAACGTTCTAGTGATTCTTGTAAGAACAATTTAGGATCACAATACAATTCAGCCGTTAACTCGGAATCTTGCCTTTTGACAGCAAAAATGATGTCGAGTGATGCCAGTATATTTTCATCCGGAAGAGATGCGTCTATTCCGACAAATAAAGCTTGATAAATAGGGTGTCTGTCTTTACCACCAACTTCAATTTTTTTTGATAAACCTAAAATATCCCGGCATAACGGTAAGGATCCTCTAACTTTATTTAAGCGTAAGAGTAAACTTGTAACTGATTCAGTTGGGTCAATAATTAGTCTTGTTGGTGTTGTGAATATATTTGTTTTTTGTTCGCCAACAACAAGGTCCATCTCGCCTGTTTGAGTTGCAAGAAATGCATAGAATGCAGCTAAAAATATATCATCGAAAGTAACATTAAGAGATTGAGTTAATAAATTAATTTGTCTTGAGAGTGAAATACTTATTGGGATAAGGGAGTTTAAGGTACTGGTTTTTGAGGTAAAATTACTTATCTTATCGGTGAAAAGATTAAGACTTTGATATCCAGAAAGATGTTCTTCTAACACTAGTGAGTTACAGCCTACTCTATTGTTCAATGATAATTCTTGATTGCCTTTCATATAAATCCCTTTTTATTAAGGTAGTATGAATAAGTGGGTCAGACATTCGACACAAATAAAATGCTCAAAATTTCACCGATACTACACACCATAAACACCCTCAAAGATTAGGCAGAAAATTCAATAACTTATCCGGGGTTAGTTCTATCACTTCATCTGAGATTTACAAACACTGACAAACATCGCAGTAAATGTCAACGAAATTGGTTAACAATGTTAATGATATTAACAATATTATTGAATGCTGATGACTTGCTCCCCGATGTTAGTAATGTCTTCATAAGACACATGAGGACATCCCATGAAGAAGCGTTTTTCCGACCAACAGATCATCAGTATTCTCCGCGAGGCTGAAGCCGGGGTATCCGCCCGTGAACTCTGCCGCAAGCACGCCATTTTCGATGCCACGTTTTACACCTGACGTAAGAAGTATGGCGGTATGGAGGTGCCTGAGGTTAAGCGCCTGAAGTCGCTTGAGGAAGAGAGCGCCAGACTCAGGGAGTTGCCTGCCGAAGCCATGCCGGATAAAGAGGCGCTTCAGGTGGCTCCTGGGCGAAAGTACTGACGACAGACCAGAAGCGGGAAGCCGTGATGTTGATGTGTGATGCGACCGGTCTGTCGCAACGTGGTGCCTGCAGGTTCACAGGTTTATCCCTGTCGACCTGCCGCTATGAGGCTCAGCGTCCGGCTGCAGATGCGCATTTATCAGGACGCATCACCGAACAGGCACTGGAGCACAAGCGTTTTGGCTACCGCCGCATCTGGCAGATGCTGCGCCGCGAAGGGCTTCATGTTAATCACAAGCGCGTGTACCGGCTTTATCATCTCAGTGGCCTGGGGGTAAAACGCAGACGACGTCGTAACGACCTGGCAACAGATCGTCTGCCGCTGCTCCGCTCGGCGGCGCCCAACCTGACCTGGTCGATGGATTTCGTCATGGACGCACTGGCCACCGGTCGCATTTTCATAGCTGCTTTAGGCATTCTAGGTTAAATAAGCTAAAAATTTAGCTATCCATCCTATTTTTCAGGTAAGCGTTCAAGAGTCAGTAGTTCTTGCGCGCTCACTCTTCGACAGTGTGAAACGGCTTCCTGAAGTTCTCCACGAACATTGTCATCAAACTCAGTGTCCAGAACTTGGTACCTGAGACTCTTTTTCCAGGGTTTCACAACATTCTTAGGGCAAATAAGACGAATGTTTCCCAGTGAATAGAGCTTCACGGCCTGCAGTAGATAAAATCTTTTATCTTCCGATTGCTTGCCTTGCCATGCTTCTTCTCTGAAGTACTCAACCGGGTATGCGGCAATAGGAACGGCGACAACGTGAGGACGGAGATCAATGATGCCTGAAGTTCGCAGGAACATCGTCAGGATCAGCGCAGGAACCGCGTGCACAAACAGGCAGATTACAAAAAGCACGCCGGCCATAATACCCCCTGTCACCCCAATCTGCTGCAGCAGACCAGTACGACCTCTCAGCCTCAGAAAAACTACGCCGGGCATGAGTGAGAAAATTACTAAAAAGATGGATAGAGCGATAATGGTCAGTGACTGTCTGAACTCAGTTGTGCCGTCAGGGAACTCCATCGTACGAAGGAAAAGCTCAATGGGAAATATCCAGACTATGGCAGCTAAGGCAAAAAGCGCAGGCTGCAGAAAGTGCATAAAGATCACGGTGCCAGTCGTACGCCAAAATCCGGTTCCCCTCACCCGATTGAGGGTGAGGCGGATATGCTGATATACCGACAGAATTATGCTACAGACCCAGACCAGCCCTAGCTGGACCGGTACCTGCGGTGTTTTCTCCTTTTCACTAAGATACGATAGGAAAAACCAGCCAAAAAAAATCAGCACAGACATCATCGACGTAAGCAGGATGTTCCGAATATTCTTCTCCGTTAGCGCATCCCGCTGTTCGCTCGTTACCGGGTCATGGTAAATAAAAAGGCCAGTCAACAGCGAGGGCATAAACAACACTACACAGAAAAACAAGATACTGGCACATGCAAAAACCATAAGGTAATTGAATAAGGAGGAAAAACTTACACTGTCAAAAAAAATGTCAGTCTGGTCGATACGTGCCAGATGTGCCCAGATAAAAAAAGTCGCCACACCTGTTGAGATTAACGCGGGCGTTAATAGCGATAAAACCCAGGTAAGCAGCTTTCTGAGTGGCTTTTGGTATTGTTTGCTTTGCATGCTTTCATTTCCGTTGATGATTAAAACTATCTGCTAAAATAGCAGCAGTATACCCGTCCATCACAATTAAGTTTTCTAAAAATTGATAATTCTAATAATCCCGTTTACTGATAGCTTCATAATTTTTTATATTAAAATGAGTACAAGAAAGTCACTTTATAAAGAGTTTAATCCTCGCTATTCCTCAGGCTGAGCTGCAGCTGCTCATTTGCCCGATAAATCCACGAACTTCAACATTCTGTTCAATAAAACCGCTCACGACGTGGCTGAAGGTGACGTCATCAAGCTGCATCAGCTACTGCAGGAAACAGAGGCGCACCTTATTTTGCTCATCCATTGCAAGTCAGCAGCCCCACATTGATGCCATCTCATAATTTAGCTGCATTAATAGTGGATAGAGCGTCAGCGATGCCTGTGGGTAAGTTTCATTTAACTGACAGTGCATTAATAAGCTGTCTTTTTGCTTCGGCACCTCAAGTACGGCAGCCTCTTGCCCTTGAAAGTTATACAGAGCACAGCCCCCCCTCTTTCAGGTGCAATGGCGTTTTAAGCCCGCTGAGAAATACTGTAAAAACTTTTCAACATGCAGTTTTGATGATGCTGTCATCTTTTTACTCCTAAAGCAGTGTTTGACTATCTGGCCTGCGACGATCAAGGACGGTCAGCTCTTCATTTCAAATCCTTCTTTTCCCTGTCAGAGAGAGCCGATGCCACTTCAGAATTGGCTCACCCTCAAGCGTGAAGCTTCGAGGCATGTCCTGGTCCTGACCGTATTTGAAGTTGATGCTGAGGGTATTAAAATTGGCGGGCTTCTCGCTGTCACCTGGGGAACTGGATGCATATTCATTTTCTATGGGTCGATGAGTCCCTGCGGAGAACCGGTCACGGCGGCAGACTGTTGCAGGCCACCGAGCAGGAAGCTATCGTACGTGGCTGTCAGCACGTTTTTGTCGATACTTTTAGTTTTATGGCACGGAAATTCTATGAAAAAGAGAGATATCAGCTGCAAATGACTTTGGAGCAGATGCCGCAGCATCATCGCCAGCATTATCTAATTAAACAGCTGGAGTCTGTCAGTTATGCTTTTTCTTCCATTAATTAACAGCAGCATGCTGGCAGTATAAGAGGATTCCGGGCACTGACCGAGTGCACAATAACAGTAAAACTGACCTGATAAGATTGGCTTTTAGAAATAATTATATTTTGCCAATACTGCACCGTCGCCCCGAATCATGTTGATTTGCAGGGCGTGGTCGATGGTCTTTACTCCCCTTTCTATTCAGAGTGGGCGCGTCATGCTTATATGGCAGAAGCACTGGGTTTGAAGCAGGAAGAGGAATTTAAACAGGGCCGTGTTCATAGGGTGCTGGAGTAAGCCCTTAGTTTCAGGAAAAGCTTGGAGGTAGGTGACAAGTTAGTAGTGACCTGTCGGCCGGTAAAAAACTAAAACCGTAGCAGGGTAAATTTTTCCAGCAGGTCCTAGTTAACAATTTGGTTTATGCCGAAGCGACCTTCATCGCCACCTGTCTGACCAACGGCCGGCCCGAAGTCCTTCCAGTCTTACGCCAGTCCTCGAACAATTGGTCCTATATGCAGGCACACCAGCGCCTGCTTTCCCATAATTGATAGATATTCCTTAATGGAATATCTAATTAATCTGTTTCAACAATCAGTCTATCACTGCCAGACTAGGCACGGTGCATGTATGCATTACAATTCTAACGCTCTACTCTCAAAGTCTTGCCAATGTGATTAAGTCAAGATAGCGGAGTAACCCTGCACCACAGGTGAGCATTAGGGAATTTCAGGTTGAAATACATATTTATTTTCATTACAAACCAATTACTTAACTGTTTTTTAATAGGGGGAACCTTCTGGGTTTCTCAGCTAATAGTAGGAAGTTATGTAAATTTTCACTTAACAACCATACGTTCGATGACGCTTCGTACTGCAGCATCAAGTTCAGCCTGACAGGCGGCAGAAAGGCGTGAAAATTCGTACGTAACTAGCCGTTTATCCGAATCCGTTTTCTTTCTTGCAAACTGTTTTTTATCCGTAAATTCAGCCAGTTTTTCAGTAACGACTTTTTTGCTGACTGATCCTTTTTTGGGCTCTGCGCTTTCAACGCGAAAATAACTGATTATTTTTGTCTTAAAGGCGGGGTCCGTCCTGTCGTCATACGCCTCACCTTCCATACGCACACGGACGTTGCCAGCTAATTGCTCTGCGCTGATACCTCTTGCCCGAGCTCTCTCAGTCACATCAAGCAGGATCTGGTAATCGCTGATGGAAAGTTCACTGACGGATGGAAAGACTGAAATGACTTCCTCAGGCACTGAAGCCGCCTGAAAAGCTCGGGTAACCTTGGCCGCCGAAAGTCCTTCTACGGCGGCAATATCAGACTGGTTCATATCCGCAGGATACATCAGCTTTAATCGTTTACCGAGTTCACGTAACGTATGCTCTCTGGCCGTCTGAATGTCAGTAGCCAGCTGTCTTGCATCAGAAAGAGATAATGCGTCACGCGTTACAAGCACTTCAAAGGCCGTACCGTTATAAAGGCAGGCCGCCCGGCGGCGTGAACCATCAAGGATCTCTGTACGCCCGTCAACTTCCCGGCCGATAGCAGGAAAGAACTGCTGCAGTCTGATGGTCCGGGAGATATCACTGACTGATTCGGGTGTAAGAAAGGCTTGGTCACGACCATTGACGGTTGCGTCTACAAAAGTCTGTGCTTCAATATCGTCATGTAGAATCCTGGTCAGAACAAAACGTGCCTGGGCACCAGACTTCAGGGTGAACACCCGCTCGCTGTCTGACTCAGTCATCATTTTAGAAAAGCTGGAATTTCCCAGCTGCCGGCCCAGCTTCACCATTTCTTTCTTCATTTCACACCCCTGATGAACTCAATCCTTTTGAATACAGCCTGAGTAAAGCGTTCTGCTTCCCGTTTTGCCTTTTTGAGTGCCTCTGTACTGCCCGGATAAGAACCAGGATCGGCGCTGATGATGGTATCAAAGCTCTCTCCACAACGTTCAAAGCCATCCAGCCGTGGCAGTGCCGCATCAAGAATGTAAGACGTAAAGACATCGCGGGCCAGACCATGCGTCATCTCATGGTCACGTTTTGAGGTCATTTTCGACATAAAGCCGATGTTCCCTTTTATACGCGGTGTGATCCCCTCTTCCTCAAGCTGCTCAATCATTTCAGGCAGTCGGGTGAGATATTTCAGAGTGGAGTGAAAATCCACCTGAGCCGGCGGCGTGGGTGTGAGCAGTAAATCACTTGCCGCGAGAGCATTCAGCATGAAGGCATCCAGGTGAGGACCGGTATCAATAAAGATAAAATCATAATCCCCGCCAACACGGTCAATGATAGTGCGGCGCAGAACTTCTGAGGGTAACTTGTCCGGCAGGTGTTCTCTGACGAGATCATTCCACTGACTGGCAATGAAACCATCGTCTATGGAAGCTGGGATTACATCAACACCAGGAATGATTGTGGGTTTGATAATATCTTCACGGAGCTGCTCAGCGTCAAGATCGTTAAGCATTGCCTGTGCAGCCGTCTCCATTATGGAGCCAATGCTGTTTTGCTGGCTGAGAAACATGGTGCTGGAGGCCTGTGGATCGAGATCAACCACAAGGACACGAAGATCATGCTGCAGGAGGTCCTGATGAACACGTAAACCATGTGCAAGCGTCACCGTGCTCACGGTTTTCGAAACTCCGCCCTTCAAATTCACAACAAAGATAACAAAGGGGCCTTCCCCGGCGTGCAAATCACGGTATTTAGGCACTTTACGGTGAGCGTAAATATCAACAACGTCTTTAATGGTGAGTGCATAGTGTCGGGTATTACCGGCATCTTTTCTGCCGAAGACATGCCCCTGAGCTTCCATTTCATCGATCGCCTGCTCAACTGCACGCCGGCTGAGTTTAGGAAGGTTAGCCACAGAGTTACGTGTGAATGTCTGGTAATACTGATCCAAACCAAACTCATTTCTTCTGAGGGATATATCGTCGCTCATACTGCGCAACATTGCGCTGGCCCTGCGTGCAGTCTCGTCCACGCCACCATAATGACTTTTCATTTAGCCGTTCCGTTGTCAATTTTTATATTGATTGTACATGCCAAAAATGTCTGAGCAACATTTTTCGAAAAGACATGAATTTATTGTACATCAGAAAAAAATATTGCTCACAGCATTATGTCTTTTCTGGCAAAAGTGATGTCCTGTTAGTGAATGAATCACAGTCTCAGCATCAGAAATGCACTGAAATTCCGATGAATTTTACCCCACACCATAAAACATTCAAGTCTATGTTTTTATTGTTTTTATTGATTTATTTCAGGCTGAAATTCCCTTTCGCTCAGTGAATATCAGCAATGTCTTTCAGTTACTCTGCAGGTGATGCCTGTACAGTTTCAGAAGTTTTGAAGGTCATTCATGCGTGCTTCAATAAATTTGGCAGAGGCACAATTTTAATTAAAACTGAGTACAGTCATTTCGGCTGAAAGGATGAAAAACCTCATTTACTCAATCATTTAGACAATAAATGTCTGCCATAGGAGACTTACAACCCAGAACATCTAGAACTAAGGAATAGATCGTGTGTGCTGGCGGGATAGGGTTGTCCAGAAAGAGAATGTGTGCCGGTAGGATGTCATTTTCACAAAGGAAAATGTGTGCTGGCGGATATTAAAAAGCACAGGACTTAAACATGTGTGCTGGCGGTTCTGCTTACAGGCAGTCCCTCTAAAAGCCGTCTATAACGGGCTATATGCAGCAACTGACTGATAAGGTGGACGCCCATTTACTTTGCAGAAGCAAAGAGATGCAGTCTGGCAGACTGTTTTCTTCTTTTTGGATACAGAAATGTGTGCTGGAGGGATACGAGCTCAGGTAAAACTAAAAATGTGCTATGGCCGGTTAAATCCGTCCGAAAGTCACGATCATGTGTGCTGGCGGGAAAATGAGCCTTAAAGAGTCCAAAAAATGTGTGCTCGCGGGATGGGCTTTCATAAATGACCCATAATTATGTGCGTTAGCGGGAGATTAATGTGTGCTGGAGGGAATCAGCTGTGCTTAAAATACCCGATAGTGTGTGCTGTCGGGCTGCTGTTCAGAGTCAGAGCCCTTAATATGTGCGCTGGCGGGATAGCATAATTGCTGTTCTGAAGTGGAGGGCTGTCTAAGGCTCCCGGTAGCACACATTCAGATGTCAGCCGGTTTGAGTTTTGGATTACGCTTATGAATAATAACGAAATTTTCCCGCGCTTTACGAACCAGTGAGAATTCCAAGTAACCTATCTTTTGTAACTGCTCAAGCGCTTTTTTGATTGTGCGGTTTTGTTCGCTTACAGAACTACTGAGAGAGAGGCGCTCACGTAAACGTGAAAAGCTTACCGGAATAGGATTAGCTGGAAGGCTTTCAATGAAAGTGTAAATAGCCTGAGCAGCTTCCTTCTTGGGAAGTGCTTTGATTGCATGTTGCTGAAGAAGAACTCTGTAGTCCAGCTGAAACAGTTCCCAGAGTTTTTCATCCGCTTCAAGCTGGACGATATCTTTTTCAGCATCAAAGTAGCCTGTTTTCAAAAGCCCTGTCTGATAACTTCCCTTAGCATCACGTCCGCGTTTGAAAGAGATTGATTTATTACGTAATTTCCCCAAAGACTCATGGATTGAAAGGCGCAGCCTGCCGTCTATACGTTTAGCAGAAAAGCCACACCCTTTAGCAAACTCGGTGAATTTCAGTTCAATTTTATTCGATGTCAGTCCGTATCGGCTGAAAGCATAGATAACTCCTATCCACACTTTAAAGTCACTATCCATATCGAGTCGCGGACCTGAAATATTGATATGATCGTAACCTTCAGCCCGGGCAATCTCCAGCTGTGAAAACAATTCCGAAGCATCAACAATATTGTTTTCACCCTGTGATTTCGTGGGTTTAGGCACGAAAACACCAAGACGCATCAGTGCCACGGGCTGAACAGTATTGTTAGAATTAACTGTGAGCTGTTTATCTTTACTGACCATGTCACTATAAAGTGCATCGCCAATGAATGACTTATCTGTCATATAGTTATCTCAATTCTGCGTCACAGGATCTTCCTGTTAATAAAAATGGCTTCTATCCCAACAGCACACACACTACATCCCAACAGCACACATTACCAGCCCACCAGCACACACGAATCTCCTGTCAGGACACATGTTTATCCCGCCACCACACATGATAAAAGTGCTTCAGGCCTTATGTGGCAGGGCCTGAGAGACAGCGGGATCTTTTAGGAACTATAAGGATCTAAATTGGTAAGTTATTGGATCGAGCCTGTGCAAATGTGGATAAACGATCTTTTTGCTAACGCGCCTTCGGCTTGTTCAACTGGCGGCGCACACACAAATTCTTTGTGTGTGCGCCGCCAGTTACAGGTAAAATCTTGCTGCTGCTCCATGCAGTCTCTCATTTAACGAGTTTCCATACGTGTGCCGGAACGCCATCAAACAACTTTCCCACCGTCAATTCAGCCTTACGATGATCGTATGCTGAGTTAATTGCGAACTCTTCTTTCGAGTCACCTTTGTATTTCAGATGCTCATATACAGTCTCCAGCGTATCAATCGAACGACAACGTCTGAACCGCATCAACCAATCTGTTTTTGTCATTTCTTGCTTATGTAAGCTCTGAGCTGCAGGCGGGCTTTTACAGGACTGCATAGTTCTGGTACTCATCATATATTTTATACGCTCAGGTGCCGATTCCGCCGACATGTCCCTGTACGAATTTACCAATGTGCCAGTAGCAGAAACGCTTGATATACCTGCTCTTTACGCCCCGCTGAATACGATCTAATGCAGGCAACTCCCCAACTGGCAACTTATAACTGATATTCTGAGTAACAGATACGTCCTGGGTGCCACACATACCGGTGTGACAGGATCACGTTTTAACGCTGAGAAGCTGGTAAGAATGGTGCATTTCAATGTCCTTTCAGAGTCCGGCCCAGAACTACACCGAAACGCACCTGAGCCTGGGTGACCTGGTTCACCTTATTCAACTTACCTGATGCGCAGCGACAGCAGCTTTCCTGATGTCGGCATTATTAAAAGGTCTGTGCTGTCCATCAACCGCGCCCTGACGCCGGCACATGGCCAGCTCATCGTGGCGGAGCTCGACGGAGAGCTCACACTGAGACGCCTGTTGCTCGATCAGGTACCCGCCCTGCAGGCGCCGGATGCGGATGAAATCATCACCCTGCTTGATGTGAGCCAGGCGCTTCCCGTGTGGGGCGTGGTTGCCTACGCCCTCACTGATGTGCCCGGGCTAGGGTTCAGTGGACCTGCAGGGGAATAGCTATGTTTGCGCCGGCCGATGCCAATAATTTTTATGCTTCCTGCGAAACCATATTCAGGCCTGACCTGCGCGTCAGACAATCCGAGGCGGAGCAATCCTTTGCTCTCACGCAATATTTTACGATGTACCAATCAACATTGATCATTCACAGTAGAATGGCAATGTCCGCTTTTCGCTCAAAGCTGCCAGTCAGTTCCTTTGATTTCCTGAAGATGTTTAAGCCGCCGTTCTGAATGCCTGGTCAGAAACGCAGAGTGTCCAGGGCGGCGCGGATTTAACTGTAATGGCTCTGATTTGCCTGAAAGTGGTTCGGTTTGGTTACGTCAGGGCTGTATCTCGTCAGGCATTCCTGAAAAGTGGTTCACTGGACAGAATATGCGGTCTATCCAGGACGTGACTGTATCAACGCGCTGGGTCTCTGAGGCATAGATGGTGTGTGACTTTTTCTATGCCGGTTAAAGCAACAAAGCCAGCTCGTTCATAGAAAGTGAATGCCGATGGAGGAGCGTTTGTGTTGATAAAATCAAACCAGTGGCCAGAATCCTTAAGTATCTCACTGAGCAGGGCGCTGCCAACCTGCCTTTTCCTCCATCCTGAGTCTACGTAGAGATGTCGCAGACGTCCGATGCCATTTTTTAGCGTAAACGGGTCGATGTTGAGTCCACCAACGCCAACGATTACTCCATCTACTGAAGCCCCAATTAGTTTTTCTCCGGGTCTATCAAAGCGGTTCTGTCCGCTAAGCCAGTTATCTTCCAGTCGGCGTAACATGTTAAATCCTTCAGCCATGCTCTGCGATCTTAACTCAGCAAAACCTGGGCTGTCCGGGGTGACGCTTGAGAGTTGGATATCCATGATTTTTCCAGTGATTTCAATCTGCATAGTCTGGACAGAATTATGATTGTGTCCAGTATGACAATGGCACTCTCATACTTCCTATGCGCCACATTAACGGTAATAGAAAAGAAATTTTGGTTAGTAAAACTCATCTTTATGCTGATATCTGTATTCTTGCGTTATCCCTGTGTATCCATATGAAGCACCTTTACAATCAATAACATGCACATTTGACTGAGGATGTAGGTTACCAATAGCTTGTTCCATAGCGTTGTAAATTGCTTTTTGATACGCTGCTTTCTGATCTTTGCTACAAGTTTCATCCACGACAGTAACTTCAAGTCTAAACGAATTTTTCCCCCATTCAGCCAGACTCTTGCCATCAATAAACCAGTCATCATCGTCCACATGTCTTACTATGACCATGGTTTCGAAGCTGTTTTTCTTCAATATCTCGCATGTGATTTGAGTAGCTAAAAGTACACAATCTTTGGTTAATTTTTGATCCTTGCAACCAGACAATGTGAGCGTTATTCCAGGCATAATGATTCCTTAAATGTGTCATTACTTAGCTTGATTATTAAAAGTGTTGCCGCATTTTTTGAACGATACGAGATGACTAAGATGGCATAATCAAAAACGTGAGGGCAACTTTCGTCCCCTTCTCGCTCATAGTGGACATGGGCCAACGTGTAAGTCTGCTTTGTGCCAGAAGCGGACATTGGCAGTTTTCCTGCTATGCCCCTTTAATGGCAATTTCAAGCTGTCAGTGAAGATGCTGTTGAATTGCAGCTTACAGCCTGTACCGGTCAGTCAGTATAAGAGGGCTGAAAGTCAGGTATTGCCGTAAGGGATTTCAGAACTTACTTACTTAATATTTCTAACTTTAAATCCATCTGGTTGCTAAAGTCTGGCGATGCTGGAAATCAGCTATGTGAATGCCCATATCAATCAGCCAGGATGGCTCTGTGAAAAATAAAATCCTCTTTCTGCTGTCTGTCTTTTCCGCCTTTGCCGCTGCAACACAATCCCCTGATGAAATCGTGGTGGCCGGAGGTAGATATTATGCCGGTAACGTTTTTGGCCAACATGACTATGCAGCACACGCCAACATCACGCTGAATACCTTCTGGATCATGCGTACTGAAATTACCTACCGGCTTTATTCAGATGTTCACGAATGGGCTGTTGAGCGTGGTTATGTATTCGGTGTCGGATGTAACGGAGCCGCTTACGAGGACTGCCGGCCGGCGGATACAGACAACGGTGCACATCCGGTTACCAGTGTTGAATGGTCAGATGCGGTGATTTTTGCAAATGCTCTGAGTGAAAAGGCAGGGCTGAGACCAGTCTATCTCAATAATAATGGCGTCCCGGCACGCGACAGTTCCCGTTACGAATTTACCCTGGATGCCCGGGCTAATGGTTACCGCTTACCCACGGCCGAGGAATGGCAGATTGCCGCCCGTGGAGGAAAGGCCGGACTGGAAAATGGCTCGTATGGTTTCAGATTTGCTGGCAGCAACAACGCAAATGCTGTCGCCTGGTTCCCTGACTTCAACGATCCGCATTTCGGCTCTGTCCAAGTGAAAAGCCTGCGGCCCAATGCGCTCGGTCTGTATGACATGAGCGGTAACGTTTCGGAATGGGTTGATGCTTTCGACACCCTTTCCGGTGTGAAAATGTACTATTTTTGCGGCGGCAGCTTCTTGTTGCATACGGGCAGTCTGACCAGCTGCGACACGCACAGTGCCGGCTACGCCCTGCCGGACACTGGCTTCAGACTGGTGCGAAAATTTTGAACCTGAAGATGCCTTTTATTATGCTGACGACCATTCTGATAAGCCTTCCGGCTTCATCACAGGCAGACACCCGCGTTCACCTGAATAAGGGGCTGAACAGCATTGATTTGAATGGTGATGGCATACCCGACACCGTCTTTTCCGCCACTTATGACAATAACACTTCTCATCCCAGTGAGACCCTCAACGTCTTTATCAGACAGGGAAAAAACTGGTTTATCATACCGGTTCCGGACGACGATGGCTTTACGTGGGCAGATTTAAGACTGTCAGCATCTGCCCTTAAGATAAGCGGCACAGAACTTCACCGCTATAAAGGGCGGGTTTACCTTATCAGGGCTGTCAAATATGCCGGCAGCGCCGGTGGCGGAGACCTTACCGATAAAACGCGAGTCAGGTTTTCACGATTCCGGCTGGAGGAAAATAACGACGATCCCGGGACGTCTGTTTTTTACTGGGATCCGGCAGGAATTTATCTCACTGAACATACTTTTGATGAAGTGAATGAAGCTTTTCAGATTCTGGATATGGAGAAATTTCGTTGAAATGTATCACACTGATTTTGCTGTTTTTCCTACCGTTAAGCTGCAATGCGGGGCAGAAAAGTCAGTACCATGAGCTCATACAGCAGTCACTTAATCAGCAATCTCTTTGCCTGGGTGAAAGGCAGTGGCCGGTTTCAATCAGAACAGGCACCGACCGGTGGATTAATGCAAAAATGGAGGCGCTTGTTGATGCCGGCCTGATTACTTCTCATGTGAAAGCAGGAAGGAAAATCTGGGAGCTGACCCCATACGGTCAAGCTTCGTTCATAAAGCATCATGATTTCTGCTATGGAACCATGCGTGTCAGAACCATAAGGGCTATCTCAACAGATCACACAGGCGTTACTTATGTGACCTTCACCTATTATATCTATGCCCTGCCCGCCTGGGCGAAGAATCACTCGGTGCGTGTTGCCAATACCGACCTCGATAATCTGGTCATGGGGATTAATTCAGTCCGCTATCAGGCCCTCTTTGATACGAACAAACAGGGAACGCCCCGTCTTATCAGTGAACCTGAATAGCTTGATCTACTGTATTAAGGGATATTGTCGGATAAATCCTTTGCAAGGTTTCAAGGTTTGCTACCGCATCTTTTCCAAGAGTACTGAAACTAACGTGCCGGTAGAGAATCTTCACAGCCAGTCTAGACTCTTTCTGACCGCTTCTACTGCTCATATATTTTCTGGGCTAACGTCCGCTTCTCGCTCATAGCGGACCTTAAAGCACCAATAATTTCTGTGGATTTTCCATTCCACATAAATGGCGACATGTCTGCAAGGATGATGGCTATCCTAGGCGACATAGCACCCGGACAGGAAATCTATTCGATTGATGAATCTTTTCTGGATGTCAGCAGCATAGCCGCTTATGTGCCGCTGGAAGAATACGGGCATCAGGTGCGCGCCATGCTGCCCATGCATCGTCACGGTTACGTTTGTCAAAATTAGGGTGCCAGTGATTGATTTCAGCATGTTCCCACGTGAAGTGAAGCAGGCCCAGCAGACGCATTGGAGGTGTAAATTTCGCTCTGCTTTTCATCCGCCCATACAGAATAGAAACGGCAGTCTGGTGCATGTTCTGAACCACTGTAGGACCAGCGAGCCAGCCAGTAGTTGTCATGTGTGGAGGAATAGCAGGCTTTCAGTTTACGGCGACTTTCACTTTCTCCCCCTTTCATGCACTGGCAGGTGATAAGTGTGGTTGCCTTGTTCTGTCGGGCAAAACGGATATAACGCCTGAAGGTGTCAGCATGATCCTTCTAAAAGTCGCGTCGCACTCAACAGTCTTTAGCTGACCGGTGAAAGCTACAGGATAGGTTTTAATGTCTGACATTAATTCGTCCTTTCTGAATCATGCAGCGGCGACATAAAACTAACCAGGGAAGACCTGCTCACCTGCCATCTTAATTATTTACGATGTCCCTACGGGGTATCCCCTGCCGGCCGGGATGCCTTGACCCTGAGTATGGTCTGCCGGGTCGTATCAAAATGACGGGCTATAGAACTGATGCTGGTCCCGGCGTCAATACGTTCAAGCACAACCTGCTTCTGCTCATCGTTCAAAGCTGGGGGACGGCCAAAACGTTTCCCTGCAGCTCTCGCTCGTGCAAGACCTGAATGTGTTCGCTCAATCAGCAGGTCCTTTTCGAATTCAGCAACAGCCGAAATAACTTGCATGGTCATCTTCCCGGCCGGACTGGTGAGGTCAACGACGCCCAGCGCGAGACAGTGAACACGGATATCTGACATGGCCAGCTGCTCCACTGTCTTCCGTACATCCATTGCATCACGACCGAGCCGATCCAGTTTGGTTACTATCAGCACATCTCCGTTTTCCATGCGATCAAGCAGTCTGGCAAAACCAGGACGCTTACTGGCAGCCACCGAACCGCTGATTTGCTCCTCAATCAGTCTCTGGCGTCTCACGGCAAAACCTGCGGCTTCAATTTCCCTGCGCTGGTTTTCCGTATTCTGTTCCAGTTTAGAAATCCTGCAGTAGGCAAAAACTCGTGACATGGCGTTACTACGTGTACTAAAAGGATGTACTAATTATAACGCGTGTACTAAACAAAAAACACTTACTTTCGTACAGTCTCCGCAATATGTGTCCGAAACCGACCGTTTAAGTACAGTCTTGAGGGCAATGTATACACGCTGAAATAGTTTCACATTGCATTTATCTCAGGTGTTACTTTATTTGTAGTGACTATTTCACTTCAATGAATATTTTTTAAATGAGAAGTAACCTCCGCTTAGCAAAAAACATTTACTTTGAAGTATTAATTCCGATAATCTTTGTTAATTGCTTTTATCCTGTTTATAACAAATTTGGTTTAAGTGACATAACTATACAATCTTAAGGCATACATATGGCTAAAATAGAAGTTATTTTAGGTGATAATGGTCAAGGCAAAACCAGACATCTACTCAATTATTTCAGTGAAAATATTAAAAGAAAGCACTTTGCAATAATATCAAACTCAATAATAAATCCATTCCCTATACTTAAGATAAACAACCCGCATTATTACAGGTTAAGATCAAGGAAAGGAATACAAGAAGAGTATTTATCTAGATCGATAAATGATTATTTTGTAAGCTTAATTAAGGATAACTCATTAAGAGGGCTATTAAGATTATGTAAGATGATTGGTTATTCTGATGAAATCGTGATTAGGAGAGAACCATTGTATGGAATTAGAAAACTAGATGAAAACTTTTATCCTTACAATTCTCATGAGCTTTTTTTTACTCCATTTGGAAGAGACAGGCATAAGCATTTAAGTGATTTTAGAAGACCAGTGACCAACGGTATAGTAGAAGAGTATGGACACTATATAGGAATGAGTCGTGATTTTCGACTGGAATATAACGATAATAATGTGCTAGCACAATCATTATTTGACCATTTGAAAATGGAAGAGGAAATAAGAAAAATTCTAGGGATGAGTTTTTTTAGGCCTCTTTTTCAAAATAGAGTTTATGTAAGGAAACGATATGGATATTTCCCACTCGAAAGCGCCAGTTCGGGTGAGTTATACTTACTTTCATGCGGCCTCTTTCTGAATAAATTTTTAGAGGACCATCAGACTAACTTACCTAAAGTAATACTAATTGATGAGCCTGAGAATAGCCTTCACCCAAAATGGCAAAAAAAGTACATTGAGTTTTTAATAGGTTTTATGGGTTACAATGATAACACTAAGGTTATTATTGCAACTCACTCCCCATTCATTACAATGGAAACTGATTTTTATAGCTCTGAAATTTCACTGTTCCACATTGAAGATGGTAATCTTTATCTAGCAGATCATAAGAATAAAAATAATAATATTGAGCAGGTTTATTATGAGCTTTTTGGCGTTTTAACACCGAAAAACAGGTATCTATCTGATTATTGTAGCAAATTAGTACGTGATGTTGCTGAAAATAAAGTGATGTACGATGTTGCTAAATCAGATATTTCTGCAAAGAGAAACGTAGCTTTTGACGAGAAACAACGCGCTTTCCTAAATGATGTACTTGCATTGCTTGAAAAGGTGCATGGTGATTTGGATGGCTAGGTTTTTATTTTCATTAGACGAAAAAGCACTAATTGAAGATTGCATTCAAAAAGGGCATCTGTCATGGCAAGATGATTGCATTAAAAGTTTAAAAAAGAAAATGAAAGAACATTTAAAAGCTAGGCAAAAACATTTTTGTTGTTATTGTCTAAGGAATATTTTTGGGGATCATAACTTAGTAATTGACATTGAACATATTTTACCTAAACATAAGTATGTTAATTTTATGTTTGATATGAATAATTTAGCAGCTTCATGCAAAAGATGTAATTTGAAAATGAAAGGCAGAAGTGTTGCTTTTATCAAAGTCTGCTTTGAAAGCAATACAAATCCATTCGCTTCAGAAAATTATAGTTTTATACATCCAAATTCTGATGTCTTCGAAGAACATATTAAATACACTGTCCAACAGGAAGGTACGAACATCCTTGTTTCATATAGTGTTAAAAATAATAGTGAGAAAGGAGCTTATAGCATGGAGTTTTTCAATCTTTCTAGGCTTGAAAGAAATATGAATGATAAAGCGCAAGGTATCTTAGTGGAAGATGAAGATGCTTTTGAAGGGAACCCTGATGATGATGATATTGATTATGGTGATGTAATTGCAAGCAATCGGGTTATGGATATCGAAGGGAAGATAGAGCATCTGGCTTTAAAGCATCAGCAACTTTGATAACCTCATTAGCTTGTTTCTTTTTAATGCGCTCTTTTAATAAGAGCGCCAGTCAGATGGAAAGGAATTTTACTCATTTAAGGTTTACTAAGTAAGTAAATGGAAGTGGATATCTTTCTATATAAGCTACCAATTAAGTTTTTAGACAAGTCTTAGGTATTACTTTTAAGATTTTTTAAAGAAATTGTATGTTTTGCCGATAACTAATTTTCAACGTTTATTCTTCCAGTAAGATAAGCAAGTTGGCCAAGAGTTTACCGGTATGTTTTCAAAGTCGCAGCTACAAAGCGTAGCGAGCAAACAGCTTGATCTATATATGGACTGGCTATTACAGGAAATTAGCCGCTGCGAAACAGAAGCAGATACCTGTTCACATGAAGTGGGGAACGGGGTTTTTTACAGGATCAAGCAGCGTGTGCTGCATCAGGAACTGAGGCGGCACCGCAGGGAGCTGCGGTGCATACTTGAGGAAAAGAAGAGGCGACTTCACTGGTGGTGTGACTGACGTTAGGCTGCTTTTACATGTAAATGGTCACTGATGGCTTTGATATCAGCGTCTGTATAGCTTGAAGATAGTTCTATAAAGGCTATACCCGCATTGTTGCATGCTTCACGCTTGACTGCGTCACGTACGATGGCGTCGTCCTTAAAGTGGCCACTGCCATGATACTCAACGACGGCTATCGGCTGCCCTGACCAGTCTATGATCACGAAGTCTGCCCGCTTGCTGTTAATTGCCAGGTAAGCCTGCTGGTCATTAGAGCCAAGAATCTCTCCAAGTGATACTTGGGAAAATACACGATAGCCACGGTGTGAGGTTGAAAGCATATTTTCAAGCCTGCGAAACACGCCGTACTCACTTTTATTCATCAGAGGGCGTTTATAAAATCTGTTGCTCCTGACCGTAACGAGCTGTCGCTCTGCTACAGACTGTTCCCTGACAACCTCTGGTGCGCGATCATAACTTTCACGCTTCGGTGGCTGATAATCTGTTTTGCGTCTGTATACGTTCCCCTTCCTTTTTCGTTTTCCACCCGAAATCAGGTAAGCGACCACCGCGATAACTATCAAAAACCAGAAAAACATATCCATATATCTTCTCCAAAAAAAAGGATCGCAGGTATCTTGCTGAGATAACGCCGCCCGTAAAACCCGATTGTACCCCTCCCCTCCCCTGCCCTAGTTCGAAGAGCAATGCTAATGAATATGCATGTTCAGTTATGTATAACTAACACACCTTTTAAATACTAAAAATGTACATCTTTAGTATTCGATAAGTATTCTTTATTGCGCTTCTATATGTGTACTGATAAGGTGCTTAACAAATACTGAAAATGTACACTTTAAGGATGGAGAAGGTATGAATAACGCATCAAATCCATACGCGGGGAAAGTTGTAGCGGTAGCAATCAAAAAGGGCGGCACGGGCAAATCGCTTATCAGTCTGAACATAGCGCCCGAGCTTAAGCCTGATACTTTTTATGACACTGACCCTACTCCGGCCGTGACAACGTTCAATGGCTTCCGCGATGAGAATATTCGGTGGAATGTAGTCCGCCTCACCGACGACATGGAAAATGTCGTGGACCGCTTTATCGCCGATGTTCTGGAAGCTAAAGAGAAGGGGCAGACCGTACTGGTTGACTGCGGTGGTTTTGACTCCTCGATCACCCGTGCTGCTGTAGCGCTTGCTGATCTCATTATTTCTCCGCTGAAGGATGACCCGTCCGATATTCTGGGCCTTCACGAATTCAGTAAGGTACTGGATGAAATTTCGGCGGAGCTGGGTGAGAAAAAAATTGCCCATGTGGTGATGAATAAGGTCCCGCCAAATCGACGCAATTACAGCGACATCGATAACTACATTGCCCAGTTCGACAATCTCGTCCGGATGGAGACGGCTATTCCGATGGATAAAGCTGCACCGCAGCAGTTTGGTCAGGGCATGGGTGTTGTTGAGCATATGACAACACGCTACAGCAATGTAGGTAACGCTATGCGCTCGCTCTTTTTAGATATGCGCAATGCTATAGAAAAGGTATGATTAAGATATTCAATGAGTATTAAAAATGTACTTTTTAAATATGAATGGTGTATCTGATGGCGAATCCTAAATCAGCAATGTTCGAACGCATTTCACAGCTCTCAAAAAACGCACCTTTGCACGAAGCAGGGAGTTCTGCACCCGCTGAACAACAGCCTGTCGCGGCCGAAGCCGTCAGGCCTGCAGAACCAGAGAAGCTGGCTGAAAACGAACCTTCCGGCCCACGCCGTAAAGCGAAAGCTGTGCGCAGAGCCAAAAATGTTCAAATTCCCGAAGATCTCTGGGACGCATATGACTCACTAAAAGAGCGTAACGTCACATCCCTGTTGATGACGCCTTACATACTTGAAGCATTTCGCGAAAAGCTTGCGCGCGATGGCGCGTTTGATAGTAAGAAAGACTGAATGTAGCAGTTCATTACTTGAACAGTCATTAATACTCAAAAGATACGCTATAAATACATATAACATACATTTTCAGTATTTTATGTGTTCTTTATAAGTATCTCTGTAAGGGGTGGCGAGTATGTCCAGCCTGAGTAAACTAAACATCAATGCGCTTTGCTGATACTGAACAAAGAGGACGCAAATGGCTCAGTTAGAAGAGATGTACACGACGTTCAGGAACGGTGACCCGATAATCACAGTTACACAGAGCGTAAACATGCTTAAAGGAAATGTACGCAGAAAGCGGCCTGCGTTCGAAGAGTGGCAGCAGTGACTTAACGCCGGTGACAGGTTGCCCCGCGGTCACTATTTCACTGGTAAAAACCAGGCCTCGTAATGCTTTTTATTTATGAACTTCACCTGGCAAACTCACTCTCGTAAGAGAAAAGGGCAGCAAGATTTTTTAGCTGCCCTGACCTAAGTTTCTGATACAGCTTTAATGCATGAAAAGTATTTAATATGTACATATTAAATACTTAATAAATTCCTTTAGCATACCTTTGCTACTGGTAGCTCTTTCCAGTTCGTCGTCCAGGCTTTACTCAGCATCTCCCGCTTCATCTTCCAGTCAGGGTCGATACCTTTACCCGCAAAGCCTATGCTGTAGCGCCCGGAGCGATTCATGGAATCCATCAGGCTCATCAGTGCTTCACTGCCAGCGCGCGGCGCTTCATCGTCAAACAAGTTGAGCTGGGCCACGCCGTTCGGCCGCAGCTCACTCAGCATGATGCCGGCTTTCGCATAGCGAAAACCCGGGCGCCAGATCGCGTCCAGGGATTTCACCGCTGCCTCAATGATGTTGCGCGTGTCCTGCGTGCCAACGCGGAGTTTCACAAATGCCGTGTTGCCATAGCCAGGCTGTCCGGTGTCGAAAGGAGAGGTGCGGATAAAAACGGAGATGTGGTGGCAGAACTGGCGATCCTCACGAAGCTTTTCTGCAACGCGTTCAGCATACGTGCAAACTGACTGTCGCATAGCGTCATATTCCGTGATGCGCTCGCCGAAGCTGCGGCTCACTACAATCTGCTGTTTGGGTGGGGGCGCATCCTCCATCGGGATGCAGGATTCGCCGTTAAGCTCGCGTACCGTGCGCTCAAGTACCACACCGAAATTCTTACGGATGAAAGAAGGGGAGCTGCGTGCCAGATCGAGCGCCGTTGTCACGCCGAGCAGCTGCAGGCGTTTTTCAAGCCGGGAACCCACTCCCCACAGTTCACCCAAGGGCTGACGCGACAGCAGCGTTTCGGTCCGCCTCGGATTCCCCGTCGTGAGCGCCAGCACCCCGCCAAACTGGGGCCACTCCTTTCCGGCCCACTGTGCCGACTTCGCCAGGGTCTTCGTTGGCCCAAGCCCGACGCCGACCGTCAGGCCTGTGCAGGCCCTGACGTGCGCCCGGATCATGCGGCCAAAGTCCTCGTACGGCATAGCCATTTCCATACCCGTGCAGTCACAGAACCCTTCATCAACCGAATACATCTCCAGACGCGGCACCATCTCTTCAATACAGGACATTACCCGCGTGCTCATTGAGTGGTACAAAGCGTAATTACTTGAAAAAATATGAATCTTTTCAGGGAAATGCTGGTTCTTTATCTTGAACCACGGGTCGCCCATTTTCACATACTTTTTGGCTTCCTTACTGCGCGCGATAATGCAGCCGTCGTTATTCGACAGGATGGCCACCGGCGCATTTTTCAGGTCGGGCCGGAATACCTTCTCCGCGCTGGCGTAAAAGCTGTTTACGTCAATCAGGCCAAACATGTCAGTTCCTTTTGCGAGGGGTATGCACGAAGTGCACCACTACGCCGAAGATCTCAAGCGTGTCAGGGTCCGGAATGATAACGGGATAGGCGGGATTCATGGGCTGCAGAACGGGCCCCTTCGGCGTAAGCAAAAGGCGCTTTACCGTGAACTCTCCGTAAAGCTCGGCGATAACCACGTCGTTGTGCTCTGGCGTCAGGGAGCGATCGACGATAAGGAGGTCGCCGTCATACAGGCCGACATCCTGCATGCTGTTGCCCTGCGCGCGCAGGAAAAACGTGCTTGCCCGGTGGGCTATAAGATATTCGTTTAAATCAAGCTCCTGCTCCGCGTAATCCTGACAGGGTGAGGGAAACCCGCAGGGCACACGTTCCAGGAAAAGAGGCCTGAAGTTGGGCGGCGGATTGTCCGCCGGGTGCATCAACTCAAAGGCGTTAAACATAGCAAAAATACCTGTCAAAATGCTGTATGTATTTACAGTAGTATTGACTGGCTTACCGCAAGGTGCAAGATGGCAGATGCAGCACTGTCGTACTGGTTATTCGGGACCATTGATTTATATAGAGTTACAGCGAAGCGATAGCGCAATATTTAGCCTGTTCCCTTCAGGCTTCTGCTGACGCGGCCTGCCGAAGTTTATCAACAGCGTTATGCGCCGGATGTGCAGAAAAGATGTGGATAAGGGCCACCTTCGGCTTCCCCTAGCGGGGTCGTCAGCCCTACTCAGCTACCCGGCAAAGCCGGAAAGCTTCGCCGGACCGCAGGCGTTCCGGGCCTGACGGCTAGGGTCTGATGTCTGCAAAAACAGCGTATTACGTGCTGGCGCTCATCTGAAAACCTGTCAGCAGCCTTTTTATCATGGACCTGATGTGTATGATTAGCGCTCACTTAAGGGACTACATAAACAGGGAACTTGTTATGAAAACCATTATTTCCTCACACCAGCCCGGTACTGCCTGCCGCTTGCGGCGCACGGGCCTGCACTGACGCATTCAGATAGCGGCATTCTGCCGCAGACAAACACCCTAAAACAGAATCAGACAGCGGGACCTTAAAGGACCTGCAGCCAGCCCGTGGCTGGCGTGAACCGCGACGGCCAGAAATCGCCGCCGCTCTGAGGCGCAACGCCGTTTCGCTGCCGCTCAGCCGCCGTTGCTGCTGCACCGTGCTGTGCTTTTCCGCCGGGCTTCACCGGTTTAAGTCCTTTCGCCGGGGCTGAGACAAGCACAGGCGCCGTGGTCGTCCAGGGTGAAGTGAACGCCGGGAAAATTTATTTCCGGCCACTGCGTTAGACCGGAAATAAATGTCCCCGTCGCCCCGGACGCCTGCCGTCACCCGCGCTGGTTTACGCCCTCGCGGCGAAGGATCTCAAACGGGTGAAGTGAATACCGGAGGAAAAAACCAGCCGATTTCCACAAAACGTCAACACCGCGGCTCCCGAAACTCAACGGGTGATGTGGTTAAAACCCAACTGCATGAGGAGAACGAACATGGCTTCACGAGGCGTCAACAAGGTCATCCTAGTCGGCAATCTGGGACAGGACCCGGAGGTGCGCTACATGCCGAACGGCGGCGCGGTCGCAAACATCACGCTGGCCACGTCGGAAAGCTGGCGCGACAAGCAGACCGGTGAGAACAAAGAAATCACGGAGTGGCATCGCGTGGTGCTGTTCGGAAAGCTTGCCGAAGTAGCGGGGGAGTATCTGCGGAAAGGTTCGCAGGTCTACATCGAGGGCCATCTGCGCACGCGCAAGTGGCAGGACCAGGGCGGTCAGGATCGCTATACCACAGAAGTGGTGGTGAACGTCGGCGGCACCATGCAGATGCTGGGCGGACGTGGAGGCAACACAGACGCACAGACCGGACAGCAGTTCAGCGGGCAGCCTCAGCAGGCGCCTGCAGCGTCAGGTAACGGTGGTAAAGGGGGCAAGGGTGGCAAGGGCAGTCGCAGCGCGGCTCAGCCGCAGCCGGAACCCCAGGCACCGCCGCAGGGTAATTATCCGCCGGCAAATTTTGACGACGACATCCCGTTCTGAATGACGCGGCTTTGCTCACGCAAGGCGGCTACAGAGGTGAAGACAGAAGGTAACAAAGCAGAAGGCGGCCGGAATGGCCGGAATGGTTGCCCTGGCGGAGCGGTAACTCCGCGCAGGGCATGACAATCAAATTATGAGGAATCCGATATGTCAGCGACTCAGTCTAAAGAAAAAATCCGTAACAGCAAGTCTTCCACGTATTACGGCCGCCGGCGGGGGGGTTACCGCAGCTGCTGCGGCAGCGAACTGACACGCGATGAGAGCGTGACACTGCAACGTCTTAAGGCCTTCACGCCGGGCGATTTTGAGGCCTACAGCACGCGCGGCGAGGATTTTCGCCGGCGGCTGTGCGGGACCGTGCTGAACGCCCTGCAGCTCAGCAAAGCCTGGCTTACCGACTGCGAATGCCGGGGAGAGTGGGGCGGGGTGTTCCCGGTTCACCTGCGCCTGACGCACCGGAAAAATCCGCTCGTCACCCTCGATATCCTGAGCCCGGGCAGCGAATCTCCGTTCTGGCACGGCCTTATCTGGATAAATCCCGACCACACCGGGCTGTACGTTCTGAACACAGAACAGTTTGAGCCGGAAACCATCGGCCGGCTGCTGACGCGTATTGAAGAGATGGTGTCTGCAGGCATTACACCAGCGGAAATCGTGGCGGTACTAGGCAGAAAGGGAGGGCGCGCATGAATACAGTCATTATGATGCCGGCAGTGGCGCCATGTTTTCATGCGCAGCGGCAGAGGGCCTGCAGGATGCACAATATAGCTTCATGCTCTGCAGAGGTTTCAGCACTGGCAGGGAGGGCACTAACACAGAGCAGGGCATGTCCTCCGGTGCCCGCGTTGCACAGCCTGACTGAGATCATCGGACGGTCCGCTCGTGCAGCGTCAGAACGAACGCCGCAGGCGATGATGTATCTGGCTGAGGCGCAGGAAAAGCTCATCTGTGAGGCCGAAACGGCGCTGGCCAGCCAGTCTGTTCGCACATACCGGCAATGGTACTCGCACTGGCGACGCCGGGGTGTACAGGTGAACGATCTGCTGAATATGACGTGGGTGTGGTGCCAGCGTGCCCGGACAGAATAACCGGAAACAAACACCCTAAACGGTCAGACCTGTTAATGTTTCAGATCGTGGCGCCGATAGTATTCAGGTCCTTCACCAGGGATAATCATTGATGGCAAATCCGTTTAGACGATGCTTCGATGCGTCGTCTTTTTCTATCTTTCAAAAAGAACCCGCCGTAACGGGTTTTAAATACAAACGTTTATTCCCGGGGGACGGGATGAGGGAGAAAAGAATGTTGTCTCCCTGTGAGGGTCTGCGACATCTTAGCGGGATTGATGTTTATTGTCCTGAGCGAAATCCATTTGAAGAGCCAAATGAGATAAATACGCACGGCCTGTGATGCTCAGCATGGATCTGATAAAAGCTTTGAGGCTGCATGAATCAGAATCAGTCTGCGCCGGGCCCCTCTGCCGGGCGTGACCTGAGCATCGCCCGCGAAATCATTCAGTTGATGACGCTGGATAACACGGCTCTGGGCTATGCGCTTGAGTTCGTGTTCATGGATCAGGCACATCAGTACGCTAACGAGCTGCTGAGGCGCTGACCGAGACGATCTACCTCCAGCAGGCGGATTAATAGTTTGTGTCCCGATGAACACTCAGCCGGCGTTTGAGGCGCTCTATGAAAACCCGGCCTTTATTCCGATGAAAATCGATACCTCGCGCTTGGGCGAGTTCTATACCCTTGGGGCTGAGAAGGTGCGCGAGCAGAGCAGCAAGGATTCAGATCTTTACCGTTGAACGGTGCTGGCGGAGTTTCTACAGGCGTAAATAAGCCCCTGTGCAGGGGCTGAATTAAAGGCGTTATTGCGATGGCTGAGAATGCAACTGCTGCTTTTGCTGTTGCAATGCTTTCAACTCCTGCACCTCTTTTTCTTTTTGTGCCTTTAACGTTTGTAACTCGCTAAGTGATTTTCGGTATTGATCTATTATTGGAATATTACCATTAACCGTGTCCATAAAAGCGTCTGCGCCAGCCTTATAGGCTAATCCCCGTTGCTCTTGTGGAAGCGTTAGGGCAAAAAGGCCACTACCAAAAACAATTAGAACAATCGTTGCTAAAACGCCCTTAACCCCATCGCCAATAAATGAGAATATGCGCATCCACAATGTTCTTTCTGTTTTAGTAAGCTGCTCCATTCGGTCAACGAAATCCTGCACAGCATCTTTTTGCAGTTTTGCTCTAATATTACGCACTAGTTGCCTGCCAACTAGCTCAGCGCGCATGTGAAAACCTTTTTGAATCCCGACGTTATCAGCAACTACGTCGTGGATTTGGTCAAGCTGATCTTGCAGCTCCTGCTGCGTCATTTGCGGGTTCGCCTTCTTGATCCGTTCAGCCGCAGCATATTTATCTGACTTATAAATTGCGTAAGCTAATAACTGAAATGGATCTTCGGGCTTTTGTACGATTTGACTAAATACGTAGTTATCGGTGTTATTTGCCATAATTAACCTAAAAAAAAGCTCCGCAAAAGCGAAGCTTTTATATCTTTAACGGGTTTTATTCATTGATTGTTTATAAGCATCACGGAGTAACTGCTTATCATCATCTTTACTTACGTTAAAAATTGAGGTCATAAAATTATAGAAAGATGATTTAATTCTCTCATTGCGAATATAAGCTCTTTCTAGCGCCCTGTAAGCTTCAGGAGCACCTTTCTGAGCGACTTCACGCTTTGAAGCAGTAATAATTTTTTCATCTTCCAGGCTTTTAGCCACTTCAGAAACTACATGTGATTCGTAGTTGGCTTCATCACCCTTACGCGTCATGCTTAATTTAATGTTAAATAACATAACGGCCTCCTATACAGGTCATTGGGCGTAAGTTTACCACAACGCCGGAGAAAAGAAGCAAAAATAACCAGAAACACACCAGAATTGCCGCCCATTTTCACTTTTTAAAGGCTCATACTTTCAGATGCAACTTTCCATAAACTGGCTATCCGTCCCGTAAGTGGATAAACCATGCGTACCCCTCAAGAAAGTAACCTGCTATCCGGCTTTAGCGTCCGTACCCCGGAAGAAATCGCCGTTAACCGCTCCCGTCACGACGGCGCGCTACTTCTCAGCGGCCTGACGCCCGATTTCATGGCCGCAGATCTGTTTGCTGCAGCGGCTGTCAACCCGTCTCCGACGCGGACGCAGTTGTGGATGCTGCACCGCTATTTACGCCCGCCGGCCCGGAAGTTCCCAGAGGGCTGATAGTCAGGCTGCTGAGGTTCCGTCCGTAAGTAATTAAACACAGGCAGGCCCCCTCCGGCTCCCCGGCGTTGCCGTGTCGTCAGCCCCACTCCGCTAACCGGCTGCGCCGGTAAGCTCCGCCGGACCGCGAAGCGTTCCGGGCCTGACGGCTAGGGTCTGATGGCAACGGCCAGGTCAACCCCTGCAGCGGGCGTTCGCCCGCGCGTTCACTGGCCACAAAAGGACGTGACCGCTGAGGACCGGCCCGGCACCGTGGTGTGCCGTTCCGGGGCTGTGCCCTGCGTTGTGTTTTGTTCCCCTGAGCCCCTTCGCCCCTTCGCCCCTTCGCCCCTTCGCCCCTTCGCCCCTTCGCCGTGCAGAAACCTGGCACCCGGGCGTCTTCACGCAAGGGTCGCGCGCTAAACGGCTGCACCCGGTCCCTTCGGGCTGCGGCTTTGCCGTTTCCCCCTGCGTTCAGCCTGATGCCCGGTCGCCTGTTCTGCCCTCACGGCGAGGAACTCAGAGAAACATCACTTAAACCACACGGGAGACACAACATGTCACAGCAGAACGTCAACACCACGGCTTCAGAATCTAAAGAATCATCATCTTTAAATACAAAAACCCCGCGTTGTCCCGCGAAAGCGAAAGCGGATAAAGTCGCGGCGGAGGCAGTAGAGCAGGCGCTGGAAAAAATCGACATCGAGATGATCCCGCTTTCACGTCTGACGGTTTCACCCCTGAACGTGCGCAGCAGGGTCTACGTGCAGTCGCGCATTGAGTCGCTTGCCGCCACTATCAATAATGTCGGCCTGCTGCATAACCTGATCGCGCACGACATGGCTGATGGGATGCTGGGTGTAGCCTGCGGCGGTCGGCGTCTCACCGCCCTGCAGCTGCTGCTGTCGCAGGGCGTGTATCAGCCCGATCAGCTGATCCCGGTCAAGCGTGTCACGGAGGTGCTGGCGCGCGCGGCCTCGATGGTCGAAAACGGCGAGCGTGAGGATATGCACCCGGCCGAGCAGATCGCCGGTTTCCGGGCGCTGTCAGAGGAAGGCAAAACGCCGGCGCAAATTGGTGACCTGATGGGCTACGGCTCGCGCCACGTTCAGCGCTGCCTGAAGCTTATCGATCTTGCTCCTGCCATCCTGGACGAGCTGGCCGCCGATAACATTACGCTTGAGCAGTGTCAGGCGCTGGCGCTGGCTGATACGCACGATCGCCAGCTGGAAGTATGGGAGCAGGCCTCCGGGTACTACAACGCCTCAGCTGAAGTCATTCGCAAGCTGATTACCTCCTCTGAGACGGCGATCAGCCACTCTCCAAAGTTTACCTTTATCGGCAAAGACGCCTATCTCGCGGCGGGCGGCATCATTCGCACCGACCTGTTCAGCAGCGACGACGAAGGCTACATCGATACGGCACTGGTCGAGCAGCTGGCGCTGCAGAAGCTGCAGCAGATTGCCGATGCCGTGCAGAGTGAGGAAGGATTTGCTTGGGCGGAAGTCAGAATGGACAGTCGCCTGCAGAGCTGGAGTAGCGAGGTGAAAAAAAACTATCACCTGATGCCGGAGCACTGCCCGGAGCTGACGACGGAAGAAGACGCAAAGCTGAGCGAGCTGCGGGCACAGCTGAAGCTTTCAGAAGACGATGCACTGGACGTGACGCTGAGAAAGAAAATTGCCGCCCTAGAAGAAACGGGCCTGAAGCGCAGCTGGGCGGACGCGGACAAGGATAAGGTTGGGGTAATAGTTTGCTTCGAGCGCGGCAGCTGCTTCATCCAGCGCGGGGTTCAGCGTCGTGCCGATTTACCTAAAAAAGAAAAACCCGAAAACAAAGGCGACCTGCAGACCCTTTCCGAAGACTATTCCGCGACGCTGGTCCGCTCGATGTCCTGTGAGCGTTCGCTGGCCGTGCAGGCGGCGCTGAGCACGGAGCCGGAAATTGCGCTTGCCATGATGACCTGGACTCTGTGCCGCAGCACCTTCAGCCATAAAAGTTATGAGGGGACCCCGATGAAAATCAGCATCACGGATAACAGCACGGCGCTGGTTGCCGGAACGGTTGCGAAGGAGGAGACAAAAGCCTGGCGTTTTCTTCAGGAGCAGAAAGCGCAGTGGGAGGCAAAGCTCCCTGAAAACTGGTCGCAGGACTTCCGCTGGCTGATGGGCTGGAGCACGGACGAGGTACTGCAGCTGCAGGGATTCTGCAGCGCCACGGCGGTGTGCTGCTTTCAGGATCGCATTTATGGTCGCAGCCAGACAAGCAACCTCGATACGCTGGAAACGGCGCTGGGCTTTGACCTGGCAGAGTGGTGGCAGCCGACCGCTGAGAGTTTCTTTAAGCGTATCAGCAAAGAGCAGATTGCCGGGGCGCTGAAAGAGGCGGGTAAAACGGGCAACGCTAGCGACGCGGAGAAAATGAAGAAGGGAGATGCGGCGGACTTTGCTGAATCGGCAATGAAAAATTCCCGCTGGGTGCCTTCGTGGATGAAACCCCTGCGGCCTGCGGCAGAGAACGGCAGCGCAGATGAAACGGGAAGTGAAGACTGACAGCGGCAGACCGCCCTCTGGGGCGGTCATTACAGATAAGGAGAAAGCTGATGAATACCATCCCCCGCAATCTTTCACTCGTACCCGCCTGCCCGTATACCCTTGCAATCAGCCAGGCCATCGCCGAAGTCGAGAAGCGCCTGCAGGGCAGGGCCGTACGCGGCGCACACCCCTACGCCAGCGCATTCATGCGCCATTACTGCGGCACACGCACTATTAAGGCTGACCAGCTGCGCCGGGTTATGCCCGAATACTCCCCTAGCGATCGTGCCGCGCCCCCCGCTCGGGACTATCTGACCGCGCTTGATACGCTGATCGCTTCACGCGGAGAGCGCTGCCCAGCGCCACTGTCGCAGGATACCGGCTCAAGGTTGTTTCCGCTGACCGCCGCTCGCTTTACAGAGCGTCTGGAGAAACGCATCACATTGCGTCACAACATGGAGAATAACCGGGCGGCACGCGAGCGCGAGCAGAAGCGCAGACGCTACCAGAACCGGCTGGCGCAGGCGGCGCTGGAGCTGTCATTTCATACGCCGCAGACGGCAGGGCGCTGGTACGCGAGCTGGCAGGCGCAGGATATCTATGAAAGCGATCTGCAGTCTATGGTGCTGGACTGGCTGAAGCGGTTTGTGTCATGCAGGCATATTGATCCATGGGAGTGGTGCAATGAGCCGCTGTGGCGCGTGATGCTCGACATCAGCATTCTGTCCGGTGAGCGTAGCGACTTCAGTAGAATAACTGACCGGTTCGCGCTGCCTGTGCTGCTGACGTGCCGACTCTGATCCTGTTACGCCGGGCGCATCGTGTCCGGCTTCATGCCTGCATCGGGTGCCGCTGAAAAGCGGGCGGCCCTGCGGGCCGGGAAAAGCCGGTGCTGACGCACCGGCCATCTCCCTTCGCCTGCGCTTTCTCTCCGGAACGCTGTCTCTCCGTCTTCTCTCTCTGCTTCCTGCTGCTCTCCGTTCTGCTGTGCTGCAGCTGCTTCAACGGTTTCCTGTTCCAGAAGGTTAAAAACATAAAAAGCCTGAAGGCCCCCTCCGGCTCCCCGGCGCTGTCGGGTCGTCAGCCCCTCTGCGCTAACCGGCTGCGCCGAACCCCTCCGGGTTTCGGGCCTGACGGCTAGGGTCTGATGGCAAAAAAAGGAGTTATAATAAACTATAGAAATAACATTGAAGTGATTTAAGCCATCGGCTAATGATAACTGTGTGAGTGAAATTGGAAACCTTCCTTGTGAATAGTAGTTAGACGGGTAATAAGTCTAGGGTTTTCTTGTCAAAACTTTTGTGTTTGGCGTAATTAAACCGGTAAAAACAGAATTGATAATTGTTTGTTTTTCAAAATCCGTATAGACGTCATGTGTTGAGGAGTCAAGACTTTCTGATATGCGAACTAAGCTATCAATAGGTGTTAATTTATCAAAGTTTATATGATAATGCTGCTCGTGAATCAAACCGCTTACAGAGGTGGACTTTTGGAAAGTTAAAGGCTGCATGATAGGTTGTGTAGGAGTGAGGGGAACATCTAATGAGTCATCATCTACGCCGTTTGAAATAAATTTCAACTTCCACATTAAGCTTCTTACATCTTCACTCCAGCACTCAAGAAACAAATGTTGGATAGTATGAAGGCTTTGAAAAAAATCCCCGACAAGTAATGAATTTATAGGTGACGGTTTTCCATCATGAATCATTTTTTTTGTATCTTCTATAGCAAAAAGCATATCCTTAGGAAGATCGGTGAAGCTTTCAAAAAGTAAGACTATAATCGGTAAGTCACCTGCCACGACAAGATGTTTTTGTACATCTGTAGGTGGAAGGGATTGTATTAATTCAAGATCTACTTTGGTAGCAATCATTCCAATCCCAAAGTGATAATACCGGTTATCTGTTAAGGCTTGTTTATCTTGCAACCAGAAGCTTTCCCTCGATAACTTGTAACCATTTTTTCCTTCGACTTCACCAAGTATCAATATTCTTTCTTTGAGGTCTGGACTGTACAACTCGATGGCCGCATCGCAATGTTTAATAAATTTTTTTATAGTGTCCTTATCATTTATAAACCCATTGATTGTAGGTATAAGATATTCATAGGTATCAATAGGCGGGTGTTCCGTATAAGAGTCATTACCTAAAATATAATAACGCCTATGAACTGAAGGGTAGTTCATATTGTAAGCGATATTTACACCGGCAATTATATGATTAAACACTAACTGATAATTTAAGCTATTAAACATGTTTCTTATTAAGTACTCAAAGCCATGATTTATCATGGTTGTGTCAAGCATGTAATTCAAATGACTAAGATTTGTATTTCCCTTCAAAGATTCAAAGGTTAAAGGTTTGCCCATTGATTTAAGTTTATGAAAGCCTACTTGAAGATTCTTCTGATAAACTAAACTCTCAATAACTGAAAGATAGATGCCTGCCCAATAAGCTCTAAGGTTTTTGGGGCCATTGTAGCTTAAGGAGTTAAGAATAGTGGTTGATACTAGCTTTTTTTTCATTATATTACCTTTGGTTTTTATTTTTGATAAATTTAATTTATTCAAATCTCGATTGCTAATATGGAAAAAATAATTCTAAAGGTGCGAGCGGTATTATTAATTTCAAGCTTTTAATAGTTTAGAACAATTTTTTCCATTTTAAAGGTTCAAATTCACGTGCACAATTCATAATGCGAATAAATGTAGATTTCTTACTGTATAGGCAATGAAGCTTGGTTATTGAATATCATCAGAACTAATAGCCACCTCCGGCTCCCCGGCGCTGCCGGGTCGTCAGCCCCACTGCGCTAACCGGCTGGGCCGGTAAGCTCCGCCAGACCGCGATGCGTTCCGGGCCTGTCGGCTAGGGTCTGATGGCAACGTCCAGGTCACCCCCCTGCAGCCGGCTGGCGCCGGCGCGTTCACTGGCCACAAAGGGACGTGGCCGCTGAGGGCCGGCCCGGCACCGTGGTGTGCCGTTCCGGGGCTGTACCCTGTTCATCCTTCCGCGTTCTGTTTTGTTCTCCTGAGCCCCTTCGCCGTGCAGAAACCTGGCACCCGGGCGTCTTCACGCAAGGGTCGCGCAGCTAAACGGCTGCACCCGGTCCCTTCGGGCTGCGGCTTTGCCGTTTCCCACTGCGTTCAGCCTGATGCCCGGTCGCCCGTTCTGCCCTCACGGCGAGGAACTCAGAGAAACATCACTTAAACCACACGGGAGACACAACATGTCACAGCAGAACGTCAACACCACGGCTTCAGAATCTAAAGAATCATCATCTTTAAAAGCAGGGTCTGCAGAAAACGTCAGCTATGACGCGATCCGCCGGGCCTTTCGCCGCAATCTTTTTTACGTCAACTATCCGCAGTTCAACGTGAATACCGCAGCGATACGCGGTGATTTTAATATGCATCTGGAGTACCTGGCGGCGGCAACGTTTACGCGCGATGAGGCTGTATTTGATTCGGGTCGGTTCCGGTCGGCAACCGAGATGCTGCTGATTAATCCGCATGAAAAGCTGCTGATCACTGTCGCCTTGTTTGCCCCAAAAGCAGGCGCAGCGCCGGAAACCTATGAAACCCGCATCGTGCATTCAGCAAACCCAATCGACGACGAAGAATATGAGGAGAGCACCGAATATCAGACAACCAACGTCTATAAGGCAGCGGGCCTGCTTAACGTGGCGGCGCTAGAGCTGTTCTGGTCAGAACATGAAGGCCTGAAGAAACACGCACAGGCAAGCCTGCCGAAAGGCGATGAATACAGCCCGTTTTGTCACTGGCATTTTTCCCGCCTGAGAGGGTAAAAACTGACATCCCTGCAGCGCGCTGCAGGGGAAAGGAGACAGCAATGAACACGCAGGAACGTCTGGCAGAAGCGCTGAAGAATCCACTGCGTGCCGGGTATGTCACTTATACCGGGCACGTTATGACCGAAGGGGAATGCGCATCTTATAACCTGTATACAGCCGAAGCGGCACGGACCTGGATAAGCGAGCAGGCGCGGGAATTTTTTGCTGAATCAGCGGCATCGCTATTTCGTTCTGATAAGTGAAAGCTGACAGCCTGCGGCGTTTGTAAAATCTGAAAGCGGAGCCTGAAATGGGCTTCGCAGCCATCAGTGAAACAAACCCATGTACCCTGAGCGAGTATCAGCAATAAGGAGCTACTGTGCATTACATAACCGATCATCGGGCGGGTGAGCCTGATATTCTCACACCCATCAAAAACAGCAGACTTACCATCCGCAGCCTGGACGGCCAGATAATTTACAGTCAGGCGGCGCCAGACAATGGCTGGACGCATTTGCATCTGTGCGAAGTACAGCCAGAGGGGATGGAAGCCAGTGCTGATGCCTGGCTGGATGACGTCCGGGTCGGCTCAACGGAAGTCTGACATAGTTTGCACAGCCAAAGAGACGCAGGCGCAGAACACAGTTGCTGGCTTCTCGTCCACAGTAAAACCCTGGCGGCCCTGCGGGCCGGAAAAAGATGGTGCTGACGCACCGCCTCTCTCCCTTCGCCTGCACTTTCTCTCTCCGGGACGCTGTCTCACGGTCGTCTCTCTCTGCTTCCTGCTGCTCTCCCTTCTGCTATGCTGCAGTTGCTTCTCCGTTTTCCGGTCCGGGAAGGTCAAAAGCACAAACAGCCTGATGGCCCCCTCCGGTTCCCCGGCGCTGCCGGGCCGTCAGCCCCACTGCGCTAACCGGCTGGGCCGGTAAGCTCCGCCGAATCCCTCCGGGCTTCGGGCCTGACGGCTAGGGTCTGATGGCTGATGGCAAAGTCACAAATACAGGCAGCCTATTTTCCGCTATGTGCGAAAAGCTGACATTAAAAAATTTTTATAACTGCAATAATCAATAATCAATACTGAATAGTGATTCTTAACGTATTGATAGTACACTTCATAATGATGGAAATATTGCTAGCCATCATATGTCTACCTATTGTTCGGGTTCATCTTTAACTGCTAATATGCAGCGTATAAGGCATCTTCAATTTGCCTTTTTTTAAATGCTGCTGAAAAGTAAGCGTAATGATTCCTTCAGACTTATTTTTTTAAAGGCTTTAAGCATGTCTAAAACACGCGATAATTTCAGCCCAACCACTGTAAGGGCACTAGCACAAAGGGCAGGTTATAGATGCTCATTTCCCGGCTGTAATCAGCTTACTATTGGACCCAGTGAAGAATCCTTAACGTCTATCACAAATATTGGGGTAGGTGCACACATACATGCTGCAGCTCCTGGGCCATTAGCAAGGCGATATAATCCTAGTCAAACATCAGCTGAGAGGATGGACATAAGTAATGGTATCTGGATGTGCCAGAGTCACAGCGTTTTAATTGATAGAGATGAAGTTAGATATACAGCAGATGTTCTTAGGGAAATGAAAAAAAGCCATGAGGAAAATATTAAAAATGAAGTGAGTAATGGTTCGCCATCATCAACCAATCATAATGACTTTATTGCAATAGGTATAGATATTATTGCTTTTGGTGAGTTCGCCGGGTTTTCGAGCAATGAGTGGGTTATAAAATTTTCCAACTTCTTCACTGGCGATTTATCTAAGCTAATATCTTTCAACGAGAGATTTCAATCCATCCCTTCCGAAGAAAAATTTATTCTTGTTAACCAGATTGGTGAAGGGCGCTTAATATCAGCGCCAATAAAGTTAAATAAGTTACCAGATGGCTATGAAGTAATCGTCCCTGTTGAAAAAGATACTCCACGCATCAATTGCAATAGCCTCCCAATGGATTTCGATGTGTTCACTACAGGAGATTTATTTATAAATAGCAATGGTAATTTTGCTATGATATCGGGGTTTGATGCTTTGCCTCAAAAAATATATATATGCCTTTCAACAATTAGAGGTGAAATTAGTCGCCATCCAACACTTGGCTCCCGAATAAGACAGTTTTTCCATGAATTTGATGGAACAACGTGGCTAGATAAATTGGTTAAGTTAGAAGTTATTCGTTTATCTTGCATACCATATTGTGACTCAATAACAGGAAAGAAATATACCCCATTGAATTGTGTAAAAAGTGTTAAAAATATTCGGGTGATACCAACTGAATATAAAGACAGGAAGTTACCCATTGAGTTTACTCTTGATATTGATGGCTTCGGTATCTGGACCAAAGAGATAAGTATCTTTTCACCTAAATACGATGAATAAAATCGATGTTCTTGAACCGATATATTCGGTTTAGTTGTTTTCTCGGTTTGAAGTATCCTATGCCCTTTACAAATAGTTTTCATTGTAATACTCGTACGCTGTCGCCCGGTTTACTGACGTCATTCTCTCATCCGGTTCTGACACTTTTGGACATTAGTAGCAAAAAACCTGATGGCCCCCTACGGCTCCCCGGTGTAGCCGGGTCGTCAGCCCTACTGCGCTAACCGGCTGTGCCGGTAAGCTCCGCCGAATCCCTCCGGGGTTCGGACCTGCCGGCTAGGGTCTGATGGCAACGGCCAGGTCAACCCCTGCAGCCGGCTGGCGCCGGCGCGTTCAATGGCCATAAAAAGACGTGGCCGCTGAGGACCGGAACGGCACCGTGGTGTGCCGTTCCGGGGCTGTGCCCTGTTCATCCTTCCGCGTTCTGTTTTGTTCTCCTGAGCCCCTTCGCCGTGCAGAAACCTGGCACCCGGGCGTCTTCACGCAAGGGTCGCGCGCTAAACGGCTGCACCCGGTCCCTTCGGGCTGCGGCTTTGCCGTTTCCCCCTGCGTTCAGCCTGATGCCCGGTCGCCTGTTCTGCCCTCACGGCGAGGAGCTCAGAGAAACATCACTTAAACCACACGGGAGACACAACATGTCACAGCAGAACGTCAACACCACGGCTTCAGAATCTAAAGAATCATCTCTTTTTAACGGCCAGGCCGACATCCGGCTTGCAGGCTACAGCTTCACGTCCCCTGATGTGTCCGCTGCTCTGGTCAGGGCAAAGGCGCGCGGCGTTGACGTTCGCGTGGTGCTTGATGAAAAAGCGAACCAGAATCGCAAAAGCCAGGCGGCCATCAACGTGCTTACGGCGCGTGACATTCCTGTTCGGCTGAATGGCCGGTATGCAGCCCTGCACGACAAGTTTATCGTTGCCGATGGGCGCACAGTCGAAACCGGCAGCGTCAACTACACCCGCGCGGGTACCCGGTACAACAGCGAAAACGCGCTGGTCATCGAGGGTATGCCGGAACTTGCCGATCGTTATCTTCAGCACTGGCAATCCCGCTGGGACGCCGGAACAGACTACCGACTGCCGTACTGACAGCCGCAGCTTATCGTCCGTAACGCCGGAGCAGTCAGTTCGCCAGCTGCTGCTGTGGTATCACAAAGAAAGGGCATTACTGATTTGGCTTATGGTATTCTGCGGAAAGTCTTATTTTGCAGCAGGGTACGAGCATGAGCCCCCGTGATTCAGTAACATCAGCTCCCGAAAAGAAACGCACCCGAAACAGAGAGCAGCCAACTCCCCATAAGGATCGCGTTCGCGCCTATAAGGCGAGGAAGCGTGAAACTCATAAAGAAATCAGCGTTTTTGTGAGGCCTGAAATTAAAGAGGCTCTTGTGAAAATTTGTGAGTTAAAAGGAATAACGCAGGCCGATTTCCTGGAAATGATGATTGAGGCTGAAGCGCGCAACAGTGAATTACTGTAGCCGGGGTGACGTTATTGCCGAAAGCGTTTTTGAGTGATAGATTACGGACAGTTATGAATTTATGGCTGGCCACGCCGGAAGGTGGCAGGGATCTGAGGCGGTAAGACCAAATCAGAAAAGAAAAAACCCCGCTAATCTCTTCAGTTTGGCGACGGAGAAAGATTAACGGGGTCCCACTCTTATACTGCACAGGATTATTGCCCTGTGCAGGGAGTATAGATTTATGGCCAGAAAAAGACAATCCGTTCTGGGCTTACTCCGCCTGCGCAATATAAGCGCCGGCCGGCATGTATAAGCAGACACCATTCACTGCAACCTCACGACCTGACAAACGCCACCGTGGCGATCATTCCACTGCCTGCAAATGCTCTAATCCGGGGTGGTTTGCACCGAAAAATTACAGACGTCTTCCCGGTCAGATGGGGCACGCCATGAGCCGACTTGTAGCCAAAGACAAGCGCACAGGCAAAATGAGGCTGCGCCAGCGCATGTCCCGGCATCCCTATTTTGTCCACCTTCGTGATGCTGCAGGCCGGAAACGTGATTTCCGGCCGGAAAAGCAGGCGCTGTATGACGCAATGTGGCCGCTGTGCGTGCAGCGCGCAGATTTGGCCACGTCAGTGGTCACCTTTAACGGCAGCAAACTGGCTGATGAGCTGAGCCCGAAAGATGAAAATGGCGACGTCATTCCGGAAACACGCGTTGAACCCAGCCGGATATCCCGCTTGTTTGAGGAATGGGAGCGCTACGGCCTGATTGAGCGTCCTGATCTGGAAATGGACCCGGTTACGGGTTACTGCATGCCGCGACATATCGTGCTGACCGATCAGTTCTGGCAGCTGTGCGGCATCGATATGAATAAGTTTCTCGCGGAGCGCAATGAGCGTCTCGCTGCTGAGGCTGATGGCATCATTGATCCAGGCACGCACGCCTCAGTACGCGCCGCCCGTCGGCGCTGGTATGAAAATATGCGCATGGCCACGCTGATAAGCCGTCGCGAAAAAGCGTCAAAGCAGAAGCGCCGCAAGCGCCTGAGTAAACTGCCGCTCGATGACAGGCGTAACGCGATGGCCAAGCTGCTTCGTACGCGTCCGGCTCACGTCTGGCGCAATCTTCCGACAGAAGACTTTGACCGCCTGGTCTGGAAGTGTCTGCGACAGCTGGAGCTGGGGCTCGACTATGAGCCCGTACTCCCTGAAATACCCGATATAGTCCACTGACACGACCTGCCTTTTTAACCGCCTTGACTGGCGGTGAAGTCGTTTGTGCCGGGCATAGAAGCCCTTTTCTGCGCCGGCATTTCCACGGAAATTCACGAAACGTGGCCGCAAAACAGCGTGCCGCTTTTTTTAATCACATTTACCCGCAATTAATATCCGCAGGTTACAGGCAATCAGAATCCGCGCTACGCGCAAAATAGTCCTGACTTACGTCAGAAAGAAATAATCAAAATAACAAATAAGGTTTTCATACCGACATTTTGCGTGGATAAGTTTAATGCCTTCGCTTGCAGCGGCCGCCCCGCTCAGAATCAAAAGACTTAGGTAGCTCCCGCCGACAGGCGGCGGGCAGAACATATTAGTTACAACAACCAATAATAAGCCTGTTAACCCCGCTCCGAGCAGAACAGTATAACCCATGCCCCTCTCCGACCAGACCTGAGCCGGGCCTGAAACCGGGTTGCCCCCTCTGAACAGCCGCCGCCGCCCGGCCCTTCGGGCCGGAACAGCAGTGGCTGATAAATGGGTGTTGTAACTAGTTAGATCTTCATTGCTGTAAGTGGTGCCGCTGATTCTATCTTTCGTCTCCGACCGTCAGACCAATAAGCTGCTGACAGGCCGCTGCTTTAACGGCGTCTGGCAGGGATGGGTTGGGCTTTCGCCACCATCAACTCTGTAACCGGCTCTGCCGGGCTTACGGCGCCCGATGGCATCTGAATCCGTCCTTAACAATTTCTGGCGCCTCCATGCCGCTGACGCGCCATCCAAAGGACAGGCTCCGCACAGCTAGCCAGCCTTGAATGTCTGAGGCAACCTGGAATGGCCAACAGATCTGCTTTGCGCAAGATACAGTGAACTACCCGCTTATAATGACTTGCGCCTCCATGCTCTTCGCGCATAATCCCTTAATCCGAATGGGAGAGTTGCTGATGCAGAACGCTGAAGATGACGAAATCGAATCGACTTACTGGAGAGCATGCAGACTCACCGGCATGATCTGTCTGAGCAGAGCTGCGGATGGCCTGGAAATCAGCCGAGAGATGATTAAACGCGAGCTCGTGCTATTGCTTAAGGAACAGGTTAATAGAACAGAGGAAGCTGAACCGGCGCTCATCTCTGCTATCGAGCAGCTGATGGAACCGCCAGCTTAATATGGCAAGAAGCACTACAGTGGGCATAGAGCTGGAAGATGCTGGGAGCGTCAAAATCAGACGTTGTGATCTGCCAGCAGTTTGTTTATCTCTTTTCCCTTTCCTGCTCGAAAATCGAATGCGTAAGTACAGCCCTTAGCAGACAGAACGCGATACAGCTCGTAGATCAGATCCCGGTTAGGTCCTTCACCAATTTCAGCTTTTTCCAGCGCCAGCGGTGAGGCGCTGATGAATACCACATGGTGAGGGCAATCGAGCTGCAGTACAGCATCGATCATGCCCTGGATCTGGCTGCGCTTATAAGTAGTGTCTTCATAATTAAAGATAACTGGCGTTTTGCGACTGTCCTGTTCTATCAGGACACGTGCGAAACCTTTTCGGGTATGCGGGTTACCGCTGCCTATTACATAGATGTGAGCTGTATTCACTTAACATTTACTCTGTTTGTATAGCGTAACTGCCATGTTTGATTATGGGATACATTCAGGCAGACATGTTTGTAAACTGGAAATGCAATATGTTTGCAAACGGGAACACTGGCATTCACTGATCATGTTTGCAAACTGGCACGCCTCGTTCTATAGCTCATGTTTGTAAACAGGAAGCCGCTTACTGCTAAGCAGATTTGTAAAGGGCAAAGCATACTCATGCCTCATGTGGCTATAAGCTGGTTAAGTGTGTGGGTTATCTGTCTTACGCTGCGCTGCCCGTTATCCTGTTTACAAACATGGAGTCTCTTGCAGTAAGCTCGTTTCCTCTGTTTTCCAGCTTGTAAACATGATTCTGACCACCTGTCCTTCGACAGCCGCCTATTTAGTTTCTGGCGCCTCTATGCCGCATGAGCGGCATTTATAGCACGGCTACGTCTGCAAGAATTAATGCGACTGAAGATTTACCCGTACACGATTTATTGGCTAGAGAATCACGGTTAGAATAGCGAATATGATTCATAAGAAGGATAGACTGCAGTGACGCTGACACAAAAATCCGGTCATCTGGCCTGGTGTGCTCTGGCAGCCCTTGCACTTGCACGTCAGGACGGTACCGTTAGTTCTGCTGCTCAGGAAAATTTCTTTCTAACACGCTGGCTGGCAACCGCCCTGAAGCAACGCCGCTTTTCGCGTGAGGTGGCACCTGATATTGAGTGGCTGCTGAAGCAGGGGCGCCAGTATGGCGTTGCCGCAAAGCTTGCCGGCAAGCTTGACTATCTCTGGCGCTCCTGTACCGGCAAATTATCCCAGCAGAATGATCTGTTCCGGCTGACATATGCCCTGGAGATGGCGAAAGATATGTGCTGGGCTTACCGGCTGTTCAGCGACAGGGAGTGGTCGGGAAGGTATGCCGCGGTCCTGAACACTGGCGTAAACGGAATTTATCTGTCCCGAAGCAGCCTGGATGCTGCATTTGACGATGGGGGCCAACAGGTCGCACCGGTGATGGCGCGACTGACCGGGCGCGTGCAGGGGCTGGAAACGCTTCTTAACCGCTGTGGATGGCAGATGGCCGTTGATGGGCCTTCCGGGCTTTATGAGCTGACTGCAGAAAAAGCTGAAGAAACAGTTACAAAGGAAAAATGAGCGCAGCAAATATTCTCTTCAGTTGACAGTAAAAACAACGTTCACTAACTACAGTGGATGTCTGTCGCAAGCAAAAGCTAAATACGAAACTTGAAGCGATTCTGCATGTGCTTAGAGTGCATCGCGGCCTTTCACTGCGTGTGCAGGGCTGCTCAGTGTGCACGGGGGCTGCTGATAAAGGACATTATGGCGGCCTCATTCGCGATTAAACACTTCAGAAGCCCAGGATATTACTGAAGGTACAAAATGGACTGGAATATCACCGAATGGCGGGGCAGTGGGATGGGGATGAGCCTAAAGGCTTAGCAGCACGGCCGGAAAGACTACCGAATTCATCAGTGGCTGATTTGTGCCAGATCGTCTTCCGTCAGGCCGGTCATTTTCATGACGGTAATGCGATCAATACCGTTCTGCAGCATGGTACGGGCAACTTCCAGCTTGCCTTCATTTCGGCCTTCCTGCCTGCCTAGCTGGATACCCTTCTGGATGCCATTCTGTTCGAGCTGTTGTGCGATGGTCATAAGTGCGTCTCCGTGTTGCGGCACACGCTGTGCCAGTTCGCGTACAAAACCTTCGGCGTCGGCTGTTTCGCCTGCCTGTACAATATAGTGTACCAGCGATATCACCTGTGATGAAGACAGATAGCCGGCCAGCAGAATGGGCGCCAGCCGGTCAGTCAGTTCTGCCAGGTCCCGCTGATGAATATGTTTCTGCAGCAGGGTCAGGGCGGCCATGCTGCGATGGCCGGCGATTTCATCATCAGGAATGACGGTAACGTCAACCAGCGGGAAAGCGCTGCTGTAGAGTTTGCCTGCCAGCGCCGGATCATCAAACTCATTCAGCCACCGGGTGGAGTAAGGATACGGGCTGCGTTTACCCGTATAGAACAGCACGGGTATTACCAGTGGCAACTTCTTATGGCCCGCCTCAAGGTGGCGCTGCATGGCAGCCACCGCATAACGCATCAGGCGAAAAGCCATGTGTTTATCGGGTGAAGACTGGTGCTCAATGAGTACGTGGACATAACCCTCACCGGCTGTGGTTTTCAGACTGTAGAGCACGTCGCTAAAGTACTGCCTCAGGTCATCCTCGACGAACGAGCCGGATTCCAGCTTTAGCGTACTGAGGTCACAGATAGCACGCAGCTCTGCGGGCAAATGGAGTTCCATGAAATCACGGGCGACATCCGGGTGGGTCAGAAACTGCCGGAACGTGGCATCGTGAGGTGTTGGTGTGCGGTTTTTCTTGTTCTTCATCAGTCCCGGCTCTGAAAAATAACCGCTGTATGTTACCACCGGCAGAAAATCGTCTGTATTGATGGCGAACAGATCTGCAATGCCTGCAGGTAGCCGTTCGGATTATTTTTAATTTTTTCGGATACAATGCTTCATCGTACGATCTCTAATAATCGAAGCATAATCATTCTTCGACTCACTTCGTAAAGCCAGATGAGTGATGGAATCATAAAACACCATCAATACGGCTGGGAAATTTGGCTGCACCCGCTACCATTTAACATAAATTACATTTCACGCATGTATCATGCGGAGGCTAAGCTTACCTGGCCGCTTCAGGCTACCTGCTGAGGATCTTGATATGACGGGTTCTGGTACGAAGTTTTTCACGATGAACTAAGTTAACCGGCTTAGAGTTACTCAGGACGTCGTCGACTGGCGACTGGCAACTCATCGCTCTGCTGAGCGTCTCGGTATTTCGTACAGGCACTGTCGTCGCCTGCTTCAGCGCTATCGTACAGACGGTCCGCTGGGTATGGCTGACCGCCGCCGTGGCAAGCCAAGAAACTATCAGCTGCCTGCAGGCCTAACTTAACGTGCGGTTCAGATTATCTGCGGGCGCTACTCAGGCTTTGGTCCGACCCTCGCCTGCGAGAAGCTGGCAGAGCTGCACGGCGTGACGCTGTCTAAAGAGACCGTACGTAAGCTGATGATGCAGTCAGGCCTCTGGATCCCGCGCAGGCATCGCGCCCCTAAAATTCAGCAACCTGGTTACCGGCGCGCATGCGTTGGTGAGCTGATACAGATCGACGGCTGCGATCACCGCTGGTTCGAGGAACGCCGCCCGGCCCGCACGCTGCTGGTTTGTATGGATGATGCAACCAACCGCCTGATGCAGCTTCATTTCGTCCGCTCCGAGTCCACGTTCAACTATTATGAAGCCACGCGCGGATATCTGGAGCAGCACGGCAAGCCGCTGGTGTTTTACAGCGACAAGGCCAGCGTGTTCCGCATCAACACGCGCGATGAACGAGCTGCACATCACAGGCATCTGCGCCAACACCAGCTCTGCCAAGGGTCGCGTGGAGCATGCGCATCTCACGTTGCTGGACCGGCTGGTCAAGGAAATCAGGCTGCGTGAGATCAGCATGCCTGACGCGACTAACGCCTTTACCGCTGAGTTATACCGTTGACCTTGACCAAGCAACTTACGGGGCAAAACAGGCAGGTGGATGCTAAAAAACAGCGTAGTTCAAGTGATGTTTACCGCTGACGCGTATGAAATTCTGCATTGAGCCAGTAGCTAAAAGTTGTGATCCTGCTGGCGAACACCATTATGTCGCCGCGTGGACGGTGACTTATGCTCAACAAATAATCCATCTCCTCGGCCAGAGCCGGATAGCGGTCATTAAATTTTTTACCCAATTCTTTCAGCGTAACCGGCCAATCCTGATCATTATCTTCTCTCAGTATGTTTGTCGAACGAATGGCCTTACGTGCAGCAGATCTCTGCAGAACATGGCGCTGCGCAGGTTTCAGAGTGGGTTTCATCAGAGCAACGTAGCCGTTAAGTACCTCGAGAAAATCACCGTTAACGGCAACGGCTATGTCCCTTGAGGGCCTGAAGGGTTCAAAGCGATCGCGCAGGTCTTCACCGTAAACGCATACGCAGTGATGCTTCAGCCAGTAACCCCATCGAATACCGTTAGCCGGTAGCATCACTTCTTCAAGCACGCCCGGATCGATGTCAATCTTACTGACAACCGGATGATTCTGCTCAAGCGTAGTCTTAACAACATCGATTTTTGCAGTGGCATCTTCATCGGGTTCGCGATAATAAATCACGGTAAGATCGAGGTCAGACAGCCTTTCATTGGCCGTCGCGTCGATAATGCTGCCGTATACATAAACGCTATGAATCAGATCCGGAAATGTCGTTGTCAGTGTCTGAACAACATCCGCAACCAGCTGTGAAAAGGCTGGCTGAAATCCTTTGAAATCAGGCTGGGTAATGAACCCGTACTTATCAACTGCCATTGGCTCACCGTCATGTCATACATCATATCGTCAGTTAAAGCCTGCAACGCAGAACAGTAATCTTTCAGCATCACAGACAGATTTCAGTCAGGGTAAACACAGTACTGAACCTCAGAAGCAGATCGCTTAATCAGCTAATCATCATCGTTTTCCATCAGGGTGACCATTGCTCCCCGGTGAGCTTCAACCATACGAATGTAGCGCATGACAGTCTGGGTCTGCGTCCAGGTACCTTCCTGCATGATCTGTGCAATGGATATTCCTTTTCTGGCCATATCCTGTGCGGCGCCGACGCGGGCGCTATGTCCGCTCCAGCTTGCATAGCGCCCTTTGTTGGTTTCAAGAGGCTTCGTCTCACCCGCAGCCTGACGTGCACGACGATAAATATCTTCCAGGCAGGGTGCGCTCATGGGGACTTCCGATACCCTGGCTATACGGTTAGATCGATGAACAGGACAGAAGATAACAGCGTCAGGTTCGCCGGCAAGACCCGCCGCGGTGATCCATTCGCTCAGCCTGCCGGATGACTTCGCACTGAGGGCCTTAACGATGCCTCCTGACTGCAGGATGGTTTTGGTCCAGCCAACGTCCAGAATGATACGCCCGTCTGCAGCACGTGAGATATCCCTGATCCGCAGACGGGAAAGCTCGCTCATGCGCAGAAGTGTGCCGTAAGCAACGTGCATAAACGCGAGGTCGCGCAACTGCTGCAGGCGTGGAGAATGAGCCCATTCAGCATCAAGACGGTTCAGATCCGGCCGGCAGAACGGGACGGCCTGTCCTGTACGCTCACCCGACATGACCGCTATACGGTTTATCTTTTTCCTGGCGCGAACGACGTCCGACGCAATTGTTGGCGGCACCAGTCCGGCGTTACGGTGTAACATCGACATAAGCGCCGCGTGCACCGAAATGGTTGAAGTTGAACGGCCAATGGTCTGCAGGTGAAAAAGGTAGTCCTGCATGTCATCCGGTGACATAGGCAGAAAGGACCGACGATTCTCCTGCGACCAGCGCCAGCAGATCCGCATGACGCTCAGTAGCTGACGCCACGTGTTGGCCGAAAAAGCCTCTCGATGGCGGACGAACGCGGCCAGTTTAGCAGTGAGATCATCACCGGCGCTGCCGCTAAGAGTCACACCGGTAAAAGCGGAGATATCGTTCATGTTTGCTCCATTTACAACTCTTGGCTGAAAGGCAGCGCTACGTGAATTCTGAGAAAGTAGCAAGGGTAAGGCTCGTCAGATTTTACGTAGCGATGCCTCTTTTTTAAACACCGTCGTTCAGCCGCACACCGTCCAAAACTGCGCCGTTTCATATAAATGGCCGTAAAGTTCAGGATCCAGCCCCGATCCGCATGATACAAGGTTTCAGAGACTCTGTCTGGCCTTATATAAACATAATTATATATGGTTAGAATTTTGAGGATCTTTTGCTTTACTGGGAGAGTGTCAGGTCATGAGTTATTCTCAGAAACCTTGATATAATATGAAGTAGAATAATGTCAGGAAGATTAGATCCCATAATTGCTCAAATTAAACATCATCAAACCAGTCTTACCCTAAATTTAATCGATAGAATCGATCGCTTAGTCTGGAATATCCAAATTAAACTTTAAAAACGAGCAAATACTCCTATCAAGGAGTTAAATAAGTTGTAATATAGATAAATATTGATAATATTGGATGATTAGTATGTTCATTGTCATCAAAAAGGGGAGAATGTTTTTATCACCTATCAAAAGTCTTCTTCAAGTCTACAACCTCATAAAAACAAGCAATGTAAATTATAAAAAAACAATTAAATTTATCATTAATGACATACGCTAATAGTTAAAAGTTTTTATTTAACATAAAGCCATTAGCACAGTTTGATTAGTTAAATATCAGACAAAAAATAAATAAATAAATAAAAAGGACAAAAAAGATGAACTATTCAATTGACTCTAACGTTATATACCGAGACTACACAACTGATGAGCAAGATAAACTTTTTAATAACACGTTAGGAAGTTACAGCACTGAAGATTTTACCATAAGGTTAGCATATTTCATTCATAATGGGATAGAAAAGCTAACTTCAGACATTATGAATGGGACAGCTTTAGATGAAAATTCGTTAAAAGCCTACTCAACTTATTTTCATGAAATAATTCATTGGCGTCAACATATAGGATCTACTTCAGGATTTATATTAAGTTTAATCCTTCCCATCCAGTTTCTCAACACAGAAAAGTTTTTAAAGATAATATTAAAAAATATTGGACCAGTAAAGCCACTAACGAAATATTATTATAACAATGTAACTACCAACCACCCTACAGATGAATTATTTATCAATTTAAATAATGTACTGAACAACTATTATGACTTGTATCATTATAGAAACTTAGTAGTTAATCCTAAATTGATTCATAAGGAACAAATTCAAGAAGAATTTTATCTTAGCTATGGTCATTCAACAGCTTTCACTTATATAAACCTATTGGAATCAATATCTTATTTCTTTGATGGAATTAATAAAGACAAAATAGTAAGTAGAATAGAAGAACTGAAACAACTTATTGTAAATCAGCAAGAGTCAAAACAAGAAGAATTTAATGCATTTAAAATAAACAATAAAGTAATACCTCCATTAGGTTTACTGCAAATTTATGAGGGGCAGGCAAGATTCCTTCAACTCCAATTTCTATACCATTCTAATAAAGATATATTTACCCTACAAAGATTTGAAAGTGAGAACATGTTCCGAGGGGTATATGGAGAAGCCTTCGAATTATACCTAAAAATCACGGGCCTTGATTATCCTGAAGAATTTGGAGATTCTGTAATAAATATATTCCTTGTTGTTTGTGATCTGGCCATCAACCCAACATCAGCTTTCCCAACTGAGTTAGAACATGAAGATTCATTTTTCTTTGATGTTATACCTGGACTAAGATTTTACAATTTATGTCAACAAGTAAAGGCGTTAAATGAAAAAAAAGTTGATATGACAGTCAAAGAATATTCAAAAGAAGAGTATGAAAAAATAACATCCTTGCTTTGTGAGGGGTTAAACTATCCCAAACCATCTAGATTTCTTAATGAAATTATCGAGTGGAAAAATAATAACAAAATAATTGAGGAGCTTTTAAATGAAGAGCAGAACTATTCATTTAAAAATGAATTATACCAAATTAGGTTTTTGTTTTCTAAGCTTATTATTTTCTGCAGGGATAAGTTAGAAAACCCCGAGTTTTTTTGCTGGACTGGTGCTTGCAGTTCCGGGAAAAACCTTAAAGATATATATGCTGAGTTAACAGAAAAGCATAAAGCTCCATTTGTAAACCAAAAGGATCTTGATATATATGCTTCGTCAAATGAAAATGTTAGTGAATACATGCTCAATAAGTTTAAAGACCAATTCACTTCAATGAACATTATTCTCAACTTAACAAGACAATGGATTGAGAAAGATGGAGAGTTTGATGTTAACTTTTTTGAGGAAATTAGTGCCAAGAACTCTGAAAGTGAATTATATGATGCTTATAGTGAGATATTTAACGTTCATTATAATTATCGACTAGATCAATTCAAATTTGAATAAATTCGTGAATTTTACCATATAATATATCAAATAATGGAATCGCCCACTACTACTTTCAGAGTGGGCGCCTTTAGTTTTTAATTCACAACCTTAGCCTTATGTTCATTAAAAATAAAATCTTTAATAAGAAAAACAACATATTCAGTGCTCATCATGTATAATTATTTTGGCGATCTAGACTTAATTGATCATTACAACCCTTAATCATGATACAAAATTCAAAAATTTGTCAAACATCCAAAAAGTAAGGATTTAAATTATAGTGAAAAACCCCACAAGCTTTACAGCGCCGAAAAAACCACGACGCTGAATTACTCAAATAATCCAGGCGGAAATGTAATGTAAGATTTTCCACCTGTATATCAAGATGACATTCGACTTTTGGGCTTGTAGAAGTACACTGTGGCCTCAAACAAGACGTTAACAATTACTGTGGTGAAACAATAAATTTGAAGCTCGAGAGTGCATGACCTGTTGCAAAGTGCGTAACAAAACACTTTATTTAACATAATTATGCGCATTATAAACTTGATCGCTATTTGATATTGCCATGTCGGTATAGCCTGCTGAACCAGCAATAATAATTTCTCCGATTGTTCTCTCTTGTGCCGTATACTATACATAACATCCGTAAACAGACATAGCCAGAAAACTGACAACCGGGTGCTATACTCAGATTCAGTAGCCACAGCAGGGAGCAATTCAGTTGACACTTAACGGAAATAAATTCAGATATTTTGTGATTGACGGCCTGATGGAACGCTACAGAGAGGAGATTATTTTAAAAAATAGCCAAATCACACCGAAAAAAAACATGAAAAAACGGAATGCTGGAAATAAAAAACATCGCCAAGGGTATATCCCTAAAGCAAAATTAATTGCGCCTCCATTCGAAAGCATATTTGTTCCTGTCGACTATTATAATAAAACAGCAAATGTAATTACTAATGAAATCCTGGCAGAGAAGGAATTATACCTGATACCCGGAGTTATTGAATGTGGTTACGGCCAACTTATCAGATGGACGTCTGATTCAATTATCTCAAACAGGGTAATTAATAATGACATGGTGGCCTATTCCATCAACCGTATACGTTTAGCTATGTCATGCATTTCTATTACGCCGCGTAGACAGTACAGGATAAAGGACTCGTTCCAATATATCGAACCTTCAGATAAAGCTGATGTTTCATTTATTGCCGGTGGTATATTCTCTTATTTCACTGCGGTTAACTGGGTTGATTTTCACAACGAGCGTCTCAAGCACTTTCTACATGCAAATCTTCTGACGAGTACAAGTCTTAAATTGAAGAAAAGTTATAAAACCAAATCTATGCCGGATTATATGGTGCTTACAGACAGTGATAATTGACATGTGTTTGAAAGTAAAGGCGGATCTGATGGAAACAAATGGACAAGGATACAGGAAGGTATCGGTCAGCTGGACATTGTTACTGAAGTCGTATGGAAAAATTGCCCTCCCGTTGCTGTTAAGTCCGCTGTCTGCACTCATGCCTCGATAGATGCAGGTAAAATAATCGAAATCATCGCCGTCGATCCCGAGTCCCCTTTTAACCATACTCTTGACCTTCATGCATCAGCAGTAACACTATCCAATTGCATTCTGCTGTTGAACCTTTTTCATCACTTCTCTTCTGAAGGAGGAATTACTAAATTTAACGAAGCTAAAGGATGGGTTTTTGCAAAATCGCTTTCATTTTCTAATTTGGGATTCGGCATTCCAGTTTTACTTCTCTACTATGAACGGAATATAAGAGATTGTCTTGGTATTTTTTTTGCCGTCAAAGAAACACTTGATATCCTTCACTCAAAAAAGGATATTAAATTATTTAGGATGGCCAGGAGTATTTGTTTCGAAAAAATAAAAGGCTCACGAACCGCTCGTCATTTATTCTGGGAAAAGAGTGTAGGGTACGTATTTATGCTTAGCTATCGCAGAGCACTTACTGAAACTGCCACACGCCTTGGAATGGACGAGCTGGCAGAATCAATCGATAGCGCACGAGAATTTCTTTGCAGGAGCATTCACGAATCAGCAAGGAAATATCTTACACCAGCAGGTGCATTGTCTGGGAGTAACCTTTTCGATCAGAAGTTCTGGGATATTCTTAGTCGCGGCGGCCGACCTGATTTTGTGGCCGACTGAATTCATAAACTGAAAATTATTAAAGAAAATGAAATGCATTTTAGTGTATATCTGAGTCACACTTGTAACGTCGATTCTGCTGCAACATATGCCTTAGGAACGTTATATTCTGACCTAGCTGAAATCACATCATTTGCCCATTATTGCTTAAACCTTATACACTATGCGGCTCCAGAGGCCTCTGTCTGCAACATTGGGGTCTGGCCAGCTAACCTGCCCCATCGTCACTGGGCATCGTCATAACGAGAATCCCAACAAATCGAGGCGCCGCTCACCGATGCCATTATTTTTTTCTTTAAAAAAGCTCGCTATGTCCAAGCATGCAGCCTAAAGCACTTGGTTGGGTGGTTCATAAATGTGCCAGACTGGCCCGAAATGCTCGGGCTCAGGCTCCATCTGATGGTGCTGTGGCGCTTTCAGGTCACTTGCCGTCAACAAATGGTCTGCCAGTGGCGGCTTCCTTTACTAGTCTGCGGCTTCCACCCTGCTATGTTAACTTCTTACGCTTCGGAATTCGCCCCGGAAGGCCCGGCGGCAATACCCTGTCTACTGGACATCATTGCATTATGCAGACTTGCAGATAAGTCACCCTTCCTTACTTCAGTTCAGTTCAGTTCAGTTCAACAGATGCATGTGTAATTTTTTATGCCATTATCACCGGATGTGAGAGAATGAATATAAATATTTTGAACAGCTATGTGTCTACTAAATGGATGATAATATGACAGATATAATTGATGAGTTTATGGGGCGCTATAACAAAGAATACGACTTCTACTTTAACCTAGCTAAGCAGGTTGAAGTTGAATTGGAAAAACACCTCCGTGATTCCGGCGTCAGATGCATTGTTTCTTCAAGAGCAAAATCTCCCGACCGCCTCAGAGTTAAAATAAGTGGAAGGAATGAAGAAAAAAACTATAAGAACGTTGATGATGTTTTTGAAGATATTATTGACTTATCTGGTGTCCGGGTAGCGATTTATTTCCCCGGCAACATGACTGAAGTCGATAACGTCATCAGGAATATTTTTTCCGTCGAGAAAGAAAAAATATTCCCAGAAAACAAAAAACAGATCTCTCCTCCTGGAGAATATGAAAAGGTATTTTCAGGCTACAAGGCAACACATTACCGGGTAAAAATGAAAGGTGATACACGATATTCTCAGTTGCATCCAGTTGAAATACAGGTCGCATCCGTTCTGATGCATGCCTGGTCTGAGGTAGAGCACGACCTGGTTTACAAGCCCTTCCAGGGTAACCTGAGCCGCGAGGAGCACATGATCCTTGATGAAATCAACGGCCTTGTTTTGACAGGTAATCTGGCGCTTGAGCGTCTGCAACAGGCTGGGCGCGCAAGGACTGAGGCTCAGAGCTATGAGTTCAAGAATCATTATGACCTGACCTCATTCTTCATCAGTCAGAAAAGCAGTATTATGACTGAAGGTTTAAACTTCAGGTCAATATTTAAAATTCTGAAGGCAATCAACAGAACTAAAAGAAGTGACCTGATTAAATTATCCAGCTGGATAGATAAAAACAAGGATGAGCTGGGTAATATTTATAGCGGAGGGACTATTAACCTACCCTTTTATAATGAACATAACCAGGCACTATATTCGATAGTGTCGGTTTTCAACGATGATGTTAAGCTTTTTCTTGTAGATTTCCTCGGCAATGATACTTTGACAGCTGACGTTACACACGGTCATTTTAAACGGATTTTGCAGGCTATGCGGGATTATTTTAGGTTTAACAAGGAATTTAAAAAAACCTATTCTCTATCCGTAGCCTTTAAAAAATATAAACACTCTCCTTTGCCAGTCGGGAACACCTCACTCGACATGGCCTTAAAGTCAGCGAACCTCAAGTTGCTGAGTAACGCTAATAATTTAATTAAAGCACTCAATGAATATTACACTTCAATGCTACAGTGGAGTCCGGAAAACTTTACCATTGAGAAATATGACAGGCTTTGTTCGCTGAATACCAGCATCAAAGAGATGGTCGCACCAGTCAGACCACCCAGAAGACCACGCAGGTCATCCCTGAATCAACCAGAGGAGTAACGACTTACTTAGCGTCAGGCCGTAGCCGCGTTTTCTGCATTTCAACGGTCCGCCAGGCATTTACCCAAGAGTGCCTGGTACGCTACCTGCCCCGCCCCGTTTCCGCTCTTCCCTTTACAGTCATAGGGTTACACGACGATCGCAGCCCGGATCAGAGGCTGACTCCCCGCTGTTTATTCTAGGCTAACCAGGTTATTTTCCGTATTCAGGAGGAAAACAGATCCAGACCGGCTCCTCTGCGGATCGATTTATTCCCGTGGTTTTCGCTGGACAGACAGGGGAAAATACGTTCCACACCGCCAGACAATGGAGGTTGAAAGTTTGGGTACTTTGCCCCGCGAACTGTTGCCGATTTCACACAGCGACGTCAGTGGTCATAATCTGACCAATTCGGGCACCGCACGCTATTTTGACTACGGAAGCGCAGTGGCGCTGCGGAACCTGGCCGCCGCTTACGGCACCGACATACCGCGCTACCTGCTCGCCCCTGAGGTGGCCGTGCTTCTCTCGAAGGTACCCGACCTGAAAAAGCGCCTCTTTATTGACGCGCTGTGGAACTCCGGCGGAAGGCCTAACGAGATCCTCTCACTCATCCGGAAGGACTTTTGCGCTGGACAATCCGCTGACCGGTCCACCGCTTTCCGCACCGTTCGTGGTGCTGCGCACGTTCAAGCAGCGAAAGCTTGAGGAAGCCTCGCGCGGTGCCGCTCACCGATCCGTGCTTCGTGCAACGTTTGAGGGAGTGGTATGCGACGATGCAGCTGCAGCCGGGTACCCCGCTTTGGGACATTAAGAGTGAGGACACGGCGCGCAGCTGGATAAGCCAGGCGACGGCGCGTGACGGTGTGACGTTTTCCATCCGGCCGGTGACGGCCAAGACGTTCCGGGACTCGTTTGCGATGCATCTCGTGCAGCAACAGGTGCCGCAGAAGGTTATTCAGACGCTGATGGGCCATGAGGACGCCAAATCCACCGAGTAGTATACGCGGGTGTTTGCGCTGGACGTCACCCGCCAGCTCGGCGTGCGATTCTCCATGGATCCGGACGACGCCGGCCGGTTCCGGCTTCCCGGTCAGCCCTCATTTCGCTGATCTATGTCCATGGCCGGGGCTATTTCCCTGAAAGCAACGCGGCGGATCCGGGTCCGTCTGGGGTTGTATTACACGTAGCGGCGTCAGGACCTGTTAGGCTGTATTTCTTTCTCGTGCTTAAGATCGGTCAGAATTCGTGGATGCGGAATTTTCCCGGGCCGGACTGCAGCAGGCGGCTGTCACTCTATACCTTCCAGGGCCATCATCTGGTCGCTCAGATTTTTGCCCTGTCTTTCAAGCAGGCTGATTTTTTCCTGCAGCGCCCGGACCTGCGATTCTTGCTTTGAAGCCTGCTCGCAGATGTTTGAATAAAAATTTGCCCTTTCCTTTCCACACTCGGCCCTGTCGTAGCCGGCGCTGGCGCTGATTTGATAGAGCAGCTGCTGAACCTCAGCAATCTGTCTGTTATTCAGATCCTGGGCGGCACTCAGTTTGCTGAGGCGGACTTCCTTGCGTTCCGCAGTCTGCAGGCGCTCTTCATTACTCAGCGCACTGAGCGTACTTTTCAGGTTAGCATTCTCCAGTAGAAGTTTTTCATTCTTCCCTTCGAGGCTTTTGATGTGCTCCCGATAGCCAGCTGACAGCTCGCCGGCCCGTTTACTTATAGTCTCTTCACGGCTTACCTGCGCCGCATCCAGTCGCTCCTGCGCTGTACGGTTTTCTTCACGTAAGTGTGCAATTTCTGAAGTCAGCCCGTCGTTTCGCCCCTTCATTTCACCCATCGTAGTGTTATTCAGCACCTTTGAAGTAGTAAATGCTGCCACAGCAGCCAGTGCGACGCTCCAGATGATCCAGGCTATGACGGGGTGATTTCTTATTGCTTGAGGGATCAAACCTACCAAGCTGAACATTGGGTCAGGTACCTTTATTGATTGAAAGAAAAGTAATATATCAGATATAAAAAGCGCTTAGCACCTTCCGGCCGCAGCGCCAAAGCGGTCGAAAAATCGGCACCCGAAGCGAAGGCGAGCGCGGTTACGCGTTCTAGTGAATTCTGCAGGGGAATAGCCTGTTCATGCGTTACTTTTCACGTAGCGTTTTCTGTGCATTAATGAAGCTATTTTCCCGTATCCGAGCGGTAGGAGCCAGATCAATAAATCGCGCGCGCAGGATCCGGCACTTGGTTTTACCCGCAATAAAGAGGGTTATCCAAATCCCGTAAAGGATCCTTTTTTCATGAAAATGGAAAAAAGCCTTGTGGCGCAAGGGCTGAATCCCTGAACCGCGCCTTTGGTATAATTGAGGTAATGTCAGGCAGGATTGGAAAAGGTTAAAGGCAATGCAGAAAACTGGAACGGCATCCCGCCCACTTTGTTCGCTCTGGACAGAGTTAAGACTCTCAGATACGCCAAAGCATTTGCAGAAGAAGACGGGCTTGATTAAGCAGGCGTACAGGGTCATAATGACACTATGCTTCTGACTTGGAGTATCTCCGGTCAACCAGGAAGCCTCTATAGGCAGTATAGTCAGGTTCATTACTAAGGCCCCCGTTAAGCAATTACCGGGGGCCTTAGTAATTTCCGGGCTTTGGAAAGGCGTTCAGTTCCCCTTTTTTTCAGATGGCCACAAGTTTCCTGTACAGGTAGAGGATCTATGAAGAATAACAGCCTGGAAAATGTGTTTAACGCTTACTTCAATAACAAAAAAGACTTTTCCGATTTTCATAAAATCCGTACAGAGGAAGAAGCCCATCTTATCCCCCTGAAAAGAAATAACACCGAGCTTTACCAGTGTTCTGACAGGCTCAAGGCAATTCATAACTTTCTGGCTCGCTTTGTATTTTCCGAAATGCCTGTCAGGAAGGATATTGTTTTCTCTTACCGCAAAGAGGTCAATATCACCGATGCCGTGCGTCCACATTGCGAAAGCGATTATATTTACAAAACAGACATATCAAAATTTTTTCCGTCTATCAGCGCGGACGCTGTATCGGAAAAGCTGGAAAAACACTGCGCGCAGATAAGCACGATTGATGCTGAAGACGTGAGGGGAAACATCGAAAGAATTGTTTATCTGTGTACGCTCAATAATCAACTGCCTGTGGGTTTTGCCTCTTCACCCTCTATCAGTAACTTCTGCTTTTACGATTACGACAATCTTATTGAGTCTTACTGCAGGGAAAAAAACTACATCTACAGTCGCTATGCGGATGATCTGATCATATCCTCACAGAATGAAATTCATAAAGAAAGCATTACGGCCGACCTATCGTCCATCCTGACATCCGACGCGTTACTCAGGCTCTCGATTAATCATAAAAAAACCAAAGTTATAACGAAAAAGTACGAGAGAAAAATTCTGGGGATTAGCATTCTGAATAACGGAAAAATGACGGTCAGCAAAACTACGAAGAAGGACATAGAAGTGAAGCTGCATCTGCTCAGAACTGATCGGGAAAAACTGGTGGACTACACCGGAATGGATGAGATGTCGTCTATCCTGTCAATCGCAGGCGTACTGAGCCAGATTAACAACATTGATAAAGAATATCTTTACCATCTCCGCAGGAAATACGGTAATGCCATCATCAGCAAGCTGCTAAGAGGTAAGGAGTTGCTTAAATGATTGTTAGCGTTAGCATTAAGGCTCTGCAGCACCTTGCTGATATCAACGTATCCTTTGATTTTACACGCGACCCGCTTATCTGCATGACCAGCAAAAATGGCGTGGGGAAAACCTCTATTATTAAGGCTCTTGCCCTGCTCAGGGACACGGCTGTCATCAGTAAAACCTCGTCTGTTTTCAGTATCAACCAAGAGACGCAGATTGACATTACGTTAAACGATGACGTGTACACCTTCCGCTACCGCGACGGGGATCTTGATACCAAAGATATTCTTCGGGATGAGTCGTTTATAAGCGTTGAGCTTCCAATTCCCTACGGAAAGCGATTTTCTGAATTTCCCGCGCTGGGCAGCATCGATATGACGCTGAGGGAGATGTTTCTGAAGGGTGACTATCAGGATGCACATGAACTTATTGCATTTCTGAAATCTGTATACAGAGAAGAAAATAAATTTCACAATCTTAAAGTCGTTCGTATCAAAGGTGAAAATTACTACTTCCTTCCGCTGGACAAGAATCGATATATCCGGGAGGACTATTTCAGTTCGGGAGAGTTTTTTGTCATCAGTATATTTAAAATGATAGTGTCTCCAAGCCAATTTATCATTATAGATGAAATAGATGTTTCTCTTGACTCATCCGCACAGATTTCTCTGATGAATGCAGTGAGGAAAATCTGTGTAGAGAGAGAGAAAAAAATACTTTTTACCAGTCATTCTCTTGCCATCATAAAAACCATTTATGAGTTCGGTACACCTATTATCTATCTGAAAAATGAAGGCGGTGATATAAGTCATAACCTGGTATCGTACAGTTTCATCCAGCTCGAAATGTTCGGCTTTCAGGGATATGACAGGTTTATCTTTACTGAAGACGTCACGCTTGAAAGCTATATTAATTATAGATTATCAGGATTGTCGATACGCAACCGCTACAAGGTAATTTATATCGGCGGTTGCGACAATGTCGTTGATTTACTCAAACGTAACGCTATGACCCACTTCATCTGCCAACCTGTAGACGCGAAAGCCGTACTGGACGGTGATGCCGCAGGCAAGTATGGTCGCCGGCCGGATGTGATTATAAGCCCTTTTGATGACATAGAAGATGAAATACACAGAAAGTATAGGGAAGAAAACGCAGTACATAATCTTCCCAATGTGGCTCCTGAAAATGCAAAATCGAAAGCTTACTGGAAAAAATTGCTTGAGAGCCGTGAGCAGCACGGCCTGACCCGGGAAGACATCTTTCGTATCCTTGAAAAGGGCTTTGAGCATGAGGCAGATAATTTCACTCAGGCACTGCTTAATTTCATCGACAGCTAAGCACATTGTGAGGCCACGGTTCTGTACCCGCGGGCAGGCCGCTGCCAGCATACGGCAGAACGCGCGTAGTGGCAGCATCAAAACTGGAACAGAACGACCGTGGGATTAGTCATTCGTGAAACATATAGTTGTTGATCATGCCTGCAAAGACTGACTTGTAACTAAACCGGTGGGCAATCCTATCGAAGAATGGGTGGTAGAACTGAGAATATGGTACGTATTCACAAGATGACTGGCTTCAGCGAAGCTTCATATTGTACACGTTATCTTGAACTAACTTAATATCATGGTAGTCACACTCGATGCTTCCATAAAATATCGGCACTTAAAAAAACGCTCCCCTAAACAATGCTGGGCTAATGCTTTATCAAGTTCTAATAAAAGAGATCCTTCACACCGATTGAATTCTATCACACGTGCGCTTTCAAACCAGAAATAGTGACCAATATAAGGAAAGGTTGCTTTAAACAAGCTTTCTTTAGCCGAAAAAATGATAGAGGTAGCCATCAGGGAGTTAACCCCTTGATCTCTCAATAGAGTAAACTCACTATTACTATGAACATCAGATCCAATCAACTCTACCGTCTCTGCATCTAACCAGTTTTCAACATCGAGACCTACGAATCTATGGGCAATCTTTTCTGCGACAAGTGCAACAACTCGATCACTAGTATGTGAAATAGCACCAGTTATCCCCTTAGGCCATAGGGGTTCACGGTGAGACCCAATCAAAACATCACGCTCAACCACCGATAATGCTTCAAGACATAATTTAGCCATGTACCTCCCAGCTATAAACTCAGCCTGTCTTTTCTTTACGCTCAATCTGATTAAATCAGGGACTATAATATTAAGCTTTGAAGCCAAGGAAATATTGTACTGAGCGGAATCAAATTCACATTGGCACAATATGGCCCGAGCACCTGACGAAGCATAGAGCTCGATGCGTGAAAGACTTGCTTCGACATCAGGCGGAGAGAGCTGTTCCATCAATAAATCATGATACATTGACCACCTATAAAAAAAGGATTTATAAATTAATAGCTTGCGTTAATTATCTCAAAGTTATATATAGCATAGCACTCTGATAGACACCCCTAGTTAACACACTCAACTATCTAATGCCACTTCGTGATTAATCAGTATCGTAATATCAGCCATAATCTAAGAATTGATCACCTCAGATCATGGCGGTCATCTTAAAACAGTTTCCAAGATCACAGATAAATCGTATGATCTTCTTTTTTTGAAAAAGGTTTTACATGGTGATTAACCATGTAAAACCTTAATGCATCACCTCTCTAATTTTAAATTATGAGATAGTTTCAATATTTTTAACTCGAGAGGAGTTTTTCTGCTGCAAATAAAGCAAGAATAATGATATCGCGGCCAAGGTCGACACTCCGATAATTAGCGCCCATGCCCCGTCATAGCCAAAGTCTTTTATGAAAATACCCATAAACATGTACGTTGGCATTAATCCAATATTTCTAATAGTAAGTAAAGTGCCGCTAATTCTTCCCCGGTGGCTCGCAGGTGATTGATTAGCAATATATATACCTTCTTTGGTTAGTAGTAGTACTTCTGCCGCAGAAAGGAAAAACCACGCAAAAAATTGCATTGGGATTGATGCATAAGAAATTACTAAGCCATAACCAATGACAAAGAGCACTCCTGAAAAAGCTAAGCTATTTATTTCGCTGTGCTTAGTAGTTATTCTTATCAGAATCGGAGTAATAAGCACAACAGAAATGCTTGCAAAGGTCATTAACTGACCAAACAGAATTGCACCTTTCTGCTCAAATACATGACTATAATAGAGTGGGCTTGTCATGGTCATTTGATTTAGAGTAAACCAAAGAAAAGTACATAAAGTTCCGAAAACGAGAAGACGAGGTCTTTTTTTAAGTATCGACCAGACACTCCCATCTGTATCTTTCTCCAATTCTGAGATATCTTGCTCGTCTTGCGTTTGAGCGGGGCTATCTTTGACGAAGAAAGCAACGACAACTATCCCTATTAGAATGGCCAAGCCATTACCCCAGTAAACCCACTCAGTATAGTCCCAGAAAAGATATCCGGCCACCACTGGACCGACTCCTGAGCCGAGATTATAGGCAAGATAGCTCAGCGACATGACAGCATTACGATTACTGGGATTAGAATGATCGGCTACTAATGCGTTACTTGCTGGCACTGCAACGCCTATAAAAAAATAGCCAAGAAACAATAGTGCAGGGGCAACGAAATGATCATTGGCAAAGAAACCACATGCTAAGAGAACGAGAGCACCAAGTAGTTCACCAATAACCATAGTTTTCTTATGACCATAGGTATCAGAAAACTTACCGCCCAATAAACTACCTAGCATATAGGTGCCAGTAACAACCATGACTAATGTACCAGCAACCGAAGTTGAGTAACCTTGTTTTTGAGTTAACAGAAGGATCATGAAAGGTATGATGAAATTACCTAGCCCAAGAATAAATCTAGATATAGCTATATAATAGATATCCTTCGACAATCCTTTGTATAGGGAAAATGTTTTACTTATTTCCTGAAGCATAATTAAACCTTTTTCTTATGTTTAATATAAATATTTTAACTATACATAACTCTAGTTAAAGTATTTAACAATTAACCCATCATCAATATCTGGGGCATGAAATCCTATTTTTTCAAGACACTCAAAGGTCAGTCTGGAGCATATTTCTGACGTCCCCCCCTCAAAGGTAACTTGGTTTAATTCATGATCTGACATTGTGAAGTAGCTCCTAATGAAATAAGGGACCGGAATAGGCTTGCCTTGTTCAAGTTGTTCTTTTAGTCGTTTAATGAAATCTGGGAACTTTGTCATCTCAATAGGGGGCTCCGAATGAGTATTGTATCTGAGAATAACATCTTTTAAATTCCACGCATTAGGGCTGGCCAAGTGAAATACCGATTGCTTATTACCACTTTCGTTCATCAGCAATACGGAAGCAGTTGCGATATAGTCAACAGGTAAGATACTAACATCGATATATTGATCATCGAATGCAAACCCCGATAGACGACATGTTTTGAGCAACTGTGAAAACCATTGCGTAGGTTCATTCTTCCCATTTTTCTGATCCCCACCAATCAATCCAAGCCTGAATATCTTGCAGTCCATACCTCGATTGATGGCCTCCAGAATCATCCCTTCAGAAACCCACTTTGTCGAACAGTAACCTTCATCATTCTGATGATGCTGAATATCTATCGGTGTTTTTTCGTTGGCAATATCTTGTGTCAAGCTACTAAAAATACCGACAGTGGAAAAGGCTGCCAGTCTTTTATTTCTTCCTGTAGAGCAGAAGCGGAGCATCTCAGTTGTACCATCAACATTTGTTGCCTTCATGGTATCGAACGTCGCAAGGTGGTGCATGAATACCGCCGCATGATAGACCAAATCTACTGAGGTCGATAAAGCATCGTATCGCTCCGACTGAATACCAAGTAATCTCTGCGACAGATCGCCAAGGACAATGTGAATCCGTGGTTTGAAGCTAACGTCCCACAGTCCATAGTCATCAAGCTCGCCGATAAGCCGCTTGAGGGCGCTTGCTTCGTCGGTACCTCTGAGCAAGCAAAATACATCGGCGTTCGTTCTATTTAACAGCTCTACTAATAGATACTTACCGACAAACCCTGTAGCGCCGGTTAGTAGGATTTTTCTCGGGGATGTAGAAATTGTCTCTACAGCCAAAGGAGTTATATCAGGAGCTAGCGTGACTTCCTGCTTCCAAATTAATTGTTTTGTTTGATGTAAGTTTTCACAAAGTGCTCGTATGGTGCTATTGGTATAGAAGTCTCTGACTGTATATGACAGCCCTAGCCGGCTTTGAATAGTTTTGATGGTTCGAAATACCAACAACGAGTTGCCACCAATCGAAAAAAAGTCATCGTCTATTCCTACTTGTTCTTGCTTTAAGATCTCTTGCCATATTTCACAGATAGACTGTTCCTGCTCATTCCTTGGGGCACTATACGTGGAGAGTCCTTCCAACTGTGCTTTAGGTAAAGCGGAGATATTCAGTTTTCCATTGATGGTGAGAGGAAGGCTGTCAAGCTGAGTATAGCTAGATGGATGCATGAATTCCGGAAGTTTAGCAGCCAGAGTTGCCTTAATCGAAGCGAGTTCAATTGCAATTTCTGCGTCACTGACGATATATGCTGCAAGATGCTTCGGTTCACAATCTTGATAAATAACAACTGCATCTCGGATAATGGGAATATCCAGTAATACCTGTTTAATTTCAGATAGTTCAACTCGCTGCCCTCTGATCTTGACCTGTAAATCTGCCCTCCCTACATACTTTAGATGTCCATTGGACAAGCGTTTGACCAAGTCCCCTGTTTTATATACGCGCTTGTGTTGTGAGTTATGACCTTGTATTGAGTTAAAGAATGGATTGGGTGCAAACTTTTCATGAGTTAGCGTGGGCAAGTTTACATATCCCAATGCAACGCCAGGGCCACTGACCCAGAGTTCCCCCACCGCGTTAACAGGGGCAAGAGTCCCGTTCTTGGCTACTACATAAGTAATATGATCAGGGAAAGGCTGTCCAATAATGCTGCCATCAGTTGCACTAAGAGGTTTGTAAAAGGTGACCTCACCTGTTTCGGTGGGTCCATAGTAATTGATGACACTGATTTGGCTAAGGTTCAGCTGGGATAAATGCTCGTCACTTAAGTTTTCACCACTAAAATACAACTTTTTCAAGCCTGTCAGTTTTATATTTGCACTGCACAATGCTGAGAATTGCGAAGGGACAAGATGGCAAGAAGTAATTCCATATTCCTTGATAACTGCGGGCAGGTCAAAAATATTAAAATCAGTTGGAGAAATAACCAGGGTTGCGCCTACAAGGAGATGGGCGAATATGTCAGACACTGAAACATCAAAGATATAGTTAGTTTTAAATAGATAAATGTCGTCTGCAATTTGTCCTCTCTCCGCCATGTATAGGTTCCGTGACATGCTGGAGCGATGGCTGATCGCAACCCCTTTAGGGTGCCCGGTCGTACCCGATGTGTATATGACGTAAGCCAGATCATCCGGTGAACAATTTTGTGGTGGGTTAGTTTCAAGACCAAGTTCCCGACACTTCTCCGATAAAATGACTTCAGGACACTGACGAGTGTCTCCTAAGAGTGAGTCGATGAATGTACTATGGTTCTGTTCAGTAATAAGAATAGATGCACCTGAGTCGTCAATCAGATACTTGACTCTTTCCTTCGGGTGCTCTGGTGATACAGGGATGTAAGCGGCACCAACTTTAAGAACGGCCAGAATGGATATAAGCATTTCGCTTCTTCGATCTAGATAAAGTGCAATACAAGTATTCGAAGAAATCGGTTTTCCATAACGCCTATGATAGGTTTGGATTATGTGATAAGCGAGTTTATTAGCAAGAACATTCAACTCATTATATGTCAGGGACTCCTTCTGGAAGATAGCAGCGATTCTGTCTGGAGAGGATGATACTTGCTGCTCGAAAGCTTCCGCTAACGTCATTCCAACAGCACGGTTATCAGCATTAATTGGGATATAGGTCAGACACTCTTTTTTCTCAAGTTCATCTAAGCATTCTACCTGCTTCAGTTGTATCCCGGGTGCCTCGACGAATTGCTCTAGTACCCGCGTGTACACTTCAGAAATCCGCTTAATGGTATACGAGCTAAAGAGGCTGGTTGCATAGTTGAAGGTCAAACTCAACTCATCGGAGTAATCATTGACATAAAGGCTAAAATCGAATTTAGCGGGGGAATAGACACACGATTGATCATCCAGTTGTGTCGGCAACCAAGGTAAGCCTTGAGCGTCTTCACCAAAATGCTGCAGGGTAAACATAACTTGAAAAATTGGGTGGAGAGCTGGATTTCGAGCAACTCCAAGTGAGTCAACTAATAGATCAAAGGGTAAACTCTGATGACTTTTTGCTGCTGCAACCGTTTGATGGATTGTGTTAATCAAATCCATAATGGTGCATTGATGGTCCAAACTCGCCCTCATGGCAAGTGAGTTTGCAAAAAAACCGATCAACGATTGAGTCTCGGGAATCGCTCTATTTTCAGAAGGTGTTCCAACAACAATGTCATCCTGGTGACAAAATGCACCTAAAGTGACGAAAAAGGCACTAAGCATGACAGTATAGAGAGTTGTCCCTTGTTCTCTGGACAACTCTCGAAGGCTTTTCGATAGGTTGGAATTGAGTTTTAGTTTCAGATCTTCCCCATGGTAGTCGAATTGAGAGGGGCGCTTGTAGTCCAGAGGCATATCGAGATGGGGTACCTCAGCGAGCTGCCGTTTCCAGTATTCTAAATCGGGATGTTCTTTTTCAGAGTCCTGAAAATTGTCATTCTGCCATCGCGCATAATCCGAGTATTGGATAGGTAAGACTGGAAGCGTCGGTGCTAAGCCCTCAAGTTTCGATGTGTAAATCGTAGCCAACTCATTGATAAATAAATTGGTAGACCATCCATCAGTTGCAATATGGTGCCAGACAAAAAGCAAATAGGCTTCATCACCAACCAGAAAACGCGTTACTCTCAGCGGAATATTTTTGTTTAGATCAAACAATTGCTGAATATTGTATCTCATTGCATCAAGCCACTCAGACCGAGAATGACAGGCAATAGAATGAATGGCGATTTCTTGATCTATAGCTGCTTGGAAGTCCATACCTTCTTCAGTCGTTTTATAGACTGATTTCAAGACTAAGTGACGGTTAGCTATATCATTAATAGCTATTTCAATTAGGGCTATATCTGCATTTTTTTCCAATTTAACCAGGTAAGGGAGGTGGTAGGCATCTGTCCCTTGCTCAAGTCGCTCTATAAAAAGCAGCCCCTTTTGAGCATATGAAAGAGGGAAACTCAATTCAGGATGCAGCTGGGAAAAATCATGCTGACTGGTGATCTTCAGATGCTTAAGATAGGCAATCAATGACTCTTTGTGTTCCTTGAGTTGACCTATTAACTCTGGATCAGGGCTGCCTGAAGTAAATGCCGCCTTCAATTTACTGTCTTCAACCCACACTGCGGCGTTTTTTTGTTTGATATGCTTGGTTAGTTGTTGCATTCAGTTAGATCTCGACGATGCATTGATTGTTAATAGCGTCCAGTGAGGATGCTATGTGAGGGTCACCGGCATCTGCCGCCATCAAGCTCTGAGAGAGTGCTTTTATCGTGCTTTCGGTAAAGAGCAAAGATAAGGAAAGTTCGGTCCCCATGCGTTTCTTGAAAAGCGAACTTACCCGGATAGTGGAGAGGGAGTTTCCCCCGAGCCGGAAGAAATTGTCCTCGATACCCACCTGCTCCAGCCCCAGGACCTCCTGCCAAATCTCACACAGAACCCGCTCTAGTGATGTGCTGGGCGCGACATAACCACTCCTCGGGACAATGTTCGGGGCCGGCAACGCCTTTCGGTTGAGCTTACCGTTGATTGTCACGGGGAGTTCGGCCATGTAGGTGTAGCATGTTGGCAGCATGTACTGCGGCAGGTGCTGTGACAGAGCCGCAGCAGCC
>Ga0308164_10000500_pt1 | contig 65302 bp, 63 predicted proteins | sample PhyTR2_FD_201031 | JGI IMG/M metagenome (GOLD analysis project Ga0308164, IMG submission 201031) | Phyllosphere microbial communities from UC Gill Tract Community Farm, Albany, California, United States - DLSLT.R2 | ecosystem: Host-associated > Plants > Phyllosphere > Unclassified | place: USA... | reverse complement strand
AAAAATGAAATTTTCTATAACGAAAACCGTGGTAATGTTTATGCTTTTGCGCATGCAGTCATAGATGCGGGTGCAGATGTGGTTCTTGGTCATGGTCCGCATGTAACCAGAGCAGTTGAAGTTTATAAAAATAAATTTATTGCTTACAGTTTGGGTAATTTTTGCACTTACGGTATGTTTAGCCTGAAAGGCAATAATGGCATTGCGCCTTTACTTCGATTGAAAATTAACTCAAAAGGCGATTTCCTGTATGCCGATGTGGTTTCTGTACAGCAAGACAAAATTAACCGATTAACGGTAGATGAAAGTGGAAGGGCTTTTAAACGAATTAAGCAATTAACTGATATGGATTTTATCGGCCATAAACTTTCATTTGAGAATCGGAGAATAACTTTATCAAAGGAATAAGTTGAAATCGTTTTGTTTAGCCTGTCGAAAAATTTAATATTACCGACTACAAATAAATTTTACCATGAAAAAAGGATTAATTCTTCATTACATAGTAGGCGTAGCAGCGGCGATTTTAGTTTTAGCTGCAGCGTTTTACATTAATAAAAACCCAAAAAATTTATTATCTGCCGGCATTATTATTTTGGCAGGTTCATTGGTTGCTTATAGCCAATTTCTCATTATTAAGGGCAAAAGGAAATGATCATCTAATTGTCTTACGACATCTGAAAAACTACAGATTGTAAAGAAGGTCCAGACCTTGGTTTAGCAACTCGGTAGCAGTTTTCAATTTTCTATTTTCAGAAATGTCTTTAAAGAGTAGGTAACGTCAATCTTCTAAGAGCTTTATAATCGAAACGCCTAAAATTTTTGCAATTTGCTCAAGCCGATATAGGGGAATATTTTTAACATTCCGCTCATTATTTGAATATACACTTTGCGATATCCCTAGTTCTTGCGCAATATATTCCTGACTAAAACCAAGCGTATTTCTCGCTAACCTTATTCTTTTACTGATTAATTTATATTTCGTATCATCCATAATACTTTTTGCTAAATAGAATATTGAGGGATGATCGATTCGAATATTTACCCTAAAGTACGGAAAATTATATAATGTACAATTTTGTTACACCAAATGGCTTTTTATAGGTACAAACATCACACATTGTATATACAAGCTGGTAATCTATAATATTTATCCAAATTGACTACTTTGAAATATGGGTGCTGTTTAAACAATATACCTATAATTTAACCATATAGCGTTTAGGAATATTTAGTTTGAAGCAATATGTTTGCTTATTACCTCGCGAGTAATGAAGCAAATTATTTTTTAACTTAAAATTTAAACAAATGAAAAAATTAGAAATTGAAGGAACCGAATTGATCATTGGTGGCGGCATGAATCAAAGGAACTGTATGGTAGCTGGAGCTACTATCATTATTGGTGCAGGTGTTGGGTTTTTAGGTTTTGGAGGTGGATTCGTCTTCTCGGGAGCTGCATTTTTAGCTGCTGTAAGTGGAGATTGTTTTTAACAAAATAATAAATATCATGAAGAAGAACGAACCATTTTTTGTTTTTATAGTAACGATTTTTAGCATCATTATCATTATAGTTAATGACAGATACAACTTTTTAGATCTTAGCTGGAAATTTTTCTTTATGATATTAATTTTTTTATACAATGGATACGAACTAATAAAAAATAAAACACATAGAAATGAAAAAAATATCAAATGAAAAAATGGCCACTAACGAAGGTGGAATAAATACAAAACCACAACTTCTTCTTTTAGATGAAGCAACAGCAGCACTAGATCCGAAAACTGAGCGTTATATTTTGGATTTACTTTTGAAAGTAAAGGAAAAAATGGGTATTTTTCTTGTTACACATAAAGAAACTACAGCAAAGATTGCCGATACGGTTTATGTGATTGAAGGTGGGTTTTCAAAATCGGTTAGCTCAACTTTTAGCCATTGGCGTTAACTTTACAAGATATTAATACACTAATCGCATCACTTAGCTACGTGTTAATCTTTATAGATGGCTCGAATATAAGTAGCAACTACACAAACCTTCGTATGATGTTATCGCCGTCGTTTTGATAGTTCGATTTTTAAATGATCTCCACTTCAAAAAAAATTAATTACGCCTCGTCTTTCGTATTCTTCACCAAACCAATCCCGGAAACGAAGAAGATTAATCCGATTACACCGTAAACCAACAATCCTCTGGTTTGCTGACTTTGTTGTACAAATCCATAACCTGCATAAATTAATCCAATTATTCCTAGAATAGTCAGGACGGTTCCAAAAGTGCGTTTTACATTCATAGTTTTAAAATTATCAGAGTAAAGACAATAATAATTGGTTTTTGTTTGCATTTGAATAAAAAGTTAAGTTAATCCAAAAATTAAGCCACAGATTTTCAGATTTTTAATCTGTTAATCTGTGGCTACACATGCAATTGGATATTTATAATTGGCCTAAAGCTACCAAACGCCTAGTCTGTTTTCAGGAGCAACATACATTTTGGCCGTTGCAGGTATGTTAAAAGCTCTATAAAATGCCTCCATATTGTAAACCGAACCATTTACACGGAACATTTCCGGGCTATGCGGATCTGTTTTTAAACGAACACGCATGCTCTCATCGCGGTTCTTCATTCTCCAAACCTGCGCAAAACCTAAAAAGAAACGTTGGTCAGGAGTAAAGCCGTCAATTTTATCATTGCTTTTTCCTTGCTTAGTTAATTTGAAGGCATCATAAGCAATGTTTAGGCCGCCAATATCTGCAAGATTTTCGCCCAAGGTTAATGCGCCGTTTACATGTTGATTATCCAAAAGGGAAAAATTATTGTAAAAAGCTACCACTTTATCTGCTTTGGTTTTAAATTTAGCCGCGTCATCTTTTGTCCACCATTCTTTTAAGTTGCCGGCAGCATCATACTGGCGACCCTGATCATCAAAACCGTGAGTCATTTCATGACCGATAACTGCCCCAATAGCGCCATAGTTTATCGCATCATCGGCATTAAATGCAAAAAATGGAAATTGTAAAATTCCCGCGGGGAATACGATTTCATTAAACGAGGGATTATAGTAAGCATTTACAGTCGGTGGCGTCATTCCCCACTCTGTTTTATCAACTGGCTTACCTAACTTATCCATCATCTCTTTATAATCGTGCTTTTTAGCAGATTGGAGGTTCGCGTAATAAGTATTTTTAGCGATTTCTACATCATCGTATTTTTTCCACTTGTCCGGATAGCCGATTTTTTTAACAAAGGCGTTTAATTTCTCTAAAGCTTTTTTCTTTGTTTCAGGAGTCATCCAGTCTACTTTTTTAATCCTGTCTTCATACACTTTTTGAAGGTTGTTCACCAACTCAAGCATGCGTTTCTTAGCTTCAGGCTTAAAATATTGTTCGGCATAAAGTTGACCTAAAAGTTCGCCGAGGTTCCTGTCAGTATTGCTTACCATCGTTTTCCATCTTTCTGTTTGCGATGGCTGCCCATACAATGTTTTCCCGAAGAAATCAAACTTAGCCGTTCTGAAATCCTTCGTAAGGGCATTCGCCGATGCGTTCAGCGCATCAAATTTTAGTTTCTCCTTCCAAACATTAATGGGTTGGCTCTTTATCAAATTAGATAATTCCCGATAATATTTTGGCTGACGAACAATAACTGTATCGGTACTAGCACCCAACTTGCTTAAAACAGATTTAAAATCGATGTTTGACATTTGTTTCTGAAAATCTGCAACAGCGAATTTATTGTAGTTTTTCTGAGGGTCGCGAAGTTCAACCGGTGTCGAATGAGAAGTTGCAATTGCAGTTTCCAATTTCAAAATATCATCGGCATATTTAGCGGCATTAGCCGAATCGCCTGATAGAGTGAATATCTTGTTGATGTACTTAACATATTCTGTTCGTATTTTTTTTGCCTTATCATCCTGATCGAGATAATAACTTCTTTCAGGTAGATTGATACCGGACTGACTGAAAACCAAAGCATTTTTATTGCTCATTTTATCATCGGGCTCGATGCCGAATCCCAGCAAATCGCCCTCGCCGTTTTTAAATCCTTCGGCAACGAAATTGATTAGGTCTTTTTCATTTTTAATGGCATCTATCTTTGATAGTAATGGCTTTATCGGTTCTATACCCAGCTTTTCTATGGTTAGGGAATCCATTCCGCTTGCATAAAAATCACCAACTTTTTGTTCGGCAGTTCCTTTGGCAGAACTGCTTTTTGCAGCGTGCTCCAGTATGCTTCTTAAATTTTTAAGGTTATCATTATAGAGTGTATAAAAAGAGCCCCATCCGGTTTCTGTTTTCGGGATCTGTGCATTTTTCATCCATTTTCCATTGGCGTAAAGAAAAAAATTATCGCCCGGTTTTACGGTGGTGTCCATCCCGGCGGTATCAAAAAATACAGTTCTTTGATCTGCTTCTGTAGCCTGATGATTTTTATCGTTCTGACAGGCTGCTAACAGTAATAAGGCAGCCGCAGGCAGAAATAAATTCTTTTTCATTTGAATATAATTTAGTTAGGAAAAAATAAAGCTACAAAAACCATCATGTAGTTTGTGTGAATTTTTTATAACTTCAAAAAAAAATCTAATTATGCCATACGTAATTTACATTCTAATTTTCTTCGGAATTATCATCCTATTGAGTTCTTTTGTAACGGTTAAGCAGGGTACAATCGCCGTTATTACCGTTTTCGGAAAGTATCAAAGGCAATTAAGACCCGGCCTGAATTTCAAAATCCCTTTAATTGAACAGATTTATTCTCGTATTTCAATTCAAAATCGATCTGTTGAATTGTCGTTCCAGGCGGTAACTCAAGATCAGGCAAATGTTTATTTTAAGGCGATGCTTTTATATTCTGTGGTTAATCAGGATGAAGAAACCATTAAAAACGTTGCCTTTAAATTTGTTGATGCAACTAATTTGATGCAAGCATTAATTAGAACAATTGAAGGTTCTATTCGTGCGTATGTTGCTACGCAGAAGCAGGCTAATGTTTTGGCTCAAAGAAACGAAATCGTGCTGCATGTAAAAGAACAAATTGATCAGGTTTTAGATGGTTGGGGTTACCATTTACAAGATTTGCAATTAAACGATATCACCTTTGATGAGGAGATTATGCGTTCGATGAGCAGAGTGGTTGCTTCCAATAATTTAAAAGCTGCCGCCGAAAATGAAGGTCAGGCTTTATTAATTACTAAAACAAAAGGAGCAGAAGCAGATGGTAACGCAATTAAAATCGCAGCCATGGCCGAACGTGAAGCTGCTCAGTTGCGTGGTCAGGGTATCGCATTATTTAGGGAGGAAGTAGCAAAAGGTATGACAAATGCCGCACACGAAATGCAACAGGCCAACTTAGATACATCTGTAATTCTTTTTACCATGTGGACCGAAGCCATTAAGCAATTTGCAGAATATGGCGAAGGCAACATTATTTTCCTTGATGGCAGTACAGAAGGTATGAATAAGACAATGAAAGAAATGATGGCTATGCAACTAAACAGGCAAAATCAGCCCGGCCAACAAGCTAAATAGGTATAAATTTACAAATCTGTATTCTGCTTTCAGGCAGGAAACATCACCGGTTTATAAGAAGTGATTTTACTATAACGCAAAAACCCGCTTAAGTTCTAAAACTTAAGCGGGTTTTTTCTTGAATTTATGTTTTTAGTTATTCTTTTGCATTAAACCAAGATTCATAACGTAGTTTCCTGATTGTTGCATAAAATCACCCATCACATGTAATGATTCATCTTCAATAAAATCAAAAGCATCTTGCTTTGTGGTCTTTTCTCCTTTTTTAATCGCAGGTAAGCCTCTCGCAGCTCTTAACTCGTTAATTCTTGCAAGGCTTTTTGCTTCTTGCGCATCTCGTTCTTGCTTAAGCTTGGCTTCGTTTAAGGTAACTGAAACTTCAGCGTCACGTTTCTTCATCTCTGCGATATCTTGCTTCAAATACTTGAAATCGATAGAGTTTGCTATCCTTTGCTCACTGTTCTTAATCAAGCTTGGCTTAACTGCAGTTAAGTTTGCAACAGCTTTAAAGTTCGAACTTGGAATCACATCCCAAGGCAATGCAGATGGTTCAGTATCTTCACCGATTTTATCCATCGGATATAATGAAGGGAAAACAACATCGGGCGTTACGCCTTTGTGTTGAGTACTGCTCCCGGCAACACGATAAAATTTCGCCATTGTAAGATTAATCTGACCTAGGTTAATATCAGCTGCGGTAACCGCAGATGGCGCTGTACCTGTAGTTTTATTTTTAGTGATTAAACCTGCAACACGTTGTAAGATGCTTGGATTTACCAATTTATTTAAATCGATTGATGATTGAACAGTACCTTTACCATAGGTTTGGCTACCCATAATAATACCGCGACCGTAATCTTGAATCGCACCAGCAAAAATTTCAGAAGCTGAGGCACTTAAGCGGTCTACCATAACTCCGAACGGACCATCCCAAGCAACACCAGTGTTCTCATCTTCATCAACCTCTATCTTGCCGCGTAGATCTTTCACCTGAACAACAGGTCCCCGATCTATAAATAATCCTGTTAATGAGATAGCTTCCACCAAAGAACCACCGCCATTTCCGCGTAAATCCATCACGATTGCATCAACTTTATCGAAGGTTTTTAGCGAGTCGATTAGCTTTCTAACATCGCGGGTTGTACTCTTGTAATTTTTATCACCTGCGTTTGCAGCTTTAAAATCAGCATAAAAAGCAGGCAAAGTAATCACACCCATTTTATAGCTTTTACCATTTTGAGTAATCGTTTTAACGGTTTTCTTTGCCGAAGTTTCTTCTAAAATAACTTTATCGCGAATTAATGAAATTATAACAGGTTTTGATGACATCTCTTTGCCTGCCGGAATAACTTTTAAGCGAACTTTTGTACCCTTAGCACCCTTGATTTTTGATACTGTTGCATCTAATCTCCAACCAACAATATCAATAAATTCTCCGTCGCCTTGTGCAACTGCAATAATTCTATCTCCCGGCACCAGTTGTTTATCCTTAAAAGCAGGTCCGCCGGCAATGATTTCTGAAATTTTTACAACTTCATTTTCCAATTGTAAGCGAGCGCCGATACCTTCAAAAGAGCGAGACATATCCTCGTTAAAAGCAACCGCGTTTACAGGGTTAAAATAGTTAGTATGCGGATCAATGGACTCCGTGAAAGCATCCATCAGTATTTGAAAAACATCCTGATTATTTGTTTTAGATGTTTGCGATTGCAAATTCTGGTAACGTTTTGTTAAGGTCTCCACATTTTTTGCCTGTGCAGTTCCCGCTAAATTTAAATTTATAAGCTCATATTTAACACGTTTTTTCCAGGTGTCGTTTAATGCTGCGCTTGATGTTGCCCAGGGCATTTTCTCTCTGTCGTAAACGTAAGAGTCGGTTTGGTTAAAATCGTATTTGGTCTTTATTTGCGCCAACGAATAATTAAAGTATTCGTTAAGGCGTTTTGCGTAAACATTGTAAATATAGAAAGGACCGCTTAAATCGCCATTTTTGAAGTCATCATCAAGCGTATATCTGTATTTTTCAAACGCTGCAATGTCCGAAGCTAGAAAGTAGTTTTTCCCCTGATCAAGCGATTTAATGTATTTATCTAAAATAAGTGAGGATATAGAATCATTTATCACTAATTTCTTATAGTTGTAACTTTCAATAAGGTTAACTACTTCTTTAATAACCAATTGTTGTTGTTCATCGGGCTTAACATTTGTTACACCCTCAACAACCGGTTGGGTTTTAGGAGCGGCATGGCATGCTAGCACTGCTGCGGTAAAAAGTACAAAAAATATTCTCTTCAACATCTCTTTAAATAATTTAAAATCCATTTCTATATTCTATATAGCCAATATGATACCATTTTATCAAATAAACAAGCAACAAACAGCATTATTACCATCTGTTGTTAATTGTATCAAATCTAGCTAAAAGGTTTTTATCAAGCAATCGCCCTGAAATAACGTGCCTGATCGGTTTTTGTTTTAAAATGAGCACTTTACGAGCGTAGTATTTTAACATAAATTAACATATCCCTTCTACGAAGATTTGTCAGTTATATAATTTTATGCTCATAGGCGTACTTAATCAGGCCTATAATGCTTTGGGTTTTGGTTTTTCTGAAGATATTTTTACGATGGGTTTCCACCGTTCGCTCACTAATGAAAAGTTTGTCGGCAATTTGCTTATTATTTAACTCCTTTTCAATTAAACGAACAATTTCAATTTCTCTATTTGTTAAAACACCGCTTTCTGCTTCGCTAAACGGTTTTATTAATTCGGCAGTAATTTCATCGCTAAAGTAGGTGTGCCCTTCAGTTATTCTTCCCAAAGCATCCAATAGTTCTTGTTTACCTGTATTTTTGAGTATGTAGCCTGATATTCCGGCATCAATCATTTCTCTAACCGCGTACCTATCGCCGTACATAGATAAAGCAAGTATTTTCATTGCGGGGAATTTCTTTTTTACCACGCGTGTAAGTTCAACACCCGACATCCCCGGCATGTTTATGTCGGTTAAAAGTATATCAGATGGCTTTTCATCGAGGAGTTTTAGTACATCGAAGGGTTGATTTGTAGAACCCGTAACAATATATTTATCTTCTTTACTTAGTAGAGATTGCAAACCATCAATCACCATTTGGTGGTCATCCACAATAAATATTTTATTTCTTCGAGCGTCCATTTTTCTAAGTTACAAAGGGATGTGGATAGCCACAAGTGTTCCTCGATTTGGTTCTGAAGAGAAATCGACATTGCCTTTGAGGAAAGCGACTCTGCTTACAATGTTCTTTAAGCCCAAGCCGCTGAAATTGTCAGTTTTTGACGTGTCGAAGCCTTTACCATTATCTTCAATCATCGCATTTATACCATCTTCATCTTTCGTTAATTGGATGTCCAGACTATTTGCGTTAGCGTGTTTAATTACATTGTTAACGGTTTCCTGAATCACTCTGTACAAAACAGCTTCTATATTTTGATCCAGCCGCTCATTCAAACCAAAGGTTTCCAGATTGATTTTTAATTTACGGGAATCAATTTTTTGAATAAAATCTCGTACAGCAGCTGCTAAGCCCGATTTTAGTAGAACATTTGGTGCCATCTGGTGTGCGATTACACGAACTTCTTTACAACTTTCATCAACAAGACTTATGGTTTTATCGAATATCTGCCTGTCGTTTTCATCATTAAAATTAACGTTATCTGCTATGCCTGACAGATTCATTTTCACAGCCGAAAACATTTGACCCAAACCATCGTGCAGTTCTGAAGAAATCCTTTTTCGCTCGTTTTCTTCTGCATTGATAACTGCTTTAGTAGCTAAATCCTGCTGTTTAATAACCTCGGCCTGCAATTTGCTTTCTTGCCTGAGTTTATATCTGTTGTAAAGCAATAATGAAATTAGACCTGTTAAAACTAATATCCCCAAAATCACGCCGATTATAATGTTTCGTTTACCTAGTTCTAACTTCTGGACTTTATTATCAGCATTTAGAATCTCTATTTGTTGCCTTTTCTTTTCCGTTTCATATTTGGTTTGCAGCTCATTTATTTGTCTCGCTTTTGACATAGTAAAAACTGAATCTTTAATAGTTACAAACTTTTTATGTGCATTATAAGCGGCGGCGTAGTCTTTCTTTTGCTCATAAATCTGCGATAATAGCAGGTAACCATTCTGCATCATGTCAGGATAATTTATCTCCTTGCAAAAAGCTATCGCTTGAGTGGCAAAGTAAATTGCCTGCTCAAAATCCTTTTTGTCACGGTTAACTTCCGCCAATTCGGTAAGGCTAATTGCGATACCATAATTATCCTTCAGTTCTTGCCTTAAAACCAAACTTTCTTTGAGATTTGTTATTGCCGGTTCGAAATTTTTCATCAAGCCATACACGTAGCCTATGTATTCAAGGCTATATGATTCGCCTAATTTATCGTTTGCTTTTCGGTAAGCCGATAACGATTTTTGGTAGTGATTTAGCGCCTTTGTATAGCTTCCTTTTTCTTCGTAAACCAAACCAATATTATTGTATGAGTTGGCGGTTTGGATATTACTTTTAACATCCAGCGATTCGCTTAATGCCCTTTCGTAATAGCTAAGCGCTTTATCGAGATCTTTATTTTTCTTGAATAATGTGCCGATTTCATTGCATGCGGCTGCAATCATTTCTTTTTGATTTGATTTTTCTGCAAGAAGCAATGCGTTCAAATAAATTTTTAACGCATCATCATGGCTGCCCTTAAAATAGCTGATAGTGCCTCTAATAATTTCAGCATTGATAAGTGAGCGTTTGTCATCTGTTCTTAAGGAATTTTGCTTTACCTCTTTCAGAATTTGAAGTGCCTTTTCGGGCTGTGCCCTGAAGATGTTCTTTACAGAATCGAGCAAAACATTCTGCTGCGCTAGTGATGGAGATACGGCCAAACCGAAAAAACAAAAGCACAGAAATGCAGTTGAAATAAAATTCGAGGGTCGATTTAGCATTACTTACTATTATTTGGTTCGTAGTTTTTAGCGAGGAACCAAAAAATACACCTCTAATATAAGTATGCTGATTGACAGATATATACTTAATTTTAAGTATCTTTAAACAAGGAAGCTATTTTTTCGGAGCAGTTTTAGCAGCAATCACTTCGCGGGCATCTCTGATTTGCACTTTGTATTGATTACTTTTTATTGATGCAGCAAGGCTTTCTGCTTGTTTTAAATCTTTCGAAGCTAATGTAAAATCTTTCTTTCTGATTTTAACCTGTACCAGACCGAGAATAGATTCTATATAAGATGAATTGTTGCCTAACTGTTTTGCCAAGATTCCCTGTTGCGTATAAAACCACATCGATTGAGTGTATTTGCTGTCGGCCAGATAGACTTTACCTAAAATGTTGTAAGTATTCATTTGACCAATACGGCTACCCATTTTAGAGTAATTTTTGAGCACAACATTTAAGAGAATCTGTTCCGCATCTGTAAAACGGCCCAATTGGTAATGCATGTTGCTCATTTTAATTAACGCCTGGCAATACAAGCCAAAGTTTTTTACTGCATTAAACTCAAAAGCAGCTTTGCCAAATAGGGTTAAAGCTTCATTGTAATCACCTTTTTTCTCTAAATCTGCCGCATCTTCGAAATAATTATTTCCTTCGGCTAAATCATATTTTGAAACCGCAATATTGATTGCGCTTCCGCCGATGCTGGGCTCCTGATCAGATTTATCGATGTTTTGTGCGTAAAGTTGTAAAGAGGCAAAAAGGCTTAAAAAAGCTATAACCATTTTAGTCATGCAACAAAAATAATACTTTAAATCAATTTTCAGCTAAATACCTGTAAATTAACATCGAAAGATGCCCAAACCATATAGGGGTGAGCGTCGCAATGGTATACTTCACCCTGAGAAGAGATGCCTACTATTCCTGCAAAGCCGTCGAATGTTTTGAGTTCGGCAAAAGATTTATCGCAGGCATCTTTTAAAGAGAAACCATCGGTAACGCGGGTAACAATTTTGGCAGCCAGTGCACCACTTACAATATCTTCGCCAACGCCCGTGCAAGAGATGGCCGCAAACCTATTGGCGTAATTTCCCGCAACAGTTGCAGAGTCGCTCACACGGCAAGGAATTTCGAAACCTTTGCCGCCTGTTGAGGTTGCTGCTGCTAAATTGCCGGAAGAATCTAAAGCAACACAGCCAACTGTTCCTTTATTATTTTGTTGATTAAGTTTAGCCTCATATTCAGATTTACGCTGAGCCGTAATCGGGTTAAAGTATTCGAATCCGTTTGCTCTGGCAAAATTTTGCGCACCCTCACCGCTCAAAACTCTGTCGTCACAGGCCAAAAGATTTTGGGCAACTTCAATTGGGTTTTTCACATCTTCCAAATTGATTACCCCACTAAATTTTTCAGTTTTACCATCCATTAATGAGGCACTCAATCTAACTTTTCCGTCACTCTGAATCTGAGAGCCGATGCCGGCATTGAATAAATCGTTATCTTCGAGCAAGGAAACGGTGTAAACTACAGTTTCCAAAGCGGTATGGGTTTTTAAATACTCATGGCCAAGTGTTACAATAGTTGCCAGCGCATCTTGCTTAGCTTTTTTTGTTTCCTGATTGGTAGATGATTCGCTGAAAAAACCACCATGTATAATTAGTTTCATTAGTGTCAATATTTTAGTACCAGGTTTGAAGATTTGGGTAATCAAAGCCTTGAGCTTTTTTGCCTTCCATCTTTCTTATCCTACTGGGATAACTTTGGGGTGATGGATAACTAAACTATGGTCAGTCAAATCATAAACGTCACCATCGCACATAACGTGTACGACCATATTTTTTATGGAAACCGGTTGGCCCATCTCTACGTCAGTAAGGTTCGTATCAGCCATTTGGCGGCCATCAACTAAAATTACCATTCCCGAGCCGATTGCTTCCATTACGTGTCCGTCAGAAATAAAAAGCCCGGTATCTTCACCTAAGCCAATTCCTAAAATACCCGGGTTACTTGCTGCTGCGTATAACAACCGCCCAATCCGACCGCGTTGCACGAAATGTGTATCAACAATAACGTCATCAATAAAACCTAGTCCGCCGGTAATCTTAACTTCACCTTTTAATAAAGCATCTTTACTACTTCCCTGGTAAATCATATTTTTCGAGCTTGCTGCAGCACCAGCAGATGTTCCGGCAATAACTACCGGCTCGTTCTTATATTTTTCTAAAAGGATTTGATGGATTTTGGTTCCTCCGAAAATTGAAGATAAACGCAACTGGTCACCGCCGGTAAAAACGATAACATCCGCTGCTTTAATGCGTTCGCAATTCTCTTCATTATTTGCCTCTTCCCGGTTCGTAACATTTAATACACCAACGTTGTGAACATCTAACTGAGCATACGCTTTAATGTATTCTTCCCCAACTTTTTCGGGCATTAAGGAAGCAGTCGTTATAATTTCAAACCGCGATTCAATGTCTTTAGTTGATTCGGTTGTAATTCTTTTTAAAATTCCCCGTTCAAAAAAATTCATGTTTTCGGGCAATCCGAATTGTGTTTCAGCAAAGCTGCCTGTATTTATTGCGCCACCAATGATGATGAGTTTACCCTTCGGAACCATTCTCTGTGTATTATTATTGTATCAAAAAACCCAAATATATCAGGATAAGATAAAAAACACGACTTTTTTTGTCAATAATCTTTACTTTATTAACAAATGCAGAAAAGTTTCGCTTAAAAATCAGCAACTTTTCTGCTGAAAAACAAAACAATTGAGCTAAAAATTGATTTAGGTAATTGCTATACCTATTTTCAAAATAAATGCATAATTTACAATCATCAATTTTTAGCACCTTAAGTTGATTAATAAGGCCATCCCAACCCCTTGTTTAACACAAAACGACAAAATATTACATGAAGATATCAAACATACAAGTATTAAGAGGGCCAAACATTTGGTCGATAAATCGTAAAAAACTTATTCAAATGCGCCTCGATTTAGAGGAATTAGAACAACGACCAACGAATACGATCGAAGGATTTAGCGAAAGAATCGAGAAGTTATTACCGAGCATGTTCAGTCACCGTTGTTCCAAGGGTGTTGAAGGCGGGTTTTTCGCCAGAGTAAAAGAAGGTACATGGATGGGCCATGTTATCGAGCATATTGCTTTGGAAATTCAAACCATAGCAGGTATGGAAACCGGCTTCGGCCGTACACGCCAAACTAAAACCGAAGGCATTTATAATGTGGTATTTAGCTATCTTGAAGAAAAAGTTGGTGTTTATGCAGCCGAAGCTTCGGTAAAAATAGCCCAGGCGTTAATCGATAATGTTGAATATGATTTGGAACATGATATCCGCCGGATGAAAGAAATCCGCGAACTGGAAGCATTAGGTCCAAGTACAGGCTCAATTGTTCAGGAAGCGGTTAGCAGAAGCATTCCATGGATAAGGCTAAATAAAAGTTCTTTAGTGCAATTGGGTTATGGCAAGAATCAGGTTCGTTTCAGAGCAACCATGACTGAAAAAACCAGCAGCATTGCAGTAGATATCGCCAGCAACAAAGAAGAAACGAAACGTTTATTAACCGAAGCAGCAATACCTGTGGCTTCCGGTGTAACTATTTCCAATCCTGATGATGTAGAGGCATCGGTGAAAAAAGTAGGTTTCCCTTTGGTTTTTAAACCTTTGGATGGTAATCACGGTAAAGGTGCAACCATTAATGTGAAAACATTGGAAGCTGCGAAAGCCGCTTTTGACTACGCTAAAACCTATTCTCGCAGGGTAATTATTGAGAAATTTATTACCGGCTACGATTTTCGTGTATTGGTAATTGATCATAAAGTTGTTGCTGCGGCGCAACGCGATCCTGCGCATGTAAAAGGTAACGGAATACACACGATACAAGAATTAATTGATAAGGAAAATGAAGACCCTCGCCGCGGTTATGGACATGAAAATGTTTTAACGGAAATTGCCGTCGACAGGGATACTTTGGACCTACTTGCTAAAAAGGACTATACTTTAGAAACCATTCCTGAGAAAGGCGAAATTGTTTATTTAAAATCAACAGCGAATTTAAGTACAGGCGGAACATCTATCGATGTAACCGATATTGTTCACCCGCAAAATATATTTATCTGCGAAAGAATTTCGAGGGTAATCGGATTGGATATCTGCGGCATTGATATCATGGCACAAAACCTAACGCAACCATTAACCGAAAACGGAGGTGTTGTTTTAGAAGTAAATGCTGCACCCGGATTTAGAATGCACCTCGCCCCAAGCGAGGGTTTGCCAAGAAACGTGGCTGCATCTGTTATTGATATGCTTTATCCGCAAGGAAAACTATCTCAAATTCCAATTATTGCAGTTACAGGAACAAATGGAAAAACAACCACAACACGATTAATTGCACACATTATTCGCAGCAATGGTAAACGTGTCGGCTACACAACTTCTGATGGCGTTTATGTTCACAACACAATGTTGATGAAGGGAGATACCACGGGACCGGTTAGCGCAGAGTTTATTTTAAAAGACCCTACTGTAGAATTTGCAGTTTTAGAGACTGCCCGTGGCGGTATTTTACGTGCCGGCTTAGGTTTTAACCAATGCGATATCGGTGTTGTTACCAATATCCAAGAGGATCATTTGGGCATTTCTGATATTCACAATCTTGATGATTTAACGAGGGTGAAAGCCGTTGTAATCGGGGCAGTGCGTCGCAAAGGATGGGCCGTTTTAAATGCCGATAACGGTTATTGCGTTAAAATAGCGAGAGATGCAAGGTGTAACGTTGCGTACTTTAGTATGGATGAGAATAATCCTGTGATTAAAGAGCATTGCCGTAAAGGTGGCGTGGCGGCAATTTATGAGAACGGCTACATTACCATAAAGACAGGTGATTGGAAGTTACGTGTAGATAAGGCAACCCATGTACCTTTAACCTTCGGTGGTTCGGTAAACTTTATGATTCAGAATGTGCTGGCAGCTACATTGGCAGCCTATTTGTGGGGTTATAAAACAGACGACATTCGTTTATCATTAGAAACATTTATCCCCTCGGCAGCGCATACACCCGGACGAATGAATGTTTTCAGATTCAAGGATTTTAAAGTTCTGGTAGATTTTGCTCACAATCCTGATGGATTTAACGGGGTAAAAGCTTATTTACAAAGCGTTGAGGCCACGGAACATGTTGGCATCATTTCGGGTACGGGCGACAGACGCGATGAAGACATTATAGAAACTGCCCGCATTTCTGCCCAAATGTTTGATAAGATTTACGTTTGCCAGGAAAAGTATTTACGTGGTCGTCAACAACAGGAATTGATTGATTTATTGGTTAAAGGCATTAAAGAAGTAGATCCTGACAAAGAAATCATCATTAACAATAAAAGTACTGAATGTTTGCAAGAGGCAATTAATAATGCTAAAAAAGGTTCGTATTTAACAATATTGAGCAACACGATAGACAATACCATTCAGCGTGTAACTGAGCATCTGGATAAAGAGTTGGAAGGCTAATATTCCAATTTCACTAAACGATAAAAGCCCTTCTGATTATTCATCAAAAGGGCTTTTATTTTAATTGTACCTAAATTTTACGCTTGAGAATCGCGTAATCTTTTAATTTCATCGTGCGATATTCTTAAAGATGCTTTCTGATCAGAAATTAGTGATCTGATGTTTGATGGCAAATCTTCTTCTTCTAACGCCATTTTATATGCATTTTGAGCAGCATCTTCACCAAACTCGCAGTTATTTAAAACAGTTTGACGATCGTGGCCTGTAAATAAAGCTTTTACATCCATCCAACCTCTGTAAATTTTACCCGACGTTGTAGTACCTGTTTCAATATCTTCGCCCGAAGCCGAAACTTCTGTAGCTAAAGCCATTTTATATTTTTGGCTTTCTTCAATCATATTTAAAAATAAAGATTTTAAATCTGCATCACCGTCTTTTAATTCCTGGCGTGCTTTCTCATAACCTTCAATACGGTCGTTATTAATTTGAATAAGGTCGTTTAAAACCTCTGCTGTCGCTGATGTAGTTTTCATGTTTTTTATAGATTTTGATGTTATTATTTCAACATGCTGTGACACGAAAGGTTTGTCATTTTCGTAAAAAACTTATTCGTAAAAGCTATACGAACCAAATAAATTCCAATACTCGAGTTGGTATAAAGGCAATAAAAAGCAGTTTATCGGGGGATTTGAATCAATGACTTGAGCAGAAATGTTAGTTCATTGTTACGCTAAAGTCGCAAATTTTTTACTGAAGTTTCGCTTTTAACTACCTTAAAATATCGATTTTACATCAATTCATTGCCTAATTAAAAGTCATTTTCTATTATAAATTATGAGCCTGATTATTCAAAGTGCTCCAGATGGAGGAACTATTTATACCGAAACAAACCTTAGTCGGTTATTCCCTGAGCCATTAAACACCATAACGAGTTGTTTCTTTTTAGGCATCGCCGTATACTGGACATTTAAGCTGTGGGGCGATTTTAAGCAGCACAAATTTTTAAGTATCGCCTTGGTTTTGTTATACATTGGCGGCATAGGAGGCACAACCTACCATGGTTTAAGGCGCTGGCCGATTTTTATAATGATGGATTGGATGCCGATAATGCTGCTATGCCTTGCTGCAGGAACTTATTTTTTAGCCAAAATTACAAAATGGTACTTTGCTACATTGATTGTTGTTGTTTATGCATTTTTTCAATTCTTTTTAAGGAAGCAATTTACGGGCGGCGATTTTCAGATTTTCATAAATATAAACTATGGTTTTATGGCTGCCTTAGTTTTGTTCCCGGTGTTTGGTTATTTACTCAAAACAGAATGGCAAAACGGAAAATGGGTAGGCTTCGCCTTGTTGGCTTTTGCCTTTGCTTTAACTTTTCGCATTGCTGATAAATGGGAAGTTTTAAGTGTGGGCACACATTTTTTGTGGCATACCTTTGGCGCAATAGCTTCTTTTTGTATGCTCAACTATATTTATTTAGTGAACATGAAGAAGGTTAAATCTTAGTGAAAAATTCATTCTTAAAAGGGGTAAATCTTTTATCTTCGTTTAAAATTATAAAGAAATGAAGAAACTATTAATTTTATCAGCCCTTGTATTGGGATTAAATTTCGCCTCGCAGGCGCAGGGAATCTTAAGCAAAGCCACTTCTATGGCATCATCTGCAGGTTTGGATGTTGGTAGTTTAACCTCCGGGATTATGGGGAACTTAACGCCTGCTTTAAACCTAACGCCTGTTCAAAAACCTACAGTTACATCAATTGTTAAGGATTTTTTAGTGCAAAAAGCAACTGCGCTTGCCACAAAAAAAACAGATCCTTCTGGTTCTAAAACTAAAATTACAAGCTTAATCTCAGGCTTGAAATCAAAATTGAGTACAGCTTTAACAATTGCTCAACTGGCAAAATTTACTTCGTTAAAGCCAGCAGCTCCTTCAGCTACTAATGTACTTTCCCAGTTATTTTACTAAAATTGAATGGTTAAACAGAGCGGCTGCCTATTTGCGGGCGCTCCGTTTATTGAAGGTTAAGGCAATTTGGAATGCGCCTTGGCGTAATCAAGTTTTTTCTGCCCGCCAATAGCGTATTCAATTCCGCCATATAAGTGTTTTAAAAACATATTATCTACCCAAGTTTCATCCGTGTGGCCCATTGAAGTGTAAAACGATCTGCCACCATCGAAGTTGTGGTACCAGCTAAAAGGATGGAAACTGCCGTTTTTACCTCCTTTATAAGATGACTCATCAATGGTGATTAAAACTTTTATATCAGGATTGATATCTTTGAAATTGTAAAGCTCATCACGGTGCATCCAAACAGAATCCGTCATAAATTTTGTTGAAGGATGTTTTTTATCTTTTACAACGAATCTGGCATTTTGCTGCTCGGGGTGACTTAAAAAATAAGCGCCCGCGAGTTTACCATACCAAGGCCAACCGTATTCTGTATCAGTTGCCGCATGTATACCTACATATCCGCCGCCTGCCTGTATGTAACGCTCAAAAGCGGCTTGCTGTGCATCATCCAAAACATCGCCCGTTGTGCTTAAAAAAATAACTGCAGCATAGTTTTTTAAATTAGCCTCTGTAAACATCGCTGCATTTTCTGTGGTATCTACCGAAAAATTACGCTCAGTACCTAGCTTTATTATAGCTGCTTTCCCTTTTTCAATTGAAGCATGTCTGAAACCTTTTGTTTTGGAAAAAACCAAAACACGGGGATTTTTCTTGGCTGTGTAACTTTGAAACAAAAGAACTGCAGCAACTAGTAAACAGATAGAAAATAGCTTTTTCATAATAGATGGTTAGAGATGTGATTTAAAACTTGAAAACTAAATTAAGAAAGTTGTTTGATAATTTCTATACATCTTTCTTCTACCTGTTTGCAAACCGGGCTAAAAAGTGCGTTATCTAAATATGGATCTGTAACTTCATCATTATGTAAAAATAACTTAACTTTTTTACGCTCCTCTTCAGTTTTTGCCATGCTTTGAACATCACTTAAATTATCCCTGTCCATAACTAATATCAAGTCATATTTGTTAAACATAGAGTAGTTAAATTGTTGAGCCCGTTGTTTGCTAATATCATATCCGCTTGCTTTTGCTGCCGCAATACTTCTGTGATCGGGTGCTTTCCCAATGTGCCAGTTTCCTGTTCCCGCAGATGCAATTTCCCAGTTCAGGTTTTTTTCACGGGCCAGATGGCGCATAATGCCTTCCGCCAAAGGTGAGCGACAAATATTTCCAAGGCAAACCATTAATATTTTCAAATTAACTAAATTGAGCTTTATATAACTAAACAATTGTAAAGATAAACCCGACTTAGTCAATTATCGGATTTTCTGTGAGCATTTATTTTTCAAGCGACAAAACAACTTCTGTATTCAGATGAGCGCATCACGCTAGACCGTTTTTGACCGGTTTTTGCTCCTTTAATAAAAGCGCATTTGATAAACAGGCTTAATTACATGTACTAGCCGTAAATATCGTTAAGCATTTGCGCCAATCGAATACCACCTTTAAGCAACTGTTGATTTAGCGTATCAACCCACTCAAAGTTATAGCGATAACTCAACTTGGAATCAGGCTTTGTGTTGTCATAAATTTTACCGCAAACCAAATAAGATTCGTAAACGCAATCTTTTAAGCTTGTGTTTTTCCAATTGTACAACTGAACTGCCGATGGATGGTTAATTGCTTTTGCGTATTCAGTGTAACTTAGTTGTTGATATTCAATCAATTGTTCATCCCAAACTCTATGGAGATTAGATTTTTCATTGAACCATAAAACTGAAACTCTGTTTCCGCCTAAATCTTCTTTATGTGCAACATGCATCGGCTGGCATAAATCGCCTGCCATGTGAACCAACATTCTTAGAGCAAGCTTTTTTTGCGCTGCTGTGCTGCTTGTTTTCTTCAAAATTGCCATCAGTTCAGGTATCTTATTGTACAGGTTCGGTGCTTTCTCTGTTTCAAGAATATTATAAACACTTTCTTTATTTAACCCGCCCGGAAGATTTACAAAGTGCCAGTTGTACATATAATTGTAGGCAGAATCCGATTTAATAAAATCGCCCCAATTGGCTGACATAGCTAAGCTTTCGTGGCCTAAAATGCCTTCAATGGCTTTTCTCGCCTTGGCTTTGAGGTAGCTATCTGCAATTTCGCCAACCACACGATGGCCAATCATGCCCCAAGCATTTGCTTGTATGGGTAAGTAAGCCAGTAAACCTACCATGGCTATTGTTGCCAATTTCTTTTTAATGGATTTCGATATCATTTTATAATTCCTTTTGTACACAGGTAACTTTTTCTTTTAGTGATAATGTGATTTCTCGTTGATCGCTCAGGCTTTCCAGAATCAGTGTATCCGAAGATTTTCTCTTAATCAGAAAGTTTTTATCATAACGCCCGATACGATAACAACCCGAAATTTTTTGTTTATAGTTGGCGTGGGTAAACGTTGCGCCAACGAATAGCGTATCTCCTTTAACAGCATACACTCCTTTAGCATACTCTTTCCAAACGCCATTGTTGTAGCAGGAATCTTCATAGAGATTCAGTTTACTATGTGTTACCAAATCGATGTAAACAGAATCGCAGGTAATTCTAAAATGATGCTGCGTGTAATTACTCAACTTATTGCTAAAAGCTACTGAATCTTCGTTCCAAACGCCTTGCATAAATAGTTCGCCTTTGCCTTGAATATTCGGGCGGGGCGAACAGGCAAGCTGTAGAATGGAAAAGGTAAAAAGGATAATATACAAATGCCTTAACCTTATGGAAGTTTCTATTGTTTTTAAACTGAGATGTTTGCTTTTTGATTGTGGCATTTTTCGCAAGGCGATTATTTTTTAAGCACTGTTTTGAGTTAAATAAACCCGATTGAAGCGGAAAGCGTTTGATAAACCTACAAGATCTTAAATGCCTGCAGGCTTGAAAAACTTGTAGCAAAAAGCGGGTCTTTCGAATCCGAAGAACGAATTGCCCTGCTTTTCTAAAAACCCCAAACCCCTAAAGGGGCTTTTACTTTCCATCACCTGAACTATAGAAAGAAGTTCCTCCCCTCTGGGGAGGCCAGGTGGGGCTTGTTATTTCAAACTCCCAACCATATCTTCCGGACGAACCCACTCATCGAATTGCTCGTTTGTTAATAATCCTAATTCAACAGCTGCGGCTTTTAAGGTTTTATTTTCTTTATGTGCTTTCTTTGCAATTTTAGCTGCATTTTCATAGCCTACATGCGGGTTTAAAGCAGTAACCAACATCAATGAGTTTTGTAAATGTTTCTCAATTTCTGGCAGGTTCGCGGTAATTCCTTCTGCACATTTAACAGTAAAAGAAACGCAAGCATCGCCAATTAAACGGGCAGATTGTAATACGTTTGCAGCAATTAAAGGTTTGAAAACATTCAACTCAAAATGACCAGACATGCCGCCAACTGAAACGGCCACATCGTTACCAATCACCTGAGCGCAAACCATCGTTAATGCTTCCGGCTGTGTTGGGTTCACTTTACCTGGCATAATTGAAGAACCCGGCTCGTTATCAGGAATAACAATTTCACCGATGCCGCAACGCGGACCAGAACTTAACATACGTACATCGTTAGCTACTTTCATTAAAGCAACCGCTGTGCGTTTTAAAGCGCCCGAAAGTTCAACCATCGCATCATGCGCAGCCAAAGCTTCGAATTTATTTGGTGCTGTTACGAAAGGTAAACCTGTTAAATCAGCAATTTTTTGCGCCACTAAAACATCGTAACCTTTTGGCGTATTCAATCCTGTACCTACGGCTGTTCCACCCAAAGCCAATTCAGCAACCATAACCAAAGCATTTTTAATGGCTCTGATGCTGTTGTCAATTTGCTGAACATAACCCGAAAATTCTTGTCCTAATGTTAACGGTGTTGCATCCATAAAGTGCGTACGGCCAGTTTTAACGATGTTGCTAAACGCTTCCACTTTCGAAGCTAAAGCGTTTCGTAACTTCTCCAAACCAGGAATCGTATTTTCTACCGTTAATTTATAGGCCGCAATATGCATGGCAGTCGGGAAAGTATCGTTAGATGATTGCGATTTGTTCACATCATCATTCGGGTGAAGTACCTTTTTATCATCGGCCAAAGCGCCGCCATTTATAACATGAGCACGATTTGCAATCACTTCGTTTCCGTTCATGTTACTTTGCGTACCCGAACCTGTTTGCCAAATTACCAAAGGAAACTGATCGTCTAACTCCCCTGCAATAATTTCATCACAAGCTTTAGCAATAAGTTCCGCTTTCTCTGCAGAAAGTACGCCAAGCTCGGTATTTGCCAATGCAGCAGCTTTCTTTAAATAGCCAAAAGCATGAATAATTTCTTTAGGCATCGAACCTTCCGGACCGATTTTGAAGTTATTGCGTGAGCGTTCGGTTTGTGCACCCCAGTATTTATCGGCAGGCACTTGCACCTCGCCCATGGTATCGTGTTCTATTCTGAAACTCATTATAATTTGATTTTTGTTGGCGCAAATTTAAGTTTTTTGCCTATAAAGCAAGGTATTATCTTAGATATTTACTAAGCTGTTTCCTTCAGGCTGATTATGATGAAAAGAAGGTACTGATTAGATTCTGGAAAGGTACTGATGTGGTTTTTGGGTTAGGTTCGGCCCCGCTGATTTGCTTCAATCTTTTTGTAAGTCTGTCGTGCTGAGGTACGAACATCTGTTCCATCGCTTGTAGATGCTTCGTGCCTCAGCATGACAGGATATTCAAGGTGGCTGCAAACAAAAAGTATTTTCGCTGCCATCGGGTTTAGCTACGTATTGTTGTAGTTCTTGGGTATGGCTTCTTTATTGAGCGCTATATTTTGCACCATTTCCGTCATTGCTAGGCACGAATCAATCTTAATGCACCTGGAAATAGGCAGAGGTTGTGCCTCGCCCGCTTGCCGCGGCGTTAAACAATAACGCCCGCCGTATAACCAACGGAATCTGAATACTGCCCGAAACCATTCAAATACTAAGTTGATGCTTTCAATTACTATTTTGGTATTTTGCGAACCAGGATTTAAGTGGAGTTTTATGAAAATTAAAAATAAGTTATGAAAAATATAATCTTCATATTACTCAACGTAATTATTGCGTTTCACAGTGTTAAAGCTCAAAAGGGCATCAATTTTAACAAAGCTTATCCTGGCGGAGGAAAACTACTTATGTATGTAGACAGTTCAGCCAAAAACATCTATTATTCGAATGTATTTCCTAATCAGTCTAATACATCTTTTAGTTATTTACCCGAAGTAAAAAATATAAGTTTTCAGATTAATTTTAGAAAGAGTGTTAATACAGCGGCTTATCGATATACAATTTTAGTGGATGATAAACCATTAGTGGTGAATAAATCTGTCGACAGGGCGCAACTTGTAGAAACTCATGCCGGTGGAGATGAAGAGGTATTCAGCTCTACAACAATTGGTAAATTTGCTATAGAAGGCAAAGTCATTACCATATTAGCTTACAGCATTGAGACGCCATTGCTTATTGATAGGGCGGTCTTCTATGGTAAGCCAATTCCCAAAGCTAAAATTAAAGCCTTCGAAAAGCTTTTCAAAACCGATGAGGGCGTTGATTATAGTCACATAACTAACCCGAAATATAAAACAGACCTGACTTTCAACGAAAATGATGAAGAAATAAACATTGTAAAGGACAGAACAGATATTGATTATATATACTACACGTCGATTAAAGACAAGCGAACAAATGAGGTAATTTTCGAATCAACTTCTTGGCAATATGGCGGGTATATCGATGAAAAAAATCAATTTTCGCCTTATCTGAAAGTTGCTAAAAGGATTTTTAAAAAATCTGGCGACTACGAAATTATCATCCGGCCCTCTAAATTCGCTCAATATGGTATGCCAACCAAGGAGATGGAAAAATATACAAGCAGATATACGCTTTCTATAACTTTAGATGAAGAGAACTATACCCAAAGACAAATGTTGATATTTGGCTTTACAGCCGCAGGCGTATTAGGGGGTTTTTTTGCTTCAATAGCCATCTATATGAGAAAACAGGCAAATAAGAAACTTGCTAATCAATCCAAACAAAAAGAAATCGCCCAAGTGCAACTCAACTCCGTTCGCTCACAGCTCAATCCACATTTTTTATTTAATGCTTTGGCTGGTATTCAAAACCTGATGAACAAAAACGAGATTGATAATGCCAACCGTTATCTAAGCAAATTTGCCCGCCTTACCCGGAACGTTTTGGATAACAAAGAACTCGTCAGCTTAACTGAAGAAAAAACTTTGTTGGATGATTACTTGCAGATGGAACAGTTACGATTTGGATTTCAATATAGCATAAATGCCTCAGCGGATTTGGACACCGAAAACATCGAAATACCAGCGATGTTGTTACAGCCATTTGTAGAAAATGCGGTTAAACATGGCATTGCTGAGAAAAGAAATAGCGGGGAAATTAAAGTGGATTTTGAAAAGCAAGCCTTCAATTTGCTGCTGAAAATAACCGATAACGGCAGCGGTTTTGATACCACGCAAACATACGATGGTCTGGGCTTGGCTTTAAGCAAAAATCGAATATCTTTACTGAATACGGTTTACAAAGACATGCCTTTCATTTTAAACATTCAATCTGATACAAACGGAACGATGATTACAATTACTTTATCACAGTGGTTATAAAATGAGGGCGATTTTAGTAGATGATGAGCTGGCAAATTTAGAAAACCTACAGGTTTTACTGACTAAAAATTGTCCTGATGTCAAGGTTGTGGACACAGCTAGTAATATCGAGGATGCTTTTGATAAAATTAATCTTCATCGCCCCGATTTGCTTTTTCTCGATATCCAGATGGGTAAAACCACAGGTTTTGATCTGTTAAACCAGCTTGGCGTTAAAACGTTTGAAGTCATTTTTGTTACGGCTTATGATAATTATGGGATTCAGGCGGTAAAATTTGCCGCCTTGGATTACCTGCTCAAACCTGTCGATCCCGATGAATTGATGGTTGCTGTTTCGAAAGCGGAAAACCGAATTGCAAATAAAATGAGTGGTGAACAACTCAACTTTTTGCTCAATCAAATTAAACGTAGCGAGCCTGCTGCTCCTAAAATTGCGCTTCCGCAGCAGCATGAAATTCGATATGTTTCTGTTGATGATATTGTACGTTGCGTTGCAGATAATACCTACACGTTTTTTCATTTATCAAGTAGTGAGAGAATTTTAATCTCAAAACCGCTAAAAGAATATTCTGATTTGTTAAAACCTCAAGGTTTTGTAAGGTCGCATCAAAGTCATTTGGTTAACCCTAAATTTGTAAAAAGCTGGCTGAAAGAAGATGGTGGAACTTTGTTGATGAACAACGGCGACAAAATTCCGGTTTCGAAACCGAACAGAGAAATCGTAAAAGCACTTTTGGGAAAGTAAACCAGAGCAACTTGTTTGTGAGCAGGTGAGGAAATCAGCCGATAAACAAAATTTTTACTATTTTTAAATTATGAAAACGCTAAAATCGCTCTATTTAGCTGTCAGTTTAGTTTGCTTAATAAACTTTGCACATGCTGCAACGTTGGGAACTCCGGAAATAATTATGCTTCTTGTAGTCTGCATTTTTAATGGTACCAATAGGATTGATCGTTTGGTTAATCGTTTATCTTGTAAAAAGGAACAACAGTTAAACGGTCAACCTCATCCACGTTTCCATTTCTTAGGACTTAGGCTATAATGGAAGACAGCCACAACAAAATTAGTATCATCTTTAATATAGAAATGAATTCCATAAGGGAAGATTGTTAAGGGAACTACTCTCATTTTCTTTAGATATCTGATTTGGAAATTTTCAGGATATCCGGAAAGGTATTTTATTCGACTATTAAAGTCGAATTCAAATCTGTTAGATAATTTCTCAGATATTTCGTCGTAGTAATCCAAGATTTTAAAGACATCTGTCAGCGCATCGTCGCTTATCTCTAAATTGTAAATCAAGATTTTCTTCGCTTGAGTTTGTCTTGAAATTCGGAGACAGTATGAAACTTAGTATTTCCCTTTTCAATTTTTTCTAATCGCTCTTCTACAATATGCAGCTGCTCTTCCGTTACCGTATAGTTGCTATTAAATAAACTGGATTGCAAAAGATTAATGACAGCTAATTTCTCAGCATCATTTAACTTTAATAATTCTTCCTCTTTAATCATCATATGTAAATATACAAAAAGCAAGTTTGAAATCCCTTGGTTTTTTAGCATGTTAGCTTTCTATTCATTCTCTGTGATAAAATTAATTATTGAAATAAATAAGTATAATCTAATTTCCCTAGTTTTTGCCTTTAAACACCTTTGATTTCGACCGAAGCGGAGAAATCTCTGTAATAAAAATTAAATCATAGCGAGTGCGTTAAGATTGCTTTCCCGAAAAATCGGGATAAACCGTGCCTCGCAATGACGAATACTCTAGTTCTTGCCAATAAAACATACCAGGAATCAAGTTGCCTTTTAACAAACCTCGCAGGTTTTGAAAACCTGCGAGGTTTAAATGTTACATTTTTGTACTTTTGCGGCTATGTCAGTTATTAAACCCTCATTAGCAAAAGGTACACGCGATTTTACGCCTGTTGAAATGGTAAAACGCAACTTTATCTACGATACCATAAAATCGGTTTTCAGTAAATATGGTTATGCAGAAATTCAAACACCGAGTTTTGAAAACCTTTCTACTTTAACAGGTAAGTATGGCGACGAGGGCGATAAGTTGATTTTTAAAATTCTGAATAGTGGAGAATATTTAAAAGATGCAAAGAAGAAATCTTTCGACTTTGCTGAGGAAGAAAATAGCAATAAATTAATTCCCTTGATCTCCGAAAAAGCACTTCGCTATGATTTAACCGTTCCTTTCGCCAGATACGTGGTCATGCATCAGCATGAAATCACATTACCGTTCAAACGTTTTCAGGTTCAGCCGGTTTGGCGTGCCGACAGGCCGCAAAAAGGCAGATATCGCGAGTTTTACCAATGCGATGTTGATGTTGTTGGTTCGGAAAGCTTATTAAACGAAGCAGAATTTATCTTGATTTACAATGAAGCTTTGGCTAAATTAGGATTGAAAGATTTTACCATAAAAATTAATAATAGAAAAATTCTATCAGGCATCGCCGAGATTATAGGTAAACCTGATTTGATTATTGATATGACTGTCGCCATCGATAAACTGGATAAAATCGGTTTAGATGGTGTAAGTAAAGAGTTATTAGAACGTGGTTTTACAGAGGATGATTTAGAAAAGCTTCGTCCGGTAATTTTGTTAGAAGGCACTAACGAAGAGAAATTAACAAGTTTAAAAGAAGTTTTAGCAACATCAGAAACCGGTTTAAATGGTGTTACTGAAATTGAGCAGGTTTTTGAATACGTAGAAAGCTTAATTTCTTATGGTTTGCCTTTAACTGCAAAGCTCGAATTGGACATTACATTGGCTCGTGGATTAAACTATTACACAGGCTGTATTTTCGAGGTAAAAACCAACGAAGTTGCTATGGGTAGTATCGGCGGCGGCGGTCGTTATGACGACTTAACAGGTATGTTTGGTTTGAAGGATTTAACGGGAGTTGGTGTTTCTTTCGGTGCTGATAGAATTTACGATGTATTGGAAGAACTGAATCTTTTTCCCGCATCGGCAGAAATTGGCACTAAAGTTTTATTCAGTAATTTTGATGCAGAGGCTGAAAAGTACGCATTGCCGATTTTGCAACAATTCAGAAACGCAGGCATTGCGGCAGAGCTTTATCCTACATCAGCGAAGCTAAAAAAACAAATGGCCTATGCCGATGCCAAGAATATACCTTTTGTGATTTTAATTGGTGGCGATGAGATTGCAAGCGGTGAATTAACATTGAAAAATATGCAAAGCGGCGAGCAGAAAAAACTGACGGTTTTGGGTATTTTGGATTTGTTGAAATAAGGGCTTCACAACGGCCGTTATTATTGTGAGGCACGAAGCAAGCATACAACTACGGGTTGAAAAACAGCATCCGCATAAAGCTTGCTTCGTGCCTCGCAATGACGATAGTTCTAAATTTTGTGTTCTCTGTGTCTTTTTCCGTGTTCTTTGTGGTAAGCTAAGCACCTAATTTGGTGTTCTTTGCGCTTATTTCTTCTTTTTCTTTGCGGTTAAACCCTACTTCCCGATTCGCAACAAAATCGGAAAGTGCACGTCCTTAACTGCATCATTTCCCCAAGCTTCTTTCAACTCAGTGAACATTAACTCAAGCGGGTTTCTATCATTCGCTTTTTTATAATGTTGCAACGATGACCAGGTATTTAAATAGCCAATCATCTGGTTGAAATTCCACGAAGTTTTAATTTGGAAGTGTGGTGCAATAATTTCTTCAAAGGGGAAAGGAATCGTTTTATAACCCTCCTCAATATACCTGCGTTCGCTGTCCCAATATTTCCCAAGTATATCTTCGTATAATTTATGAATGGCCTTATCTACTTTTTTGTCAATAAACATCACGCCGTAGCCGATAACGGCCAAAACGCCATCAGGCTTTAAAGTTCGTTTTACTTCAGCATAAAAGGCCTCGAAATTAAACCAATGAATGGCCTGAGCAACGGTAATTAAATCGAAACTATCATCAGGTACATTCGCTTTATCGGAAGATTCTACTTGGTAAAATACATTTGGCATTTTTAACGCCTGACCCAATTGTTTTTCACTAATATCAGTTGCATAAACACTTTGAAAATGTTGTGCCAACACCCTTGCAACTTGTCCGTTGCCTGTAGCGCAATCCCAGGCCGCATTCTTATTTTTAACTAAAGTAAAAAGGTAATCGTAAAGTTCTTGGGGATAGGTTGGGCGATAAATCGCGTATTCGGCTGCCTGGGTAGAAAAATTATCTTTCATCTGTGTGTTGTTTTTATCAAAGGTAGAGCGATCATGTTGTTTATTCATGGCCATTTGGTTTAGGCAAATCATGCTCGTTTCCTGTCTAACTTTGATCGAGTAGGTGATTTTTCGAATATGTTCTTGGAAATCAGTTATTCTAAAACTATCTTACAATTTATACTAAAATAAACAAAAGAAGTACGAGTTGTGTTTAAAATTTCCTCGCTCGAAACTTTATTCGTAAATATGAATCAATACGCAAACGATTTTACAAAAAAAGAAGCAGAAGAAGTAAGATACAGGCTCAAGTCAATTTTCGGCGGTTCGGTCGGTAATTTGGTTGAGTGGTACGATTGGTATACCTATTCTGCATTTGCTTTATACTTTTCACCTGCATTTTTTCCAAATAGTAACCCTACGGCTCAACTTTTAGATACGGCGGGAATTTTTGCGGTAGGCTTTTTAATGCGCCCGATTGGCGGTTGGCTTTTTGGAAGCATTGCTGATAAAATGGGCCGAAAAAAATCGATGACCTTATCTGTCTTAATTATGGCAATCGGCTCACTAATTATCGGTTTAACCCCGGGTTATAAGCAAATTGGTGTTTTTGCGCCACTGCTATTGGTTTTTGCCCGATTAATTCAAGGTTTAAGCACCGGAGGCGAATATGGAACTTCGGCCACTTATCTGAGTGAAATGGCAACCAAAAAACATCGCGGGTTTTATTCGAGCTTTCAATATGTAACCTTAATCGGCGGGCAATTATTGGCGCTTGGTATTCAATTAATTTTACAAAACTGGCTTTTAACACCCGCTGAACTTCACGATTGGGGTTGGCGAATTCCATTTTTTATCGGCGCAATTCTTTCGTTTATTGCCCTTTACCTGCGAAGGCATATTGATGAAACTTCGGCTTTCAAAATTAAAAGCAAGCAGGATAAGAAAGGCGGAATTGCTGTTTTACTCACTTATCCGAAAGAAGTTTTCACAGTGGTTGGTTTGACTTTGGGAGGCACAATTGCTTTTTATACTTTCAGCACTTATATGCAAAAGTTTCTGGTCAATACAATTCATCTCAGCAAAGAAACATCCACAACTTTATCCTTTGTTTCGCTTTTGGTTTTCGCTGTTATGCAGCCATTTTTTGGTTTGCTATCCGATAAAATCGGAAGAAAACCTTTGTTAATTGGCTTCGGTGTTTTAGGAACATTATGTACCGTTCCTATTTTAACAGGGTTGGCGAATGAAACAAACACCACCATCATTTTCTTGTTGATGATTGCAGCACTCATCATCGTGAGCGGTTACACAAGTATAAATGCTGTGGTTAAAGCGGAGCTTTTTCCGGCTGAAATAAGGGCCCTGGGTGTTGGTTTGCCTTATGCATTAACCGTTGCTATTTTTGGCGGAACAGCCGAGTATCTGGGCCTTTGGTTTAAGAATATCGGGCACGAAAGCTATTTTTATTGGTATGTTACAACTTGTATTTTTATTTCGTTGGTTTTATATACCACAATGAAAGACACTAGGCACCACTCGAAAATAGAAGACTAAAACCAGAGTAAATCGATCGCAAAATTTTAAGATTATGAGGGGAAATATTTCACTTAAAAAATCTGTGGCAAGCGTTGGGAAAACGCTATAGATAATTACTTACCTCAATCAAATTACAATCCGGGTCGCGGAGGTAAACAGAGATAATTTTGCCATTCGCACCGGTTCTTTCTACAGGTCCTTGTTCAATTTCAATTCCATTTTTGCTGAGCTCACCAATCACTTCTTTAATCGGATAATCTGTTATAAAACATAAATCTGCCGTGCCTGGCATTGGCTTGTAGGCTTTAGGCTCAATTTCATTTCCGTATTGATGAAGATTGATTTTTTGATTTCCGAACTTCAATGCCTTTCGGTTCTCGCCAAATTCTACTATTTCCATACCGAGGGCATTTTTATAAAACTTGCAGGTGCTTTCAATGTTTGCAACAGTAAGCACGAGGTGGTCTAAATTTTTAATTTCCATATCATTCTTTAGAACTAAAGTTTTCTACTAATTGTTTTAGTTTGAATTATTGTTCGAAATTGAGTTTTCGATATTTGGTTAGTATCAATAATCTTCCTCCAAAATAACCATTTTTTATATATTTACCATTATGCAAAACCAAGCACCCTTAGCCGAAAGAATGCGCCCTCAAAACTTAGATGAATATGTGGGACAAAAACATTTGGTAGGTGCAGGTGCAGTGTTGCGAAAGGCGATCGAGAGCAGTCAGCTCCCATCGATGATTTTTTGGGGACCTCCGGGGGTTGGGAAAACAACCTTGGCTTACATTATTTCTCAGGCATTAGACAGGCCATTTTTTAATTTGAGCGCAATTAACAGCGGTGTAAAAGATATCCGCGAGGTAATTGATAAGGCTGCTGCTTTAAAAGATAGTTTTTTGGGCTTGCCTATTTTGTTTATTGATGAAATTCATCGTTTCAGCAAATCGCAACAAGACAGCTTGCTCGGTGCCGTAGAACGTGGTTTGGTTACGCTAATCGGTGCGACCACAGAAAATCCATCATTTGAGGTGATATCCGCTTTGCTTTCCCGTTGCCAGGTTTATATTTTAAAATCGTTAACCGAAGAAGAGCTGGCTGGTTTACTCCAAACGGCAATAAAAAAAGACCCCATTCTTGCCGAAAAAAAAATAACGATTAAAGAGCATGAAGCGTTGATTCGCCTTAGTGGTGGCGACGCCCGTAAACTTTTGAATGTTCTGGAGATTGCCGTTAACGGTATTGGCGGAAGTAAAATCGCCTTAACCAATGAAAATGTCCTCGCTCATGCCCAACAAAATTTGGCGCTGTACGATAAAGCCGGCGAACAACATTATGATATCATTTCGGCATTTATAAAATCTATCCGCGGCAGCGACCCGAATGCTGCTGTTTATTGGCTGGCAAGAATGATTGAGGGCGGCGAAGACCCTTTATTTATTGCCCGACGATTGTTAATTCTTTCGTCTGAAGACATTGGAAATGCCAATCCGAATGCGCTGCTGTTGGCGAATAACTGCTTTACCGCGGTAAACGTAATCGGGTACCCTGAAGCACGGATTATTCTATCGCAATGCGTAACTTATTTGGCGAGTTCAGCAAAAAGCAACGCATCATACGAAGCGATAAACCGAGCACAAGCTTTGGTAAAGCAAACGGGCAATTTGCCTGTTCCGTTGCATATTCGTAACGCACCAACGAAGCTGATGAAAAATATCGGGTATGGGAAAGATTATAAATACTCGCACAGCTATGAGGGGAATTTCGAAGCGCAAGAATATCTACCCGATGAAATAAGCGGCACAAAATTATACGAGCCGGGTAAAAATCCTGCAGAGGAAAAGCTTCGTGAAAAATTAAAACAAAATTGGAAAGATAAATACAATTACTAACTGTAACATTTCACCCAAAACAAATACTAAATAGAAGAACTAATACTAAACTATATATGTTGAATACTTTTTTAAGCCATCAATGGAAATCATTCTGGCGTTCGCGAAATCGGGGCAGCAGCATTGCAGGTCAAATTGTGCTCGGGTTTTTTATGTTGTATTTCCTCGTTCTTGCTCTTGGTGCAGGTTTTGGAATGCAGTTTATCTTACCGAAGGCTTTTCCAAATCAAGATGTAATTAAAAGTTTTAATGGGCTAATCCTCTATTACTTTGCATTCGATTTTATTATGCGTTTGCAATTGCAGGAGTTGCCTACATTAAGCATTATTCCATATCTCCACCTTCGAATTGCCAGAAGTAAAATCATTAGTTTTCTTAATATCAAAGCACTGTTTTCGGCATTTAACTTATGGCCTTTCTTTATATTCTGGCCCTTTTGTTTTATGAAGATTGCGCCAACTTATGGTGATTTCGCAACTTTAATGTACATAGTAACGATTCTTTCTTTATCGGTATTTAACAACTATTTGGCGCTCTACATTAAAAGAAAATCGATTAGCAATGTATTGTATACGTTATTTGGCCTGATAATTTTTGCTGCCTTCGCTGCGCTTGAATATTACAAAGTGATTTCGGTAATGACGGCTTCCGATTACGTTTTTAAAACGATTGCTGCAAAACCTTATATCGGATTCGCTTTTACAATTGCAGCCGCGATTATTTTTTACATTAATTCTGAATTCCTTCGCAAAAACTTATACACCGAAGAGTTAAGCAGTAAGCAAGAGAAAAAAGCGAGTACTGATTATGCTTTTTTAAATCGTTTCGGCAAAGTAGGTGTACTCGCAGCGTTGGAGTTGAAGTTAATTCTTCGCCACAAACGGCCTCGTTCTTCGGTTATTATGGGCTTTTTCTTTTTATTCTATGGATTTATATTTTATAAAGAAAAAGCGATAGACAGAGATGCCTTTGGGCAAATGATGTTCGGCGCTATCTTTATGACCGGTATTTCAATTATCATTTACGGGCAGTTTATGTTTGCCTGGCAAAGCGCTCACTTCGACGGAATTTTAGCCAACAAGATTAACTTCAAAGATTACATCAGAGCTAAATTTTTGCTCTTTACAATCGGCTGTACTGTAATTACTTTGCTTGCCAGCTTTTACGGGTTTTTAAGTCCTAAACTTTTGTTGCTTCATGTGGCAGCTTATTTATATAATATTGGTTTCGGAACCGTTGTAGTGCTTTATCTTGCTACTTTAAATTACAAGCGCCTTGATATTACCAAAGCGGCGAGCTTTAACTATCAGGGAACGGGCGCCACGCAATGGCTTTTAATGTTCCCTTATGCACTAACACCAATCTTAATTTATGTTCCGTTTGGTGCGCTCGATATGCCTTACTGGGGTTTAATCGCAGTATCGATTTTTGGTTTAGCCATGTTATTAATGCGTGGTTTTTGGGTTAACTACATTTCAAAAAGATTAGAATTACAACGTTATAAAATAGCCGAAGGCTTTAGAGAATAATTATGATTTTAGAAGTTAAAAATTTACAGAAAGTTTATGGCGATAAAATCGTTGTAAACATCGAAGACTTAAATATTAAGGCTGGTGAAACCGTTGGGTTGGTTGGGAATAATGGGGCTGGCAAAACTACATTCTTCCGAATGCTTTTAGATTTAATTCGCCCTACGCAAGGCGAGGTTTTATCAAAAGGAGAAAATGTAATGCAAAATGATAATTGGAAAAATTATACTGCATCATTTCTTGATGAGGGCTTTTTAATTGATTATCTCACTCCTGAAGAATATTTTATATTTATAGGTAGTTTGCACGATTTAAGTGTTGCAGATGTTTCTGCATACCTTAATCAATACGGAGAATTTTTTAACGGCGAGATTTTAAACAGCGGAAAATACATTCGCGATTTTAGTAAAGGGAACCAGGTTAAAGTGGGTATTGCAGCGGCATTAATGCAAAAGCCTGAGATTTTAATTCTGGATGAACCTTTCGCCAATCTCGACCCTACAACTCAAATCCGTTTAAAGAACTTGCTTAAGGCACAAAGTGGAAGCATGACTACTTTTATTTCAAGTCATGATTTAAATCATGTTACTGAAGTTTGCAGCCGGATTATTTTAGTTGAGAAAGGTAGAGTAATAAAAGATTTCAAAACAGATGAAAATACACTAAAAGAATTGGAAAGTTATTTTTCTGCGTAGCTTTTTGTACTAATAATAATACAATTAAAGAGCTCTGAAATTTCAGGGCTCTTTTCCGTTTGGTTAAAAATTATTCGTTTAAGCTCTATTCTATATAAATCAATCTAAAATACCGCGGCAATGATTTTTGGCATTGTGTTTGAATATACAATCCAAGGAAATTAAACCTAAATTATTATGAGTATTTCAAAAGTAAAAATAGCAACATTAAGCATAGGATTGGCAGTAGGATCAATGGCGTTTCAAAGTTGTGATAGTTTAACTAAAACGCAGAAAGGCGCTGGTATTGGTGCGGCAGCGGGTGGTGTAGTTGGTGCGTTAATTGGTAAAAAAGCAGGTAATACCGCAGTTGGTGCATTGATTGGTGGTGCTATTGGTGGTACGGCGGGTGCATTTATCGGTCGCAGGATGGATAGACAGGCAGCCGAAATACAAAAAGCGATTCCAAACGCTGAAGTTATACGTGAAGGTGAAGGTATTATTGTAAAATTTGACAGCGGTATTTTATTTGATTTCGATAAAACAGCTCTAAAAGATGCAGCTAAAACAAATGTTCAAAGCTTAGCGTCTTCGTTAAATCAATATCCAGACACCGACATTAAGATCATCGGTCATACAGATAGTAAAGGTACTGAACAGTATAACATGGGTTTATCAGAAAGAAGAGCAGCAGCTGTTAAAGCTTATGCAGTTTCTCAAGGGGTTCCTTCTTCGAGGTTGGTTACAATTGGTAAAGGTTTTTCAGAGCCGATTGCAGATAATGAAACTGATGCAGGCCGTGCAGCTAACCGTCGTGTAGAAATTGTGATCGTGGCGAATGATGCATTGAAAAACACCGCTAAAACACAAGGATAATAAAGCAAATTCCCTCTACCTATGAGGTCATTATATATCCAACCCCGATGCAAAACATCGGGGTTTTTTTGTATCGACGATTTTGCATGCCACATTCAGTTAGATTCTTAATGTGCACTAATTGTACTTTGCAGGGCTGATTCTAGTTATGAATAGATGTCCTCGAAGTAACTTACAACGAGCGATTTCATAAGCAACTCTTGCTCTAACATGGTATAAGGCGGAATGGTCTTAACTAATTTCCAGTGTGGCCAGCCATCCTGGTCTAAACCTTCTAATTCGTAAAATCCCATTTCGCTAAGCAAACGGCAAGTAGCAATATGCATCAGCTCCTCTTTTTGGCGTTTGCTGTACTTCTTCGGCCCCTTGCCTAATTCCTGAACGCCAATTAAAAAAAGCATCACTTTTAAATCAGGGAAATCTGAATCAAATTCTTTTGAAATTCTTTCCTGTAAAATTTTCCACTTACTGTTAATTTCTGAAGGCTTCATAGTTGCAAAGATAGCTTTAAAAAGAAAAACGCTCAACGGAAAGGATGAAGAAATTTATTTACAAATAGCTTAATAAACCGTCACTTCGAGACAAGCCGAAAAACCTTTAAACTGAATGTAGCTTCCCATTTAGCTTAGCTACAGTCGATATGATGAATGATGATTTCTCATAAGCATTATTAAGGTAAGGGAAAATTGTATATTGATGTAAAAAAAATGGAAAGAGGAGGCTGTAATTACGTAATGACTAACTATCAAAGAACAACTCTTTACATTGGCATCACTTCAGATTTACAAATAAGAATAAAACAACATCAGGGAAAAATTGATCCAAAATCATTCACCGCCAAATACAATTTATCCAAATTTATATATTTTGAATTTTATCCATCAATAGAAGAAGCCATTGCTCGTGAGATACAGCTTAAGAAATGGAACAGCGTGAAAAAAGAAAGATTTAATAGCTTAAATAAAGAATGGAAAGATTTAAGTGTCGAAATATTAAGATGGTAATCTGAAAAGATCTCTCCGTTTCGCTGCGCTACAGTCGAGATGCTGATAAGATAAAGAACCGTCATTTCGAGCGAAGCCGAAAAATCTTGTAACACGGTTTTTAATTGATGTGAAAAACGCTAAATCTACTTTAAAATCTTTCGCTAATTCTTCTGTATTGTAAACGGGCGAAAACATTGACGTAAAAAAGTAAAAATTGAATGTTCAGGATTTTACTTGCGTGCTAAAATGTATTTTTGGTTACATTTATAATCTATGAGTACAAAATCAAATAAAATAATTACGGCAGGTTTGTTAGCCTATGGCATGTCGGGAAAGGTTTTTCATGCACCTTTTTTAAATGCCCATAGCGGCTTCGCTTTAAAGGCAGTAGTTGAGCGTAGCAATAAAAATGCGGTTAAAGATTATCCGGAAATTATTAGTTATAATAGCGTTGATGAGCTTTTAGCTGATGATGGAATTGAACTGGTTGTCATAAACACACCAAATAACCTTCATTATGAGCATTCGAAAGCCGCCTTGGAAAAGGGCAAGCACATTTTAGTCGAGAAACCTTTTACAGCAACATCAGCTCAGGCTAAAGAATTATTTGAGCTAGCAGATCAATTGAATAAGCAAATTTTCTTCTACCAAAACCGCCGTTGGGACAGTGATTTTGCTTCGGTTAAAAAAGTTTTGGCCAGTGGCAAGTTAGGAAAGCTGAATGAGATGCATTTGCGCTACGATAGATACAGGAATGTGATCGGTCCGAAGGCCTTTAAAGAGCAAGCCATAGCAGCAAGTGGTTTACTTTATGATTTGGGTCCGCATTTATTAGATCAGGTTATCAGCCTTTTTGGCAAGCCGCTTAGCTACCACAAGGTTCTGGGCAAAAATAGGAAAGATACATTGGTTGATGATTATTTCACCATTCAGCTATCTTACGCTGATAATGTGAATGTGTTCGTTACTTCGAGTATGTTGGTTGTTAACCCTCAGGCAGCCTTTGTTCTGCATGGCGTTTACGGAAGTTTCATCAAGCAAAGAGCCGATACACAGGAAGAGCAATTGCTCGCCGGAATGAAAATTACGGATGAGGGTTATGGCATCGAGCCGAAAGGTAAAGATGGTTTACTAACCACGATTAGCGATGACGGCAACAAAACAGATGAAATTATACAATCAGAAATTGGAAGTTACCTGCCTCTTTTCGATGCGGTATACGAATCACTAATCGATAATAAGCCTTATCCGGTAACCAGAGCGGATGTGATTACGCAGTTAGAAATTTTAGAAAGTTAAATTATTTAAGCCCATTATGAATTCATTACCATTCGCTTATCTTATCCCTATATTTCTTATTGCCCTATATTTCATCTTACGTAAAAAGAAAGCGGCTATCGAGCCTTTAACCGAAACAGACAGACAAATTTTAAACGATTATGTAGGATACTATCATCATTTAGATTCTACTGATAAATTAAGGTTTGAGCAGAAGATTGCAGCATTTTTTAGCACGGTTAAAATTGAAGGTGTTGGTGTAGAGATGACCACTTTAGATGAATTATTAATCGCTTCGAGCGCTGTGATTCCAATTTTCGGATTTACCGACTGGCAATATAAAAACCTAACAAGCGTTTTGCTTTATCCTGATACTTTCGACAAAGATTTTCAATTCGAAGGTGGTGAAAGAAATATTATGGGGATGGTTGGAAGCGGTTATATGAACGGACAGATGATTTTATCACGCTCTGCGTTAAGGCATGGCTTCTCCAAAAGCGCAGGTAAAGAAAATACGGCAATCCACGAATTTGTTCATCTTTTGGATAAATCGGATGGCGCAACCGATGGCGTACCCGAAAATTTGATAAGTCATGAATATACTTTGCCCTGGATAAAAATGATGCACGAAGAAATAGCACGTATTGAAGATAATAAATCGGATATTAACCCTTACGCAATTACAAATGAGGCTGAGTTTTTCGCAGTGGTTTCGGAATATTTTTTCGAAAAGCCCGAATTGTTAAAAGATAAACACCCTGATTTATATCAGCAATTGAGCAGGATTTTTGCACAACAACCCGCCGGATAAAAACGATTTGACCCATGGAAAGAAAAAAAATAATTACAGTTTTAGTAAGTTGTCTCCTCTCAGCTAGCGGTTTTGCTCAGCAAACATATCAGTTAAAACAAAATTATCCTGTTGGAAAAAAGTACGATTATTTGCTTAATTCCGATCAGATTATTACTCAAAAAGTTGATGGTAAAGAGGTAAGTTATGTTCAGAATGTTGGTACTGAATACAATTTTAATATATCGGAAGCGAAGGCAGCAGATAAAAGTATTAAAGTTACTTATAAACGTTTAACCATAAAATCTGTCGGCGCAGGCAACGAATTAATTTTAGATTCTGATAAGGAGGAAGCGGGGAAGAAAAACCCTTTTGCGGGACTGAAAAATGCGGCATTTACTATGCTCATGTCGCCTAACGGAACAATTAAACAAGTGAGCGGAGTTGATAAAATGGTGAACGATATGGCAGCTAAAATTGCTGCTGATACCACTCAGCTTAATCAAATTAAAATTTCGTTAAGTAAACAGTTTAATGATGCCGTTATTAAACAAACTATGGAGTCTTCTTTAAAAATATTTCCTGATAAAGCAGTTAAAATCGGCGAAAGCTGGACCGTAAGCAGTAAAGTTCAAATTACCATGCCAATAGAATCGTCTACAGTTTATACACTTAAAGAGATTAAAGATGGCTTTGCTACGCTAACCATAAAAGGAACTTTATCTTCAAAAGGTGAGTTCGAAAGTTTGGGAAGTAAAATGCAGACCGACTTAAAAGGCATCAACGTTGGCGATGCACAAGTAGAGTTGAAGACAGGTATGATTTTAAGCAGCCATACCCGTTTAGAATTATATGGAAAAATGACGGCCGGAGCGCAGGCTGTCGATTTCGAGCTGGAAGGAATAAATAAAGTGACAGGTAAGGAAGTTAATTAGACTACAAGCTTCCTGTTAATGCAACTAAAAATTCGGTAACAATTTCCACATGAGGAATATGTCCGCAGGCTTCAAATTCGACGATTTTGGAGCCTTTTATTTTTGCTGCGGTATTTTTGCCTAAAAATTTGTACTGGCCATGAACAACTTTTTGATCATCGGTTAATAAATTTTTTCCGATTATCGTTCTGTCCTCTTTGCCTATAAATAAAATTGTTGGGACTTTAAGGTTTTGAAATTCATCTGCAACAGGGCCATTATAAATCATTTGGTACGTTAATGCCGCAACCTTAGCATAACGCGGAAATTCAGAGCTGAAAATTACACCTGCGCCTGCATTAACCAATGCCTCATAGTCGGGTTTCCAAACTGTAAAATAGCTTTTATAATATTGGCGAATGCTTTCGGGTGTGTTTTTAAGTTCTCTTTGATACTGCTCTTCTACAGTAGAAACAGGCACAAATGTTTTATAATCTTCAAGTCCAATCGGATTCTCCAACAGCAGTTTATCCATACGTTCAGGAAACATTAATGCAAAACGAGTAGCCAGCATACCGCCCATGCTGTGCCCCAATATTGAGGTTTTTTGGATGCCTAACGTGTCCAGTAATCTTTTATTCCACTCTGCAAGTTGCTGAAAAGTATAATTAATTACCGGTTTCGAGGAACGTCCGAAACCAATCTGATCAGGAACTATAACGCGGAAGCCATTACCCGCTAAAGCTCGTATAACATGGCCCCAGTAGTACCCGCCAAAGTTTTTCCCGTGGAAGAGCATCACGGTTCTTCCGTTTGCAGTCGTTGTGGGGGCAACATCCATATAAGCCATTCTTATGTCCTGACCTTCAACATTCAGCGGTAAAAATTTAATCGGGTAAGGGTATTTTACATTCTCCAAAGTAATAGACAAGGTGTCTGTTTTTTGGGCGGATGCTATCGAAAATGATGAAAATAAAATAGCAACTATGATGAATATTCTGTTCATTTTAAAAATAATTTTGGCAATAAAATTTGCTAACCGGCCCAATTTAATAATAATTAATACTTTTGAGCCAACCAGATAGATTAAAAACCATGCCCGTTTTTTACATAGGCGAAAGCCAACTCAACATTAACAATATTTCAGAACTTATTTCAGGCAACCATTCTATTAAACTTGCTGCCCGGGCAATAGAAAGTATTGAAAAATGCAGAGCATATCTTGATGATAAGTTAAAGCTTAATAATGAGCCTGTTTACGGTATAAATACGGGTTTCGGTTACCTGCAAAATGTTAAAGTTGAACAAGAGAATCTAACCAAACTGCAACATAATTTACTGCTTTCTCATGCATGCGGAACGGGAGAAGAGGTGCCAAAAGATATTGTAAAGTTAATGTTGCTTTTAAAAATCCAGTCGCTTAGCTATGGCTTTTCGGCAATTGCTTTACCAACTGTGCAGCGTTTAGTGGATTTTTATACCCACGATATCTTACCTGTAGTTTACACTCAGGGTTCTTTAGGCGCCTCAGGAGATTTGGCGCCTCTTGCGCATTTGGCCTTACCCTTAATTGGCGAGGGCGAAGTAATGTACAAAGATGTCAAAATTAAAACAGCAGAACTTTGTAAGAAACTAAATTGGGAACCACTTTCATTACAATCAAAAGAAGGTTTGGCCCTTATTAATGGTACTCAGTTTATGAGTGCTTACGGCGTTTACATTTTGTTAAAAACCCAGAAATTAAGTGCCTGGGCAGATAAAATTGCAGCCATTTCTATTGATGCCTTTGATTGTAGAATAGATCCGTTTGACGCCTTAAGCCACCAAATACGACCTCATAAAGGTCAGCTTGAAACGGCTCGAACAGTTTCTTCCTATTTACAGGGCAGTGAAATTATTAAACAGGAAGGCAAGCAAACGCAAGATCCATATTCGTTTCGCTGTGTGCCTCAGGTTCATGGTGCAAGTAAAGATAGCATTGCTTATGTCCGTTCTGTTTTTGAGACGGAAATTAATTCGGTAACCGATAATCCAAATGTTTTTCCAGACGAAGATCGCATAATCTCTGCGGGGAATTTTCATGGTCAACCGCTGGCGTTAAGTTTAGATTTTCTATGTATCGCTCTTGCGGAGTTGGGTTCTATAGCAGAGCGAAGAGTTTTTCAGTTAATATCCGGGCAAAGAGGATTACCACCATTTCTTGTTAAAAATGCAGGCTTAAATTCGGGTTTAATGATAGCTCAATATACCGCTGCATCTATAGTTAGTGAAAATAAGCAGCTTTGTACACCTTCATCAGTTGATAGTATTGTAAGTAGTAATGGCCAAGAAGACCATGTGAGCATGGGTGCAAACGGCGCTACAAAATGTTTGAGGGTTGTTAAAAACCTCGAAACTGTTTTAGCTATAGAACTTTTAACCGCGACACAGGCTTTGGATTTGAGGAGGCCTCTAAAATCATCAATCATTATTGAAGAAACATTTTCAGCTTACAGAAAGATTGTCGGTTTTAATGATGCTGATAGAATTTTAGCTGACGATATTAAGAAATCAGTAAGCTTTATGCAAAATTTAGATGCATAAAACTTACTGAATAAAAAATTTTACTTATTAAACATCGTTTTTAAAATCGACGCAGACATAGATACGGATGTAGAATCTGACAAATTACCCGACGATTTAAGTACTCTTATGTTTTCTAATTTCAAATCAGATTTTCCTGTAGTTTTGATGTAAAGATTATCAATTTGAAACTTATCCCCGTGCTCATCTTGACCAGAAACGTCGATGTTTGAATTACCTTCGGCATTAATTTTTAGTGATTTGTAAGATGCCCATCCAGATTCAAGGTTTGAATTTTTAAGGGTTAAATCTACAGATGCTACGTTAAGATTGTTGCTGAGATCTAACCTGCTGATATCACCTGCAACTGCTGTTAGTTTATTCATTTTTGATTCTGAACTTATGCTCACATCAGTCATTGAATTTGCATTAAGCAATAGCGAATCGACATTTGTTTTTAATGATAAACCACGTCCTTTAGCCATACTTAAACTGTTAAAGTTTGGTGAATAGATAACCACCGATGAATAAGTATTTGCTCCTTTAGCTATTTCGTTAATGCTAATCTGCAAGATACCGTTATCATCCACTTTAAAAGAAATTGCGTATTTATCATTAGATGAAATCTTTATTCCCGATTTGGAATCTTTAATCAATTGAATATTTAAGAACATGCCTTTCGCGTTAGCGATATTTACTTCGGTAAAAGTTTTGGCAATTTCAGTGCTTGCATAACCTTCTGATGGCGTAGCAAAACTGGCTATAGTCTTGTTTTCGGCAACCATTGCTTTTGCATCGCCATAATTCATTTTTACGTTTACAGCAATTACGATAATGGGAATTACTATAAGTGAAATTGCCAGGGTAATTAATAATTTATTACTTGTTTTCATGTTTTTAAGCGTTAAAATTTTCTTTAACAAATGATTCATATTTGGCTTTAAGTTCATCAAAACCAATGTTCAGCAAATATATGTTCCTGAATACAACCGGTAATTCGTCATCTATAAATTGAACTTTTCTGTAACCTTTTACGTTTTCAATCGCACTATCTACTACGAAAAAGCCAATTCCTCTTTTGTTATTTATTATGTTTTTATTTTGCAACAACTCGTAGGTGCGCATTACGGTGTTGGGATTAACCTCCATCTCTACAGCGAGCTCCCTAACTGAAGGTACTTTTTCGTCGGCTTTCCATTTTCCTAACAGAATATGTTCGCAAACATAATCTGCTATTTGAAGGTATATCGCCTTGTTATCTCTAAATTCCATATCTATACCAATTAAAAAATTAAACCTCTTTTTCTTTTAGGCGAACATAAGCTATCACCCAAAAAATTAATGTTAAGGCTGTTGTTACCAAGAAAATTAAAAGGAAAGCAAAATCCTTATCATTATGATTATTGCCATGACTAAGATTAACCATATCTCTTGTTAGTAACTGGCCGGCTTTATATAAAATATAAGTCGCTGCACCTGTAAAAATCATAACGGACATGGCTGTTTTAATGTAGTGGAACCTGTTAAAATATATAGACCCTAGCAGAAAAACACTCGTGGTAAGGAACGGCACGGCTGTAAAATGCGAGAAATACTTTCTGTAGTTGTCATCATAAAATATTTGTGCTGCAATACTTTCTGCTGGTTTTAATGGTAAAACTTTGCTGCCATCAACCTTAAATTCCGAAAGATGTGCGTTAATGTATTTTACAAATGATAGGTCTACCAGATAAAACAAAACGAGGTAGGTTAAAAGGCTAAGTATTCCTGTGTAAAAAACGCCTCCTAAAAACTTTTCGAATGTAGATGCCGGGGTCATCAGTTCTAAAATTGCTCTTGATTTTTGACCCAGCAATGCGAAATAGCTGCTTGCAACTACGCTAATAAAAATGAAACCTAATATAAGGAATAACCCATATCTGAAACGCATATCAAGGTTTCCATCATTGTCGTAGTTATTATGTTTTAAAGGAGAAGGCGTATACCAAGCATAGAAACCGATAATTACCCCAATAATCACAACCAGGCTTATAAGATATATTTTCCCGAAATCAAGCCATTGTCTTCTAAGCAATAAGCCAAATCTGTTTATGTTAAATGTGTTGTTCATCGCTTAATTGAATAAAGGTTTAAATTTGATTTTTTCTGCAAGAATGGCATTGAACAAAAGCTCCATGTCCAACTTACTGTCTTCATGATGGTAATTTGGCATCACGGCGTTATAGCCTGATAACGAAGCTTCAGCGTATATGATGCTGTCATCCAGCTCCTTCACTCGTTTAAAAGTTAGTTTTTCGGTAATTTCATCAACAGAAGCTTTTAACGCTACATCATTTTCATCAAGCATAATTACGGTATCAATTAAATTATCCAAATCCCTAACCTGATGGGTTGATATAATAATGCAACGATCATCTGTTAAAGCTGAAGCCATAATTTTTCTGAACTGAGCCTTTGATGGAATGTCTAATCCGTTTGTTGGTTCATCCATAATCACCAATTTGGCTTGGGTTGCGAGGCCAAAAGCGATAATGAATTTCTTTTTCTGCCCGTAACTCATATTGATAAGTTTATTGCCGGCAGGAATGTCAAACTCCTTTAGCAACTCTGAGAAATAAGAGTGATTAAAGTTTTTATAAAATGGCGCATTAGCTTTTACATAAGAATCTATTTTAACTGAAGGCAAATAAAATTCTTCAGGAATAAAGCAAATTTGCTCCAATAATGCCGGTTGTCGCTTAGCAGGATTAAACCCCATAACTTCTAGCGTGCCGCTTTGTGCATAAACCAGGCCTGCTAAGTTTTTTAACAGACTTGATTTCCCCGCACCATTTTTTCCAAGCAAACCGTAAATATGACCATTGCTTAATTGCATACTCATATTTTTGAATAGTGGCTTATGCTTGCTGTAACCAAAATTCAGATTGTTAATCTTTATCATATCTACTGTATTAGTTAAATAATACACTAAAGTATGTTGTATTTTTATTACGACCAAATTATTTATCATTTATTTTTTCTTGAGGGCTGTTTTATAACGTCTTTGTAAAATGTGGAGTTAATAATTGTAGTGTTAAAACATCCTTCATGTGGAGATTGTATGTTTGTATATTAACACGATCTATTGGTTGTGGCAAGCTTTTAGCCGCGTATTCTGAATGGCTAACACAGTTAAACTTCAATACTTATAATCGATAAATTAAACTTTGAATTTTATGTCGAAATTATTTTCTCCTTTGAAATTAAAGGATATCACCTTAAAAAATAGAATTGTAATCTCACCGATGTGCCAATATTCTGCTGTAGATGGTTTTGCCAACGATTGGCATTTGGTTCATTTAGGTAGCAGAGCGGTTGGTGGCGCGGGATTAATCATTCAGGAAGCTTCGGCAGTTGTGCCGGAAGGCCGAATTACACATGCCGATTTAGGAATCTGGAAAGATGAGCATGTTGAGAAGTTGAAACAAATTGTTTCTTTCATTCATGGTAATGGTGCCATTGCAGGCATTCAGTTGGCGCATGCAGGTAGAAAAGCAAGTTGCGATTTACCATGGAATGGCGGCGAGCAAATTGCTGAAGGCGAACACAGCTGGCTGCCTGTCGGGCCCTCGGCAATTCCATTTAAGGAAGGGCAGGTAACGCCTCACGAATTAAGCATTAAAGAAATTCAGGATATAGTGTTTGCTTTTCGGGCTGCGGCCAAAAGGGCTCTGGATGCAGGTTACAAAGTGGTCGAAATTCATGCTGCACACGGTTATTTGTTACACGAATTTTTTAGTCAGATAAGTAATAAACGAACTGATGTTTATGGCGGAAGTTTTGAAAACAGAATTCGCTTAACCATTGATGTTGTTGAAGCCGTTCAATCTGTTTGGCCTGAAAATTTACCGATATTCGTTCGGATTTCTGCTACCGATTGGACTGAAGGCGGCTGGAATGAAGATGATTCGGTACAATTGGCTGCGGTATTAAAAGATAAAGGTGTCGATTTAATTGATGCTTCTTCAGGGGGAAATGTTCCAGATGCAAAAATTCCGGCGGGACCGAATTATCAGGTTCCCTTTGCTGATAAAATCAGAAATGAAGTTGGTATTAGAACTGGAGCCGTTGGTGTAATTGTAGAAGCGCACCAGGCAGAAGAGATCTTAGAACAGGGCAAAGCCGATTTAATCTTTATTGCCCGGGAATCATTAAGAGATGCTTATTTCCCAACCCATGCCGCCCAGATTTTAGGCGATGACACAGAGTGGCCTAATCAGTATGTGAGGGCAAAAAGAGAGACTTTTAAGAAGTAACGTTAATATTAAGCAGACTAAAGCTGGCAATTCAACCGCCGGCTTTTTTTAATTCGTAGCAGTCGTAGAACTGAATATTATCGCTATTTGTTGACGACTAAAATCTGCGTTAATCTTTTAATCTGCAGAGATCTGCGGGAGAAAAAAACCGACGCAAATAATTTCCCGCTGATTTAATTGATTTTAAAGTTCATTAGATATCATCGCTATTTGTTGACGACTAAAATCTGCGTTAATCTTTTCGCTCTGCGTGAGATCTGCGGGAGAAAAGAACCGATGCAAATAATTTCCCGCTGATTTACGCTGATTTTAAAGTTCATTAGATATCATCGCTATTTGTTGGCGACTAAAATCTGCGTGAATCTTTTTGATCTGCGTGAGATCTGCGGGAGAAAAAAACCGACGCAAATAATTTCCCGCTGATTTAAATGAATTTGATTAAATATCATCGCTATTTGTTGACGACTAAAATCTGCGTAAATCTTTTTAATCTGCAGAGATCTGCGGGAGAAAAAAAACCGATGCAAATAATTTCCCGCAGATTTACGCTGATTATAAAGTTCATTAAATATCATCGCTATTTGTTGACGACTAAAATCTGCGTTAATCTTTTAATCTGCAGAAATCTGCGGGAGAAAAAAACCGATGCAAATAATTTCCCGCTGATTTACGCTGATTATAAAGTTCATTAAATATCATCGCTATTTGTTGACGACTAAAATCTGCGTTAATCTTTTAATCTGCAGAGATCTGCGGGAGAAAAAAAACCGATGAAAATAATTTCCCGCAGATTTAAATGATTTTAAAGTTCATTAAATATCATCGCTATTTGTTGACGACTAAAATCTGCGTTAATCTTTTAATCTGCAGAGATCTGCGGGAGAAAAAAACCGATGAAAATAATTTCCCGCAGATTTAAATGATTTTAAAGTTCATTAAATATCATCGCTATTTGTTGACGACTAAAATCTGCGTTAATCTTTTAATCTGCAGAGATCTGCGGGAGAAAAAAACCGATGAAAATAATTTCCCGCAGATTTAAATGATTTTAAAGTTCATTAAATATCATCGCTATTTGTTGACGACTAAAATCTGCATTAATCTTTTCGCTCTGCGTGAGATCTGCGGGAGAAAAGAACCGATGCAAATAATTTCCCGCTGATTTACGCTGATTTTAAAGTTCATTAAATATCATCGCTATTTGTTGACGACTAAAATCTGCGTAAATCTTTTAATCTGCAGAGATCTGCGGGAGAAAAAAACCGATGCAAATAATTTCCCGCTGATTTACGCTGATTATAAAGTTCATTAAATATCATCGCTATTTGTTGATGACTAAAATCTGCGTAAATCTTTTTAATCTGCAGAGATCTGCGGGAGAAAAAAAACCGATGCAAATAATTTCCCGCTGATTTAAATGAATTTGAAACCCTTCAAATATTAAACTAATCGGGGCTAGGATCCGGTGATCGGAAATATAATGCCACGCTACTACAGGATGGCTTAATTTTTAAGGATGCCCTTAATCGATGCAATTGCAATTGCCTGTTAAATGGAACAAAAAAAGCGGTGCTGATCCACATGATCAGCACCGCTCGTGTAAGTAAATTTAGCTTTGTTTATTTCACTAAAGTAAAGGGAATATATAAACCAAATGTGATGTTTCTTCCTGTATTATAAACGCCTAAGTTAGGATTTTCGTAATCGAAACGACCGGGTTTAAATCTGCTTAGCGCATCGTAATATTTTTGGTTCAATAAGTTATTGGCAGAAACAGAAAGTTTTACGGGCTGTTTTCCTAAGTTAAAAGTAGCGCCAATACCTGCATTTAATAAAGTATATCCACTTGTCGGCGTTTCAAAAACATCATCAACACGTCTTTGTTTAAACGCTGAGTTTATTCCAACGGAAAGATATGCATCATTAGTGCCTTTCAATTTAGGTTCAAAGCGTAATTCATTCCTAAGTGTTCCGGCCGGGATAAATGCCAATGGCCTGCCCAAAGTATTGTTTTGCGCATGTACATATCCAAAAGTATTTTCGAAGTGAATAAATGAAACCGGGTGAATGGTTAAACTTGCTTCAGCACCGTAAAGATTTGCATTTACCTGACCGTATCGATAAACTGGATATTGGTCGCCTTCGGCGGTTATGGTTTCGCCATTGTTTGATGCATAAATGAAATTATGAACATAATTGTTATAAATGCTTGCACTCGCACTAACAATTTTACCTTCGTATTCTAAAGCTGCATCAACCTGGTAACTACGCTCGGGACTTAAATTCGGGTTACCAATCTCATATCGGAATGTTCCTTCGTGCACACCGTTCGAACCTAACTCGGCAGGGTTTGGTGCACGAAAGGCAGAGCCGGCATTTGCCTTAAAGTTCCATTCTTCATTAAATTGATGGGTAAAACCCAAAGCGCCGCTAACATTTGATGATTTATTTACAAATGGCGCAAATTGCTCATCGCCATCTACAAATAATTGTTCGCCTGTATTTTTACGGAAATCGTAACGGGCGCCTAAGCTAAATGTATTATTTTCCCAATTCTTTTTTGCGTAAGCGAAAACGCCAACACCATAGGTATTGTAAGCAGGAACTAAAAATTCGATGCCTTTATTTTGGCTTTTGCCAGCATCTGCACTAAAACCAAATACAGGTTGCCAGCCGTTGGTTTCGTGTATGTAATATTTTAAATCGGCATTGTAAGTTTTAAGGTCGAAAAATAACGATGGATCCGGACCATCTTCTAACTCGCGACGTTGATTTTGCTGGAAGCCGAAATCAGCTTTTAAATTGCCATTGCCAATAATAAAGTTGTTGTTTAAAGCGATTTTAAAGTGCCTGATGTCCTGACGCGGATACTCTAAATCTCTGCTTTTGAAATCTGATGGCGAAAACGGGTCGCCATCTTCCTTAACAAAATTACCTGCGGCATCTAATGTTGGTTCGTAAAAGCCAATGTTATTGCGGAAGCTTGAAACATTCAGGTGTGTATATCCCCAGCTTTTGTTCAAGCCGATCATAGCGCTTAAATCTGTTTCATTGAATCCTGAATTCGGGAAATATCCTGTTGGTGTTTTAAACGAATAGGCGTTTTTATAAGTTCCCCGAGCTCTCCAAACGAAGCCGTTCTCATTGCCGTTTAACATTAATGAATTTGCCGTTAAGCCATTGTTAGTAGAATAATTCGTAATGAATTCCCCTTTAATCTGCCCGTCAGGTGCGGTGCTTGGCTCCAACAAATTAATTACCCCACCAAGGGCATCAGAACCGTACATTAGCGATGCGGCACCGCGTAAAACCTCAACCCTGTCTGATTTAAACTGATCAATTTCAATCCCGTGCTCATCGCCCCACTGTTGCCCTTGCTGTTTAATTCCATCGTCTAAAGTCACAATTCTATTGTAACCCAAACCTCTTATTACTGGTTTAGAAATAGACGGGCCTGTCGTAATTTGAGAAACTCCGGGTATTCTTGTTAATGCATCAATTAAGTTTGATGAGGGTTGCAGAAGCTGATCTTTGCCTAAAACAGCGGAAGACGCAGAATTTCTTTTGCTCGTGCTACTGATTAAGCTCCCTGTAATTACAACCTCTTTGGTTTCTATCGCGGTAGATTGTAAAGAAAATTCTAACGAAGCGGCTGTCGCGAAATTTACAATCTGAGTTGCCGTTTTATAGCCTATATAATGAACTTCTACAATATAAGTTCCTTTGGAAGGCAAGTTATTCAGCGTAAATTCGCCGTCGTTATTGGTTACGGCAGTAACTTTTAAATCGGGGATAAATATGGTTGCACCAGGTAAAGTTTGTTTATTATCGGCATCGATTACTTTTCCTTTTATGTCTTTTAGTACATTTGCAAAAACCGAAGTACTTAATAATGTATATAGAATTACGAAGCCTAAAAGCTGTAATTTTTTCATGATATGCGTGTTTTTTAATCGTATCGGATAGCCAAAACAATAGTGTATTAAGCACCATGCTTTAGTATCTCATAAATAAAAATTTGGTTAAACACCCGAAAGTGTTTCAAGCTGAAAAAATTATGCTAAAGGAGGGCCGCGTAAGCTGGTACGCTTTATTTCAGTGTAAAAACTTTTGAGTACAGGATCTGCCTGACTGAAAATTTTTGCTGAAAGAAATATTTTGTAAAGATGATGTGTTTGAACGTAGTTTTTTTCGAATCCTGCATTACATATTAAGCAATTATCGGCATGTGCCTGAACGTGACTTAAATGTTTACAGTTAATTTCTTTGCTTACAACCGGAACCGGTTGGTGATGGTGAAATAAATTCCAAGGCGTTAAAGCAATAGCAAAAACCATCAGCATTATGGCTGATAAAAAACGGTTAATATTTTGCTTATGCTTTTTCAATGTGCCAAAAGTAGCAATTACTTATCAATTATATATCTTTGGAAGGTAACATTGCTTTTATAGTACTTATGACTACACCACTAACCAACGGTTTAAATTTGAGCCAAAAACAAACCCCCACGGGTACCGAATTGACTTGTAAAGGATGGATTCAGGAAGCTGCACTTCGCATGCTTATGAATAATCTGGATCCTGATGTTGCAGAGCGTCCTGAAGATTTAATTGTTTATGGCGGTCGCGGTAAGGCTGCGAGAAACAAAGAATCGTTAAGCTTAATTATAAAAGCATTGAAAGATTTAGAAGATGATGAGACACTTCTAATACAATCGGGAAAACCTGTAGCGATTTTGCCTACGCACAAGGATGCGCCACGGGTTTTAATCTCCAACTCCCAATTGGTGCCGAAATGGGCAACTCAAAAACATTTCGATGAACTCGAAGATAAAGGCTTAATGATGTACGGACAAATGACGGCTGGTTCGTGGATTTACATTGGTTCGCAAGGCATTGTTCAGGGTACTTACGAAACTTACTCGGCGTTGGCAACGAAGCACTTTGGTGCAAGCTTACAAGGGAAATTAAATGTTACTGCAGGTTTAGGCGGTATGGGTGGTGCGCAGCCATTGGCGATAACAATGAATGAAGGTGTTTGCCTGGCAGCAGAAGTTGAAGAATGGAGAATTAGAAAAAGGTTGGAAACCCGTTATATTGATGAAATCGTTTTTGATATAGATGAAGCCATAGATAAAGCACTAAATTATAAGAAAGAACAAAAAGCTGTCTCAATTGGTGTGGTGTGCAATGCCGTAGAGTTATTGCAAAGGTTAATCGACAGAAATATTACGCCAGATACTTTAACCGATCAAACATCAGCACACGATCCTTTAATTGGTTATTTCCCTGAAGGGTTAACCGTTGATGAAGCCGCAGATTTGCGCAGTAAAAATCCTGATGAATATGTTAAACGCTCTTATGCAACCATGGCTAAACACGTTAAGCAAATGCTTGAGTTACAAAAGCGTGGCGCCATAACTTTCGATTACGGAAATAATTTACGAGGAAGAGCTTTAGAGGTTGGTATCGAAAATGCTTTTGACTTTCCGGGCTTTGTTCCTGCTTACATTCGGCCGCTTTTTTGCGAGGGTAAGGGGCCGTTTCGTTGGGCAGCTTTAAGCGGCGATCCACAGGATATTTACGAAACAGATAAATTAATTCTTGAACTTTTTCCTGAAAATGAGAGTCTGCATCGCTGGATAAAAATGGCACAGGAGCGAATTGCTTTTCAAGGGTTACCGGCAAGAATTTGTTGGCTTGGACAGGGTGAGCGTGAAAAAGCTGGCGTTGCATTTAATAAACTCGTGGCTGATGGGAAAGTTAAAGCGCCTATTGTTATCGGCAGAGACCATTTGGATACAGGTTCTGTGGCATCTCCAAACCGTGAAACTGAAGCCATGTTAGATGGATCTGACGCTGTGGCAGACTGGCCGGTTTTAAACGCATTGATAAACACAGCTGGCGGTGCAAGTTGGGTATCTTTGCATCATGGCGGCGGTGTTGGCATTGGTTATTCAATCCACGCAGGAATGGTTATTGTTGCTGATGGCACAGCCGAAGCAGAAATCAGACTTAAACGTGTGCTGCATAACGACCCCGCAATGGGTGTTATTCGTCATGCTGATGCCGGTTATGACATTGCAAAAGATACCGCAAGAAAATTCAGGTTAGGACTGAAAGATTAAAATTTAGCTATTGAGATTGCATCATGCCTCGGAATCAAAAATTAAAGAAAGAATGAAATTCATAAAGAAAAACATATTCAATACCTTAATTATTATTTTGCTTTTGGTGGTAATTTTTGTACCTGATGCCAAGGCTTTCTTTTTGACAGGTTTGATGGAGATTGGTTTCTATAGTCCGAAGATCGAAGCAAAAAGAGACGCTTCAATTAATCTTTCGGGAATTAAATTTAGCGATGCAAAAGGAAATCTGATTGATTTAGGCGACTTAAAAGGAAAAGTTATTTTTCTCAACTTTTGGGCCACTTGGTGCCCGCCCTGTCGTGCAGAAATGCCCTCTGTAAATAAGCTTTACAATCAATTTAAAAACGACAAAAACGTGGTTTTTATCTTTGCCGATGCTGATGGCGACCTTAATAAATCGGGGAAGTACATGTTGGACAGGAAATTTGAACTGCCTGTTTATAAAGTTGAAAGCAATATTTCTGAGCAAATTTTTTCAGGTTCGTTACCAACAACAATAATTTTCGATAAACAAGGTCGGATATCTTTCAGACATGAAGGAATTGCAAATTATGCGGATAAGAAATTTGTAGAATTTTTGAATAAGTTAAAAGCAGGCAATTAATTTACTGCCTATAAAGTGTAAAACTATACGAACTTAGGTCAATGCGATGAATGCCTCCAATTTTATTTGGCAAAATATTGTATTCATCTTCCAAGCGGTAAAGAATAATATTGTCTCTCTTTCTATGTCTGATTGTGCGATCGGTACTATCGGGTAGAAATATTAAGTTTTGTGATTTTCTGTTGACACCGGCATCTACTATATATCGTATTCTCTTGTTGGTTCTTAAATCAGTTTTAATGATTTCACTTCCGAAGATGTAGCCATTGGCCAAAGCTAATCTAATCTCAAAATTTTTAGTTTTGCCGCAATAGTTTTCAAATTCAAATGCCTTTTGAGCATAGCAACAGCTGCAAATTGTTAAGAGTAGGGTTGTTATCGCTGGTTTCATATCGTCGAAAATCTAACGGTTAAGTTATACAATTTGCCTGGCTTTCAATAGTAGTGCTTTGTTGGTTTATAAACCTGATGGACGCGGCAGCCTCCGATTTTTTCTATCGGAGCTACAGCAAACAGCAGGAGGAATCTGAACTATTAACTACTGCCATTGCTTTTCAAAAGATATTTGCATTTGGTTAAACATCGCTGATTATTTGATTACTTTTGCCGCCATGATTTCATTTTTCGAGGCTTCACTTAAACAACTTTCAATCCACCATACGGGCAACAAATTAGTTGAGGAATATTACAAACTATCTGATGCGCCATTGAAAATTGAAGATGAGTTGCTGGGTAATTTACTTATGCAATTTTTTTTAAAGCCTTTTGAAAAAGTTAATGAGGTTTATCGTTTTTACCATCCTAACGATAATTTACAGCTCAATGAAGTGTTTCATTTTGCGACTGAAATTTTTGAAAATAATGACCTTTTCCATGAGGATTCGCAACAATTGGCAAAGCATTTATACGATGTTGCAAACCACCCTAAAATTAAGTCGGGTGAACTTTATGTTGCATATTTTGAAAAAGTACAAATTGAGGGAGAGCAACTTGATGTTATTGGCGTTTTCAAATCGGAAACTAAAGATACTTATCTGAAAGTTTACCCTGAACAGGATGGTTTCGGAATGAGTTACGAACAGGAAGCCATAAGCATTAATAAACTAGACAAAGGCTGTTTAATTTTTAATGTTGATAAGGAACAAGGTTATAAAGTTGTGGTTTTAGATCAGGCAAAGAGCAGTGCTGACAGCGCCGTTTATTGGAAGGATGAGTTCTTGAAATTGAAAATCCGCAATGATAGCTACAACCAAACCAATAACGTTTTAGGTGTTTACAAGAATTTTGTAACACAAAAAATGGACGATGAATACGAGATAAGCAAAGCTGATAAAATCGACTTGCTCAATCGCTCGATAAAATATTTTAAGGAAAAGGAAACTTTCGATATCGAAGAGTTTAGTAATGAAGTAATCGGGAACGCTGAAGGGATAGAATCTTTTAAAAACTACAAGAAAAATTACGAGCAGGAATATGAATCGCCAATTGCCGATAGTTTCGAAATTGCAGAATCTGCAGTAAAAAAGCAGGCTCGTGCTTATAAAAGTGTGCTGAAACTTGACAAGAACTTTCATATTTATATCCACGGAAATAAGGATATGATTGAGAAGGGCTATGATGACGATAAATCGATGAACTATTATAAGGTATATTTCCGAGAAGAAGAGTGACCGAAATTAAATTCTTTGCTGTGCTTTTAAGGCCAGGTAACGATTGATCCAAGGTCTGTGTCCTCACAGACCTCCACAGCAAGATTCTTACAGCATATTGTGATGAGTTTTAACTCTAAGGTGACGGTCTGTGAGGACACAGACCCTGAAGCTTAGCTTTATCTAAAGCCTTTAACAAGGTCATGACCAAGGTCTGTGTCCCCACAGACCTCCACAGCAAGATTCTTACAGCATACTGCGATGAGTTTTAACTCTAAGGTAACGGTCTGTGAGGACACAGACCCTGAAGCTTAGCTTTATCTAAAGCCTTTAACAAGGTCATGACCAAGGTCTGTGTCCTCACAGACCTCCACAGCAAGATTCTTACAGCATATTGTGATGAGTTTCGACTCTGGTAACGGTCTCTGAGGACACAGACCTTGGACTTTACTTATATCCACTAAAATAAAGATATAATTGAGAAGGTTAAGATGACGATAAATGCATAAAATATTACACGGTTTATTTCCGTGAATAAGATAACCTGAATTGAATTCTTTGTTTTGCCTTTAAGCAAGGTAAAGGTTTATCCAAGGTCTGTGTCCTCACAGACCACTACGTCAAGATTCTTACAGCATATTGTGATGAGTTTTAACTGTATTAAAGGTCTGTGATGATACAGACCCTGGAACTTAGCTTTAGCTAAAGCCTTTAAAAAGGTCATGACCAATGTCTGTGTCCTCACAGACTGGTATTACCAACTCTCTAACAATTTAAACATCTCAAATCATTTTTTATGGTTGATAATAAGCCAGAATATTTTCTATATTGTTAATAATATGGATAGCAATGAACTTTTCGAGAGAAAACGTTATTCGAGGATGACAATAGGTGAAGTTTATTTTTGGACAGATACTATTAAGGACTGGCAAACGGTATTCAAAAGTGAAACTTATGTAGAAATTGTATTAAGTACATTACAGAATCTTGAAAAGAGAAATTTGATTGTTATTTATGCATTTGTTCTAATGCCAAACCATCTACATATTATCTGGAAAATGGTGCAGATGAACGGCAAAGAAATGCCGCATGCAAGTTTTAATAAATTTACTTCTCACAGAATATTCGAGGATATGAAAGCAGGAGCTAAAAGTAATTTACTAAACTTTGAAGTAAATGATGAAGAACGTAAATTGAGACTTTGGCAGAGAGATCCATTGGCTATTTTAATAGATTCCAGAGAAATGATTGAACAAAAGATTGATTACATTCATCGAAACCCACTACAGGAAAAATGGAATTTGTGCGATTTTCCTGAAAATTATAAGTTATCATCAGCAAAATATTATTTGACAGGCTTGGATGAATTCGGATTTCTTACAGATTACAGGGAGGAGTTTTAATTTTATTAGCGGTCTTTGAGGGCACAGTCCCAAGACTTATCCAAATTATAAGTTTTATTTCTTAACTAAGGTCTGTGTCCCCACAGACCTCCACATCTTAAAGCAAATTGTGATGAGTTTTAACTTTAGCAATGGTCTGTGAGGACACAGATCAAGGGGCTTGACTTAGCTTTAACCAAGTCTTAAATATAGTCATGCCAAGGTCTGTAACCTCACAGACCTCCACTTCAAAACTTCTTACAGCATATTGTGAAGAGTTTAACTTTAGTAATGGTCTGTGAGGACACAGACCTTGAGCTTAACTTTCACATCTACACCACGGAAATAAGGATATGATTGAGAAGGGCTATGATGACGATAAATCGATGAACTATTATAAGGTATATTTCCGAGAAGAAGATTAACCGAAATTAAATTCTTTGCTGTGCTTTTAAGGCCAGGTAACGATTAATAACATTTACTGTTAGTTTTTGTGGTGGCGTTAAAATCGAGAGGATCCCGTATTTGTTTAGCTCAAGCGTCATCAGTTTCTTTTCATAAATAAATTTCTCTGCGATCGTTTTATGGTAGATGCCTTCAACGTCCTTTGCCGCATCGCTGCTTAAACTTTTCAATTCTGTGTTTTCAAAGAAGACAACAAGGAGCAAATGATATTTAGAGATTCGTTTTAAATACGGCAATTGCCTTTGTAAGGCAGATAAACTTTCAAAATTGGTGAAGAAAACAACCAAACTTCTTTGTTTAATTAAAGAACGAATGGTAGAATACAGCGCTTCCATATTGCTTTCCAGATATCGTGTTTTTTCTTTGTATAAAACCTGCATTATATGCCCAAGTTGCGCTGCTTTTCTATCTGCGGTAACAACTTTTCCAATGGTTTCTGATAGCGTGATTAAACCTGCCTTATCTTGCTTTAGCATAGCGACCTTTGATAATGCAACGCTCGCATTTATAGCGTAATCTAACAAGCTTAATCCTTCAAAAGGCATTCGCATTGTTCGCGACTTATCAATAATGCAATACACATTTTGTGAACGCTCATCGGTATAGGTATTTACCATTAAGCCACCTTTTCTGGCTGTGGCTTTCCAGTTAATGGTGCGAATATCATCACCGCCAACGTAGTTTTTAATTTGGTCGAATTCAGAACTCTGGCCAACTTTTCTAATCTTTTTAATTCCGAATTCGGTTAAATGATTGGAAGCAGCCATTAGTTCATACTGCCCTAGGTTTATAAACGAAGGATAAACGGGAAGGATTTTGGCGCCATCGAAATTGTATCTTCTTCTTACCAAACCGATTGCTGATCCTGTGTAAATACGAATAAAACCAAAGTCATATTCGCCACGTTTGGTAGGGCGTAGATTGTAATGAACAGATTTAATATCTCTTGGTTTCAAACTCAATCTAAAATCTTTATCACGGAGTTGAAACTGAAAAGGTATCTCATCTATCACCCTTAATTTAACGCCAAAACCGTAGTTGTTTTTAATCTCAATCTGTATAGGATTTTCATCGCCGTTGCTTAATCTTTTTGAGGTAATGCGATTCGCTGTAATGCCTTTTTCGTTTCTGAAAAGAATTACGATATCTAAAATTAACAACACGAAGACCAGGCCGGTGGCAATTTCAGGTGTTTCGCCCAGCCAGCTGAAAAAAAACTTTAAAATAAAAAGCAATACACAACAAGCCAATGCCCCAAACAGGCGGTCGGAAAGAAAGAGGTTTGTATAATACTGCTGAAAAATCTTTTTCAAATGTTTAGGTGTTATCAGTGGATGAAATTAATCTATCTAGGTATTTCTAATCTTTTAATAATTTGATTTACAACATCAGTTGTGGTTAGGCCCTCCATTTCCTTTTCCGGAGAAAGTAAAATACGGTGCGCCAGCACAGGCACGGCAACTGTAATAATATCATCAGGAGTAACAAAATCGCGGTTTTGAATGGCGGCTAAAGCTTTTGCACTGTGAACAATTGCAAGCGAAGCTCTAGGCGAAGCGCCTAAATAAAGAGACGGATTGTTACGGGTTTCGTTAACAATTTTTGCAATGAATCCGAGCAATTTCGGTTCGACAAACAGCTTACGGATAATACCACGTGCGGCCTGAATTTGCTGTACGGAAAGAACCGGTTTAACATCATTTAGCAATGTTTTGTTAACCAAAGAATGCTGTGCTGTTAAGATCTCAGTTTCTTCTTCAAGAGAAGGATATTTCACTTCAATTTTAAATAAAAATCTGTCCAGCTGTGCCTCGGGTAAACGATAAGTTCCTTCCTGTTCTATGGGGTTTTGGGTGGCTAAAACCATAAATGGCTCATCCATTTGGTAGGTTGTACCATCAATAGTAACCTGTCTTTCTTCCATTACTTCGAACAAAGCCGATTGTGTTTTTGCAGGCGCACGGTTAATCTCGTCAACCAAAATAATATTGCCAAAAATCGGACCTTTTCTGAATTCAAAATCACCTGTCTTTGTATTAAATATTGGCGTTCCCAACACGTCAGATGGCATCAGATCAGGCGTAAACTGCACCCTCGAAAACTGCGCATCTATCGATTTTGCCAGTAGTTTCGCACTTAGCGTTTTGGCAACTCCGGGCACACCTTCAATTAGAATGTGACCATCAGCAAGCAGGCCGACAATTAAAAAATCGATAACCTGTTTTTGGCCGATAATGATATTGCCAAGTACGCTGCGGATTTGAGATACTGCCTCGTTTAAAGCAGTTAAATCTGTGCGTTGGTTAAATTGTTCCTGTTCTTGCTCCATTAGGTTTGGTGTTTTTGTAAAATTGTTCTATAATATTGTTCAAGCCGATTAGTTCAGCATCGCTAAAATCTTTGAGTGTTGGTATTTGCATAAAATACCTCGTTATGGTCTTAGCTAATGTTTCATTAATCCCTGTTTTTTGTTGCAATGTTTCTGCGAAATCGCTTTGTATTTCGTTTGTTTTGAGATAGTATCTGCTCCGCAAATATTCTGCTAAATAATTTAATATTTTTTGCGCTATATCTAAATTATTGCGTTCGTGGTAATAAACCCCGCCCACAACATGCGCATATTCAACCGATGTATTTGTATAAGGATCGGCAATGGGAATTACTCTTTGCCTGCGTTTTATATCGTAGACAACGAAAAGTAGTAAACTGAAGATGGCGAGATAATACGCGTATCTTAATTCGGGGTGCTTAAAGAAAACCCTTAGTAAGTCTGTTTCACCGGTTTTGGGTATGGTGAAATACTCATCGTAAATTATTGTTTTCGTTCCTTGTAAATAACTAAGTGTTTTTGCCGCATATTCCGCACCATATTTATCAAGAAGATTGAAATTGCTGTAAAAACCGGGTCCTGCAATTAAGTATAGATTACCTTTGCCATAGCTATATTTCAAGTAGTTTGCATTATTATTTGCATCTGTTCCTAAAACAGTTGCTTTCACTGTATCAATTTTACTAAAATATTGGTTGCCGATCCCTTTTTCAAAACCATAATTTACAACCGTTTTTAAGGCGGGATTAACAAAGTTTAACGAGCTTCCATCCTGCGAAAACGAAGAAGACATTTTAATTTTAAGATCTTTCTCTGCAAAATTGCCTAAATCATAAGTAGCGATAAAGACATCATTTCCTGCGAGCATGAATTTTTTGAGTTGCTCTAAATCGGTCTTTTCAATCTTAATTTGAGGAGCAATAATTAGATACGCACTATTTGCAAAGCTATTACCATTAATTGTATTGTAAATTGGCGACGCCGAAGTTTTAAGCGTTGCTCCCGGCATAAGGTCTTTTATGCGATTATATAAAATAAATGTTCCGTATGGGATTTTATCTTTTTTAGCATACGTAGGAGACCAATCTGTAGGGTTTGGTTTATTGAACTGTGCAACTAAATAACCTAAAATTAAAATAATACCGAGTGCAAAATAAATTTTATATCCTTTCATCAAATCTTCGTGTTAAAGTGGTTAAAGGATTGATTAATAGATTCGAATTTTTGCACATCGATGGGAAAATCGCCATACCAGATATAATCAAACTGATGGGTTAGCAATCCGAATTCATGTTTTATTTCCGGCTTTGATATTTCTGTAAAATAGTTGTAATTGGTTTTTTCCGGTTGCCATTGAATTATTTCTGCATCGCTTAATTTTTTTAAACTTCTCAGATATAACAAGCGAACCGCCAATCGGTATTTTCCCTGAGCTATAAGTTTTTGGATTTCAGTTTCGTAATCAATTTCATGTATATTTTCATCCAGAATATCGTATGGTAATATCGTTTCTTTGGATTTTTTGCTGAAAATGTTCTCCGCCCCGATAATATTGATCACAATGTATAGCAATATGGCAACGCCCAAAAAGATAAAGAAATATTTTGAAACCGGGTTTGATGCAGCACCGGTAAAAACCTTATTAACCGTTCTCCAAAACCAAATCCAAAACCTATCCCAAAGGGACAAATCTCTTGTTAAAGCCGCATCATATTGAAATTCCTTTTGTGCTGCATAACTTTCGAGAGCTTGTTTGCTAAATTTAGCTGGTGTTATTTTTGTACTGTCGAGTTTTAGAATTTGCTTCGTTTGCGGTTTTAAATTTTGAGCATAGTTAGCTGCCGAAGCAAATAACAGGCAATAAAGCATCAAAAATTTAAAAACAAATTTTACCATCTTAATATTCTTCAGGTCTGTTATCAACCTGCTTTGCTTCAGTACCAAAATTCGAAATACGCTCCATTAATCCTGTACTTTCTTTTTCTTCAACCAAATTAAAATATAAAAGGGTTATTGTTATAATTGGAATAACCGTACAAACCTGGCAGAGGTACTGTAAAACCGTGCTCAGCATTGTGAAGGTTAAAGACATATGAGGTTTTTTTGATGAGAACATTCCAATCATGCTGAACAACGTTGTAGGCAAAACAACAATCGACATGCATGCGTAAACTATTATCCAAATTATAATCAGCGTACCAAAAGTTAGCCAAAAATTATCTTTAATAATTTTAAAACTTCGGCCGAATGAGTAGCCTAAAGTTCCGTTTTCGATAACCATTATCGGAAATACCATTGCAATAAACGGAAATAGCCAAAACCCGGGTACCAAACAAAATAAAAACCCAACCAGCAATAACAGAATTAGTAAAATAGAGCTGCCAAAAACCCTTAAGAAGTAATGTTTAAAATAGCCCCAAACTTCATCGGTAGTAGGCGTTTCATTTCCTTTTTGTACATAAACGGCAATGTAAGAAAGCGTTGCTACAGTTGTACTTGCATAACCACCAAGAGAAAATGCAATGGCTAAAAAGTATTCTATTCCGTATAGTGCGCCCAAACCGAAACCACCTCGGTTTGTTGTACCCAAGCCAATGTTGTTAATGATGTTAACGGCTTTGTATTGTTGTAAAAGCATGGAAAGCATGCCGCCCAATACAAATACGCCGCAAAAAATAAAATAATTTTTTATGAGCGGCTTAAAATTTTGGCGTACGAAGGTGAAAGTGTCATTAATAACCTGGCCAAAATCCCTCCTTTTTTTAAATTCTATTTTCGAAAACATATTAAATTAGATAGCGGTTTTATTGTTAATTTTTTGAGGATAAATAAAAACATACCAAACGATAAAAACAGCGGAAGTTAGGAGTATTGATCCGCTTAGCAGGGTTGGCATTTCCGTGTGTCTGGTTATAAAGCTTTCTAAAAATGCCGCGACGATAAAAATGGGTACAAGTCCTAAAACCATTTTCAAACCGTCTTTAGCGCCTTTTAGTATTGAAGCCTTTCTGGTATAGGTTTTCGGAAATAACATGCTGTTGCCTAAAACCAAGCCGGCGGCACCTGCTAAAACAATGGCAGATATTTCTAATGTTCCGTGTATCCAGATTACCAAAACTGATTGAATACCCAATCCTTTACTGAAGAAAAAATATTGAAACGATCCCAACATTATTCCGTTTCTAAATATGGATACAATGGAGCCGAAAGAAAAAATTAGGCCTAAAACAAAGGTGTAAAGTGATACAAAAATGTTATTCGCACCAATTTGTATAAACATTAACAAAGGATTGGCCTGTTTATAAACCCCGAAAGGATCACCCTTCGAAATGTTATCGTTAGTCATATTTACATAGCCATCGCCCAAAATTAAACGGATAAATGTATCGTCATATTTAGCAGAAATTGCCCCGATAGCACACGAAACCAAAAAAAAAGCCAAGGAATAGATTACCTGTTTTTTATGTTCAAGGAATAATAATGGAAGTTCTATTTTCCAGAAACTAACAAATCTGTTAGATTTCTCTTTCTTATTTTTGTATACCGAACGGTGGAGTTTAGAAGCTAAACCATTAAGATAAGCCGTTGTTTTCGAGTTGGGATAAAAGGTTTTTGAATACGCTAAATCGTTGGTTATTTCGGTAAAACGATCTGCAAGCTCATCAGGATTTGCCAGTTGCATTTCGTCAAAGCGTTTCCACTTTTCAGTATTCTGTTTTACAAATAAGGCTTCTCTCATTAATTAGTCAAATCTTTGGTTAAAATAGTTTAATTTTTTATGTATACAAAAAATAGAATTTAAAACTTAAAGCTGTAATTTTTTACAGCATGCATAACTTCATTCCGGTTAAAAAAAATTATGTTTGAAATATGGAAACCATCAGAATTAGCACTGCTCAAAATGTAGATATTGATTACGAAGTTGCAGGATTGGGCGAAAGAATAGCTGCCCGGTTAATTGATTTGGCGGGTTTTTTGATTCTATACATCGTCGCTTTAATTCTGATGATCATTGCATCAATCAGTCGCTCGGAAACGGGAGCGATGATCTTGATCGTTATGTTTTTTGTGATCTTCCTTTTTTATGATTTAATCTGCGAAATTTTTATGGACGGCCAAACTTTCGGAAAAAAAATCATGAAAATAAAAGTGATTAGTTTAGATGGTGGTCAACCAACATTCGGGCAATATTTAATGCGGTGGATTTTCAGGATTATCGATTTTGGCTTTATTTTCGGTTGGGGATTGGTTGCGTTAATTTGTGTTGCAGTTTCAAAGAACCATCAAAGAATTGGCGATATGCTTGCGAAAACCACACTCATCAAAACGGTACCAAGAACAAAGATTGATAACGTTGCATTTAATATTTCACTTCCCGAAGATTATCATCCTGTTTTCAAGGAGGTTTTGCACCTCAAAGATCGTGAGGTTGAATTGATTTATGAAGTGTTGACAGGCTTTTATCAAACTGGAAATCCGCAGTTGATTTATGCGATGGCGGCCAAAATAAAGGATCACATTACACCAACTATTCCCGAAGGAATGAATGAGTTGCAATTTCTGGAAACGGTGATGAAAGATTATAGTTATTTAACTTCGAACATAGCTAATTAGCGTTATTAGCTTGCAAAAAGCTTATGCAAATAAGAAAACAGGATAAAATTTCCTGTGATAATAGCCAAAGTATTAATTATTGTAGCACGGGCTTTAAATGGAAATATATATGAAACGGCTGCAAACAGGAAGATGATTAGAACAGGTATTGTTGGCGGGTACATACTCCAACTTTGCTGAAAATCTCCTCTAATAAGTAGTAGCAAAGCCCTTTGAAAACCACACCCAGGACAATCGAATCCTGTTAAGGCTTTAAACGGACATGGTATTAGATAATTTTGCAGCCAGCTAAAAAAATTAACTGAGCTGCAAAATACTGGTAGTAAAATTAATGTTAACATCTTAAACTGCAGGCGGAGGTGGCGTGTCGTTAGGTTTGTTAAACGGATTATTTTGATTACCAAAAGGATTATTTTGGTTGTTAAACGGGTTGTTTCCGAAGCCACCGTTTTGCGCTTCGGCAGCAGATGGGCCTAAATATTTTGCATCACCAAACCCTAAAATTGGCCAGAAAATAAAAGAAAGAAAAATGAGACCGATTGTAAAACCTTCTGATTTGCCAAAGCTCTTACTCATCAAATTGATTAACCATATACCAAAAACAATGTTTGTACAAGGAAGAAGCAGCCAGAGAATCCAAATCATTGGTTTGCCAACTATCTCTAGCATAATAATAATGTTATAGATTGGAATAATAGCTGCCCATCCTGGTTTGCCGGCTTTTTCGAATGTTTTCCACATTCCTGCAATTGAGATACCCCAAACTACCAGAATAAATAAAAAATAAGCTCCGATAAAAGCTGCGATTGCACCCGAGCCGGCAGAAGATTGATAATCATCCATGATTAATAAATGTTTTTAGTTTAATTAATTTAAATAGTTAAACTAAAATATCATTTTAAAATTAATAATGAAATAACTACATGTTATTATTTAACAACATCCATAATTTTCGGTGCTAATGCGTTTACCCAGTTGGCATACATCTTGCGGCTCGGGTGCAAACCATCTCCGGCTATTAAGGAAACATCATTAGCGGCCATTCTCGAATCGGGCGTAATATTGGTGAAGCTTACGCCTGCAGCAGTTGTAATTTGCTCTGCGGCGGCATTAAAGGTATCTATTTCCGAAGCAATAGTTTGAGCACTTTTCGAATAGTTTTTCGCATAAGGCGTAACGCCCCAATCGGGAATAGATACTACAAAAACTCTTGCTTTTCTTCCACCAGAGAAACCAATTGCGGTTTGTAATAATTCTGAAAATTCTTTTTTGTAGGTAGCTAAGGGATAACCGCGATATTGGTTATTAACACCAATCAGTAATGTAACAAAATCAAATTTCTGAGTAACCTTAGCCTGTGTAATTGCGCCTTGAAGTTCATCGGTAGTCCATCCGGTTACCGCAATAATTTTAGGATCTTCAACATTGCGACCGTTCTTTTTCATCAATGCTTGTAACTGATAAGGAAAGGATTCGGCTTGAGTAACTGAAGCGCCAATGGTGTATGAATCGCCTAATGCAAGGTAAGTATAATTGCCGACAGCATTCGGACTAACAAAAGCTGTATCGGCTGGTGCAGCGACAGACATATTTTTTTCTTTAGTGCAGCCCGAAGATAATAAAGAAAATAAAATGATGCCTGATAAAAGTTTCATAAGCCAATTTACGCAAAAAGGTTGTTGGCAGATTTTAAATCAAATGCATCTTAAACAAATCTGCAATATGATTTTTAAGCTTTTCTTTAACTTCTTCGATGTCGGGTTTACGGCCCAATTCTTTTTCTAAAGAAGTTACTGCTTTATCATCAATGCCGCAGGGAACAATATTTTTAAAATAATCCAAATCTACATTAACATTAAAG
>Ga0308164_10000499_pt1 | contig 65304 bp, 48 predicted proteins | sample PhyTR2_FD_201031 | JGI IMG/M metagenome (GOLD analysis project Ga0308164, IMG submission 201031) | Phyllosphere microbial communities from UC Gill Tract Community Farm, Albany, California, United States - DLSLT.R2 | ecosystem: Host-associated > Plants > Phyllosphere > Unclassified | place: USA... | reverse complement strand
CGGTCAGTGCGCCGGTGTCCATCTTGGCCTTGAAGGTCTGGCCTATTTCCGCAACCTTGATGTTCTCGTAGCGACCATACAACGTCGGTTCAGCAGCCATGACCGGCAGGGCCAGCAAAGACAATAGCGCCAGGATCGGTTTCACGTGAGAGGTTCCTCGCAATAGTCAGCGCCTGATTGGCGCCCGGGTTTAGACAGCGAACCTGCGGTAGGTTCGTCAGGATAAATATGACGTCAGCATAAAGGCCGAGACGTGAAACATTTGTAAGCACCTGTGTAATTGGCGTAAAACGCGTGGGTCTTTATTATTGCCGCCCCTGAACCTTCAAGAGTCCGTTATGCGCCGTCTGCTCACCGGCTGTTTTGTTGCCTTGCTGTTACTGATCAATACGCTGGTGCTGATCGGTCCACTATTGGTTTTTGCGCTGCTCAAGCTGCTGTTCAGAGGCCGGATGCGCGATCGCTGTTCGGCTGCGGTCATGTGGATCGCCGAAACCTGGGCCGAGATCGACAAGGTCATCTTCGCCACCTGCATACCGACGCAGTGGGACATTCGTGGCGATGAAGGGCTGCGTGGTGACACCTCCTACCTGGTCATCAGCAATCATCAGTCGTGGGTGGATATTCCCGCGCTGGTCCAGGCACTCAACCGGCGCACACCGTTCTTCAAGTTCTTCCTGAAAAAAGAACTGATCTGGGTACCGTTGCTGGGCCTCGCGTGGTGGGGGCTGGACTACCCGTTCATGAAGCGCTACAGCAAGGCGTTCCTGGCGAAGCATCCGCAGCTCAAGGGCAAGGACCTGGAAATCACCAAGGCCGCCTGTGAGCTGTTCAAGCGCCAGCCGGTGACCATCGTCAATTACCTGGAAGGCACGCGCTTCACCGCGGCCAAACATGCGGCCCAGGGCTCGCCGTATACCCATCTGCTCAAACCCAAGGCCGGCGGCGTTGCCTTCGTGCTGGCGGCAATGGGCGAGCAACTCGATGCCATCCTGGACGTCACGGTCGTGTATCCCGAATCAGGCATTCCCGGTTTCTGGGACATGCTCTGCGGCCGGGTTTCCATCGTGATCGTCGACATCCGGACCCGCGAGCTGGACCCGGCGCTGTGGCAGGGCGATTACGAAAACGACCCTGTGTTTCGCGAGAAAGTGCAGGGTTGGGTCAATCAGCTCTGGGTCGAGAAAGATGCACGCATTGCGGCGTTGCGGCTGGAGTTGCCCGGGCACTGACAGTTCTGACAGGTAGACGAGGCGAAACTGGCGGATGAGACTGGCCTTTAATATTGCCGGAATCCGCTCTCATGTCATCGCCCGACGTTTCGCTGATCGGCTCATACCGTTATGACGCACTGGGCCGACTGGCAAGCCTGGCCCCTGCGCCGCCATGCGTTTGTCTACAGCCCTTATGGCATGCGATCCCTGCAAACATCTGCACTGGGCGTACCCGGTTTTACAGGGCAGACGATTGATCCGATCACTGGATATTACTTGCTGGGCAATTACCTGAAGACCGCAGCACTGCCATGGTTGGCGCGGCCTTCAATTCAGCGGGTGCGTTGATCTCAGGCGCTATGCAAAAAAAGCAGTACAAAAGCGGAGATATATTGAGGGCGGCTACGCGTATAAGGTCCGGTTCAGCTCCCGGCACCCCATAACCCACTCAAACTCTGCAACGCCGAACCACTGGCACCTTGCTGCCCCAGGTACTGCAGAATCAGCGGGGCAAACTGGCTGACCATTGTGCTGTCCATGCCCAACGCCTTGAAGGCGTTATTCACATCACCCATGCTCTGCACGTTGCCCAGCGCGCTGCTGAGCATCGAGCTATTGCCCGATTTGCCGCCCAGCAGGCTGCCCAGCCCGTTGGCGCCGCCCAGGCTTTCCAGCGCGGACGTTCCGGACATTTGCTCCAGTCCCGGAACCGATTTGGCCAACTGCGAATAATCGGTGCTGGTCAGTTTGTTTTTCGCCACCCCCAGCAATGCGCCCGTCCCGCCAACCGCCTGTTCCGGAGTGACATTGAGCTGCGTACCGAGGGTATTGAGCAGCCCCGCGACTTCGGGTGCCGCCGTGGCTTTCTGATTGCCATTGGTGGCATTGGAGACCGCGTTCGCGGCGTCATTCAGATTGAAGGCGAATGCAGGGCTTGCACCCACCGCCATCAACGTTGCCAAAGCCATTGCGCGTGCAGTTTTCATTGCGTCACCTTTATCGAACCGGAACCGCCCGTGAGTGGGCGATGAAGCAGAGGGTTTGACTGGAGGAACAGAAGCTTGTTCCCGGTGTGCCCGGCGTTGTCACAGAACATCTATGTATTACCCGGCTTTTTCCGCGAAACAGCATGGTGTCGGTCATTTGGAATGCACGGAGCATCAGCAATGACCGACACCTACACCGCATCACTTCCTTCCATATCAGCTGCCGGCCGGGAAAGTCTTCAGCACATGCTGACAACTGAGGGCAGCGAGCAGCTGGCCGCCATTCTCCAACGGCCCCGGCCTGAAGGTTTCACGCTTCTGGACGAGATCCAGGTACTCGGGGCAGCCAGCTCGTTCGGGCGATGGGCCGACGACATCGAACTCCTGAATACCCTGAAATCAGTGCTGTTCGACGATGAGCTTAACGCGCTTGGCGACAGCGCCGAACGTGTTACCCGTTCCGTCGATTCGCCAGTATCGGATGCGGGCCCCGAGCACGAACTGGCCAAGGCGGCGTTCGATATTGCGCAGAGTCATCAGCGCGAGTCCCATTCGCCGAGCGTCCGAGCCGAGCGCATCGATCGCACCCGGGGCGATTACCCCAGGTTGCTGAATACGCTGCGCGCACGCCTGCGGGACGTGAAGACCGGCACCTGTATGACCAACAGCGTGTTCATGGCCGTAGCTGACGACTCGCCGCTGTTTGCCGGGGTCGCTTTTGGCAGTTCGATATTGCAGCAGTTCAAGACGTTGCTGCGGGTTATCGCCCGCGAGGATCCGGCTGGCGATGTCGATGAAGATCTGTTGCCCGGGGTCCGCCGTAAAGACCTGCGCTACGTTCTGGATCTGGTCGACAAGACTCAGATGGACTTCAGACAGCCTTTCACCTGTGTGCTGCACGTCAGGATGAATGAAGGCAGGCCGGTTCACTCGCTGCAACTGCAGGGCGTCTCCCTGGGGCGGCAACCTGCGTATGCCACGTTGTCAGACCTGCACCTGCGGGTCATCCGTTTCACGGACAGCCTGAACCCGTTGGCGCCGCATCTGCAGTCGGCGGATGCCAGGTGCATTCTGGCCATTCGCGACGATCAAGCCGTTTCACTGCATGGTCTGCTCGATTACTACGGTGTCGACATTCCCTTGGCTGCCACACGAGACGATCTGCTGCAGGCGATCACTGCGCTGTTGCCCGGAGAGCGCGAAGCCCATCTCGCGATGCTTGCGCGCGCGTTGCCTTTCACCCTCGCAGAACACCAGCGTTTTATGCTCGATACGTCGCAGGTCTACACCTTTCGGCAGCACAAGGTCCAGGCGCATGGAACTGACGATTACGGTGTCATCGACCTTGAGCTGGAGAAGGAGATGCGGTGGCATCTTGATCGATGTCGCACTTTGCTGAACAGCTACCGGCATTTCGGTGCATCGCTGCGAGACAACGAAAACGCGCTGCTGGCAATGTTCCAGCAAGCCGGTGGCATCACCCTGAAACTGGTTGTCTACGACAGCGACGGCCACCACGATGTCTACCGCGAGCAGCACACCGTCAATCCCTGGCGCGCGAAGGATCTTGCCGGATACTTCGACGCGGCGCGCCAGGAACTGTCGTCTTACATGATCAACACCATTCGCTATGGCGAAGCCGAGGGGGCGATCAATATCGAACGGCTGATCGTGGAAGTGATCGTGCCCAATCCTGTCCAGCGTAGCCATTCGCTGAGCGATATCGACATCGAGGCCTTCGATATCTGCAGTAAAGAACCTCCGTTTCTGTACGTGGATCCCCTTGCGCTTGGGGCTTATGACGTCATCAGGTCACGGTTTGTGGACCTGACCGAGGAGTTGCGCGAGGTGCAATGGGACGTCGGCCACTCGGTGACATTGCAGCGTGCGGTCAGTTATTTGCTGACACATTACCAGGAGGACCTGCCGGCTTTGCCGGAAGCACAGCGTCAGGCGGCCTATGCGCGACGCTTGAATGACGCAGTCAACACCTACTACAGAGTGATTGCGCAGAACCTCGAGGATCAACAGCGACTGCAAGTCGTTCTGCAGCCTACCCAGCCGGAGTTCGTGGCGCGTGAACTGTGCCGTTATCTGGGGCTGAACGAATCCTGTTGGCCGGTGATTGCGCGGTCTTCGTTCGATATCAGTTACCAGGCCGGCTGGATCAATACCGGCACGTTTTTCAAGCATGAAGAGTCGGCCGGTTATCGAACACTGCTGAGTGTGGTGTATGACGAAGACCTGCGCCGCGAGCTGGCGCTTGCCGACAATCGTGATGAGCGGCTCGGGCAGCTGGCTCAGGCGCTCGCCGATAAAACCCGCTACACCGCAAGCCTGGACGTGCTGCAAGCGAAGCTGACCGGTTTATTCGACGCGAACATTGCCTTCGTCAACAACGCTCATCTGCCTGCTCAAATGACAACACCCCAGGCAGCGTTCAGGCTCGAGGCCGAGAACTACGCCATCCAGGCCACCGGAACCTACCGGGCGCTGGAGGCCGAGCGGCTGGTGCTGGTCTCCGGCACTGCCGCCGAGCGCCTGCAGACTCTGGAAGGCGCCGTGCTGTCGGACAGTGACAGACCGGTTCATTGCATCGAGTTATTGAGCGCCGACGAGAAGGTCCGGCTTGAAGCCAGCGCTCTGGCGTTCCGGCAGATGTTGAGCGCCCGAGCCAACGACGATGATATTCAGAACATGTCGACCAGCGCGCAGCATGTGCTGCAACTGGTGCATCAGGTCGGCGGACTGATTCCTGTGCTGGGCAACTTCATCAACCTGGGATTCGATATTTACGACGGCAACGATGAAGGCATTTCGATGGATGCACTCAACATCATTGCCGAGCTGGTGCTGTGCAAAATGCGCACGGTCCCTCCCAGGGTGCTGGGTGTACTGATGCTGCAAGGCACCAATGTCTTGACGATGAGCCAGCAGGTCCAAGCCCTCGGCGAGTCGATCAAGGCCAACGACTACGAGGAGTCGGTGAAGAACTTCGGCTTTATGCTGGTCGGCCTGCGTTCGGCGCTGCATTGCGGCATATCAGCGGTGAAGGGGCTCCGGTCCGCCAGACCGCATGATCAACAGACCGTCAGCGAGCACGCCGTGCCTGACCGGTCTGATCTGACCGAAACGGTTCGACACCCTGAGCACAGCGATGCCATCGAGGGCGAACACCTCGCGCGGCGTCGGCCGTCCACAAGCAGCTCTCACTGGCGGGTTTCCGAGGATGGGCAGATATCCGGGCGGCCGACGGGCAGGAAGGTCACGCGCATCGACTGGAACGGCAACGCGATGGTCGAGGGCGGCGCGCGGGCGGTGTTGCTGGGTGGAATAAGCGAGAAGATCTACATGCTCAACGGCTTTGCCTGCCGGGCGGTCAGCGGGGTGGCAGGAACGGAATTGCGACCTCTGCATGCGCTGGACCTGGAAGCAGGACAATGGCGCAGGCGCCCGCAGTCAACGGTCGACGCCCCGCAGCTTTCACGTTTTGCCCATACCGAAGCATTTCCGGTCGGTTTCAGCGGCAAGCCGGAGCGTTTTCTGGCTCCTGCCAACACGGTCAGCTGGTATGACAACTGTGTGGCGACGCTTGAAACAGTCCCTGCTCAGATCATCGACTCGGACAGCAATGCGAAACTGCAGACCACAGCGCTTGGCGTGATCGAGCACAAATACGTTACCGAGCGTAATGGCCACGTCGAGGTGCTCGAACATGCAGGTACTGAAGTGGAGACGACCGCCTTCATTCGCGCTGACGGCAGCCGCATGGAAGTCGCCAGAATGTTGCCTGCCATACCGGCCTACAAGCCTGAAATCCAGGCAGAGATTATCGCGGCTCAAGGCATGTTCGTGACCGTCCGGATAAGCGACACGCTGCAAGGTCTGGTCGGCAGAAAGACCGTGGCGGGTGTCCTGGCGACGCTCAGTGATGGCAGCGGACAGGAACTGGTGATCGAAGCGGATCGCGGCGTTCACTACCGCGGCACGGTACCCATCGAGAACTTCCTGGCGCTGGCGCCGGGCGAGACGTTGCACGACCAGCCACCTGTGGCCCTGACTCTGCAGAAAATCAGTCCGCAAGCCGATCCCAAACGAGCGTTGCCTCACCTGTGGCACGACCAGTCGGATTATCGCAACGGCATCGCCCATGATGACTTTGCGCTGGAGCTGTTCTATGGCGCGAAGGCGGCGAACGAAGCCTATGTGCGCAACCCTCAGTGGGTCGCCAGGAACATCGACGCCGTGGCCAAAATCAAGTCGCGGCTGCCCTCGTCCATTACCACAGTGGAAAATCCGTTTTATGTACTCGATACCCCCGAGGAACTGGCCATTCTGTTTGCTGCACGCAACCAGGCGGCACTGGCCAACACCTTGCTGGGCCATACCATCGAGTGGGGGGCGGCATCGAGATCTCGGGAGTTGAGCCTGGGGGAAAGTATCCTCAAACAGCTTCGTCTGAACGAGCCGCTTCTGGCTGCTCAGGAAAACATTCCGCCGCTCGCCAGCGAGCGGAGCGCCTTCGTCAGTCAGCTTCAGGAGAAGCTGGCCCGGAACAACCTTATGATGGCAGAAGTCAGCCTGAAGTCAGGCGAGAAAGCCTGGTTCGCCCATTCGCCTGCCAGGCATCTCGGCATGCTGGCGGGGCATCTCCACGACGAGTTTTACCTGAGTCATTCGGGGTCTGTCATCGATGATATCGAAGCCTGTTTTACCGACCCGTCGAGAATCGAAAGTATCGCGGTGCTGTCCCTTGATGATGTCTCGGAAACCGATGCGCGACGCATTTTTCTCTCCTCGCAGCGCGGCTATACCTATGAGTCGGTCACCAGCCTGGAGCAGCCGGCCGAGCATGCACATCTGAGCGGTGCGCAACTGCAACTGCACATCGACGACGCCCTTTATCCCGAGCGCACCCGAGGTGTGGGGATTGCCAGCGCGGCTGTCGACCTGACCGGTGCCGAGGCGATCAGCAACGGGCCAAAGCGCGGCAGTTACTCGATTGAAGGGCGTGACTACATCAAGCTGGATAATGGCAGGATCTACCGCGCCGACTGGGATGAGCGCAGCGGGGTGTTTCTGCTGGTGCCGCCGCAAGGCCGGTCGCGCGCCGAGACTCTGGCACTGCCCTGGGTGCGTCACATCGGCGGGCATGAGTTCACGCTGATCAACCGGCCAGCGCTCAAGGGCGGCAATGTCATCGATCAGATGATCTGCAGCATCCGCACCCGGCGGCCGGCCGGTAGTTTGGCAACCCACGAGTCCCATTCCGCTCATGACAAGGCGAGCGGAACGCTTCAGGTTCACCATGAAGACCTGCACATCATGAACGACGACGTTCTGGTGCCCGGCAAGCTCAATGTGCCATCGAGTCTGTTCCACTCCATCGCAGCGGATCGTGACGGTTATGTGAGGCTTGAAGCCAAGGCAGCGGTGCCTGAAAGCTGCATCTCCAGCACCGAATTTCTGGTCTCGAAATATGCCGGTGGGCAAGTCGCGTTCGATTACCGGGGCGAGAGCCTGGGTGATCCGACGCCCCTGGTGCCCAATGTCGAGGTCGTCGCCCTGCAGGATGGCCAGCCGGTGAGCCTGAATATCACGACAACAGCGCTCGATGACTGGATAAGTGCACGCGACCATTCTGACTACTTTGTCGGCGAGCAGTCATTTCCCGAGATCGGCGAAGGTATCGGTTTCATCGAGCGAGGTGGGCTGGAGGACAGCCCGTCCTCTGACTACCCGTTTCATTTCATGTTCGTGGCCGGGAAAGTGCTGGACCAGAACGGGCAGATTACCGGCGTGCTGGCCTCGGATTTGTCCGAGCCTGCACGTGAGCCTGATCAAAATGGAGTCACGCCGCAATTGCCCGCCAGACGGAACTGGAACCTTGGTCTTTTCCCGTCAATCGACAGCATGCGCGGGTCGCCGGAACCTGACAGCAACGCCTACGTGCAGGAGCATTATTACTCGGTATGGGTGAGGGCTGTGCGGGAGTAGGGCGCGTCCCCGGCGTTTTTCGTCCTGCAGGCGGAGCGGCCTAGTAGTTCTGCTAGCTGCGCGCAAGCAGGAAGTCAGCCCAGACTGGCTGCCATGGGTGACTTCAAAGGAATGAGACCATGGCTTCGTCCGGGCAATCCGTGCTCTGTGTCTACCGCTACGATCCATTGGATCGCCTGGCCGATTGCGCGCCTGCGGGGCAGGGTAGCACTCGCCTTTTTTATCAGAAGACACACCTGGCTACGCAGATTCAGGGGCAGGTCCAGCACACGCTTATGCGCACGGATGAGCATTTGCTGGCGTGCCTGAGTGCAGAAAATAATCAGCGCGACGGCACGTTGTTGGTAACGGATCAACAGCAGTCAGTGACCGCCGCTCAGGGGTTGGAGTTTGCCTACACGCCTTACGGACATCGTCATCCTTCAGGCCCCGCAAGCCTGCCGGGCTTTACCGGCCAGCGGGTTGACCCGGTGACGGGGCACTATTTGCTGGGTAACGGGTATCGGGCGTTTAACCCGGTGTTGATGAGGTTTAACAGCCCGGACAGTCTGAGCCCGTTTGGTGAGGGTGGGGTGAATGCGTATGGGTATTGTGGGGGGGATCCGGTTAACTGGGTTGACTGGACAGGGAGTACACCCGCTTTATTGAAGGGGCTGTTGAGGGCATTGAAAGTAATGAAGCCTTCTCGGCGTTTATCATCGGGCAGCGTTACTGTTACTTCTTTGCGGCCTCTTTCTGACGAAATACACTCAGGATTAAGTGCGAGTGCGCCACAGTTAAGTCGCTCTGCAGCGGTGCGACAAGTCGAGTCAGTGACTGTGTCTGCAAAAAAATTGAATAAACAAGCAGGTCTTGACTCTAGAAAGGCCGCAAAAAAGTTTAAGGCCAATGATAAGATTTATCGTGAATCTATCAAGAAGTCTAAAAAACTGAAAAATGATACGCAAGTCGGATTAAGTTTGTATGATGAGGATGATGTCGTTTATGAATATGCACATGTTCAACAATACATAAGAGAGCAGCGAAAACTGGCTAAGCCTATTCAGGATCTGTCGACACCACCCTCTTACAAACTCGCTCTTGAAATTGTTGATGATGACGAGTTGATCTTGATAACTAAGCAGATTCGAGGGGCTAAATGACCCGCTTCGAATCTGCTAACGTAAGTAGCCAAGAAACCGACTTTACTGTTGATGCTTACGCAGCACCAAACAACCCATGCGGATCAATCACAAACTTCTTCGGCACGCCCGAATCGAACTCGCCATACCCCCGCGGGGCATCATCCAGACTGATCACCTCGACACCCACTATGTCGGCGATCTTGATGCGGTCCCACATGATCGCCTGCATCAGCTGGCGGTTGTATTTCATGACCGGGGTCTGGCCGGTGTGGAAGCTGTGGGATTTGGCCCAGCCCAGACCGAAGCGGATGCTCAGGCTGCCCATTTTTGCGGCGGCGTCCACGGCTCCCGGGTCTTCGGTGACGTACAGGCCGGGGATGCCGATCTTGCCTGCGACGCGCACTACGCCCATCAACGAATTGAGAACGGTGGCGGGTGCTTCGGCCTGAGCGCCAGCATGACCGTGACCGCGTGCTTCGAAGCCTACGGCGTCGATGGCGCAATCCACTTCAGGCTCGCCGAGCAAGGCAGCGATCTGTTCGTGCAAGGGAGTGTCCTGGGAAAGGTCGGCAATTTCGAAGCCCTGGGCCTTGGCGTGAACCAGACGCGTCGGGTTCACGTCGCCGACGATCACCACAGCAGCGCCCAGCAAGCGCGCTGACGCCGCCGCAGCCAGGCCGACCGGGCCGGCGCCTGCAACATAAACCGTGCTGCCAGGGCCAACCCCGGCAGTCACTGCGCCGTGGTAGCCGGTGGGCAGGATGTCGGACAGGCAGGTCAGGTCGCGAATTTTCTCCATCGCCGCGTCGCGGTCCGGGAGTTTGAGCAGGTTGAAGTCCGCGTAAGGCACCAGCACGTATTCAGCCTGGCCGCCAACCCAGTCACCCATGTCGACATAACCATAGGCACCACCGGGACGCGCCGGATTGACCGTCAGGCAGACGCCGGTGTTCTGTTCCTTGCAACTGCGGCAGCGACCGCACGCCACGTTGAATGGCACAGAAACCAGATCACCGACTTTCAGATGTTCCACGTCACGACCGGCTTCCAGCACCTCGCCAGTGATTTCATGACCGAGCACCAGCCCGGTTTGCGCCGTGGTGCGGCCGCGTACCATGTGCTGGTCGGAGCCGCAGATGTTGGTGGAGACCACGCGCAGAATCACGCCGTGTTCGATGCGCTTGCCGCGTGGATCTTCCATTTTCGGGAAAGGAATTGATTGCACTTCGACCTTGCCAGCGCCGAGATACACTACACCGCGATTACCAGACATACATGTCACCTCGCTTTTATTGTGATGAAGCAGATTTAGAGCAGAGAAGAACAGTTGCAAGCTTCAAGCGGCGAGAAATACGGATCGCTTGCAGCAGCTTGCAGCTTGCGCCTATAAAACCACCGTCCTGTTGGCGTTGAGGAACACCCGCCGTTCGATGTGATAACCCACCGCGCGGGCCAGTGTCAGTCCTTCGATGTCTCGACCCTTGGCGATCAGGTCTTCGGGATAGTGGCTGTGATCGACCACTTCCACGCCCTGGGCAATGATCGGACCTTCGTCCAGATCGTTGTTGATGTAATGCGCCGTGGCACCGACCAGCTTCACCCCCTTGTTGTAAGCCTGATGGTAAGGCTTGGCGCCTTTGAAACCGGGCAGTAACGAGTGGTGGATATTGATCGCCTTGCCGTCCAGCTTGCGACACAGGTCCGGAGACAGGACCTGCATGTAGCGGGCAAGAATCACCAGTTCTGCACCAGACTCTTCGATGACCTGCCAGACTTTGGCTTCCTGCGCGGGCTTGTCGTTGGGGTCCAGTGGGAAATGGTAGTACGCAATGCCGTGCCAGCCAGCCAGTGGCTCAAGATCAGGGTGATTGGACACCACCGCGACCACGTCCATGGACAGTTGATTGATACGCTGGCGATAGAGCAGGTCATTGAGGCAGTGATCGGCTTTCGAGACCATTATCACCACTTTTGGCCGGTAGTTGGGCGCCGTGAGTTCGAAGATCATGCCAAACGTTTCGCCGCGCTCACTCAGCCCGGCCCTGAATCCCTGTTCGTCGAAAGCCTCGGGCTGACGAAATTCCACACGGATGAAGAAGCGTCCCGAGAGGCGGTCATCGAAGGAGTGGTGTTCTGTGACGTAGCAACCCTGCTCGAACAGAAAGCGCGTCACTGCGTCTACCGTGCCCAGCATGCTGGGGCAGTCGGCGGTCAAAATCCATGTGTCGGGCGCGCGGCTCATTAAATGAATGCTCCAGAGTATTCGTTATCCGCAAATCTGACTGACAGTGTCAGCCAGCATGCTCAAGCAGGACGCAGAGCGTCCGGAACTGCATTCCCACGCGGAGCGTGGGGACGATAATCACCGTGTCGGCTATCGTGCCAATGCTCCAGCAGGAGCCCTCATTAAGACTGACGCTGAGGTAGGTCCACGGCGCTTCACGCCTGAATACTCAGCCCGTACTCGGCACTCGCATCCTGCAGCCACAGCCACCAGTAATCCGAGAAGCTGCGGCGGACCAGCAGCTCCCAGGTTTCTTCACCGGTCCGGCGGATCACCAGTTGCGACTTGGCGAACACAGTGCCGACTGCCTTGCCCACCGGGAAGTTGTCCGGGTGCACGTCGTAGCTGGTGGACTTCATCAGTACCTGGCGTACCTTCGGCCCGCTCAGTTCAAGGATTGACTGCCCGCCGCTGACATTGACGATCGCGATGTGCTGCCCGCTCAGTTCTTCACGCAGCTTTTGTTCTGCCGCGAACTCTTCGCCGCTCGGCACGATCAGCAGCCATTCATCCGGGCCGAGCCATTGCAGTGAGCTTTCGCCGTTGATGACCAGCATCAGCGCGGGGGGCAGCTCCATGCCCAGCGCCTTGTGGACGCCAGCGGCGAAGGCCGGATCGTGGGCATTGCCACGAATCGTCAGGTGCCCCAGCAGCTTTTTCTCGCGCAGGAAAACCCCCGGGCTGGCGCGCCCCTTGCCAACCAGACTGTCGAGGTTTGCATGGAACAGCGGCGACTCGGCTTTGACGTCGGTGGTCGGGCGCTGCTGGTAAACGTTGGCTGTGCTCATGATTCACCTGCTTGAATTCTGTGTGCTGCGGATGATCGACTCATCGCGTGCTACTCGATGTTCTGCCGCTCGCCCTTCGGATCGAAGAACACCGAAGAAACGATCTCGGCTTCGATCACGCTGCCATCGGCCAAGGGTGCGAAGACTCGCTCGCCCATACGCGCCAGGCCGCCTTTGACCACGCCCATCGCGAACGAATAGCCCAGCGAGTTGTGCGCGTAACTGGAGGTCACGTGGCCGACCATGCTCATCGGAATCGTCTGTTTGGTATCGAAGACCAGTTGCGCACCTTCCGGCAGCCATTTGGCAGGGTCCACCGGCTTGAGGCCGACCAGTTGCTTGCGCTGTTCGCGGACACAGTCTTCGCGATTCATGCCGCGCCAGCCGATCCAGGAGAACGGTTTGGTACGGCCCACACACCAGCCCATGTTCAGATCGTCGGGCGTCATCGAGCCGTCAGTATCCTGACCGACGATGATGAAACCCTTCTCTGCGCGCAGCACGTGCATGGTCTCGGTGCCGTAAGGCGTCAGGTTGTACTGCTTGCCTGCCTCGGCGATCTTTTCCAGAACGCCCATGGCGTAGTCGGCCTGAATGTTGACCTCGTAGGACAGCTCGCCGGTAAACGAGATACGGAATACCCGGGCCGGCACACCGGCGACCAGACCTTCCTTCCAGGTCATGAACGGGAAGGCTTCACGGCCCAGATCAATATCGGTGACTTCGCTGAGCAGCTTGCGGCTGTTGGGGCCGGACAGTGTCAGGGTCGCCCAGTGATCGGTCACTGAGGTGAAATACACTTTCAGGTCCGGCCATTCGGTCTGTTGATAGATTTCCAGCCATTGCAGGACACGCGCTGCGCCGCCCGTGGTGGTGGTCATCAGGAAGTGGTTGTCAGCGAGACAGGCAGTGACCCCGTCATCGAAGACCATGCCGTCTTCCTTGCACATCAGGCCATAGCGGGCCTTGCCGACGTCCAGTTTGGTCCAGGCGTTGGTGTAGATGCGGTTGAGGAACTCGCGTGCATCCGGGCCTTGAATATCGATCTTGCCCAGCGTCGAAGCGTCCAGCAGGCCAACGCTGTCGCGCACCGCCTTGCATTCGCGAGCGACGGCTGCGGGCAGGTCTTCGCCATTTTTCGGGAAGTACCACGGCCGTTTCCATTGGCCGACGTCCTCGAACTCGGCGCCGTTTTTGACATGCCAAGCGTGCAGCGCGGTGAACCGCACGGGTTCGAAGATGTGTTTGCAGTGACGCCCGGCTATCGCGCCGAAGGTCACCGGCGTGTAGTTGGGGCGGAACATGGTGGTGCCCATTTCCGGGATCGACACGTTCAGTGAACGGGCGGCGATGGCCAGGCCGTTGACGTTGCCCAGCTTGCCCTGATCGGTGCCGAAACCCAACGCGGTGTAGCGCTTGACGTGCTCGACCGACTCGAAACCCTCGCGGGTTGCCAGTTCGATGGCGGCGGCGGTGACGTCGTTCTGGAAGTCCACGAACTGCTTGGGCGCCCGTGCGGTGCCTTTTTCGTGCGGCACCTGAAACAGCGCCAGCGTCGGTTCCTCAGCACGGCTGAGGGCTTTGGGCATCACGCCTTCGACCACCTTGAAGCCCGCTTCACTGGCAGCGCGCACGCCGCCTTCGAAGCCATCGGCCAGGCTGTCAGCCAGGCTGTAGACGCCGTTGACTCCGCCTACGCAGATACGTTTCTGTGGTGCTTCGCCCGGTACGAAGCCGAGGATGTCCTCGCGCCAGACCGGCTTGCCGCCCAAGTGCGAGGCCAGATGCACGATCGGGCTGTAGCCGCCGGAGCTGGCAACCACGTCGCATTCAAGCCATTCGCCTGGGCTGGTCACGCTGTGCGTCTTGAGGTCGATGGCGGCAACGCGGGCAGCCGTCACGCGCTTACTGCCGCGGGCCTCGATGACCGCGCTGCCGGTCAGAATGCGGATGCCTTTGGCCCGCGCTTCTTCAACCAGCGGGCCGCGCGGGTTATGCCGTGCATCCGCAATCGCGACCACGTGCAGGCTGGCGTCGAGCCAGTCCAGAGCGACGCGATAAGCGTGATCGTTGTTGGTGGAAAGCACCAGTTTCTTGCCGGGCGCCACGCCATAACGACGGACGTAAGTCGATACGGCACCGGCCAGCATGTTGCCGGGAACATCGTTGTTGCCGTAGACCAGCGGACGCTCGTGAGTACCCGCGGCCAGCACCACACGTTTGGCACGTACCCGGTGCATGCGCTGGCGGACCATGCCGATCGGCGCGCGATCACCCAGGTGGTCGGTGAGGCGCTCGTGGATGGTCAGGAAATTGTGATCGTGGTAGCCATTGACCGTGGCACGTGGCAGCAGGGTGACGTTGCGCAGGCTTTTCAGCTCGGCGACGACCGTCGACACCCATTCAGTGGCGGGTTTGCCGTCGAGGCTTTCACGGCTGTCGAGCAGGCTGCCGCCGAACTCTTCCTGTTCATCGGCAATGATCACTCGGGCACCGCTGCGACCTGCTGCCAGGGCAGCGGCCAGACCGGCCGGGCCCGCACCGACGATCAACACGTCGCAGTGCTGGTTCATCGCATCGTAGCTGTCCGGGTCGTTCTCGGTCGGCGAGCGACCGAGGCCTGCAGCCTTGCGGATGTACTTCTCGTAAGTCATCCAGAACGATTGCGGGTACATGAAGGTTTTGTAGTAGAAACCCGGCGGCATCAGCTTGCCGCCGACCTTGCCCAGAATGCCCATGACATCGGTATTCACGCTCGGCCAGCCGTTGGTGCTGGTCGCCACCAGTCCGGCATAGAGCGCCTGTTGCGTGGCACGCACGTTGGGGATCTGCGTCGCTTCGGTCGCGCCGATCTGCAACACGGCATTGGGCTCTTCCGAACCCGCTGCGAAGATGCCGCGCGGGCGGGAGTATTTGAAGCTGCGGCCGATGATATCGACGCCGTTGGCGAGCAGGGCAGAGGCCAGCGAGTCACCTTCAAAGCCCTGGTAGGTCTGGCCGTTGAAGGTAAAGTTGAGCACCTTGCTGCGATTGATACGGCCGCCGTTGGGCAGGCGATGGGTCTGGCTCATACCTTGTCTCCCTGATCCGTGAACTGCGGCCTGGTACCGATCGGATAGGTCTCGAGAATCTCGTAGGTCACGGTATTGCGCGTCATGTTGAAATACTGGCGGCAACCGGCGGCGTGTATCCACAGTTCGTGATGCAGGCCGCGCGGGTTATCGCGAAAGAACATGTAGTCGCCCCATTGCTCATCGGTGCAGGCACCGGGGTCCAGCGGGCGCGGGATGTGCGCCTGACCGGACGGGTGGAATTCCTCTTCGGAGCGCAGTTCGCCACAGTGAGGACAGAAGATATGCAGCATGGTCGGGTTCTCCTGTTAGTGGGCTACGGCTGCAGCGCCGTGTTCGTCGATGAGTGCGCCGTTGTGGAAACGGTCAATGGAGAACGGCTTGGCCAGCGGGTGCATCTCGCCTTTGGCCAGACTGGCGGCAAATACGTTGCCCGAGCCCGGCGTGGCCTTGAAGCCGCCTGTGCCCCAGCCGCAGTTGAAGAACATGTTCGGCACCGGGGTCTTGGAAATGATCGGGCAGGCGTCCGGCGTGGTGTCGACGATACCGCCCCATTGACGGTTCATGCGCACGCGGGACAGCACCGGGAACATCTCGACGATGGCCTGGACGGTGTGTTCGATCACCGGGTACGAGCCGCGCTGGCCGTAACCGACCCAACTGTCGATACCGGCGCCGATCACCAGGTCGCCCTTGTCGGACTGGCTGATGTAGCCGTGTACCGCGTTGGACATGATGACGCTGTCGATAATCGGCTTGATCGGCTCGGAAACCAGTGCCTGCAACGGGTGTGATTCGATAGGCAGACGGAAGCCTGCCAGCTTGGCCATGTGCCCGGAATTACCGGCGGTTACCACACCGACACGTTTTGCACCGATGAAACCCTTGTTGGTTTCCACACCGATGCACACGCCGTTTTCCTTGCGAAAGCCGATGACTTCGGTCTGCTGAATCAGGTCGACGCCCAGCGCGTCGGCCGCGCGGGCGAAGCCCCAGGCCACCGCATCGTGGCGGGCGACGCCGCCACGGCGTTGGACCGTTGCTCCGATGATCGGGTAACGGGTGTTTTTCGAGCAGTCCAGGTACGGGATTTCCTCGGCGACCTGCTGGCCGTTGAGCAATTCACCGTCCACGCCGTTAAGCCGGTTTGCGCTGACGCGGCGCTCGGAGTCGCGCATGTCCTGCAGGGTGTGGCACAGGTTGTAAACGCCGCGCTGGGAGAACATGACGTTGTAGTTAAGGTCCTGGGACAGGCCTTCCCACAGTTTCATCGCGTGTTCATAGAGGTGGGCCGACTCGTCCCACAGGTAGTTGGAGCGCACGATGGTGGTGTTGCGCGCAGTGTTGCCGCCGCCCAGCCAGCCTTTCTCGACCACGGCCACATTGGTGATGCCGTGCTCCTTGGCCAGATAATAGGCCGTGGCCAGACCGTGCCCGCCGCCGCCGACGATGACCACGTCATAGACCTTTTTCGGGGTCGGCGTGCGCCACATGCGCTGCCAGTTTTCATGGTGGCTGAGGGAATGCTTGAGAAGGCCGAAGCCTGAGTAATGCTGCATGTGAGGCTACTCCTGACTCAGCGATAAACCGGAAAATCGGCGCACAGGGCGGCGACCTGGCTGGCGACGTCGGCCTCGACATCGGCATCACCGAGGTTGTCGAGGATGTCGCAGATCCAGCCTGCCAGCTCGACGCACTGGGTCACCTTGAAGCCGCGGGTGGTAACAGCCGGTGTACCGATGCGCAGGCCGGACGTCACGAACGGCGACTGCGGGTCGTTGGGCACCGAGTTCTTGTTGACGGTAATGTGCGCACGCCCGAGCGCTGCGTCGGCGTCCTTGCCGGTCAGACCCTGACGGATCAGGCTGACCAGAAACAGATGGTTGTCGGTGCCGCCGGAGACCACGTCGAAGCCCCGATCGATGAACACCTGCGCCATCGCTTGCGCGTTGTCGATGACCTGCTGTTGATAGACCTTGAAGGCGGGCTCCATGGCTTCTTTGAAACACACGGCCTTGGCGGCGATGACGTGCATCAACGGGCCGCCCTGACCACCAGGGAAGACGGCGGAATTGAATTTCTTCTCCAGCTCTTCGTTGGCCTTGGCCAGGATCAGGCCGCCGCGTGGACCGCGCAGGGTCTTGTGGGTCGTGGTGGTGACTACGTCTGCGTAGGGCAGCGGATTCGGGTAAAGCCCGGCGGCAACCAGACCGGCGACGTGCGCCATGTCGACGAAGAGGTAAGCGCCTACCTTGTCGGCGATTTCACGGAAGCGCGGGAAGTCGAGGGTCTTGGAATAGGCCGAAAACCCGGCAATGATCATTTTCGGCTGGCATTCGACGGCAATGCGCTCGACTTCGTCGTAATCGATCAGCCCGGTCGCGGTGTCGATGCCGTACTGCACGGCGTTATAGAGCTTGCCCGAGAAGCTGACCTTGGCACCGTGGGTCAGGTGGCCGCCGTGCGCCAGGCTCATGCCCAACACGGTATCGCCGGCCTGGAGCAGCGCCAGATAGACCGCTGCGTTGGCCTGACTGCCGGAGTGTGGCTGAACGTTGGCGTAGTCGGCACCAAACAGCTGTCTGGCGCGCTCGATGGCCAGCTGCTCGACCTTGTCGACGTGCTCGCAACCGCCGTAGTAACGCTTGCCGGGATAGCCCTCTGCGTACTTGTTGGTCAGACCGCTGCCCTGCGCCTGCATCACGCGTTTGCTGGTGTAGTTCTCCGAGGCGATCAGCTCGATATGGTCTTCCTGACGCTGCTCCTCGGCGTTCATCGCCGACAGCAGTGCATCGTCATAACCCTGGATCTGGTCTTGCTTGCTGAACATCGCGGATCTCCCAGCGGCGGCGCGGCGCCTGACTTGTCGTTCGGGCGGAACAGAGCCCTCTGAGAGCGATGGTAGGGCCGCACCGAAGACGCCAAATGCCTATGGACGCCACACAAAGGTGCGTTTACGACATGGGGGCTGAGGGAGCAGAAATAGCGGCAGGGGAGTTACCCGGGGGACAAGGCTGTGGACGAAAAAAAGCCCGCTCCCGGCTGGATGAGTCCAGCGCGGTGGAGCGGGCTTGTCGGTTACAGGCCTTGTCAGCCGTGGTTTTTGCCCAGCAACGCGTGATACAGCTCGGTATCACCCAGAATGCCGACCACTTTATTGCCTTCCTGCAGGACCAGTTTGTTACCGGTCTGGTAGCGGATCTGCAGCGCGTCGCGCATGCCGATGTTGGAATGCACAAGTGTAGGGCGTCGATCCAGAGTGGCGACGTCCTGACCGGGGGTCCAGTTCTGCAGATCGAGGGCCGTGGCACCTTGCCGCGCGCCTTTGATCACGTTGCCGTCGGCCAGATCGAGCCATGAGTCGCCGCTCGGGTCCAGGCACACCGAACCGTTGACGTGGGTGCACTCGTCGACGGTGCGCATCAGACTGCGCCCGCACAGCACGTTGAGCGGGTTGGTGTGTGCAACGAAGGTACGCACGTATTCATCTGCCGGATTGAGCACGATCTGCTCCGGCACGCTGTATTGCACGATACGGCCGTCTTTCATGATAGCGATCCGGCTGCCGAGCTTCAGTGCTTCATCCAGATCGTGGCTGACGAACACAATGGTCTTGCTCAGCTTGCTTTGCAGGGCGAGCAGTTCGTCCTGCAACCCCTGGCGGATCAGGGGGTCGAGCGCCGAGAACGGTTCGTCCATCAGCAGGATGTCGGCGTCCATCGCCAGTGCCCGCGCCAGGCCCACTCGTTGCTGCATGCCGCCAGACAGTTCGTCGGGCTTCTTGTTGCGCCACTGGGTCAGGCCCACCAGCTCGAGCTTTTCATCCACCAGCTTGCGCCGTTCCTTTTCAGGGCGGCCCTGCATCTCCAGACCGAAGCTGATGTTCTCGCGCACCGTCAGCCAGGGCATCAGGGCGAATTTCTGGAAGACCATGGCAATGCGCTTGGTGCGCATCATTTTCAGTTCGGCTGCGCTGCAGTTGGCGATGTTGATCTGCGAGCCTTCATGCTCGACGAACAGTGAGCCACGGCTGACGGTGTTGAGGCCGTTGATACAGCGCAACAGGCTGGATTTGCCGGAGCCCGACAGGCCCATCAGGACGCAGATTTCGCCTTTTTCGATGTCCAGACTGGCGTTTTCGACGCCGACGATCTGTCCGGTTTTCTTGAGGATCTGGTCACGCGTGAGGCCTTCGTCGAGCAGCTTGAGGGCTTCACGCGGGTCCTTGGAGAAGATGACGTCTACCTTGTCGAATTTGATGATACTCATGCGTCGGACCCTACCTTGGCTTCGGGTTGTTTGCAGATGCGGTCGAGCATGATGGCCAGCAATACGATTGCCAGACCGGCTTCGAAACCGAGCGCGATGTCGGCCGTGTTCAGCGCGTTGACCACTGGTTTGCCCAGGCCGTCGGCACCGACCAGGGCCGCGATGACCACCATCGACAGCGACAGCATGATGCACTGGGTAATCCCGGCTGCAATGCTGGGCATCGCGTAGGGCAGTTCAATGCGTGTCAGCAACTGGCGACGTGACGAACCGAAGGCCTTGCCGGCATCCAGCAACTCCTGAGGCACATCGCGAATACCCAGGTAGGTCAGGCGAATCGGCGCGGCAATGGCGAAAACCACCGTCGAGATCAGGCCGGGTACCACGCCCAGACCAAACAGCGTGAGCGTCGGAATCAGGTAGACGAAAGTAGGCACGGTCTGCATCAGGTCGAGTATCGGCCGGATGATGGTGTAGAACAGCGGCTTGTGCGCGGCAATGATGCCCAGCGGCACGCCGATGACGACACACACCAGCGTGGCGAAGAGCACCTGCGCCAGGGTTTCCATGGTTTCCTGCCAGTAATGCAGGTTGAGGATCAGCAGAAACGAAAGGATGACGAAAACCGTCAGGCCCCACTTGCGCTGGATGAAGTGCGCGAGGGCTGCGATAAGGCCGATCAGTACGAATGGATTGAACCAGGTCAGCGCGAAAGTGAACCCGTGGATCATCATTTCCAGTGTCGAGGCTATTGCGTCGAAGTAATCGGCGCCGTTGGCCGTCAACCAATCGACAAATGCGGCGATGTACTCGCCCAGAGGGATTTTATGGTCAGTCAGCATGATTTCGGGTGTCCGCTTGCGGAAGGTGAAGAGGGCAGCAGGCGGGTCAGCCCCGCCTGCTGTCGGCTTACTGGGTCAACTTGGCTTTGGCGGCCTCCAGGCCTGGCTTGCCATCGACGGTGGTCACGCCTGCGAGCCAGGTGTCGAGTACTTGAGGGTTTTTCTTGATCCACGCCTTGGCGGCGGTATCAGGCTTCATTTTGTCGTCCAGCACGTTACCCATCAGGGTGCTTTCCATGTTCAGCGTGAAGGACAGATTCTTGAGCAACTGACCTACGTTGCTGCACTCCTGACTGTAGCCTTTGCGGGTGTTGGTGTAGATCGTCGCCTGGCCATAGTTGGGGCCGAAGAAGTCATCGCCGCCAGTCAGATATTTCATCTTGAAACGGGTGTTCATCGGGTGCGGTTCCCAGCCGAGGAACACCACATCGTTTTTGCGTTTCACGGCGCGGTCGACCTGCGACAGCATTGCGGCTTCACTGGATTCCACGACCTTGAAACCTGCGTCTTTGAGGCCGAAGGCGTTCTTGTCGATCATGCTCTGGATCAGGCGATTGCCGTCATTGCCAGGCTCGATGCCGTAGATCTTGCCGCCCAGTTCCTTCTTGAATTTGGCGATGTCGGCGAAGTCATGCAGACCTTTGTCGTAAAGCGCTTCCGGCACCGCGAGGGTGTACTTGGCGTTCTCCAGATTGGCACGCACGGTTTCGACGGTCCCTGCTTCGCGATAGGGCTTGATGTCGTTTTCCATGGTCGGCATCCAGTTGCCGAGGAACACGTCCATGTTCTTGCCGTCGGCCAGCGACTTGTAGGTCACCGGTACGGAAATCATGGTGGTTTTGGTCTTGTAACCCAGTGACTCGAGTACGGCGCTGGTTACCGCAGTGGTGACGGTAATGTCAGTCCAGCCGACATCGGAGAAGTTGACCGTATGACAGGCCTCTGGCTCGGCTGCCTGGGCTAGCACCGGCATACAGAGCGTAGCGGCCAACAGCAACGATTTGGAACCTTTCATGGGGTGGACTCCTGTGAGTTTCTTTTAGTCATCAGCAGGTGAACGCTGACGCGGCTTATGGGTTGGCGAGGCTTTTCGCGAAGCTCCATCACTGCGCCGGGCGATCGAGTCGGAACCGATCATGTAACAGGGAAAATCAAACGCCTACAGGGGGCGTCGTATCCAGTGCAGGAGGCGTCGTATCCAGTGCGCGCAAGGTCGCTTACAGATTCGTTGCATCGTACGCACGCCCGGTTGCAGTGTCGGAACTGCGAAAAAACGGCCAGTACGTTACACAGTCGCTGCGCAGGTCGGCAGCGGTCGGTTGGCAGGTCGGTGCCTGCGCGAACGCGGTGTTTTGGAGGGGAGTAACGCCGACAAGTTCATTATCGGGTCGGATCCGGCAGTGGTCACGCCATGTCAGGTGTCATTTTTGGTGGCTGCGCGCTTTTCGATCACGCGCCCTGCAGTCCGCCACTTTTTAGCGCGAGCGTCTACCCTGCGCAGCGTTTCCTCGAGGTGTGCCTTGAGTAGCACTCGGCGTGACAAGACCCTTTGGTCGTTTCCGTCAAGTGCTACCGAACTGCTCATCGAGCTGCGCGATCCGCGGCCTCGCTGTCGCAAACAGGTAAGTGGGTCGCAGCCGGTTAGACGCTTCGCGACGTCGCTTTCAGGTGTTCTTGAATGAGCGATCAAATTCCGGCATGGGATTTGCGATGTCATCACAGCGCCTTCAGTGACGAGGGCTACAACAAGAGCCTGTACTGGGGCCAACCGTATGCCATATGAGAGGAGATAGTGTGATGACATCGTTCAATCAAGGGACTCAACCCCAGAATCGCGCGCCACAGTCCATCGGCTTTCTGCTGCTGGATAACTTCACCCTGATCTCCCTCGCATCGGCGGTAGAACCCCTTCGCATGGCCAACCAGCTGTCGGGCCGAGAGTTGTATCGCTGGACCACGCTGAGTGTCGATGGCGGCCAGGTCTGGGCCAGCGATGGTCTGCAGATCACGCCGGATGCGGCGATGCACAAGGCTCCTTTGCTCGATACCGTCATCGTCTGCGGCGGTGTCGGTATTCAACGCTCCGTCACGCGTGAACATGTCAGCTGGCTACAGGGCCAGGCGCGTCAGTCGCGTCGTCTGGGCGCCGTGTGCACCGGCAGTTGGGCGCTGGCGTGTGCGGGTTTGCTGGATGGTTTCGAGTGCAGCGTGCATTGGGAATGTCTGGCCTCGATGCAGGAAGCCTTTCCGCGCGTGTCGATGAGCACCCGGCTGTTCACGCTGGACCGCAATCGTTTCACCAGCTCGGGCGGCACCGCACCGCTGGACATGATGCTGCACCTGATCAGTCGCGATCATGGACGCGAGTTGTCGGCAGCCATTTCCGAGATGTTCGTCTACGAGCGCATTCGCAACGAACAGGACCATCAACGCGTGCCGCTCAAGCACATGCTGGGCACCAATCAGCCGAAGCTGCAGGAAATCGTGGCGCTGATGGAAGCCAATCTTGAAGAGCCGATCGATCTTGACGAACTGGCTGTGTATGTCGCCGTTTCGCGCAGGCAGCTGGAGCGGTTGTTCCAGAAATACCTGCACTGTTCGCCTTCGCGCTACTACCTGAAACTGCGCCTGATTCGCGCCCGACAGCTGCTCAAGCAGACACCGATGTCGATCATCGAAGTGGCATCGGTGTGCGGCTTCGTGTCGACACCGCACTTCTCCAAATGCTACCGCGAATACTTCGGCATCCCGCCACGTGACGAGCGCGTAGGGTCCAACACCGCACAGCAGGTCGCGATGATGCCAATCCCGCAGGCCCTGGTGCTCGCCCCGTTGTCCGGGCCGATGTCGGCACTGAGTCAGGCGCGTAATGAGTCGACGTTTGCGAGTGTGAGGCTTTAAAAAAGTCCGGTTTGCAAATGCCCACGACGAGAAAGCATCTCTCACAGGCTGTAAAACATTCGCTCTGCTCATCGCCCTACAGACGCTAAGGTTCAACGTTGAACCGATTCTGGAGGGCGATGGAATGCCTGATTGCGCAACGACACGACACCTGCGCAAAGGCAGATACTCGGCAGTTGGTCAGATTTACATGGTCACTTCAGTGACGAAGGGCCGTGTACCTGTGTTCGCCGAAATGCAGCTGGGACGGCTGCTCGTACGAGAAATGAAGCGTTGCGAAGAGCAGGGGCTGGTCAAGTCTATGGCATGGGTAGTCATGCCTGACCATCTCCACTGGCTTTTTGAACTCAAGGCCGGTGATTTGCCCAGCTTGATGAAACAATTAAAGGCTCGAAGCTCGATTGCAGTTGGAAAACGGTGTGTCCGTCCTCACGCTTTGCGGCAATCCGGGTACCACGACAGAGCAATCCGCGACGAAAAGGATATTGCGCCGATAGCCCGTTATATCGTGGCCAATCCTTTACGTGCGGGCTTGGTTAAAAAGCTTGGGGATTACCCGCTGTGGGATGCTATCTGGGTTTGAGGCACGGGCAGCTTTCGCGAACAAGTTCGCTCCTACGGCCTGCGGCCAGAAGCTGGGGATTACGGTTTGCTTCTGCCGCAGGGCGTGAGTGTTTTTCGCGAACAAGTTCGCTCCTACGGCCTGCGGCCAGAAGCTGGGGATCACGGTTTGCTTCTGCCGTAGGGCGTGAGAGTGTTTTTCGCGAACAAGTTCGCTCCTACGGCCTGCGGCCAGAAGCTGGGGGATCACGGTTTGCTTCTGCCGTAGGGCGTGAGAGTGTTTTTCGCGAACAAGTTCGCTCCTACGGCCTGCGGCCAGAAGCTGGGGATTACGGTTTGCTTCTGCCGCAGGGCGTGAGAGTGTTTTTCGCGAACAAGTTCGCTCCTACGGCCTGCGGCCAGAAGCTGGGGATCACGGTTTGCTTCTGCCGTAGAACGTGAGTGTTTTTCGCGAACAAGTTCGCGCCTGCGGCCAGAAGCTGGGGGATCACGGTCTGCTTCTGCCCGAAGGGCGTAGGAGCGAACTTGTTCGCGAAAACTGACTTTCACACAACATCGCTTCCGGAAATAAAACGCCCGTTTTCAAGCATCAAAGCGCGAAGCGCGCCACCATGCCATTGAGGTCGATTGCCAGGCGTGACAGCTCGGTGCTGGCTGCGCTGGTCTGGTTGGCGCCGTTGGTGGATTGTGCCGACAGGTCGCGGATGTTGACCAGGTTGCGGTCCACTTCGCGGGCGACCTGTGCCTGTTCTTCGGCGGCGCTGGCGATGACCATGTTACGTTCGTTGATCTCTTCGACCGCGCTGTTGATGGTGTTCAGTGCCTGGCCCGCGCCCTTGGCGATGTTCAGCGTCGATTCGGCGCGTTCAGTGCTGTTGCGCATCGAGCTGACGGCCTGTTCCGTGCCGGTCTGAATGCTGCTGATCATGCGTTCGATTTCGCTGGTCGATTGCTGGGTGCGGTGTGCCAGGGCACGCACTTCGTCGGCGACGACGGCAAAACCACGTCCAGCTTCACCGGCACGTGCGGCTTCGATGGCGGCGTTCAATGCCAGCAGGTTGGTCTGGTCGGCCAGGCCGCGAATCACGTCGAGCACCTTGCCGATATCACGCGACTCATTGGCCAGGCTGATGATCAGCTCGGCAGTGCCTTGCACGTCGCCACTCATGCGCTCGATGGCGCTGACGGTTTCCTGAACCAGGTCGCGGCCATCGCCTGCAGAGGTCGCCGCGCTGCGCGAGGCTTGCGAGGTGCTGGTGGCGTTGCGCGCCACTTCTTCCACGGCGCTGGTCATCTGGTTGACCGCAGTGGCAGCCTGTTCTATTTCATCGTTCTGCTGCACCAGCCCGCGTGCGCTTTCGTCAGTGACGGCGTTCAGTTCCTCGGCTGCCGAGGCCAGTTGCGTGGCCGAGCCGGAAATACCCTGCAAGGTATCGCGCAGCTTGTCCTGCATGGTTTTCATGGCCAGCAGCAGACGACCGGCTTCATCGCTGCCGTCGATACTGATCGGCTTGGTCAGGTTGCCTTGCGCAATGGTCTCTGCGGCAAGCAGTGCGGTGGCGATCGGTGTGGTAATGCTCTTGATCAGCATCCAGGCAAACACGATCGTCAGCAGTGTGGCGGCGATCAGCAGTCCGATCACCATGTTGAATGCCGAGTCATACTCGATGGAGGCCTGTTCTTTGACCGCATTCAACTGCGCCGTATTGATATCCACCAGCTTGCGCAGCACAACGTTCATCTGGTCGGAGTTGTTGACCATTTCGTTGTTGAGCAAGCCTTGTAATTCGTCGATGTTGTTAGCGCGGGTCAGCGTCTTCAGACGCTCTTCAAGCTGGCGATACTGGCCCAGCAGCTGCACGTACTGGCTATAGAGGTCGCGCTCGTCGGGGCCACTGATCAGCTTCTCGTAAACGGCCTGAGCGTCAGTGATCTGCTTGTTGCGCATCGCCATCAGTTCGATGGTTTTCTGTTGGGTTTCCGGATCGCGGTTGACCAGCAATCGGTACGACAGCACCCGCAGACGAATACTGACTTCAGCGAAGCGATCGAGGCTCTTGATGCTGGGCACATTGCTGTCGGCCAGCACCTCGGTGGCGCTGCGGATCTTGCTCATCTGTGACAGTGCAAAGACGCCCAGAATCAGCATGAGGGTGCCGATCATGGCAAATCCAAGAAACGCTCGGGGCGCGATGTTCATATTTCGCAGGGACATAGAAAGCTTCCAGGGTCATTGACGCGTTCCATGCGATTTAGAGACGGGGATAAAGCCGTAAGTGGGGTGCCTATCGGACGTGCGACTAAAGTCTTGAGCCGATAGGCACGTATTGGGCGTGACTTAATCATGACGATTTCTTCATTTCTCTCCCGGGTCGGGCGCAAGCCCTTGAAAAGACGAGGCGTAGGCTTTTTCCGAGATGGCAGTCTGCCCATTGCCTGCGCGCATTTGTCGCAGTTTCAGACGGTCTGACGAACAGCAGGAACCGGATACCGAATAAGGAGTCACAAGCCCCCTACGCGTCTACGTTATCGATGTGTCGATGTGATGACAGAGCGGTGAGCGCTGGTATGCGCAACGACTTTTCTTTATCGTACGCGCCCGTTGAAATTTGCTCGAGAAATCAAAATGTTGGAAGCCTCCCTTAGCCAATTGGAACAACTTGTCGGCGATCTGGTGCAGCAGAACCAGGCCCTTCAGGAAACAAATGCACAGCTCGGTGCCGAGCTGGCAAAAGCCAAGGACGAGAACGAGAACTTGCAACTGAGTCTGATGGAGCAGGAAGAGAAGCATGGCAGCACTGCCGCGCGCATCCAGGCACTGGTTGATCGCGCGACCAGCGCAAGTGCTGTCGGCGCATGAACGTCGATGGCAGCGGTGTAACCGTTCTCACCATTCTGGGCAATGAGTACTCGGTCAAGGCGCCGGCTGGCGAAGACCTGACGCTCATGAAGGCCGCTGCGATGCTCAATGCATCGCTGGCCGACACCAAGCGCAAATACCCGACGTTGATCGGTGACCGTCTGCTGGTCCTTGCTGCGCTGAACCTTTGTTCGCAGCAGATCGAGCTTGAGCAACTGCACAAGGTCGAGCTCAAGCGCTACCGGGAGCAGGTCGAAGCGACGGTGGATGTGATCGCCAAGACCATCGCCCCGAACTGAACGTGATGCGCTGACGCAGTCGCAGTCAGAACGAATGCGACTGTCTGCGCCTGCGCCATTGCCCGAGTGCTTCCTCCAGCCGCAAGGGGCTGTCGATCTGCTGACGACGGGCGTGGCTGAACAGAATCAGCGCCAGTTCTGCGGTGACCAGTGCATCGGCGCTGGCATGATGACGCTCTTCGGCATGCAGACCAAAGAAACGAGTCCAGTCATCCAGCCCGGCATGACGCAGGTTGGCGTGTTCGCACAGCATCGGGGCTATTTCGGCGACGTCGAAAAACGCATGCTGCAAGCGATAGCCCAGGCTTTCCTTCAAGGCGCGTGACAGCATGTGCTGATCGAATGGCGCATGAAAGCCGAGAATCGGGCTGTTACCGACGAACTCCATGAAGTCCAGCAAGGCTTCGACCGGCTCACTGCCAGCGGCAATCGCGCTAGGCGCCAGCCCATGAATCAGAACGGCCGGACTGATCTTGTGGTCGACGCGCAATAGCGTGCGCTCGAACTGCTGGCCCAGATCGATTGCGCCGTCTTCAATCACCACCGCACCAATGGACAGCACCTGATCACGGTTCATATTCAGGCCGCTGGTTTCCAGGTCGAGCACGACCCAGCGCTGTTCACGCAGTGACCTGTCGCTGAGGTTCGCGCACACCGGCAGCCGCTCCAGGCGATCCAGTTGATGCGCGTGCAAGGGTGTCTTTTTCGGCCGTGGTTTGAGCCATTCGAACAGGTTCATAGTTGATAACGCAGGGTCAGGCTGGTTTGCAATCGCTGCGCCTGGCGAAACGATTCGCGCAGAATGCGCCGGTCCAGATGGTTGAGTGTGTCGGGGTCGATGCGGTTGGAATACGCCAGGTTCTGGCGGCTCTGCAGTTGGTGCTGCTGCATGCGAGTCTGCTGAATGAAGTGATAAGCCTCTTCATACGCGGCACCGTCAAGCGGGTCGATGACTTCGCGCTCGACCAGCTGGCGCAAGCGTTCCTGCGTGTTGTTGGCGCCGATACCGTTGGCCAGCGCCAGCAGGCGCGCACCGTCGACGAAGGGCGTCAGGCCTTCGACCTTGAGGTCCAGGGTGTCCTTTTCACTGCCTTTGCGGGCCAGTACGAAATCCTTGAAACGACCCACTGGCGGACGCTGGCGCAATGCGTTGTCAGCCATCATGCGCTGGAAAAGCCGGTTATCTGCGACCTGATCGAGAATGCTGCGGCGCAGTTGCTCGCCACTGCTTTCATCACCCCAGACCACGCGCAGATCGAAATAGATACTCGAGGCCAGCAGGTTCTCCGGCGTCGCCTCGCGAATAAACGTCGAGAAGCGCTGCGACCATTCGAGTCGGGACAGGCACAGTTCGGGGTTGCCGGCCATGATGTTGCCCTTGCACAGGGTAAAACCGCACTGCGCGAGGTTCTGATTGATGCGTTCGGCAATCGGCAGCAGTACGTTGCGAATCTGCTCTGCCTCGGCTGCATCACGCGCTTCGAACAGAATGCCGTTGTCCTGATCGGTATGCAGCGTCTGCTCGCGACGGCCTTCGCTGCCAAAGCACAGCCAGCTGAAGGCAATGCCAGGGTCGCCTTTCTCTGCAAGCGTCAGCTCGATCACCCGGCATACGGTGTGGTCGTTGAGCAGGGTGATGATCTGGGTTATCTGGGTTGAAGACGCGCCGTGGGCGAGCATGCGATCGACCAACTGGACGATATCGCCCCGCAAGCCGGCGAGCGCTTCGATACGTGGCGCGTTGCGGATGGTCCGCGCCAGGTGCACCAGGTCGACCCGTTGCAGGGAAAACAGATCCCGCTCCGACACCACGCCGCACAATCGCCCGTCGCGGACCAGGCACACGTGGGCGATGTGCCGACCGGTCATGGCGATGGCGGCGTCGAAGGCACTGGCGTCCGGGCTCAGGTGGAAAGGCGACAGGCTCATGGTGTGCCTGACCGGCGCGCTGAAGTCGGCATTCACATCGGCAACCGCCTCACGCAGGTCGCGCAGGGTAAAGATCCCCAGCGGCGACTGCCGCTCGTCGACAATCACGATGCTGCCTACTTGCTGCTCGTGCATCAGCCGCACGGCATCGCGCATGGGCGTTTCCGGGCTGCACATCACCGGATGGCGCATGGCAAGTTCACCCAGCCGGGTGTTCAAAGAGTACTGCGTGCCGAGGGTTTCGACAGCGCGCTGCTGGACCTGTTGATTGACTTGGTCCAGCAAGCTGCTGACACCGCGCAGGGCAAAGTCGCGAAAGGTTGTGGAAAGCGCGAACAGTTTGATGAACGCCTGCTTGTTCAGCTGTAGGCAGAAGGTGTCCTCGGCAGCCAGATGCTCGGTGCGCGTGGCGCGCTCGCCGAGCAGGGCGGCGAGCGGAAAACACTCGCCTGTGGTTATTTCAAATGTCGTTTCCGTACCGCCTTTGGCAGAATGCGGACGCTCGCCGACGATGCGGCCCTGCTTGACGATGTAAAAGTGCTCCACCGGCCCGTCGCCAGGCTTGATGATGCTTTCACCTGCAGCGTAGAAGCGCAGCTGACACTGCTCGACCAGATACGCCAGATGAGCGTTTTCCATCTGATTGAACGGCGGGAATTTTTGCAGAAACTGCATGGTGCCGTGTATGTTCTGCAGCACGGCTGTCTTGCCTGCCTGGGTGAAAGCATCTGCCTTGCTCATGGCCTGTTCCGCGTTCTTGTTATTGGTGCTCATGGTCGGCCGCTTGCAGCCAGGTGCCCATTGGACGTAAGTCTTACCTTGAACCCAGTGACACAGTCGTGCTGGTTGCGACATAACTGATTTGACGAGCGCAACGGATTGCGAGCGGAGACCGGCCGGGATGCCGACGAAATGCATCGCAGATTGACCCGTATCTGCTGTCGGATTAGTTCAGGGAATGATGAGACTGCAATGATTGACCACGATATTCTGAGCGACGATGAGCGCGATGCCCTCCATGAGGTCATGCTCACGCCCGACCGCAGCGCCCCGCAACGGGTCCTGATCGTCGATGACGACAGCGACGCGCGCGAACTGCTGGCTGAAATTCTGAGCCTCAATGACATCAGCTGCATGACCGCGCCCGGTGGCGATACTGCGCTGCAGATGATCCACTCGCGTCAGTCCATCGGACTGCTGATCACCGACCTGCGGATGGCTCCTTTTGACGGGCTGGATCTGATTCGCAAGGTTCGTGAGTCGGACCGCGCCGAACTGCCGATCATCATTGTTTCCGGCGACGCCAACGTGCGCGATGCCATCGATGCCATGCACCTGAACGTGGTTGACTTCCTTCTCAAACCGCTCAATACCAGGCAGTTGGTGAAGCTGGTCAAGCGGGAATTGGGGATAAGTTGAGGCGGTGAGCCGTTGCAGGTTCTGGTCCGGTGAGGACCAGAACCTGCAAGGAAGGTGTGCGACGCGTTACAGGCCGTTGATGGCCTTGAACTCCCGACGGCGACGATGCAGTACCGGCTCGGTATAGCCATTAGGCTGTCGCGTGCCTTCGATCACCAGTTCGACCGCCGCCTGGAAGGCGATGTTGTTGTCGAAGTCGGGTGCCAGCGGGTGATACAGCGGGTCGTTGGCGTTCTGGCGATCCACCACCGGGGCCATGCGCTTGAGGCTTTCCAGAACCTGAGCTTCGCTGACGACACCATGACGCAGCCAGTTGGCCATATGCTGGCTGGAGATGCGCAGCGTGGCGCGGTCTTCCATCAGGCCGATGTCGTTGATGTCCGGTACTTTCGAACACCCCACGCCTTGATCGATCCAGCGCACGACATAGCCAAGAATGCCTTGTGCGTTGTTGTCCAGTTCGTTCTGGATTTCTTCCGGGGTCCAGTCAGTGTTCGGTGCCAGCGGAATGGTCAGAATGTCATCCACCGAGGCTTGCTCGCGCTGCGCCAGTTCGGCCTGACGGGCGAACACGTCGACTTTGTGATAATGCAGGGCGTGCAGCGCAGCGGCCGTAGGCGAGGGGACCCAGGCTGTGTTCGCACCCGCCAGTGGATGAGCGATTTTCTGCTCCAGCATCGCCGCCATCAGGTCCGGCATGGCCCACATGCCTTTGCCGATCTGTGCGCGACCTTGCAGGCCGCATTTCAGGCCGATGTCGACGTTGGAGTTCTCGTAAGCAGCGATCCACTTCTCGGCTTTCATCTGTGCCTTGCGCACCATCGGACCCGCTTCCATGGAGGTATGGATTTCGTCACCGGTGCGGTCGAGGAAACCGGTGTTGATGAACACCACGCGCTCGCTGGCGGCCTGAATGCAGGCTTTGAGGTTGACCGTAGTGCGGCGTTCCTCGTCCATGATCCCGACCTTCAAGGTGTTACGCGGCAAGCCCAGCACCTGCTCGATACGCTCGAACAGTTCGTTGGTGAATGCCGCTTCCTCCGGGCCGTGCATCTTCGGTTTGACGATGTACATCGAGCCGCTGCGGCTGTTGCTGCGCGAGGTGTTGCCGTTGAGGTTGTGGATGGCGGCGAGGCTGGTCAGCAGCCCATCGAGAATGCCTTCCGGCACTTCGTTGCCGTGTTTGTCGAGAATCGCATCGATGGTCATCAAGTGGCCCACGTTGCGAATGAACAACAGCGAGCGACCGTGCAGCGTGACTTCGCCGCCCTCTGGCGTGGTGTAGACGCGGTCCGGGTTCATGGTGCGGTTGAAGGTTTCTCCGCCCTTGGACACCGACTCGGCCAGATCGCCCTTCATCAGGCCCAGCCAGTTGCGGTAGACAACCACTTTGTCGTCGGCATCCACAGCGGCGATGGAGTCTTCGCAGTCCATGATGGTGGTCAGTGCAGCTTCCATGAGGATGTCTTTCACGCCCGCCGGATCGGTCTGACCGACCGGGCTGGCGGCGTCGATCTGCAGTTCGAAGTGCAGACCGTTGTGCTTGAGCAGCAAGGCAAACGGCGCCAGGGCATCGCCTTGAAAACCCACAAGTTGGGCGTCATCGTGCAGGCCGGTATTGCTGCCACCCTTGAGACTGACGACCAGTTTGCCGTCGATCAGCTTATAAGCCGTCGAGTCGGCATGTGAACCTGCTGACAGGGGCGCTGCCTGATCGAGAAAGGCGCGAGCGAACGCGATCACCTTGTCGCCACGCACCTTGTTGTAGCCTTTACCCTTTTCCGCGCCACCTGCTTCGCTGATGGCGTCGGTGCCGTAGAGCGCGTCATACAGCGAACCCCAGCGGGCGTTTGACGCATTGAGCGCAAACCGGGCGTTCATCACCGGCACGACCAGTTGCGGACCCGCCATGGTGGCGATTTCTTCATCGACGTTTTGCGTGGTGATCTGGAAGTCCGCTGCTTCTGGCAGCAGGTAGCCAATCTCTTGAAGGAAGGCTTTGTAGGCCGAGGCGTCGTGAGCCTGCCCTGCATGCGACTGGTGCCAGGCGTCGATTTTCGCCTGTAACTCATCACGTTTGGCGAGCAGTGCCTTGTTCTTCGGCGCAAGGTCATGGATCAGTTTGTCTGCACCGGCCCAGAACGCAGTGGCGTCGACGCCGGTTCCGGGGGTGGCTTCGTTCTGCACGAAGTCGAACAGGACTCTGGCGACTTGCAGGTCACCGACTTGAACGTACTCAGTCATTGCACTTGCCTCACTCTGCTCAGCAGGGTCGAGCACACTCGGGGAGCGCTCTGTTATTGATCCGGGTGTCATGTAGTGCGCGATTCGGGATACTACATGAGCCGTCGTCGCGTGAAAACGTCGCTGAATATGTCACTAAACGACTGGATATTCATATCGGGTCACGATGATTATTCAGCGTGTTCCCAAAAGCATTCAGGATTGTTCCATAAAGCGTGGCAAACGGTACACGATTTACCGTGTGCGAGCTGCCTCTCCGGGATGCCTATACTGGTATGACCGACGCTGTCTCCAAACCATCTGTGCAGAAAGAGGAATTGACCGTGGATCATCTCGTCGTAACGCTGGTTGCCCCCGATAAACCGGGCCAGGTCGAACGCATCGCGCGGTGCATTGCCGAGCATGGCGGCAACTGGCTGGAAAGCCGCATGTCGCGCATGGCCGGGCAATTTGCCGGGATCCTCAAGGTAGGTGTCGAGGCCGAAAAGTATGACGACCTGATCAAGGCGCTGAACGGCCTGTCAGCCCATGGCATCCGTATGTTGCTGGCCGAGAGCGTGGTCGAGACCTCCGATACCACCCGCCTGATCAGCATGGAACTGGTCGGCAACGACCGCCCCGGCATCGTGCGCGACATCACCCGCCTGCTGGCCGGGCAGGGCGTCAACGTCGAACACCTGATCACCGACGTGTCCCCCGCGCCCATGAGCAGCGAACTGCTGTTCCAGGCCAAAGCAGTGCTGGGCGTCCCGCAGGAATTGTCCCTGGATGACCTGCAAACGGCGCTCGAGACCCTGGCTGACGATTTGATGGTGGAGTTGGTGCTGGGAGCCAAGGAGTCATCCGTTTCTGGTTATCCAAGTTAATCGTGCACCTGCCTGTGGATAACCTGGGGGAATAGCCTTACGCGCCACACCCGCCGTGGCCTGGCGTGTATTGATCAAAAATTCAACAGTTTCAAGGGCTTGTGCACAGATAAGGTCAGTCTGCCTGTGGATAACCTTTGGAGAACCTCTTGCAGGCCACGAGGAGCGTGGTCTGCGAAGGTTTGTGTGTTTTTTGATCAGCTGCGACCGCGGGATTTCAGCCAGATATCCACACTGTAGATGGCCAGCCCCGTCCAGATGAAGGCGAAGGTGATGATGGTGCTGGTGGTCAGGTGTTCGCCATACAGCAGCACGGCCAACAGCAGTACCAGCGTGGGCGCGATGTATTGCAGGAAGCCCAGGGTGGTGAAAGGCAGATGGCGTGCGGCGGCGTTGAAGCACACCAGCGGTACCAGCGTGACCGGGCCGGCAGCGGCGAGCCAGATCGCTTGAGTCGTGGTCCAGAATTCTGGCTGGGCGCTCACGGCCGTCGGGTTGAGCGTCAGCCAGATCAGCGCCAGCGGCACAAGCATCCAGGTTTCCACCACCAGGCCGGGGAGGGCGGCGACCGGGGCTTTTTTACGGATCAGCCCGTAGAAAGCGAAGGTCAGCGCCAGCGCCAGTGACACCCACGGCAGGCTGCCAACGTGCCAGACATGCTGGGCAACACCAATGGCGGCGAAGGCGACCGCCAGCATTTGCAGGCGTCTGAGGCGCTCGCCCAGCAGCAACATGGCGAGCAGCACATTGACCAATGGGTTGATGTAATAGCCCAGGCTGGCCTCAAGCATGCGTCCGTTGTTCACCGCCCAGACATAGACGATCCAGTTCGCAGCGATCAGCGTACCGCTCAATGCCAGCACGGCCAGGCGTTGCGGATTGTTGCGCAGGTCGCGCCACCAGCCGGGATGTTTCCAGAACATCAGCACAATCGAGCCGAACAGCGCCGACCAGAGCGCGCGATGGATGATGATCTCGATGGCCGGAACCGCGGCGATGGCTTTGAAGTAGATGGGGAACAGGCCCCAGATGATGTAAGCACTCAGGCCCAGAATGTATCCACGGCGTGGATTGGCAGCTTGCATGGAGCGTCGTCCCTTTAATACAGAAAATTCCGGTTTTATTATGGGGTGATGCGGTAGGTGGTTTTGATTGTACTGACGCTGGAGCGCTCGATGTTATACACAGGTTCGACTGATTCACGACATTTGTGCCGCGCCGCTTGCTCAGGATCGGACGCAGAACGTCGCACGATAGTCGGGGTTATCGTTCTGCACGCTCATCAGGTCAAAATAGTTTCAACGGCTCTTCATTCAGTGCGGCCATCTGCTCGCGCAGGGCCAGGATATGGTCGCCCCAGTAACGCTCGGTGCCGAACCACGGAAAGCTGTGCGGGAAGGCCGGGTCATCCCAGCGACGGGCCAGCCAGGCGCTGTAGTGCATCAGGCGCAGGGCCCGCAGCGGTTCGATCAGGGCCAGTTCGCGAGGGTCGAAATCATGGAATTCGTTGTAGCCGTCCATCAGTTCCGATAGCTGACCCAGACGTTCCTGGCGGTCGCCGGCCAGCATCATCCAGATATCCTGGACGGCAGGGCCAAGGCGGCAATCGTCCAGATCGACGATGTGGAACATCTCGTCGCGGCACATCATGTTGCCGGGGTGGCAGTCGCCATGCATGCGGATGTTGGTGTGCGGTGTGGCTGCGTAAACGTCTTCGACACGTTTGAGCAGGTCGCGGGCCACCGACTCGTAAGCCGGCAGCAGGCTGCGCGGAATGCAGTCGTTTTCCAACAGGAAATTGACCGAGTCATGACCAAAGTTCTTCACGCCCAGGGCTTCACGGTGCGCGAACGGTTTGGTCGAGCCGACGGCATGCAGGCGCCCCAGCAACTGGCCCAGGCGATACAGCTGATCAAGGTTGCCCGGCTCCGGCGCTCGTCCACCGCGACGCGGGAACAGCGTGAAACGAAAACCGGCGTGCTCGAACAGGGTTGCGCCGTTGTGCACCATGGGTGCGACCACCGGCACTTCGACCTCGACCAGTTCAGCGGTGAAGCTGTGCTCTTCAAGGATGGCTTCGTTGCTCCATCGCTGTGGGCGATAGAACTTGGCGATCAGCGGTTGGCCATCTTCGATACCGACCTGATACACGCGGTTTTCGTAACTGTTGAGCGCCAGGATGCGGGCATCGCTGAGAAAACCGATGCTTTCGACAGCATCCAGAACCAGATCGGGAGTAAGTGTTGCAAACGGGTGAGCCATGACTACTCCTGCGCGCAGCAGGTTGCCGCGTCGGAACGCTGATGGTAACGCAGACCGGTCCCGCTTCGCCAAACCCCGTCCGTTTAATCTGCCTTGGTTCTCTTTTGTCATCAAAAAGTCATGAGTCGTTAGCGAGATAGCCATGTTCGGCGCCTAGAGTCGCCGTCAATGAGATCGATCTCAAGCGAGTGACAATGACTGATCTGAAAGAGGTAGCGCATCTGGCCGGGGTTTCCCGAGCCACGGCGGCACGTGCCTTCGCAAGCCCCGACGTCGTGCGCTTGGAGACCCGCGAGCGGGTATTCGCCGCGGCCCGCGCCTTGGGTTTTCGTCCCAACCGGCTGGGCCGCCAGTTGCGTCTGCAAACCACCAATCTGATTGGCGTGGTGGTGCCCAACCTGCTCAACCCGGTGTTTGCCGAGCAGTTTCAGGCCATGGAGCGGGCGGCTCGGGCGCGGGGTTATAACCTGCTGCTGGCAACCACCGACTACACCGCAGAGCGTGAAAGCGCCGTGGTTGAGGAATTGTTACGTCAACGGGTCGACGGGCTGGTGCTGACGGTGACCGACGCCGAGCACAACCGAGTGCTGCAAGACCTGATCAGTGAAGACACCCCGTTCGTGCTGGCCTATCACCAGACCGACAATCCGGATTACAGCTCGGTGTCTGTGGATAACCGCGCGGGGATGGCGCTGGCTACTCGATACCTGATCGATGCAGGCCATCAGCGAGTCGCCATGGTCGCAGGCCCGGCCATGCAGTCCGACCGCGCCCGACTGCGTTATGAAGGTTATCGCGACGCCATGGCCGAGTGTGGGCTTGAAGCTCGCCCGGTGATTGAAATGCCTGCTCATACAAGCGCCGATTTCGCTGCACTCGAACCGCTGCTACGTGGGCCGGACGCGCCCAGCGCGCTGGTCTGTTCCAACGATCTGCTGGCCATCAGCCTGATTGCCGAATTGCGCCGCAACGGCTGGGGCGTTCCCGAGCGCCTGTCGGTGATCGGCTTCGACGGTATCGCCCTCGGCACGCAGATGCACCCGACCTTGTGCAGCGTGGTTCAGCCCATCGCCGAGCTGGCGCACATCGTCATCGACCAATTACTGGCACGGATTGCTGGCGCAGTACCTGTTTCTCATTGTCTGCCGTGCCACATCCGGCCCGGCGAAAGCACCCAGCCCTACCAGGAGATGCTTCATGCTCAGCCTCAGTAAAACCCTCGCGGCACTGCTGTTATGCGGTGCGGCCAGCCTCGCCCAGGCCGCCGAAACCGCCATCTGCTACAACTGCCCGCCCGAATGGGCCGACTGGGGAACGCAGCTCAAGGCGATTGCCGACAGCACCGGTGTGCAGGTGCCGCTGGACAACAAGAACTCCGGCCAGGCGCTGGCGCAGATCGTTGCCGAGCAAGCCGCACCAGTCGCTGACGTGGTCTATTACGGCGTGACATTCGGCTTGCAGGCGCAGAAGGCCGGGGTGGTCGACACCTACAAACCCAAGCACTGGGACGAGATTCCGGCAGGTCTGAAGGACCCCGAAGGGCACTGGTTCGCCATTCACTCCGGGACCCTCGGCATCATGGTCAACGTCGACGCACTGGGCGGTCTGCCGGTGCCGCAAAGCTGGGCGGACCTGCTCAAGCCCGAGTACAAGGGCATGGTCGGCTACCTCGACCCGTCCAGCGCGTTCGTCGGTTACGTGTCCGCCGTGGCGATCAACCAGGCCATGGGCGGCACGCTGGACAACTTCGGTCCGGCCATCGACTACTTCCAGAAACTGGCGAAAAACTCGCCCATCGTGCCCAAGCAAACCGCCTATGCACGCGTGCTGTCCGGCGAGCTGCCGATTCTGGTCGACTATGACTTCAATGCCTATCGCGCTCGCTACAAGGACAAGGCCAACGTCGCCTTCGTGATTCCCAAGGAAGGCACCATCGGCGTTCCGTACGTGATGAGCCTGGTGGCCAAGGCGCCGCATCGTGCCAACGCCGAGAAGGTGCTGGACTTCGTATTGTCCGACGAAGGGCAGGCGCTGTGGGCCAAGGCCTATCTGCGTCCAGTGCGCTCGAAAATGCCTGCCGAAGTGGCTGCACAGTTCCTGCCGGACAGCGATTACGCCCGCGCCGGTGTGGTGGACTACCAGCACATGGCCGCGGTGCAGGAAGCTTTCGCTGCCCGTTATCTGCGTGAGGTGAAGTAATGTCGGCCTCGCCGGAACAAGCGCTGCCTCTGCGCAAGGGCGGATTTTTCAAGCTGCGGCTGCGCCCGACCGCTGCGGTGGCGCTGGCCCCGGCGATGGCGGTATTGCTGGCATTCTGGCTGCTGCCGCTGACCCACCTGATCATGCTCGGTACGCAAGGATCTGATGGCAATGGCAGCGGTTACTGGCAGGTCCTGAGCAGTGCTCAGTACCTCGGCAGTCTGCTGCAAACCTGCCTGCTGGCGCTGGTGGTAACGCTCGCGGCGTTGCTGGTCGGCGGCATCAGCGGTGTTTTTTTGGCCCGCAATCACTTTTTCGGACGCTCTGCGCTGGTGGCCTTGCTGACCTTTCCGCTGGCGTTTCCCGGTGTGGTGGTCGGCTTTCTGGTGATTCTGCTGGCCGGTCGACAGGGCATCTTCGCCGCGCTCGGGCTGCACTTGGCGGGCGAGCGCTGGGTGTTCGCCTACTCGCTGACCGGGCTGTTCATCGGCTATCTGTATTTCTCGATTCCGCGCGTGATTCTGACAGTCATGGCCGCTTGCGAAAGCCTGGACCGCAGTCTTGAAGAAGCCGCGCATTCGCTGGGTGCCGGTCATTGGCGGGTGGTGTGCGATGTGATCGTTCCGGGGCTGGCACCCGCGCTGGTGTCCTGCGGCGCGATCTGCTTCGCCACGTCGATGGGGGCCTTCGGCACGGCCTTTACCCTGGGCACGCGCCTGAACGTCACGCCGGTAGCGATCTACAACGTGTTCACCAATTATGCCAACTTCACGGTGGCCGCTGCGCTGTCAGTCATCCTCGGGCTGGTGACGTGGGCAGTGCTGTTGCTGGCGCGTCGTATGGTCGGTAAATCGGGAGTTGTCCTGTGAAGCGTTCACCGCTGTTCGTGGCGCAACTGGCGTTCACCCTGTTGGTCTGTGCGTTCATGCTGGTGCCGGTGGTGCTGTCGCTGCTGGCCGGCCTGACGCGCAATTATTTTCTCGGTCTGTCGAGCGGTCTGACCTTCGACTGGCTGGTGCAGGTCTGGCAGGCCTATTCACCCACCGTCTGGCTGTCGTTGCAACTGGCCGTGGCCTGCGCAATCTGCGTGTGCCTGGTAGGGGTTCCGGCTGCGTATGCACTGGTGCGCATGAACAATCGCTTCAGCCGGGCCTTCGAGGAATTGATGGTCTTGCCCGTCGCCATGCCCGGTCTGGCCAGCGCCCTCGCGTTACTCCTGACCTACGGCCAGTTCGGCGGCTTTCGCAGCAGCTGGTTGTTCATTCTGGTCGGCCACGTGTTGTTCACCCTGCCGTTCCTGGTGCGTCCGGTCATGGCGGTGATGCAGCGTCAGCAATTGCCGGTGCTCGAAGAGGCGGCCGCCAGTCTGGGCGCCGGGCCGATCAAGCGTTTCTTCAGTGTGGTGGTGCCTAACTGCCGGGCCGGGATTCTCGCTGGCGTGCTGATGGTTGTGACCCTGTCGCTGGGCGAATTCAACCTGACCTGGATGCTGCACACGCCGATGACCAAAACCCTGCCGGTCGGTCTGGCCGACAGCTACGCCTCGGCGCGACTGGAAGTCGCCAGTGCCTACACCCTTCTTTTTCTGTTGCTGATTGTGCCGCTGCTGATTGCGTTGCAGGCCATCAGCGCGCGTCTTGCCCGTGGAGAGAGCCGATGAGCGGAACCACCATTCGCCTGAAAGGCTGCCGCAAGGCATTTGCCGACGGCACCGTTGCTGTAAAGGATCTGCACCTGACCATCGAGCCCGGCGAAACGCTGGCGATTCTCGGTCCGTCCGGTTGCGGCAAGACCACCACCTTGCGGCTGATTGCCGGGCTTGAACGTCCGGACGTCGGGCAGGTGTTGTTCGATGATCAGGACGTGACACGGCTGCCCATCGAGCGGCGCGACGTGGGCATGGTGTTTCAGAACTACGCGTTGTTTCCCAACCTCGATGTGGCCGGCAATATCGTTTACGGCCTGAAGATTCGTGGTTTGTCGGCTGCCGAGCGCAACAAGCGTTGCGATGAGTTGCTGGAACTGGTCGGTTTGACCGGCCACGGCAATCGCCGCGTCAACGAACTGTCTGGCGGGCAGCGCCAACGGGTCGCTCTGGCCCGTGCGCTGGCGCCGCGTCCTAGGGTGCTGTTGCTCGACGAACCGCTGGCGGCACTGGACGCGCAGTTGCGCGAGCGCTTGCGCAGTGAGCTGGACCAGTTGCTGCGTGGGCTGGGCATCACCTCGGTGTTCGTCACCCACGATCAGGGCGAGGCAATGGCTCTGGGCGACCGGATTCTGGTCATGGAAAAAGGCTGCGTCTCGCAATTGGCGACGCCGAGGGAAATCTATCAACAACCTGCCAATGCCTTCGTCGCCGGGTTTGTCGGCAATCTGAATGCGTTCAGCGTGGTCGAGCGCACCCCGTCAGGCCTCAAGGTGAGCGGTGGCGAGCTGCCGTGGCACGGGGCTGACGTACCGGGCACGGTCTACTGCCGCCCCGAGCACCTGCGTTTGATGTCTGGAAACGGCCATCTTCATGGGCGTCTGGTCGGGCAGTTTTTTCAGGGCGCGCAAAGTCGCTTGCTGGTCGATGTCGGTGGCCCGCAGCCGCTGCTGGTGGACAGCACCGACAACGTGATTTACGCCGCCAACGCAGTCATTGCCTTGAGTGTCGACCCGCAAGTGCTGTTTACCCTGCATTCGTGAACTCGTTTTTCGTAGAGAGATTATTTTGAATCGTTCGTTTCTCATTGCTCAGATCAGTGACCTGCACCTCAAAGCCGACGGCCGCCTGACTTATGGCGTGGTCGACACTCTGGGTGCGTTGCGCCGCGCTGTCGCGCACATCAATACCAGCAAGCAGCGCCCCGACATCGTGGTGATCAGCGGTGACCTGGTGGACTTCGGTCGCGAGGACGAATACGCCGTGCTCAAGCCGGAGCTGGAACGTCTGCAGATGCCGTTTTATCTGGTGCCCGGTAATCATGACGATCGGCACAAGCTGCTGGCTGCGTTTGCCGAGCAGGTGTACCTGCCGTTGTCGGCCAGCGGGCCTCTGGACTGGGTGGTTGAGAAATACCCGGTGCGCCTGATCGGCATGGACACGACCATTCCCGGCGAGCATGGCGGGCAACTGGATTACTGTCAGCTGGACTGGTTGCACGCGCAGCTGTCCCGTCGTCCTTACGTGCCGACCGTGATCGTCATGCACCATCCGCCGTTCATTACCGGCATAGGGCACATGGACCGCGAACCCTTCGGCAACGCGTCGGCGCTGGAGCGCGTGATCGCCCAGCATCCGCAAGTGGAGCGTTTGCTGTGCGGACATTTGCATCGACCGATGCAACGACGTTTCGGAGGCAGCCTGGCAAGCATCTGCCCTGGCACCTCACATCAAATTGTCCTCGACCTCGACGAAGCCGCGCCTGCGCATTTCAATCTGGAACCGGCAGGCTACGTGCTGCACCGCTGGCATTCGGAGCAGGGGTTTGTCAGCCATAACGCCGTGTTCGGCGACTATGAAGGGCCGTACCCGTTCTACGATGTGAACGGGTTGATTGATTAATTGATTACTCATCGCTCCCACGCTCTGCGCCCGGCGTGATACTCGAGTCTTGATGAGCCCGGAAAGCGGGGCTCGACGCGCAGTATCAGGCGGAGTAAAGATCCTTGTGGGAGTGAGCTTGCTCACGAAGACGGTGTTTCAGTCGATGCATTTTCGACGATCATACAGCCCTCTTCGCGAACAAGTTCGCTCCCACGGCCTCCGGCCAGAATCAATAGCAGACCTTTATATAACGATGAGCGATCTGCGTCCTTTTCCTGATTGCCGATCAGGCGCCGATAACGCCGCCATACTCCCGGGTGATGACCATCACCGATGAGCGCGGTTTGCCGTTGGGCAAATGCTCGGGGAAGGTAGAGCCGCCGTTCTCACCAGGATGCTGGATGCCGATAAACATCGTCCGGTAGTCAGGCGCAAAGCTGATACCGGTGATTTCGCAACCGACCGGGCCGACCAGAAAACGGCGGATCTCGCCGCTGGCAGGGTCGGCGCAGAGCATCTGGTTGTTGCCCATGCCAGCGAAGTCGCCCTTGTTGCTGGAATCGCCATCGGTCTGAATCCACAGCCGACCCGAACGATCAAAACTCAGGCCGTCCGGGCTGTTGAACATATTCTGCGCGTTGATGTTGCTCGACCCGGCCTGTGGCGTGCCGGCGTGCACAGTCGGGTTGCCCGCGACCACAAACAGGTCCCACTCGAACGCCATCGCCGACGCATTGTTGCCGCCTTCGCGCCAACGCAGGATCTGCCCGTACTGGTTCTTGGCGCGTGGATTCGGCCCGCCGACAGGTTGACCTTCTTCGCCGCGCTTGCTGTTGTTGGTCAGCGTGCAATACACCTGGCCATCCTTGGGGCTGACCACGATCCATTCCGGGCGGTCCATGCGCGTGGCCTTGACCACACTGGCGGCCAAGCGCGCATGAATCAACACTTCAGCCTGATTATTGAAACCAGCAGCGGCATCCAGGCCGTTCTTGCCGTGTTTCAGTTCGATCCACTGGCCATTGCCCTTTGGATGATCCGGGTTGCCGTTGCCAGCGTCGAATTGCGCCACGTACAAGGTGCCGTGGTCCAGCAGGTCGCGATTGGCTTTCGGGTTCTTGCGATCGATCCGGTCGCGGCTGATGAACTTGTAGATGAACTCGCCACGCTCGTCGTCGCCCATGTACACCACGGCGCGCCCGTCCCTGGTTTGCGTGAAGGCGGCGTTTTCGTGCTTGAAACGCCCGAGCGCCGTGCGCTTGACCGGCGTCGATTCAGGGTCGAACGGATCGATCTCGACCACCCAGCCATGCCGGTTGATCTCGTTGGGGTTCTTCGCCACGTCGAAGCGCGGGTCGTGCGGGTGCCAGTTGATCTCTTTGCTGGCAGCCACGACGCCGTAGCGCTTCATGCCCGCATCGAATGTCTGCTCCGCGTTGCTGCTGCCGAAGCAATCGGTGAAGTTCTCTTCACAGGTCAGGTACGTGCCCCACGGCGTCTGGCCGCTGGAGCAGTTCTGGAAAGTCCCCAGAACGCGGGTGCCGGTCTTGTCGGCGTCAGTCTTGAGCCAGTCGTGACCGGCCGCCGGGCCACTCAGCCTGATCGGCGTATTGCCATGCACGCGACGGTTGTAACGCGAGTCCTGCACGAACTGCCATTTGCCGTTTTTCTGCTGTACCTCGATCACTGACACGCCTTCTGCGGCGAGTGCCTTGCGTACTTCTTCAGCCGATTGCGGCTCCTTGCCATGCTCGAAGAGGTAGCGGTAGTTGGTGTATTCGTTGTTGATCGCCAGCAAAGCACGGTCTTTGCGACCCCGCATCGGGAACAGACACATGCCGTCGTTGTTGTCGCCGAACTGCACCTCCTGAGCCTGGGCAGTACCCTTGCCACTCGGGTCGAACGCCGGACCGCCCGCGCGCAGAGGCTGGCCCCAACTGATCAGTACCGAGGATCTGTAACCTGCCGGCAGGCTGATGCTGTCGGCGGTGGCAGCAGGGATGCTCTGGAAACCGAGCAATCTGCCAGACGCCGCGCTGACGCTGTCCGCCAGGACGGTGCGGCTGAGCAGGTTGCCGCCCAGGAACATCGCCGCGCCGCACAATGCGCCCGCGCTGATGAAACCGCGGCGGGTGAGGCCGACCTTGTCTGCGCCGACCATGTTTTCCAGATCGGTGGTTTGGTTTTCTTCTAATAGTTTCATCATCACGGCTCCCTCGAATATGGCAGCCACCTTAGTGCGCGCATATGACGAAAATGTGTCGCGGTGATGACCTGCCAGCGCTTACAACGGTATACCCAGCAGTACCAGTGAAGCTGCAAATCTTGCTTGCACCGTTGCGGCGGTTTTCAGCTGCTGTGCATGCAGGTGCTCAGGTGTCGCCAGGGCGCACAGCGTCTGGCCGCCGGGCAGTGTGATGCGTACTTCGCTTGGGCCATCTTCAGCGTCGGTCACGCTGTCGATTCGGCCGATCAGGCAATTGTTTCCAGTTGTTTCTTCGTCGTTGTCTGCGTGCAGTTCCAGCCAGCCGGCCTTGATCAGTGCAACCACCTCCGTGCCGTTCTCCAGCTCCAGACGCAGGGTGCTGTCATGGGTGACCTGCGCTTCGATAAACACCTCGTCAGCCAATTGCAGGCGAACCTGATCGTTGTGCCCCTGACGGGTGATGCTGACGATCCGCCCCAGCAACTGGTTACGTGCGCTGGTGCGCAGGGTCAGGCGATTGAGCAAGTCCAGATCGCTGCTGTCTTCGGCGGCTTCCAGCACCTGGGCCTGCAATGCCTGGACGCGCTGATAGAGACGCAGCACTCGCTGGCCCTCGACCGACAACTTCGCGCCGCCACCGCCGCGCCCGCCGACACTGCGCTCTACCAGCGGTTTTTGCGCCAGATTATTCAGCTCGTCGATCGCGTCCCAGGCCGCCTTGTAACTCAGCCCTGCGCTTTTCGCAGCACGGGTGATCGAGCCCTGCTCGGCAATATGCTGCAGCAGCGCAATGCGTTGCGGGCGGCGGACCATGTGTTGCGTCAGCAAGGTGGGTAGGGACATGGTCATCCAGAGCGGTCGAGTGGGAGAGGGCAGTATGATCGCTCACGTGCATGACGTCGAAAACCGGACGCGGAGCGTCCCGAAAGGCATTACCACTCCAGCGTGGGAACGATATTAAAGCAGGCGCGCAGGGGCCATTAGTCACCCGGCTTTGGCGTTCGTGCCAGGCAATACACGTCGACCCGCCGCGCACCGGCGTTGCTCAATAGACGTGCAATGACGTCGGCTGTCGAGCCCGTGGTGAGCACGTCATCGACCAGCGCCAGATGCCTGCCTTGTACCCAATCGGGATCAATCAGAGTGAACGCGCCGCGCAGGTTGCGTTTGCGGGCTTTGGCGTCCAGGCCCTGTTGTGCGGTTGTTTCCCGGCTGCGCAATACGTGCTCTTCGTCGATGGGGAGTTGCAGCTGTTTACCCAGCCAGCCGGCCAGCATTGCCGCCTGGTTGTAGCCGCGCTGGCGTAAGCGTTTGATGGCCAGCGGCACCGGAATGAGGCAGTCGGGACGTGGCAGGTCTTCCTCGAAACGGTGCTGCAGATAGTGCGCGCACAGTTCCGCCAGCAGTCGTCCCATGGGCCATTTACCGTTATGTTTGAAGCGGGTGATCAAGCCGTCGACCGGGAAATCGTACAGCCAGGGCGCGATGACCTGAGTAAAGCCAGGCGGTTGCTTGCAGCATTGCGCGCAGCTCATGCCTGAACGGGGTAACGGCAGGGCACAGCACACACAGGCGTTGCCCAGCCACGGCAGCTCTGCTTCGCACGGCACGCAGATAGGCGTGGGCACCTCACTGCGTTCATCACATAACAAACACGATTGTTTGTTTTTTAACCAGATGTAAACCTCGTGCGGGTAGTTGGGTTGACAGCGCATGGCTCTTCCTTAAATATGCCCGACATCCGTGTAGCGCCTGGGGTCTTTCCCGCCCTCGCGCATTGCCCAGAAACACCAAGGAGCCGCCCGATGAGCGCCAGCACCACCGCCACTTTGCGTCACGACTGGACTTTAGCCGAGGTCAGGGCGCTGTTCGTACAGCCATTCAATGACTTGCTGTTTCAGGCGCAAACGGTGCACCGCGCTCATTTCGACGCCAACCGCGTGCAAGTCTCCACGCTGCTGTCGATCAAGACCGGCGCCTGCCCGGAAGACTGCAAGTACTGTCCGCAGTCCGGCCACTACAACACCGGTCTTGAGAAAGAAAAACTGCTGGAAGTGCAGAAGGTGCTTGAAGAGGCCGCGCGTGCCAAGGCCATTGGTTCGACCCGCTTCTGCATGGGCGCGGCCTGGAAACACCCCTCCGCCAAGGACATGCCTTACGTGCTGGAGATGGTCAAAGGCGTGAAAGCCATGGGCATGGAAACCTGCATGACCCTGGGCCGCCTCGATCAGGAACAGACCGAAGCGCTGGCCACTGCCGGGCTGGATTATTACAACCATAACCTCGACACCTCGCCGGAGTTCTACGGCAGCATCATCACCACCCGTACCTACGCCGAACGCCTGCAAACCCTGGCGTACGTGCGCGATGCGGGGATGAAGATCTGCTCCGGTGGCATTCTGGGCATGGGCGAGTCCCTCGATGACCGCGCAGGTCTGCTGATTCAACTGGCCAACCTGCCAGAGCACCCGGAGTCGGTGCCGATCAACATGTTGGTCAAGGTCGCCGGCACGCCGCTGGAAAACGCCGAAGATGTCGACCCGTTCGATTTCATTCGCATGCTCGCCGTGGCACGGATTCTCATGCCGAAATCCCACGTGCGCCTGTCCGCCGGTCGCGAAGCGATGAACGAGCAAATGCAGGCACTGGCGTTTTTCGCCGGGGCCAACTCGATTTTCTACGGCGACAAGCTGCTGACCACTGCCAACCCGCAAGCCGACAAGGACATGCTGCTGTTCTCGCGTCTGGGCATCAAGCCCGAAGCGGGCGAAGGGCATGCCGACGAAGTGCACCAGGCCGCTATCGAACAGGCGCTGGTCGAACAGCAAAGCAGCTCGATGTTCTACGACGCCGCCTCTGCCTGATTCGTTGAACGGGCCGGACTGTTCCGGCCCGTTTTGAATTGTCATTTTCCGGACCGGGGCCTGCATGTCTTTCGATCTCCGCACGCGCCTCGATGCCCGTCGCGCCGCCCACCTCTATCGTCAGCGTCCGCTGCTGCAAAGTCCGCAAGGGCCGCAGGTCATCGTCGACGGCCAGCCTTTGCTGGCGTTCTGCAACAACGATTACATGGGGCTGGCCAATCATCCCGAGGTGATCGCTGCCTGGCAGGCGGGTGCCGAGCGCTGGGGCGTGGGCGGCGGGGCTTCGCATCTGGTGATCGGCCACAGCGCGCCACACCACGAACTGGAAGAAGCGCTGGCCGAGCTGACTGGTCGTCCGCGTGCACTGTTGTTCTCCAATGGCTACATGGCCAACCTCGGCGCGGTGACGGCGTTGGTCGGACAGGGCGATACGGTGCTGGAAGACCGTCTCAACCACGCTTCGTTGCTGGATGCCGGTCTGCTCAGTGGCGCACGGTTTTCGCGCTATCTGCATAACGATGTGAGCAGCCTGGAAGCCCGCCTGGAAAAATCCGTGGGCGATACCCTGGTGGTGACCGACGGGGTGTTCAGCATGGACGGCGACATCGCCGATCTGCCCGCGCTGGCCCGGGCGACGAGGGCCAAAGGGGCCTGGCTGATGGTGGATGATGCCCACGGCTTCGGCCCTTTGGGTGCCAACGGCGCCGGTATCGTCGAGCACTTTGGCCTGAGCATGGATGACGTGCCCGTGCTGGTCGGCACCCTGGGCAAGTCGTTCGGTACTTCCGGAGCGTTCGTGGCCGGCAGTGAAGAATTGATCGAAACCCTGATCCAGTTCGCCCGGCCTTACATTTACACCACCAGCCAGCCGCCCGCACTGGCCTGCGCCACCTTGAAAAGCCTGCAACTGCTGCGTACCGAGCATTGGCGCCGCGAACATCTGACGCGACTGATTCAGCAGTTTCGGCGCGGTGCCGAGCAGATCGGGCTGCAACTGATGGACAGCTTTACCCCGATCCAGCCGATCATGATCGGTGATGCCAGTCGGGCCTTGCGCCTCTCGCAATTGCTCCGTGAGCGCGGCCTGCTGGTCACCGCCATTCGCCCGCCCACCGTGCCTGCTGGCAGCGCGCGACTTCGTGTGACCTTGTCTGCCGCGCACAGCGAAGCCGACGTGCAGCTATTATTGAACACTCTGGAGCAGTGCTACCCGCTGCTGGATGCCAGCCACTCCTCGGAGCCTGTTCATGCGTGATCGTCTGATTCTGTTGCCAGGCTGGGGCCTTGGCGTTTCGCCGCTGGAGCCGCTTGCCGCTGCGTTGCGCGGGCTGGATGAGCACCTGCGGGTTGAAGTCGAGCCATTGCCGGATATCGACAGCTGCGATTTGCCAGACTGGCTCGACGAGCTGGACACCAACCTGCCCGACGACGCCTGGCTGGGCGGCTGGTCGTTGGGTGGCATGCTCGCGGCTGAACTGGCAGCGCGTCGCGGCGACCGTTGCTGCGGGTTGCTGACGCTGGCCAGCAACGCCTGCTTCGTCACCCAAGGGGCGTGGCCGAATGCGATGCCCGCGCAGGATTTCGAGGCGTTTCTGGCTGGCTGTGCCGATGATCCGGACCTGACCCTCAAGCGCTTCAGCCTGTTATGCACGCAAGGCGCAGAGGACCCGCGCGGTCTGGCGCGGCTGCTCAAGGCCGGCGCACCGCACCTGTCGAAAACGGCGTTGATCGACGGCCTGAAAATACTCCGGCAACTCGACACCCGCAGCGCGCTGCAAACCTATCGTGGCCCGCAACTGCACCTGTTCGCCGGGCTGGATGCCTTCGTGCCCGCCGAGGCCGCAGGTGATCTGCTGGCCTTGTTGCCGGATGTCGAAGTGGGTTTGATCGAGCAGGCCAGTCATGCATTCCTGCTGGAAAACCCTCATGGGGTGGCGGCCGCGATCCACGCCTTTCTGCACGAGCTGGACGATGACTGATCTTTCAATCCCCAAACCACCTTCTGTTTTGCCTGACAAACGTCAGGTCGCCGCGTCGTTTTCCCGCGCGGCAGGCAGCTATGACAGCGTTGCCGAACTGCAGCGCAACGTCGGTAATGAGCTGCTGGCGCGTTTGCCTGCGCAATGCAAGCCGTCCCGCTGGCTGGATCTGGGCAGCGGCACCGGCTATTTCAGCCGGGCGCTGGCGCAGACGTTCACTGGCAGCGAAGGTATTGCACTGGATATCGCCGAAGGCATGTTGCGTCATGCCCTACCCTTGGGTGGCGCACAGCACTTCATTGCGGGTGACGCCGAGCACCTGCCGCTGCGTGACCAGAGCTGCGGGCTGATTTTCTCCAGTCTCGCGGTGCAGTGGTGCGCCGATTTCGCCTCCGTGCTCAGTGAAGCTCAGCGCGTATTGCAGCCAGGCGGCGTATTCGCCTTTGCCAGCCTGTGTGTCGGTACGCTGTACGAGCTGCGCGACAGTTGGCAGGCTGTGGACGGCCGGGTGCATGTGAACCGTTTTCGTCATGAGGACGACTATCGCGAGCTGTGCGCGGCGAGCGGCTTGCAAGTACGCAGCCTAGACGTTTGCCCGCAGGTTCTGCATTACCCGGATGTGCGCAGCCTGACGCACGAGTTGAAGGCGCTCGGTGCGCACAATCTCAACCCCGGACGGCCCAATGGCCTGACCGGGCGCGAGCGGATCATGGGCATGGTTAAGGCCTATGAAGGCTTCCGCCAGGACGCCGGGCTGCCCGCTACCTATCAAGTGCTGTACGCGGTGCTTGAAAAAAACTGATGGACTGACAGGAAAGATTGCTGAGATGACTGCCGCCTACTTCATCACCGGAACCGATACCGACGCTGGCAAGACCACGGTGGCTGCCGGTTTGCTGCATGCCGCCCGCTCGTCCGGCCTGAGCACGGCCGCCGGCAAGCCCGTTGCGTCCGGTTGTTTTGTCACGCCACACGGGCTGCGCAACCCGGATGCCCTGGCGTTGCTGGCCGAGTGTTCTGTCGAGCTGGATTACGCTGAAGTCAATCCGCTGGCCTTCGAGCCGGCCATCGCTCCGCACCTGGCAGCACGCGAAGCTGGCGTCGCGTTGACGGTCGACTCGGTGCTGCAACCCATGCGGCATATGCTTGCCAGACAGGCCGACTTCACCCTGATCGAAGGGGCGGGCGGTTGGCGCGTGCCGCTGTCCGGACAGAGCACGCTGTCCGATCTGGCCATTGCTCTGGATCTGCCGGTGATTCTGGTGGTGGGCGTGCGCCTGGGCTGTATCAATCATGCGGTGCTGACTGCTGAAGCCATTGCCCGTGACGGTTTACGCCTGGCAGGCTGGGTGGCCAACATCGTGGATGCCGACACCTCGCGGCTTGAAGAAAACCTCGCCACGCTGCTGGAGCGTCTGCCTGCACCTTGTCTTGGGCAGGTGCCGCGCTTGAACGAGGCAAGTGCCGAAAATGTGGCGCAGTATCTGGATTTAAAGGTATTGAGCTGACAGCGCCGCTATGTCGCTGACCGGTAAGACAGTTTCGGATTTTCAAGAGTCAGTCTATCGTGCGGCCTAGTGCCATTAGTCTGTTTGTCGAGTATTTCCGGGCAAATGCTGCTTCAATGGGCGTGTTCGTTTTTTGAACTGAGGATCGGCTTATGCAAATCACCATGAACAACACCCTCTACCCAGGCCTTAGCGCAATGCAGGTCGGGCAAAGTCGTGTGGATCAGGCGGCCACCCAGATTGCCAGCTCCAATATCGAAGTGTCGGGCAGAAGCCAGTCTTCTGACTTTCAGCTCGAGAACCTGCGCTCGGTTGATCGCAGCCAGCGTTCCGACTTGCCGTCCAACATCGTCGAACTCGAGGCTGGAAAGGATCAGTTTGCAGCCGGACTGGCTGCGCAGAAAGCCAGCAATGAAATGCTCGGTACGCTGATCGACACCTACGCCTGATTCTCGCGTCAATTCCCGCCGTGCCATCAGCGCACGGCGTTGCCCGCTGAATTTCTCCGCATCATTGTCCTGTATCACGCCTGCACCCGGTTTCTCCCTCCACTAGACTTTTGCTTACGTTTCGCTCGCCCCCGCACGACGTACACCTGCGTGGCTTATGCATGGGCCGTGGACGAATGGTGCGTGCTTCGCTATTGACAAGGTTTGGGCGTAAACGTATGTTTCAAACACCTGTTTGACCGCGAGGCATACGAGATTGTCTGGCGCTTGAGGGTATCTCTCCAGCGACCGCCCGGTCATTCGTTCCAGGATTCATCAGCAGAGGTTATCGCTATGCCTGACTACAAGGCCCCCTTGCGTGATATTCGTTTTGTTCGTGATGAACTGCTCGGCTATGAAGCGCACTATCAGAGTCTGCCAGCCTGTCATGACGCCACTCCGGACATGGTCGACGCCATTCTGGAAGAGGGTGCCAAGTTCTGTGAGCAGGTGCTGGCTCCACTGAACCGCGTGGGCGATACCGAGGGTTGCACCTGGAGCGAGTCGGGCGTGAAGACGCCGACCGGCTTCAAACAGGCTTACAAACAGTTCGTCGAAGGCGGCTGGCCGAGTCTGGCGCATGACGTCGCGCACGGCGGTCAGGGGCTGCCCGAGTCGCTGGGCCTGGCGGTCAGCGAGATGGTCGGCGAAGCCAACTGGTCGTGGGGCATGTACCCGGGCCTGTCGCACGGTGCGATGAACACGATCTCCGAGCACGGCACGCCCGAGCAGCAGGACGCGTACCTGACCAAGCTGGTATCCGGCGAATGGACCGGCACCATGTGCCTGACCGAGTCGCATTGCGGCACCGACCTGGGCATGCTGCGTACCCGCGCAGAGCCTCAGGCTGACGGGACCTATAAGGTTACCGGCACCAAGATCTTCATTTCTGCTGGCGAACACGACATGGCCGATAACATCGTCCACATCGTGCTGGCCCGCCTGCCGGACGCACCGGCTGGCACCAAAGGCATTTCGCTGTTCATCGTGCCCAAGTTCCTCTCGGCTGCCGATGGCGGCATCGGTGAGCGTAACGCGGTGAATTGTGGCTCCATCGAGCACAAGATGGGCATTCACGGCAATGCCACCTGTGTGATGAACTTCGACGGCGCTACCGGCTACCTGATCGGCCCGGCGAACAAGGGCCTGAACTGCATGTTCACGTTCATGAACACCGCGCGTCTGGGCACGGCACTGCAAGGTCTGGCACACGCCGAGGTCGCCTTCCAGGGCGGTCTGCAATATGCCCGTGACCGTCTGCAAATGCGTTCGCTGACCGGTCCCAAGGCACCGGAAAAAGCCGCTGACCCGATCATCGTTCACCCTGATGTGCGTCGCATGCTGCTGACCATGAAGGCGTTCGCCGAAGGCACGCGTGCCATGGTGTACTTCACCGCCAAGCAGGTCGACATCGTCAAGTACAGCGAAGACCCGGAGCAAAAGAAAGCCGCTGACGCATTGCTGGCGTTCATGACCCCGATTGCCAAGGCGTTCATGACGGAAGTGGGCTTCGAAGCTGCCAACCATGGCGTGCAGGTCTACGGCGGCCACGGTTTCATTGCCGAGTGGGGCATGGAGCAGAACGTTCGCGACAGCCGGATTTCGATGCTGTACGAAGGCACCACCGGTATCCAGGCGCTCGACCTGCTGGGCCGCAAGGTGCTGATGACCCAAGGCGAAGCGCTCAAGGGCTTCACCAAGATCGTTCACAAGTTCTGCCAGAGCAACGAAGGCAACGAAGTTGTGCAGGAGTTTGTGACGCCACTGGCTGCGCTGAACAAGGAGTGGGGCGACCTGACCTTGAAAGTGGGCATGGCGGCGATGAAGGATCGCGAAGAAGTGGGTGCTGCATCGGTGGATTACATCATGTTTTCCGGCTATGCCTGCCTGGCGTATTTCTGGGCCGACATGGCGCGTGTTGCGGCCGAGAAGCTGGCGGCTGGTGCGTCGGACGAGGCGTTCTATCGCGCGAAGATCCAGACCGCGCGTTTCTACTTCCAGCGCATCCTGCCTCGTACTCGTACCCACGTGGCGGCCATTCTGTCGGGTGCTGCCAACCTGATGGACATGAAAGAAGAAGATTTCGGCCTGGCTTACTAAGCTTCGCTGGCGTCATGAAAACCGCCTGATCGCTGATCAGGCGGTTTTTTTATGGGTGCGTTTTAGCGCATGGCTGTATTCGAATTCCCGGCGAGACCTGAGAAGGCGCTCAGGCCCCGCGCATGGTCACGATGTTCTCCAGGACACCTCTCGTTCCTCACGCTCCGCGTGGCAATGCCGTTCGTGATGCTCTGCGTCATACAGCGGTTCTGCGATGTCAGTGATGTTTGTTTCTGGCTTGAGCCTCCTTTTCGCCCCTCGGCGACCTACTTTGATGGGGCCAAAGTGACCAAAGCCCCTGGCTCCGTTTCCGGCCCGACTTCGTCGGGTTCCTTCGCCCTATCACTTAGGTCGCAATTTGCGTCGTCAGTAACATCGCGATAAAAAAGCGCTTTTATGTGCAGTGATGACAGGCAAAGCATGACGTTGCGCTGCAGCACGACGCGGAGCGTTACCCAACCATGGGCGCTAGACGCCCGCAATAAACATTTCCCACTTCCTGCCGTTACAGAAATTAAGAATTAAGTTGTTTGTTGATCCTGCCGATGCATTGTTTGCTGGGGAGGGGCACAATGCCATCAGTCCAGCCAGTCATCCAGATGCCGGGTAGGAGATAACCCCTTTTGTTGCGTCCATCAGATGCACGCTTGAGTCATTTTCTGCCTTCACTGGGTTTGCTGGTGGCGGGGCTCGCGGCTGCGTACGTAAAAGACCTGAACGTCTTCTTCACTTCGTTGTTCAATGTGCTTCCGACCCTGGTTCTGCTGTTGGGCGGGGCGTACTGCTTTGTTTATCGACGTCAGCGCGAGCTGTTTCTGATGCTCACGGTGTATATCGCCTACTACCTGCTAGACACTCAGACCGATTACTACCGTGACCATGGCAAGGTCCGCGAAGATGCGGCGGTGATCTTTCACTTGGTCTGCCTGCTGCTGCCGGTGCTGTTCGGGTTGTATGCGGCATGGGAGGAACGAACCCATCTGTTCCAGGACATGGTCGCGCGGCTCGCGGTGCTTGTAGCGCTGGGAGGCGTGGCGGTGGGACTGGAGCAAAGTTATCCGGTCGAGCTGCAAGTCTGGCTGGCGGACATCCGCTGGCCTGCCCTGCATGGCGCATGGATGAGCCTGATTCAGCTTTCTTATGCGATGTTTCTGGTGTCCTTCGCAGTGCTGATCTGGCAATACCTGGAAAAACCGCGACCGCTGCATGCGGCGCAGATTGTCGGCCTGCTGGGTTTGTTCTGGGCATTGCCGAAAACCTTTATCCTGCCGTTCACGCTGAACATCCTCTGCAGTCAGGTGATGCTGATGATTGCCGCTGCGGTCGCTCATGAGGCCTATCAGATGGCCTTCCGTGACGAGCTCACCGGGTTACCTGGGCGTCGGGCGCTCAATGAGCGCATGCAGCGTCTGGGTCGCAACTATGTGCTGGCGATGAGTGACGTGGATCACTTCAAGAAATTCAACGACACCCACGGCCACGATGTGGGCGATCAGGTGCTGCGTCTGGTGGCCAGCAAGCTGTCGAAAATCACCAATGGTGGCGGTAAGGCCTATCGCTATGGGGGTGAGGAGTTCGCCATCGTGTTCGCTGCCAAGAGTATCGATGAGTGCATGCCGCACCTGGAAGCCATCCGCGAGACCATCGCCAGCTACGAGATTCAGCTGCGCAACAAGAACGATCGTCCCCAGGACGATCAGCAAGGCCGGCAGCGTCGCAGTGGCGCGCAGGCTGGCAGCGTGTCGGTGACGGTGAGTATCGGCGTTGCCGAACGCCAGCCGGAGCATCGCACGCCTGAAGAAGTGCTCAAGAGCGCCGACCAGGCGCTGTATGCGGCCAAGGGTGCCGGGCGCAATTGTGTGGTGGCTTACGGGCAGTTGAACCGACGCGGCGCTGTGCGCACAACTGAAGCCGCAACCTGATCAAACCCTGGCACTTCCCGTGACCTGTTATGACTATTCAGTCATGACACGACCCTATGTCTCTGAAATGTTGTTCGGTTAGACTCGTGGAACTCGACTGCTGATCTGCGTCGCTGGATGTATCGATCGGCTTCCCAAAGCATTTCGATCCGTGTTCACGAGGTTTGCCATGGCTGACTATAAAGCGCCACTGCGCGATATGCGCTTCGTCCTCAATGAAGTCTTCGAGGTTTCCAGGCTCTGGGCTCAACTGCCCGAGCTGGCCGAAACCGTCGACGCTGAAACGGTCGAAGCCATTCTCGAAGAAGCCGGTAAAGTGACCAGCAAGACCATTGCGCCGCTGAGCCGCAACGGTGACGAGGAGGGCTGCCACTGGAAGGACACCGTCGTCACCACACCTGCAGGTTTTCCCGAGGCCTATAAGATCTACGCAGAAGGCGGCTGGGTCGGTGTGGGCGGTAACCCCGAATTTGGCGGCATGGGCATGCCCAAGGTGGTGTCGGCTCAGGTCGAAGAGATGCTCAACTCTGCCAGCCTGGCGTTCGGTCTGTACGCGATGCTCACCTCCGGCGCCTGCGTGTCGATAGACACCCACGCGACCGAAGCGCTCAAGACCAAATTTCTGCCCAATATGTATTCAGGCGTTTGGGCCGGGTCGATGTGCCTGACCGAGGCTCACGCCGGTACGGATCTGGGCATCATTCGCACTCGCGCCGAACCCCAGGCGGACGGCGCTTACCAGATCACCGGCAGCAAGATTTTCATCACCGGTGGCGAACACGACCTGACCGAAAACATCATCCATCTGGTACTGGCCAAGTTGCCGGATGCACCGCCCGGCCCGAAAGGCATCTCGTTGTTTCTGGTGCCCAAGTTCATGGTCGGTGACGACGGCAGCGTCGGCGAGCGCAACGCCGTCAGTTGTGGCTCGATCGAGCACAAGATGGGCATCCAGGCGTCGGCGACGTGCGTGATGAACTTCGACGCCGCCACCGGTTACCTGATCGGCGAGCCGAACAAGGGTCTGGCGGCGATGTTCACGATGATGAACTACGAGCGCCTCGGCGTCGGTATTCAGGGCCTGGCATCTGGCGTGCGCTCTTATCAGGCCGCCGTCGAATATGCGCTGGACCGTCTGCAGAGCCGTGCCCCGACCGGTGCGCAGAACAAGGACAAGGCCGCTGACCCGATCATCGTCCACCCCGACGTGCGTCGCATGCTGTTGACCATGAAAGCCTTCAACGAAGGCGGCCGGGCGTTTTCCAGCTACGTCGCTCTGCAACTGGATATTGCCAAGTTCAGCGAAGACGATACCGCGCGCAAACGTGCCGATGATCTGGCCGCGCTGCTGACACCGGTCTCCAAGGCGTTCCTGAGTGACATCGGACTGGAAACCACCATCCATGGCCAGCAGGTATTCGGCGGCCATGGTTACATCCGCGAGTGGGGCCAGGAACAACTGGTGCGTGACGTGCGTATCACGCAGATCTACGAAGGTACCAACGGCATTCAGGCGCTGGACCTGGTCGGGCGCAAGATCGTCGGTTCGAATGGCGCGCTCTATCAGTTGTTCTCCGATGAAGTCCGCCAGTTCATCAGCGGCTCGGACAACGCGCTCAGCGAGTTCACTCAGCCGCTGAGCAAAGCCTTGAACATGCTCGATGAACTGACCGGCTGGGTGCTGGATCGCTCGCGCAACAACCCCAATGAAATCGGCGCAGCCTCTGTGGAATATCTGCATCTGTTCGGTTACACGGCGTATGCCTACATGTGGGCCATGATGGCCAAGGCAGCACTGGGTAAAGAGCAGCAGGAGGAGTTCTACGCAAGCAAACTGGGTACCGCACGCTTCTACTTCGCACGTCTGCTGCCGCGTATTCACTCGCTGGATGCCTCGGTGCGCGCCGGCAGCGAGTCGTTGTACCTGTTGAAGGCGTCACAATTCTGACCCGGAAAAGTCTTGTAAGCATTTGCTTACACTACGTGACGCCAATTGGCCTCTTCCCAAGAAAGGGATCCAAAGTTAATCTTTGTTCATGGACGTAGCGCAGGAAGCGCAACAAGACATAACAGGGACACGTAGGGAAGCCTGCCAGGATGGCGGGGTGAAAGGGAAATCAGGGAAACAGTCTGGAAAGCCCCGCTTCGGCGGGGTTTTCTTTGTTTGCGTTTTGACGATTCTGTTTTCTTTCCGCTCGCAGCACACGCTGCTGTGCCCGCATTGCAACGCTTGTCCTGAGCCCCTCCCGCTAAAGAATAATGGCGCGGTGCCAGAGCCCGGTTGAACCCTCACCGCCGGCCAGGGTCGATTAGCTGTATGGCCAATCAGAGCCAATCAATCAGGAGCTTTTCATGGACATCATTCGTATCATTTTCGCCATTCTGCTGCCTCCGGTAGGCGTGTTCATGCAAGTAGGCTTTGCTGGCGCTTTTTGGTTGAATATCCTGCTGACCCTGCTGGGTTACATCCCGGGCATCATCCACGCGATCTACATCATCGTTTCGCGTAAGTAACACCTCGTTGCACTCGCTGATCGTTCCCTGATGCGGGAACGATCACACGGCCTGATCAGGCATTCAGCACATCCCGATAGAAACGCCATTCCTTCTCCAGCGCATCTGCCAGGTTATTTGCCTTGCGGAACCCATGATGCTCGTCCGCATAAAAGTGCGCTTCGGTCTTGATACCGTTGTCCTGCAAGGCCTTGAGCATGGACCGGGTCTGTTCCGGAACCACCACGGCATCCAGTTCGCCCTGAAAGAAAATGACCGGCACGCTGATGCTGTCGGCGTGCAGCAGGGGCGTACGAGCCTGATAGCGCTCTATGTCCTTGTCGGGATCGCCGATCAGCCAGTCCAGATAATCACCCTCGAACTTATGCGTCGCCCTGGCCAGTGCCACCGGGTCGCTGACCCCGTACAGACTGGCACCTGCGCGGAATACGTCGTGGAAGGCCAGCGCGCAGAGCGTGGTGTAGCCACCTGCACTGCCGCCGCGAATAAAAGCCTGTCGTTCGTCAATCAGGCCGCGCTCGGCCAGATGTTTCACGACTGCACAGGCGTCTTCGACATCCGCCACGCCCCAGGTGAGGTGCAGGCCTTGCCGGTACACGCGACCGTAGCCGCTGCTGCCGCGATAATTGAGGTCTGCGACGGCGAAGCCGCGGTGTGTCCAGTACTGAATGCGCGGGTCCAGCACCGGGTAGCAGGCAGAGGTCGGGCCACCATGGATGAACACCACCAGCGGCGGTTTTTCTGCGCCGGTCATGGCCGGATAGAAGTAGCCATAAGCCTCGGCCCCGCCACTGGGGTAACGCAACGTCTGAGGACGGCTGATCTGGTCGGCCGGCAGCGGCGACCCGCCTCCGGCAAGTACGTGAACACTGGCGTCGTGGCGAGAAATGGCCAGTACCGCAGAGGTGCTTATGGCCGAGGCCGCAATGCAATAGACGAACTCTTCGTCAATGGCGAGGCTGCGAAAGCGACTGTAGCCTGCGCTGAAATCCTCGACGCTGCCGTCGGCCTGGCACAGCCCCAGAACACTTGAACCTTCTGCAAACCAGCTCGCCAGGTAACCATCGTTGATCGGCAGCCAGGTGCAGCTGCCCATTTGCCAAGGCGCTGACGCATGATCCGCCGGACGGGCGGGAAGTGGCGCAAACCCGGAAGGCGATTCGCCCCACGGCTGCCAGTAACCTGCACGATCAGTCAGGCAATACAGACGCCCATGGGCATCGAAGCGCGGTTGTTGCAGAGACTCTTGCGCACCGTCACCTGCGATGCACTGCGCAGTGGCCCAACTGCCGTTGTCCTGTTTCGTCGCACACATCAAGCGAGTGCTGGTCCACGGCTGATGCGGGCGCTGCCATTCGATCCAGGCCAAGCGTCCGCCGTCGGCACTGACAATCGGCGATGAGTAGAAATCAGCGCCTTCGGCCAGCAACTGGCGCTTGCCGTCAGCCAGCCCGATAGCCACCAGTCGATGCGTGTTGCGGTCCTCTTCAACGGCCAGAATCTGGCCGCCGCTGAAGAACACGCCGCCGTAGCGCTTGTCGCCCTCGGTCAGCGCCACCGGCTCGCTGGCGTCCAGTGCCTGTCGATACAGTTGCTGGTCGCGCTCATTGACGAACACGACGGCGTCGTCGGCGAGGCAGAACGAACCACCGCCATACTCATACACCCGGCTGCGTACGCTGAAGCCTTGTGGCGTCAGGCAGCGCTTGCTGTTGGCGTACCAGTGCCAGATGCGGCTGGCGCCGTCTTCGGGGCGGTATTCGTTCCAGAACAGGCCCGCCGAGCTGACATCCAGTTCGGCGAAGTCAACGCCTGCCGCGACCGCTTGGGCGGCGCTCAGGCGTTCAGGAGGATTTTGCGATGAGTCGTGAGTTTCGGTCATTGCGAAAGGCCAGCTCTTCAATGGTTTGAGTAGCGGTTTCGGACTCGTCACGAGCCTGAGTGATGATCCCGTGGTGATAGGATTTGCTGCACACCGGGTCGGCATTGGCGGCGTCGCCGGTCAGCATGAAGGCCTGGCAGCGACAGCCGCCGAAGTCCTTTTCCTTCTCGTCGCACGAACGGCACGGCTCGGGCATCCAGTCGTAACCGCGAAAGCGATTGAAGCCGAACGAGTCATACCAGATGTGCTGCATGCTGTGATCGCGCACATTGGGGAACTGGATCGGCATCTGCCGCGCCCCGTGGCAGGGCAGCGCCGTGCCATCCGGTGTCACGGTCAGGAAGATATTGCCCCAGCCGTTCATACAGGCTTTGGGACGCTCTTCGTAATAATCAGGAGTGACGAAAATCAGTTTGCATGGATGATTCTCTGCCTCCAGCCGGACGCGGTATTCGTTGGTGACGGCTTCGGCGCGGACCAGTTGATCTTTGGTCGGCAGCAGGCCGAGGCGATTCAGGTGCGCCCAGCCATAGAACTGACAGGTCGCCAGTTCGACGAAGTCCGCTTCCAGCGCGAGACACAGCTCGATGATCTTGTCGATGCGATCAATGTTGTGCCGGTGGGTGACGAAGTTCAGCACCATCGGGTAGCCGTGCTTTTTAACCGCCTTGGCCATCTCCAGCTTCTGCGCGAAGGCTTTTTTCGAGCCGGCGAGCATGTTGTTGACCTGCTCGTCGCTGGCCTGAAAGCTGATCTGGATGTGGTCCAGGCCTGCTTCCTTGAAGGCGATGATCTTCTCTTCGGTAAGGCCGATGCCCGAGGTGATCAGGTTGGTGTAGAAGCCCAGACGCCGCGCCTCGGCGATCAGTTCGGCGAGGTCCTGGCGCACCAGCGGCTCGCCGCCGGAAAAGCCGATCTGCGCCGCACCCATTTCCCGCGCTTCCTGCATGACCTTGAACCACTGCTCGGTGCTCAGCTCCTGGCCCTGTTTGGCGAAATCCAGGGGGTTTGAGCAATACGGGCACTGCAGCGGGCAGCGATAGGTCAGCTCGGCGAGCAGCCACAGTGGCAGGCCGACCTCGGGAGTGGGCGGTATGTACGGGGTGTTGGTGACGGGTGCTATGTCAGACAAGATCGATCCAGTTTTTCTTTTTGGCGCCTTCCATGAACTCGTCGACGTCCATGCCCAGTTCGGGAACATTGGGGAACTGCTGATGAAGCTCGTGAATGATGGCGGCGATGGTGCGCTTGCCATCGATCAGCCCGCCGATCAGGGCCGCGCTTTCATTCAGTTTGATCATGCCCTCAGGGTAAAGCACCACATGAGCCTTTTGCGCAGGCTCGTACTGGAAGCGATAGCCCTGATGCCATTTGGGTGTCAACGCTCGGAACTGCGGATCGTGCTTCATAGCGTAATCCCCTTATGCCAGACCCTTTGGTCTGTGACGCTGTGATACGGCGGGCGGTTCAACTCGTAGGCCATGGACATCGCATCGAGCATGCTCCACAGGATATCGAGTTTGAACTGCAGGATTTCCAGCATACGCTGCTGACCTTCGTATGTAGTGTAGTGCTGTAACGTGATGGCGAGGCCGTGCTCTACATCGCGTCGGGCCTGACCCAGGCGAGTGCGGAAATATTCGTAGCCGGCCGGATCGATCCACGGGTAGTGCTGCGGCCAGCTGTCCAGACGCGACTGGTGGATCTGCGGTGCGAACAGTTCGGTCAGCGAGCTGCTGGCGGCTTCCTGCCAATTGGCGCGGCGGGCGAAGTTCACGTAGGCGTCGACGGCAAACCGCACGCCTGGCAGCACCAGTTCCTGCGAGCGCAGCTGGTCCGGGTCCAGTCCCACGGCCTGGCCCAGGCGCAGCCAGGCTTCGATGCCGCCGTCTTCGCCGGGCGCACCGTCATGATCGAGCAGGCGCTGAATCCACTCGCGACGGATCTCGCGATCCGGGCAGTTGGCCAGAATCGCCGCGTCCTTGAGTGGAATGTTCACTTGATAGTAGAAACGGTTGGCGACCCAGCCCTGAATTTGCTCGCGGGTCGCTCGGCCCTCGTACATCGCCACATGGAACGGGTGATAGATGTGGTAATAGGCACCCTTGGCGCGCAAGGCCTGTTCGAATTCGTCGGGGGACAGCGCAGTCGCTTCGCTCATGTCAGCTCCTAAAGCTCGATGCTCATGCCATCGAAGGCGACTTCGACGTTGCGACGAACCAGCTCCGCACGTTCCGGGGAGTCTTCGTCGAGAATCGGGTTGGTGTTATTGATGTGGATAAGCACCTTGCGCTGCTCGGGGAAGCCTTCGAGGACTTCCAGCATGCCGCCGGGGCCGTTCTGTGCCAGATGGCCCATCTCCCGGCCGGTACGCGTGCCCACGCCACGGCGCTGCATTTCGTCGTCGTCCCACATTGTGCCGTCGACCAGCAGGCAGTCGGCGTCACGCATCTTATCGGCCAGTGCTTCATCGACCTTGCCCAGGCCTGGGGCATAGAAAAGCTTGCCGCCCGTGCGGGTGTCTTCGACCAGCAGGCCGATGTTGTCGCCCGGGTGCGGGTCGAAACGGTGTGGCGAGTAGGGCGGGGCGGCGCTGCGCAGCGGGAAGGGCGTAAAGCGCAGGTTCGGGCAGGCCGGAATCACGAAGCTGCCCTGCAACTCGATGCGGTTCCAGGTCAGGCCGCCGTTCCAGTGCTTGAGCATTTCGAACAGCGGGAAGCCGGTGCTCAGGTCCTCATGAACCATGTCGGTACACCACACCTGATGCGGGCAGCCTTCACGCAGGCTGAGCAGGCCGGTGGTGTGGTCGATCTGGCTGTCCATCAACACGATCGCGCTGATGCCGGTATCGCGCAATGCGCGCCCGGGCTGCATCGGCGCAAAGCCCTGCAATTGCGCGCGAATATCCGGTGAGGCGTTGCACAGCACCCAGTTGATACCGTCGTCGGACAGCGCAATGGACGACTGGGTCCGCGCATGGGCACGCAGGCTGCCGTCGCGAAAACCTGCGCAATTGACGCAGTTGCAGTTCCACTGGGGGAATCCACCGCCAGCAGCAGAACCTAGAATCTGGATGTACATGACAGCTCCCGGGACACGCTCTGAAATAAAAAACAGCCATAACCATAAAAAAAGCCCCGGCGAACCGAGGCTTCACAGCGCACTGAAATCAACGGCTTGCGAAGTACATGGTGACTTCAAAACCGATACGCAGATCAGTGTAAGCAGGTTTAGTCCACGACATAAAAATCTCCTCGGATAAGTGCAGCGTTGGGTGACTACATCTTAGTGCATCGCTGGAGGCATACGTTCAGATGCTTAGGGAGCTATGTTACTCAATTTCACAATTGGACAGGCTCGGAATCTGCAGAAAAGACCATTACCGTTCAGGTAAGGATAGTGGGACGGCCGCGCTGGCAGGGCGATTGGCCACGATCAGCCAGCCCCCTGTGGCGCTGATCAACTGATCCGCAGAGGCCAGCAACGAGTGTGTATCCAGATTTGACAGAGCCCGCTGCAAGGTCTGCGCATGGTCACCCCGGTGCCCGGCAAGGTGTGCCTGCCACTGCAGGTCGGCACGCTGTTGCTCCGGCAGGCTCGACGGCTCGAACTGCGCTGCAAGGGCGTTTGCCTGTTCAGGAAAATCTGCGTCGCGCACCAGTTGCGGCAATTTGCCGATAAAGGCCTCGATGTGCGCAAACAGCTGTTGGGCACTGCTGGTGGGTGATTGCACGCCGAACAGCAAGCCGGTCCGTCCGTCGATCTGCCTGAGGCCACTGAACACCGCGTAGCCCAATTGCAGTTCGACCCGCAGCCGCTGATAGAACGGCGCTTGGGCCAGGTGCGCGAGCAGACGCCAGGCGGCTTCATCTTCGATGGAAGTCGTGGGCGCGAGGCAGAACACCAGCACGGCGTCTTCCGAGGAGGACGATGCTTGCGTCGCCCAGTGCTTGCCAGCGCGAATGGTCGGCAGATCGGGCGGGGAGGTTTGCCGAACGCCGGGTGCCGCATTCAACACCGCGTCCAGCATTGACTGGCGGGCCGGGTCGAAACCGCTGGTGAAACTGATCCAGCGCGAAGCCGCCCATACGTCAGGCAGGTCGCTTATGGTCAGTTCCGGCTCACTGCGCAGGAAGTGATCGGCAAGCTGCTTGAGCAACTGACGAATCGGGATCAACGCTGGCTCGTCGTGTTCCTGTGCGTGGGTCTCGGGGTGCTGCAAGCGCTGCCGGCTCTGTTGCAGGACTGCCACCATCGGTTCGCGCAAGCCGTTCAATTGAAGCTGCCAATAAGGGCCGTACGCAGTGAAGGTCAGGGTTACCCCGGCCTGACGTGCGTCTTCGGCCAGTGGTTTGAGCGCCGCATCGAGCATCCGCCAAAAAGCCGGCTGCGGGGACGGCAGTTGCCAGCGCAGGTACAGCGCGGCTTCAGCGGGGTCGTCCGCTGCCCTGTCAAGAAACGGATTCGGCGCTGGCAGGCGCCAGTCGACCGGCTCTGGATCGAGGTTATCCACATCAGCGATGAGCTTCGCCAGTAATGCGCTTAAGGCTTTTTGGTCTTGCTCGCTCAACTGCGCGGGCGTTTGGCGACAGTGATGGTTTGCCAGAGCCAATGCTCCGCACATCTGCAGACGGCGTTGTTCGAGACGCTGGTATTCCTCGATTCGCGTTGGCCAGTGAGCCTTGAAGAAACCGAGCCAGCTGAAAAGCAGGCTGCTGATAGCGGTCGCGTTCGCCGGGTCGCCCGTAAACTCTATATCCAGCAAAAGCTGCCCGCCGAACTGGTAAAGCGGCGCGGCGTGCAGTGAAGTGCCAAGCCCCTTGCGGAGCAACTCGGCAACCAGTCCGCCAGGCTGCGCTGCATTGAGCCAGTGACAGAAGAAGGCCACCGCTTCGTCAGCCTTGTCCGGCAAGTCCTCAACAGCAAACAGCAGATGGTTTTGCTCGCCAGCCTGTCGAGGACTGGCCATCAATGCTGGAGGCGGGCGCTGTTTGAGCTTCACCCCGCTGGCGAAAACTGCGCCGTGGTTTGTCGCCAGCGCCTGTAATTCAGCCATTGGCAGCGGGCCAGTCAGGCACAGGGTCATCTGTCCGGCTTGATAGAAGCCTCGATAAAAGTCTTTCAACGCTTGCTGAAAAGCCGGGTTGGGCACTAGCAGGCTGTAGCGATTGCCGGCGTGAAAGCCACGCAACGGATGCTGTGGGTTGATCGCTGTCAGCAGGCGCGCCTGATCGCGGGATGCGCTATCGCCGAGCCAGGCGATGAATTCGGCGTGCAGCACTTCGCGTTCGCGCAATTGATCTGCGATGTCCATGCGCGGCTTGGCAAGCATGTCGCACAGGCGCTCCAGCCCTTGGGCGAAGGCGGCTTGCGGCAGTTCGAAGAAGAAGTCAGTGGTGCGCTCGCGGGTGCTGGCATTGACCTGCCCGCCATGACGCTGCACGAAAGTCATCAGGTTATCCCCGGCCGGGAAGCGTTCGGTGCCGAGGAAAAACAGATGCTCCAGAAAATGCGCCAGCCCAGGCCAAGCCCGAGGGGCGTCGTGACTGCCCGCTGCCACACGCAACGAGGCCGCACAGCGCTTGAGCCGTGGCTCGTGACACAGCACCACATCCAGGCCGTTGGCCAGCGTGAGGCGTTGAGTGTCAGTGGCGTGTGCGGCAGGCATGAGGGGCGTCCGGAAAGCTGTGCGAGGCGAAGCGTCATGCTAGCGGATTAGCTGACCTGATCGCGAGCCTGCTGCTCAAAGCTGCGAAATAGAGGACGCAAAGGGGCCGCCAAGCCTTCCGAACATGCATCGCCTGAACGACCGTCTTCGCGAACAAGTTCGCTCCTACCCCTCAGGCAGGAGGCCGTTTTTGATTCTGCCCAACGGGCGTAGGAGCGGACTTGTCCGCGAAGGGGCCGTCAAGCTTTCCGAACATGCATCGCCTGAGCGACCGTCTTCGCGAACACGTTCGCTCCTACCCCTCAGGCAGAAGGCCGTTTTTGATTCTGCCCAACGGGCGTAGGAGCGGACTTGTCCGCGAAGGGGCCGTTAAGGTTTCCAAAAATGTATCGCCTGAGCGAGCGTCTTCGCGAACAAGTTCGCTTGTATGGTAAGACTTGAAGGGAGGAGGAGGGACTTAGTTCGCTTCTGACAGTTCGCGCAGTACAGACCCGTAGGAGATTTCACCCCTCCTCCTTTCACCCAAGCG
>Ga0308164_10000498_pt1 | contig 65313 bp, 49 predicted proteins | sample PhyTR2_FD_201031 | JGI IMG/M metagenome (GOLD analysis project Ga0308164, IMG submission 201031) | Phyllosphere microbial communities from UC Gill Tract Community Farm, Albany, California, United States - DLSLT.R2 | ecosystem: Host-associated > Plants > Phyllosphere > Unclassified | place: USA... | reverse complement strand
ATCTGTTGGCGTCTCCAATCAAATCGCTGACGGCATCGAGCAGCGTCTCGTCGTGGAAGCTGCCCTTGGTCAGATAGTAGTCGGCGCCGGCCGACAGTCCGCGTGCGCGGTCCTCCGGCCGGTCTTTATAGGAGACTATCATGACTGGCAGCTTATGCAGGTGGATATCCTTCTTGATCAGTGCGACCAGCTCGATACCGTCCATGCGCGGCATGTCGACGTCGGTAATTACCAGGTCGTACTCGCCGCTGCGCACCACGTTCCAGCCGTCGATGCCGTCAATCGCGATGTCCACCAGGAAGCCGCGGCTTTGCAGCAGCTTGCGCTCCATTTCGCGCACCGTGAGCGAATCGTCCACCACCAGTACGCGCTTGGTCTTGCGGCGCTCGGCGTGATCGGACCGGGTAAGCTGGTGCAGGCCGCCGTCGTGCAGCAGTTTGTCGATCGACAGCAGCAGATCCGGCACGTCGAGGATCAGCACCGGATCGCCGTTGTCGAGCAGGGCGGCGGCCGAAATGTCGCGCATCTTGCCGAAGATCGGGTCGATCGCCTGCACGGCCAGGCTTTGCTCGCCACGGATGGCGTCCACGACAAGCGCGTAGCGGCGCGCGCCGCTGCCGATCACCACCACCGCCAGTTCGGCCGCGCTGGCGTCGGTGTCGCCCAGGTCCAGTACCTGCGAGGCCGACACCAGCCCCAGGTGCTCGCCGCCGAAATCGAAGAACTGCTTGTTTTCCAGCGTATGGATGATCGCTTGCGGCACCTTGATCACGCGCTCTACCTGCACGATGGGCACCGCGTACGCTTCTTCCTTGACCTCCACCACCAGCGCCCGCACGATCGACTGCGTGAGCGGCAGCGTGATATAGGTGCGGAAGCCCACGCCCAGCTCGGACTCGATGCATACCGTGCCGTTCTGCGAGCGGATGGTTTCGTGGACGATGTCCAGGCCCACGCCGCGCCCCGAAATCTCGGTGGTGTTTTCCTTCAGGCTGAAGGCTGGCAGGAACAGGAATTCCATCAGTTCCGCGCCCGACATGGCTGCCGCCATCGGCGCGCTGGCCATTTTTCGTTCGATCACGCGCGCGCGGATTTTTTCCAGGTCCACGCCCTTGCCGTCGTCGCTGATCTCGATACTGAGCATGCCGGCGCGGTGTTTTGCTTCCAGCACGATGGTGCCGGTGCCGGGCTTGCCGGCGGCAATGCGGTCCACCGCGCTGTCCATGCCGTGGTCGATGGCGTTGCGCAGCATGTGGTTGAGCGGGCTTTCGATGCGTGCCAGGATGTCGCGGTCCACCAGCGTGTCTTCGCCGATGATCTGCAACTGCACATCCTTGCCCAGGCTGCGCGCCAGGTCGCGCACCATGCGCGGGAAAGACTGCACGCCGTCGCGGAACGGCCGCATGCGCATGGTCAGCACTTCATCCACCATGCCTTGCGAGACAGCCAGCACGCGCCGTTCATACGCTTCGGTGTCGGCAATGTGTTCCAGCACGAACTGCTTGAGCGGCTGCGTCTTTTGCAGCGCCAGCAGGGACAGCTCTTTCAGTTTCGGATCGTCGCTGTTGGAAATCGCCTCGTGCAACTGCTCGATCACGGCGTACAGGCTGGCCTGGTTGCGCTTGAAGCGTTGCAGGTTCTGGATGAACGGGTGCATCTGGTGCGCATTGATGCGCGATTCGCTCGCCAGCGACAGCAGCTTGTCGAAATTTTGCGTGTGCTTGGGACCGGCGCGCCGGTCGGCAACCACTTCTTCCGGCGCCGCTGCCGGCGTGGGTGCGGCGGCCGGTGCCGCGGGCGCGACCGGCAGCTCGCCGTACGCGAACGTCGGTGCAGCCGGAGCAGCGGCAGGCGCCGGCGCGGCAGGCATCGCGCCCCATCCCATCTCCGCCTGCAGGTTGACCGGCTCCGGCAGGAAGGCGATGGTTTCGATCGATTCCAGCGTCTTCTTGATCAGCGCCTCGTTGGCAGCGAGCCAGGCATCGACGCCACTGTCCTGCAGGCGCGAGAGCTGCAAGATCAGGTCCACGCCGGCCAGGAGCACATCCACCCGGTTGGGCGTGAGCGCCAGTTTGCCATGCTGCGCGGCGATGAACGCGTCTTCCATGCTGTGCGCCACCTGCACCACCACTTCCAGGCCCACGATCGATGCCGCGCCCTTGATCGAGTGCGCCGCGCGCATCATCGATTCGACCGCGCCCGCGTCGTTTTTCAGGCGCTCCATGGCCAGCAGGCCGTCGGTCAGGATCTGGGTCTGGCTGTCCGCCTCCATGCGGAACAGGTCCAGCATCGAAAACTGGCTCAGGTCTCCGCCCATGCTCCCGTTGTCCTGGCTCATCGCAGGGTCCTCGCAAGTTGGTAGCCGATCAGCGCCGCGTCGAGCACGCCCACGTGCATGTCGTCGATCGCGATCACGCCCGACAGGAAGCGGGAGAGACCCTTGTTGATGGTGGCGGCCGGCGCCTGCATGCTGGCCGTGGCATAGCGCTGGATGCCGTGCAGGTCGGCCACGGGCAGTGCGTAGGCCTGGTCTTCCCATTGGATCAGCAGCAACCGCGCAAACGTGTGGCGGTGCGTAGCCGCTTCGCCGTCGTCTTCGGCAATGCCCAGCAGGGCGGCGAGCGACATGCACGGATACAGCGTGCCGCCCACGTTGACGATGCCGATCAGGCCACGCCCGGTGCGGTGCGGCAGGCGGTGCGATCTGGCTTGCGGCGCCACTGCCACGAACAGCTTGGTGGGCAGCGACAGCCATTCGCGGCCGATGCGAAACACCAGGCACGACGCGTCGAGCGTCTGGGTGCCGGTGGCGGCGCGGCGAAAGTGCGCCGCCCAGTCCTTTTTATAATCGGCGCCGACCGGGCGCTCGAGGTTGCGCTGGGCGGCGCTGGCGTACACGCCGCAGTTGCGGCAGTGGACATGCTCGTCCAGCAGCTCGCAACTCTGGTCGCCGGCCACGCCGATGCGGTTCCAGCAATCGTCCACGGAGGCCAGGTTGACGGGGAGGAGGGTAGTCGGCATGTCGATAGGCCTTTGAATTTACGATGCCTGCTGGCGTTTATAGATGCGCGCCGCGCGCGCCTTCAGCGCCGCGCCGGTCGCCGGATCGCCGTTGGTGTCGGCCAGCAGGGCCAGGTGGCATAACGCTTCGTAGTGGTCAGGCTGCAGGTAGATGCAGCGCTTCCAGTAGTCTTCCGCCTGCACGTGCTTGTTGGTCAGCTCGTTGATCAGGCCGAGGATGAAATAGGCGTCGGCCGATTCCGGCTGCTGCGCCAGGTGGTCGCGGCAATGGCGCTCCGCTTCCTTCAACTGGCCCAGGTCTGCCAGTCGACGCGCTGTCGCCAGCAGGTCCGCTTGCGGCGCGGCGGGCGTTGCGGCGGGCAGGGCTGCCGGCGCCTTGCGTACCGGTGGCTTGGGCAGCGTGGTCGCCGGGGGCGGGGCGGGCGGCGCCGCCCTGGCAATCGCGCGCGGCGCCGGCGGCAGTGAGGCCGGCGGCGGCGCCGCTGCCCTCGGTGCGCTGGCCTTCTTGCGCGCTGTGGCTTCGGCATCCTTGATCAGTCCAAACGCCTGTGCGTACGGCAGCGGTGCAAAGCCGTTGGCGCAGACGGACGGCACTTCCGCATAGCCGACGAACAGCTGGCCATCGCGTTTGAGCATGGTATCGAGGTTGTTGATCGCGGCCTTGGTGGTGGGCTTGTCGAAGTAAATCAGCAGGTTGCGGCAAAAGATCACGTCGTAAAAGCCGGTGCGCCGTCCCATCGCCATTTCCAGCACATTCCCCTGGTGGAAGCGCACCTGCTTGCGCACCGCATCGTTGATCTGCCACGCTTCCGGGCCCACGCTGGTGAAGTGACGGTCGCGAAACGCCAGATCCTGGCTGCGGAACGCGTTGCGGCCATACACGCCGTTCTTGGCACGCGCCACGCACACGGGGCTGATATCGAAGGCATCGATCATGAAGCGGTCGGCGGGAATGCCGGCGTCGAGCAGCACCATCGCGATCGTGTATGGTTCCTCGCCGCCAGCGCACGGCAGGGAGAGCACGTGGAACAGCCGGTTCGCTTCCACCTGCATCTGCTGCTTGAGGTAATCGGCGGTGGCGTGAAATGCCTGCTGGTCGCGGTAGAACCACGACTCCGGCACCACCACCAGCTCGACCAGCGCCGTCAGTTCCTCCGGCGTCATGCGGTCGAGGTAATGGTCGACATCGGTGGCGCCGGTTTTCGACACGCGGGTACGCAGCGCGCGGTCGACAATCTGCTTCGACAGATTGAGCCCGGTGGCCCCGCGCAGCATGATCTGGGCCGGCGTCATGGTGCGTGCTCGTCGGCGTCGACGGCGTTGGCATCGTTGGGGAACAGCGCAATGCGCAGCGCAGGCGTCAGCAGGTGTTCGAGTTCCACCACCTGCAGCATGCCGTGTGCGTCGCCCGCCACCTGGCCCAGAAACGGGGCGGCCTTGACGCCGCTCTCGGTAAGCAGCCTGTCCGCCACGTCCTGCACACCCTGTACGCGCTCGGCGCGCAAGCCCAGTAAATGCAGCGTGCCTTCCGGGGCGCGGTAATCGACCACGATGATGCGGGTATCGAAATGATCGGGGCCCGGCGCCAGGCCGGCGGCCAGGCACAGGTCCACCACCGGTACCGACGCGCCGTGGTAGTCCATCAGGCCCACCACCGGTTCGGGCGCCAGCGGCAGTTGCTTGAGTTCCAGCAGCGGCACCACGCGCACCACTTCGCGCAGGCGCAAGCCATAGCGGTCGGCGCCGATGTGGAAGACGAGCAGTTTCATGGCACGCTTACACCGCGACGGCGAAGTTGGCGACGCTGGTCTGCAGGTCGCCCGCCGCATACTGCAGCTGGTGCACCGCTTCGCTGGTCGCCTTGAGCGACTCCACGGTCTGCTGGGTGGCATCGTTCAGCTGCATCATGGTGGCGCTGATCTGCTCTGCACCCACGGCCTGCGACTGCATCCCTTGCAGCACGGCGTCGAACTGCGGCGCCAGCTTCTGCACCTGGTCCATCACGCCCGACAACTGATCGGTGACCTGGCGCACTTCGCCCACGCTGCGCCGGATCTCTTCCGAAAATTTATCCATGCCCATCACGCTGGCCGATACTGCCGACTGCATTTCCTTGAGCATCTGCTCGATGTCCCAGGTGGACACCGAGGTCTGGTCGGCCAGGCGGCGGATTTCGGTAGCCACCACCGAGAAGCCGCGTCCTGCTTCACCCGCTTTTTCCGCCTCGATGGCGGCATTGAGCGACAGGATGTTGGTCTGGTCGGCCACCTTGGTGATGGTAATCAGCACGCTGTTGATGTTCGAGGCTTTTTCCGACAGCGCCGCCAGCTTGGCGTTGATGGAGTCTGTCGCGCTCACCATGTGCTGCATGGTGCTGTCCATGCGCCGCAGGTTGCCCTGGGCGTCGGCCGTGGCGGTGGTGGTGTAGTCGGCCACCGCGGTGGCTTCTTCCATGGTCTTGAGCAGTTGCGAGGCGTTGGCCGAGATTTCCTTGGTGGTGGACAGGATCTCGACGCTGGTTTGCGCCTGCTCGATGCCGGTCGCTTCCTGCTGCTTGGCCGACGCGGCGATTTCGGTAGCGGACGTGGTGACCTGGATGCCGGCCTTTTGCACGTTGTTCAGCAGCGAGCGCAGGTTTTCGAACATGCGGTCCAGGCCATGGGCCAGCTGGCCGATGGCATCGGTGCCGGTGACGTCGATGGTGCCGGTCAGGTCGCCCGATGCGGCTTTCGACACCACGCCCAGCAGCGAATCCACCTTGGCGCGCAGCTGGTCGCTCACCGCTTTTTCCTTGGCCTGGCTGTCCTGGATCGATTGCGCCATGCGGTTGAATTCCTCGGTGACCTTGCCCAGTTCATCGTTCGACAATACCTCGGCGCGTGCGCCCTGGTCGCCAGCGGCAATGCGGCCCACGGCGGCGGTCAGGTTGGACAGCGGCGACGTGAGCGAGCCGACCAGCAGCCACGCCACCAGGGCGCCGAGCAGCACGCAGGCCATGCCGCCTACCGTGATCACCAGGCGCATGCTTTCCTGCAGATTGCTGGATGCCGCCGAGCGTTCGCCCAGCAGGCGGCGCTCCTCGGCGGCGGCGTCGTTCATGAACTTGTAGATGTCGCCGATGGCGGAATTGGTGATGGTTGCCAGTTGCGGCGTGCGGCCCATGGCGTCAGCGGCGCCGGGCTTGTCGCCGAGCTGCTCGCGCATCACCAGCTGGGTTTCGATCACGTCCTTGCCCCAGCTGTTGATCATGGTTTCCAGCTTGGTGAAACGGGTGACCTGCACAGGATTGTCCTTGGTCAGCTGCTGCAGCTTCTGGATCGCTTCCGGAATGTCGTGCTGCTCCTTGCGGGTGCGGTCGAGGCGGGCCGGCGATCCGGTCAGGTAGTAGCCGCGCGCCTCCACCTGCACTTCCAGCAGGTCGTTGCGCAGGTTGTCGATGGCCTGGATCACGTCCATCGTGTGGCGGTCCCACAGGTTGGCCTCGGACAGGCTGTTGAACCGGTTGTAGGCGATGATCAGCAGGGTGAGGATGATGGCCAGGATGGCGCCGAAGCCCAGGTACAGTTTGCGTTTGATGCTCAAGTCTTTAAACATGGTTTCTCCAGGCGCCGATAGATGGTCAGCCATTGTCCCACGGTAATGCTCGAACGGCAAAATTGACGTCATTGGTGTGCTCGCCGGTACAACACACCCATGCCGCTTGCAGCGATGCGCCACCGTTACCACGTGGGGTTGCAAGCATAAAAAAAGCCGCTCCCGTGAGCGGCTTTTCGGGGGCTGGCGAGCAGCTTACTGGCCGCGCTTCAGGCGGGCGTTGGCGGCGATGCGCATGCGCAGCGCGTTCAGTTTGATGAAGCCGCCGGCGTCGGCCTGGTTGTACGCGCCGCCGTCTTCGTCGAAGGTGGCGATGTTCATATCGAACAGCGAGTCGGTTTTCGAATCGCGTGACACCACGATCACGTTACCCTTGTACAGCTTGACGCGTACCCAGCCATTGACGGTGGCTTGCGTGTGGTCGATCAGGGTTTGCAGCGCCACGCGCTCCGGCGCCCACCAGTAGCCGTTGTAGATCAGCGACGCGTAGCGGGGCATCAGGTCGTCCTTCAGGTGGGCCACTTCGCGGTCCAGCGTGATCGACTCGATGGCGCGGTGGCCCTTGAGCATGATGGTGCCGCCCGGGGTTTCATAGCAGCCGCGCGACTTCATGCCCACGTAGCGGTTTTCCACCAGGTCCAGGCGGCCGATGCCGTGCTTGCCGCCCAGGCGATTGAGTTCGGTCAGTACGGTGGCGGGCGACATGCGCACGCCGTTGATGGCCACGATGTCGCCTTTTTCGTATTCCAGGTCCAGGTATTCCGCCTGGTCGGGAGCCGCTTCCGGGCTCACGCTCCAGCGCCACATCGACTCTTCGGCTTCGGCGCTCGGGTTTTCCAGGTGACGGCCTTCGAACGAGATGTGCAGCAGGTTGGCGTCCATCGAGTACGGCGCGCCGCCGTTCTTGTGCTTCATGTCGATGGCGATGCCTGCGTCTTCCGCGTACTTGAGCAGCTTTTCACGCGACAGCAGGTCCCACTCGCGCCATGGGGCGATGACCTTCACGCCTGGTTTCAGCGCATAGGCGCCCAGTTCGAAGCGCACCTGGTCATTGCCTTTGCCGGTAGCGCCGTGCGAGATGGCGTCGGCGCCGGTCTCGTTGGCGATTTCGATCAGGCGCTTGGCGATCAGCGGACGCGCGATCGAGGTGCCCAGCAGGTATTCGCCTTCGTACACGGTGTTCGCGCGGAACATCGGGAACACGAAGTCGCGCACGAATTCTTCGCGCACGTCGTCGATGTAGATGTTTTCCGGCTTGATGCCGAACTTGATCGCCTTGGCGCGCGCCGGCTCCAGCTCTTCGCCCTGTCCCAGGTCGGCGGTGAAGGTGACGATTTCGCACTGGTAGTTATCCTGCAGCCATTTCAGGATGACGGAGGTATCGAGGCCGCCCGAGTAGGCGAGGACTACTTTTTTAATGTCGCTCATGCTGGTTCCAAGTATGTAAAGTGTTATTGATTGTCTGGTGCGTTGTCGATGCGGCCGATCAGCAGGTACTCGATCAGCGCCTTCTGGATGTGCAGGCGGTTCTCGGCTTCGTCCCAGACCACCGATTGCGGTCCGTCGATGACTTCTGCGGCGACTTCCTCGCCGCGGTGGGCGGGCAGGCAGTGCATGAACAGTGCGTCGGGTGCGGCGCGGGCCATCTTGGCGCCGTCCACGATCCAGCCGTCGAACGCTTTCAGGCGCGCGGCGTTTTCTTCTTCGTAGCCCATGCTGGTCCACACGTCGGTGTTGACCAGGTGCGCACCTTCGCAGGCGTCAGACGGGTTGGCGAAGAACGTGTAGCGGTCGGTGGACACCAGCGACATGTCCATGTCATAGCCCTTGGGCGTGGACACGTTGACGTGGAAGCCGAATACCTCGGCCGCCTGCAACCACGAATACAGCATGTTGTTGGCGTCGCCGATCCACACCGCGGTTTTGCCGGTGATGGCGCCGCGATGTTCGTAGTACGTGAAGATGTCGGCAAACACCTGGCATGGGTGGTGCTCGTTGGTCAGGCCATTGATGACCGGCACGCGCGAGTTGGCGGCAAAGCGCTCGATGATGTCCTGGCCGAACGTGCGCACCATGATGATGTCGCACATGCGGCTCATGACCTGGCCGGCGTCTTCCACCGGTTCGCCGCGACCCAGCTGGCTGTCGCGCGTGTTCAGGTAGATGGCGGCGCCGCCCAACTGGTGCATGCCCGCCTCGAACGACAGGCGGGTGCGGGTGGAGTTCTTCTCGAAGACCATTACCAGGGTGCGGTCGATCAGCGGATGGTAAATCTCGTAGTTCTTGAACTTGCGCTTGATGATATGGGCGCGTTCAATCACGTACTCGTATTCTTCCAGCGTGAAGTCGGAAAACTGCAGGTAATGCTTGATCTGTTTTTGGATAGGCATAATAACAACTGACAGGTGAGCTGGCCTGGGACTCGATACCCGGCCGGCTGAACCGGTCAATTATAAAGGCAATTCTGCGGAACGGGCCCGTTTATAGCCGATCCGCCGCAGATTGTTCTGGTCAAGCAGCCGGTTTTAATGATAGATCTGCGCTACCGCCGGGCCCCGCGCTTCCGGCGCCACCAGCGGCAAGTCGAGCGTAAACACCGTGCCGGCGGGAGAACTGTGCACCGAGATCTGCCCGCCCAGCAGCGACGTGACGATGTTATAGCTGATCGACAGTCCCAGTCCGCTGCCGCCCTGTCCCAGCTTGGTGGTAAAGAATGGGTCGAAGATGCGCGACATGTGGGCCGGGGCGATGCCGCCGCCGTTGTCGCCGAAAACCACTTGCACCCGGCCGGGATGCTCGACGGCAGTGGCCGCGCGCAGCCACAGGCGGCCCACCACGTCCTTCGCGAACGCGTGCAGCAGCGCGTTGTTGATGAAATTGGCGATCACCTGGCCCAGCGGACCGGGATAGCTGTCCATGGCGATATGCGGCGGCACTTCCGCCTCGATGCGGTGACCGGACGCGCGGATGCGGTTCATCATGGTGGCGATCACTTCCCCCGTCACCTGCTGCAAATCGAAGCTGCGGCGCTGTTCCGTGGTGCGGTCGACGGCCACCTGTTTGAAGCTGTTGACCAGGTCGGCGGCGCTGGTCAGGCCGCGCATCACCAGTTCGTGCGCGCGCGCCGCGTCGTCGAGGTAGCCGGCCAGCTCCGAGCGGCGCAGTCCCGGGCCGTTGACCTGCTGCGCCAGGTCCACCGTCTTCTGGTGCAGCGTGCTGGCGATCAGCAAACTGTTGCCGATCGGGGTATTGAGTTCGTGCGCCACACCGGCCATCAGCGACCCCAGCGCCGCCAGCTTTTCCTGCGATACCAGCTGGGTTTGCGCATCTTTGAGCTGGGCGTAGGCCTGGGCGTTGTCGAGCGCAATGGCTCCGTATGCGCACAGGGTGCGGAAGATCAGCCGTTCGCGCGCGCGGTAGGCGCGCGCGTTTTGCGCCTGCACCGTCATCACGCCCAGCACCCGTTCGCCGACCAGTAGCGGTACATACAGTGCGCACGCCATCAGCAGCGTGCCCGGAGCGAGGAAAATGTCGTCCGGCCCCGCGTCTTCCACGTAGATTTCGCGCCGCTCGCGCAGGCAGCGCGCGGCATTGGCGCGCGGGTTGTCCACGGCAATGGCGTTGTCGGCCAGCGGCATGCCGTTTTCGACGCCGAACACGCGATTCAAGGTGTCGCAGCCGGGGTCGCACAGGTAAATGGCAAAGCTGTTCGCTGCCAGCAGCGCCTGCACATGGCGATTCAGCGCCTGGAACACGGCGTTGGCGTCGAGGTGCGTGGTGATCTCCTGGCCGATCACCGAAAGCCGCTCGAGCGTGGCCGTGGTTTGCTGCAGCACCTTGGCGCGGCGCGCCTCGGACGCCGCCAGCTCGCGGTGGTGCTGGCCTTCGGCGCGCGCGCGCTCGGTCTGATGATGCACCTGCATGGCAATGGCGCGGTTGGTGGTTTCCTGGCCGTGCGTGGTGCGGCGCGCGGCCGCTGCCGCCTGCGCCGACTCGTAGGCGCGCTGGTACTGGCCCACTTGCGCGTACTCGTGGCCCAGCGTTTCCAGTAAATCGCCGGGCAGCGTGTAGCCCTCGATATGCGACGCCAGCGCCAGTGCCTGGTGCAGGTAGTGCAGGGTGGCGTTCTGCTCGATCATGCCGGCAGGCGGCGGCAGCGCGTGGCGGGTGTGGATTACCGACAGCACGCGCAAGGTGCGCACGTGGTTGTAGAGGCTCGATTGGGCGTGGGCCAGCGCCACCGCATCGAATGCCACTTCCAGCGCCTCCTGCGGCCGGTCGAGGAAGCACAGCGCGTGCGCCTGTCCGCGGCGCGCGGTGCACATCAGGTCTGCGTGACGCAGCCGGGCAGCCCGCTCTTTCAGGCGGCTGAAGGTATCGAGCGCGGACGCGTAGTCGCCGGTATCGAGCTGCAGGTCGCCCAGGAATTGCAGCGCGGTTGCGTAGCTGCGGCCCTCGGGCAGCGGCGCCAGTACGCCGAACGCTTCGTCCAGCAGCGCCGCACTGGCGTCGAGCTGGCCCAGGCGCCGCATGCTGTCAGCGGTATGCGTGAGACAGACGCCGATGCTGCGCGGCCAGGCGGTAGGGCGCGCCATGTCGAGCGCGCGCTGCATCCATTCGAGGGCGGCGCGGTGGTCGTTCAGGTTGGTGAAGTCGATGCCGATATTGATGGCGGCTGTGATGGCCGAGCGCAGCTGGCCGGTGATGCGGGCCGCCTCGTACACGCGGGCGAAATGGCCGGCGGCCGCGCCGAAATTGCTGCCCTGGGTGGCGGCGGTGCCGAAGAAATCCTGCACCCACGCCGCCACCGCCGGCGGGTGGACGTCGTCGCCGGGCGGGAAGTGCTGGCCCCAGCGCGCTTCGGCGGCGCAGCGGTTTTCCATCACGGCCCAACGCGCCATCACTGCTTCGGCGCAGGTGGCGCGCTGGGTGTCGTCCACGCCGGGCCGGCGGGCGCAGTCGATCATGTGTGCCAGGTGTTCGCTGCCGCGCTGGTGGTCGCCGCCGTCGATGGCGATCCAGGCGCGCAGCCAATGGGTGTCGGCCACCCCGCGCCAGTCTTCGATGGCCAGCAATTGCTGGCCGATGTCGCACGCCATGCGGTCGGCGGCCGCCAGCTCGCCGGCCAGCCAGGCCGCTTCGGCCGCCACCAGTTCCAGCCGGGCGGCGGCGGCAGCCAGATCGTGCGGCGCCAGCGCGCTGGTGGCGAGCAGCACCAGTCCCTCGCGCGCCAACGCCACGGCGCGCGCGCTATCGCGCTGGCGCAGGTGCCAGGCGAGCGGCACCAGCAGCGGCAGCCGTTCGGCGCCGGTCAGGCGCAGCAGCACGGTCTCCCACTGGGCTACGTCGTCGTCGAGTACAAACAAGTCCATCGCGATCCTTTACCGGGCGCGGCAGCGAGGGTGGGGCTGCCTGCGTGGGTATTGCTATCGGGAATTATAGACTGCAAACGCTGCTTACGCGCAAGTCATCACTGTTGTTTCTTAATACAGTGTTTGCGACGACTCGTGCAACAGCTGGCCATACAAGGTATGACGCATGCGCGCGATCTTGCCTTCTTCTACGGCCGCCAGCACCGCACACTGCGGCTCGATCAGGTGGCGGCAGTTGTAAAACTTGCAGTGGCCGAGGTAAGGTTCGAACTCGACGAATGCGCGCTCGAGCATGCCCTCCGTCAGATGGTAGAGGCCGAACTCCTGGAAGCCCGGCGAATCGATGATGGCCGAACCGGCGCCCAGTTCCGGCAACTGGTACAGCCGGGTAAACGTGGTGGTGTGCTTGCCGGTATCGAGTGCGGCCGAGATTTCGCGCACGGCAATGTCGGCGTCGGGCACCAGCAAGTTGATCAGCGACGACTTGCCCATGCCGGACTGGCCGATCAGGATCGACGACTGGCCCGCCATCAGCGGTTGCAGGATCGCCACCGCTTCTTCCGGCCGCGCCGTGGCCGACACTTCGTGCACCGGGTAGCCCAGCGAACCGTAAGCGGCCACCCGCTCGCGCGTGCGCGGCAGCGCCGCTTCGACGTCGGTCTTGTTCAGGATCAGGTGCGCCTTGATGCCGGCCGCCTCGGCCGCCACCAGCGAGCGCGACACCAGGTCATCGGCAAAGCCCGGCTCGGTGGCCACGACGATGAACAGCTGCGTCAGGTTGGCGGCCAGCAGTTTCGATTTATATTGATCGGAGCGGTAGAGCAGGGTGCTGCGCTCCTCGATCTTGTCGATCACGCCCTGGTCGTTGGACGTGGTGGTGATCTGCACGATGTCGCCGACGGCGACATTGGTTTTTTTGCCGCGCGTGACGCATTGCAGCTTGCGGCCGTCGGCCTCGGCCAGGTAGTGGCGGCCGTGGGCGGCGATGATGGTCGCCGTCAGTTGTTGCTGGAGTTTCGGGTTGTTCATGAGGCTGCGGCCAAGTTAAGGTGACGGATTCGCACGCTCGCAGGCGGGTGGGAATCGTAGAAGGCCGAATGCAGCGGGTCGGGAGTGAGGGTGGAAGCGTTGTCTTCGTACATTTTGACCAGCGCCGACACCAGGTCGCGCGCCTCGGTGTGCCGGGCGGCAAACGCGTCCGCTTCGAATTCGTGCTTGCGCGAGCTGATCGAGGTGAGCGGGCCGAACAGGAAAGTAAACACGGGCAGCGCCAGGATGAACAGCAGCAGCACCATGGCGTCGTTGGACTGGCCGGCCAGCGCCAGCGGATCGACACCCAGGCCCGTGTAAAACCACAGCTGGTTTTTCAGGTAGCCCAGCAGCGCCAGAAAGCCCAGCGACAGCGCGAACATCATCACGATGCGCTTGATGATGTGCTTGAGCTTGAAGTGGCCCAGTTCGTGCGCCAGCACCGCCTCGATTTCATGCGGCTGCAGGCGCGAGAGCAGGGTGTCGAAGAACACGATCCGTTTATTGGCGCCGAAACCGGAAAAATAGGCATTGCCATGGGCGCTGCGTTTCGAGCCGTCCATCACGAACAGGCCTTTCGAGGCGAAGCCCACGCGCGTCATCAGGCCCTCGATGCGCGCTTTGAGCAACTGGTCTTCCAGTGGCGTGAACTTGTTGAACAGCGGTGCGATCACGGTTGGGTACAGCACCATCATCAGCAACTGGAAGCCGCTCCATACCAGCCACGTGTACAACCACCACAGGTCGCCGGATTTTTCCATCAGGGTCAGCACCACCCACGCCAGCGGCAGGCCGATGGCCGTGCCAAGCACCGTGCCCTTGAGCATGTCGCCGAAGAACAGGCCGCGCGTCATCTTGTTAAATCCAAAACTCTGCTCGAGCTTGAACTGCTTGTAATAATCGAACGGCAGGTCGATGGCGCCCGAGATCAGCGCGAACGCGCCCAGCAGCGCCAGCTGGTACACCATGCCGGCGCCGGTGAGCGCAAAAATCTGTTCCGACAGCCATTGCAGGCCCCCGAGCAGGGTAAAGCCGATCAGCACCAGCGTATTGACCAGCAGCCCCAGGAGGCCGAACTTGGTGCGCGCCACCGTGTAATCGGCCGCCTTCTGGTGCGCGGCCAGCGGGATGCGTTCGGCAAATTCGGCCGGCACGGCGTTGCGGTGGGCCAGCACGTGGCGGATCTGGCGCGAGGCCAGCCAGAAGCGCACGATCAGCGTCAAAACGATGAAAGCAACAAACAAAATCGAAAACGCGTGTGAATACATTCTATGCCTGTGAGAAAATGGCGGATTCGGATTAACATTCGGCTGTATTGAAGCCAAGAGAGAATTATGTCACAAGCTAATGATTTGCCAGAAGGTTCCGCCCCGGCGGTGATCACCCCGCGCCAGAACGAAATGAATCTGGTTTGGGTCGACATGGAAATGACCGGCCTCGAGCCAGACACCGACCGCATCATCGAAGTGGCCGTGATCGTCACCGACATGCACCTGAACGTGCTGGCCGAAGGCCCGGTGCTGGTGATCCACCAGAGCGACGCCGTGCTGGACGGCATGGATGCCTGGAACAAGGGCACCCACGGCCGCTCGGGCCTGATCGACAAGGTCAAGGCGTCCACCGTCACCGAAGCGCAGGCGGAAGAGCAGATCATCGCCTTCATGAAGCAATGGGTACCGAAGGGCAAGGCGCCCATGTGCGGCAACACCATCGGCCAGGACCGCCGCTTCATGGTGCGCTACATGCCGAAGCTGGAAGCGTATTTCCATTATCGCAACATCGACGTCTCGACCCTGAAAGAACTGGGCAAGCGCTGGGCGCCGGCCATGGTGTCCGGTTTCAAAAAGCACCAGATGCACACGGCGCTGGCCGACATCGTCGAGTCGATCGAAGAGCTCAAGTACTACCGCGAACATTTCATCAAGCTGTAAGCCGACGATGAACTACCTGCGATGGCCGGCCCTGGCGTTGGCACTGGTGTCCGGTGCGGCCAGCGCCGGCCATTTCACGTTCAAGGACTGGGAAGTTGCTTGCGACAACACGCGCCGCTGCGAGGCGGTGGGTTACCAGGCCGAGTCCGGGGAGCAAAACCTGCCCGTGCTGCTGTGGCTGCGACGCGATGCCGGCGCTGCGGCGCCGGTCTCCGCCCGGATCAGCGTGCAAAGCGAAGACGACGGTGCGGCCGGGCCGTTGACGGTGCAGGTGGGGGCCGCCACCGTGCGCGGACTGCACGTCGACGATCTGCTGGCGCCGGAACAGGTGGCCAAATTATTGCCGTTGCTGCTCAATGCAGACACAGCCAAGGTCTCCGACCGCAAGCACACGTGGACCTTGTCGCTGGCCGGCATCAAGGCGGCGCTGCTCAAGATCGACGATGTGCAGGGCCGGGTGGGGACGTCCACCGCGCTGGCGCTGCGCGGCGCGCGGCCCGCCGCCGCAGTGCTGCCGCCGCTGGCGCCGCCCGACGTGCGGCCATTGCCGGCGGTCGCCACGCGGGAGGGCGACGACAGGTTATTGCCCCTGATCGTCAAGAATCTCAAGCACGGCGGCTGCGAAGACGCGTTCGAGACCGGCTACGGTGAGCCGAACAACGAGATCCATCGGCTCTCGGCCACGCAAGTGTTGCTGGTGCTCGAATGCGGCCGCGGCGCTTACCAGTCCAGCTACCAGGTCTGGACGGCCAACGACCAGCCGCCGTATGCCGCCAGGCCCGTCAAGCTGCCCGACGTTGACGGCGGCGAGGGCTACGTGATGAATCCTTCATTCCAGAACGGCCAGTTGTCGAGCTTTGGCAAAGGCCGCGGCATCAGCGATTGCAATACCCACGCCAGGTGGGCGTGGACTGCCAGCGGTTTCGCCTTGATCGAGGCCGCGTCCGGCCGGCTGTGCCGGGGTTTTCCGGGTGGCTATCCGCTGCGCGACTACACCGCCACCGTCATCCCGCCCGCCGTCAAGTAATTCGGTGCATCAGCGCACCGTGCATGGCACGGCGGCGCGGTAGAGTGGGGTATCTCAATCAACCCGACCATCCGATGCCACGCCTTTCCCGCCCCGTCGTGATTACCCTGGTGCCGCTGCTGCTGGCGCTGGGCCTCGCTGCCTGCTCGCCGCTGGGCACGCTCAACGCGCTGACGCCGGCCGGCGACACGGAACGCACCGAGGGGCTGGCCTACGGCGACAACGTGCGCCAGAAGGTGGACGTGTACCGGCCGGCGGGCGCGCAGGGCAAGGCGCCGGTCGTGGTATTTTTCTACGGCGGCAACTGGGTCGATGGCGAACGCGCCGACTATGCTTTCCTGGGCCGTGCGCTGGCGGCGCGCGGCATCGTCACCGTGGTGGCCGATTACCGGCTGTATCCCGAGGTGAGCTATCCCGACTTTTTAAAGGACGCGGCGCAGGCGGTGGCGTGGGCCAAACGCCACGCGGCGCAATATGGCGGCGATCCGCAGCGATTGTTCGTGATGGGCCACAGCGCCGGCGCCTACAACGCGGCCATGGTGGCGCTCGATCCGCGCTGGCTGGCGGCACAGAACATGCAACCGGCCGACCTGCGCGGCTGGATCGGCCTGGCGGGTCCCTACGATTTCCTGCCGATCGAAAACCCGACCACGAAACCGGTGTTCCATTTCCCGGACACGCCGCCCGAGTCGCAGCCGGTGCGCCATGCCTCGAAGCTGTCGCCGCCAGCATTGTTGATTGCCGCCCGTACCGACAAGCTGGTCGATCCCCAGCGCAATACCGCCCGCCTGGCGCAGGCCCTGCGCGCGCAGGGCGTGCCGGTGAAGGAACTGTATTACGACCGGGTCAGCCACACCACGCTGATGGGTTCCATTGCCGCGCCGCTGCGCTGGCTGGCGCCCACGCTGGACGATGTTGCCACGTATGTACTGAGTGAAAATCATCGGCAGCTGCAATAAGGGCGGGGCGCACTAACCGGCAAACGCCTGCCACACCAGCCACACATTGGCCGCTGATATCACCACGAACAGCAGCCACGCCAGGCTGGTGGTCCACCAGGCGTTCACCAGATCGCCCATGATGCGGCGTTGCGATGTCAGGCTGATCAGCGGATACATGGCAAACGGCAGTTGCAGGCTCAGCACCACCTGGCTCAGCACCAGAAGTTTGCCCACCGAGTGTTCGCCCAAGGTCAGCACGCCGATCATGGCCGGGATCAGCGCCAGGCCGCGCGTGATCAGGCGCCGTTGCCAGCACGGGATTTTCAGTTTTAAAAAGCCTTCCATGATTACCTGGCCGGCGATGGTGCCGGTAAACGTGGAACTTTGACCGGACGCCAGCAAGGCCAGGCCGAACAGGATGGCGGCCAGCGCCGTGCCTGCTACTGGCGCCAGCAGCTGGTAGGCGTCGTCGATATCGAGCACGCGGGTGTTGCCCGGTTCGTGGAACGCGGCGGCCGCCACCACCAGAATTGCGCCGTTGATCAGCAGCGCGAGGAACAGCGAGACGATGGTGTCGATGCGCGACAGGCCGATCGCCTCACGCTTGGCCGCCGGCGTGCTGGAGACCACGCGCGTTTGCACCACCGACGAATGCAGGTACAGGTTATGCGGCATGACGGTGGCGCCGAGGATGCCGATGGCCAGGTACAGCGGCTCGCGCTCGGCCAGCGTGGCCAGCGACGGCACCAGGCCGGCCGCCACGGCGCGCCAGTCGGGCTGGACGAAAAACAGTTCGCCGATCAGGCACACGGCCACGGTGATGATCAATCCCAGCACGATCGCCTCGATCTGGCGGAAGCCCTTGCCTTTCAGGCCGAGGATCAGCAAGGTGTCGAGCGCGGTCAGCGCCACGCCGGTCGGCAGCGACACCCCCAGCAGCAATTTGAACGCCAGCGCACACCCCAGCACCTCGGCCAGGTCGCAGGCGATGATCGAGATCTCGGCAAACCCCCACAGGGTCTTGGCCACCGGTGGCTTGTATTGCTCGCGGCAATGCACGGCGAGGTCCTTGCCGGTAACGATGCCGAGCCGCATGCTCAGGCATTGCAGCACGATTGCGGCCAGGCTCGAGAGCACCACCACGTACAGCAACTGGTAGCCGAACTGCGAGCCGCCCTGGATCGCCGTGGCCCAGTTGCCCGGGTCCATGTAGCCGACCGACACCAGCAGGCCGGGGCCGGCAAAGCGCAGGACTTTTTTCCAATAGGGATCGCCCGCCGCCACCGCAACGGTGCCGGCCACTTCGGAAGGGCAGAACGGCGCGGTGGCCGTGGTGGGGAGTTTGAACGGCAGTGAAAACATAGGCATCCTGAAAATGATGCCTTGATTCTACTTGAGACGGTGGGGCGACGCCCCACCCGGGAGACCAGAACCGGTTATTCGGCGCTGTCGTTGCCGTGGCACTTCTTGTACTTCTTGCCGCTGCCGCAAGGGCAGTCGTCGTTGCGGCCCACTTTCGGTTCGTCGCGCTTGACGGTTTCCACCGGCGCCTTGCGACGCGGCACCCAGAACTTGTGGATGGCCGGCAGGTTCGCTTCCAGTTCCAGCGCCAGCTTGTGCGCCTTGACCGGGTCTTCCACCAGTTGCAGTTCTTCTTCCTCGATCTCGTCGGCGCCCAGCAGGTAGATCGGCTTCATCAGTTCCGGCGCTTCGGTGAAGATCGGGTCCCACGAACCGGGACGCAGCTCCATGCCTTCCCAGAAGCCCCAGCACCACGCTTCGGCGTCGATCAGGCTCTGGCCTTCGTGCTCGTGCTCGACGAACAGCGCTTCGAATTCCTTCGGCGCCACTTCGAACGTGACCAGCACTTCGTTCATGAAGCGCATGATCAGCTCGAGAATGCGTTCTTCTTCCTTGGCGTGCTTGAACTGGGGCACGTCGGTGGCTTCCTTGCCCCAGACTTTTTTCAGCCATTCGGCGGGCATCACGGTTTCCGGACCGATGGCAATGGCGGTCAGGTAGCCGTGCAGCATGTCCATCGTCATCGCATCTTCCGGACTGCGGTCGGACAACAGGAAGCTGTCCAGTTCGTCGAATTCTTTGTCGCTCAGTGGCTGGTCGAGTTGCATTTTTTATCTTTCTGGTGCTTTTACTTGGAAGCCGACAGTATACACGCCGCGCCACGTACAATGACGGCATGAACCAAGATTACCCACACCACGACCACGATGATGACGAGGCAGCCGATGCCGCCGCCGATGCCAGGGCTGCTGCATTGGCCGCCGCCATGGCCGACCAGCACGACAGCCAGGCCGCCGCCACCGCCGCGCCGCACCCGTACGCCGCCCTCAATCCCGAGTGCGTGCTCGACGCGCTCGACAGCGTCGGCCTGCGCGGCGACGGCCGCCTGCTGGCGCTGAACAGCTACGAAAACCGCGTGTACCAGGTGGGGATCGAGGACGACCAGCCGCTGGTGGCCAAGTTTTACCGCCCCGGGCGCTGGACCGACGCCGCCATCCTGGAAGAGCACGGCTTTACCGAGGAACTGGCCGCGCGCGAAATTCCGGTAGTGCCCGCCATGGCGGTGCAGGGCCGCACGCTGCACCACTTCAATGGCTTCCGCTTTGCCGTGTTCGCCCGCCACGGGGGCCGCGCGCCCGAGCTGGACGCGCCCGAAGTGCTGGAATGGACCGGCCGCTTCATCGCCCGCATTCACGCCGTGGGCGCCATCAAGCCCTACGCGCACCGTCCCGCGCTCGACATCGCCACGTTCGGCACCGAGCCGTGCGAGTTCCTGCAAAATAACCGTTTTATTCCCACCGACCTCGCGGCGGCGTATGCGAGCATTGCGCAACAGGCGCTTGACGGCGTGCAGCGCTGCTACGACCGCGCCGGCGACCTGCCGCAACTGCGCCTGCACGGCGATTGCCATGGCGGCAACGTGCTGTGGACCGATGCCGGCCCCCATTTCGTCGACTTTGACGACAGCCGCATGGGCCCGGCCGTCCAGGATCTGTGGATGATGTTGTCCGGTACGCGCGCCGAGCAGGTACGGCAGATGAGCGACATCCTGGCCGGCTACGAAGATTTTTGCGAATTCAATCCGCGCCAGCTGCACCTGGTGGAAGCGCTGCGCACCCTGCGCCTGATCCATTATTCGGCGTGGCTGGCGCGGCGCTGGGACGATCCAGCGTTCCCGGTAGCGTTCCCGTGGTTTAACACGCAACAGTACTGGCAGGACCGCATCCTCGAGTTGCGCGAGCAGGTCGCGTTGATGGATGAGCCGCCGCTGCCCATTTAAAACCCGAAATAGCGGGTCTTTCCCGCTCTGCTTGCGATTCGGCTTGCCGGTCCCGCGTTCGATAATGACAGTTCACCAGTCCCCGTCTCCCCGGCGGGACCTAACGACAGCGAGAACTCTCATGCAAGCACAATTGGCCCCCGGCGATCTTCAAGAACATGACAGCGCCACGTTCACGTCGCTGTCCGACACGCTGCCCAAGCTGAGCTTGCAGGATGAGGAGCCGGCGCCGGCCGTCAACGCCCCGCGCGCCGCCATGGAAATGAAGGCGATCCAGGAAGCGATCGCCCGCGTGGAAGCGGAAGCCAAGGCGGCCTGCGCCGCCGAAAACCGCGCCCACGCCGAATCGCGGGCCCGCGCGCTGGCCGAAGACCGCGCCGCGATGGACGCCGCCGCCGCTGCCGCCGCCCAGCAGAACGCCCAGGCGTCCGAGGACGCGATTGCCGCCAACCGCGACCGCCTGGAATCCTTGCGCGCCGCGGCCCAGGCCAGCGTGGCCCGCCTCGACGCCGTGAAACAGGAAACCGCCGAACTGCGCGCCCGCGTGGAAACCGACAACCAGATCCGCCAGGCCGCCGAACAGCGCGCCCGCGCCGAGAGCGAAAGCCGCAAGCGCGCGTCCGAACAGATTGCCGTGGAGTCCGAATTGGCCGCGCAAGCCGCGCGCGCCGCCGACGAACTGGAAGCCGAAACCGAGCAGGCGCGCCTGCAGGCGGTGGAACGGGTGGCTGCCGTGCAGGCGGCCAAGGACCAGGTGGTGGGCATTGCCAGCGCCGACGCCCGCGTGGCCACCATGGCGCGCGAACGCGAACGCCACGCCCACTCCGCCCGCCAGACCGCGCAAATGCTGGCCGAGGCCGAAGCGGAAGCGCTGGAACTGACCGTGCAGCGCGAACGCGCCGACAAGATCGCGCTGGAATCGGCCTTCAACCGCGCCGCCGCCGAAGTGCGGGCGCTGGAAGAAGCGCGCGCGCTGGCCCACCTGGAACAGGAACGCGAACAGATCGCGCTGTCCAAGGCCGAATCGGAGCGCAGCGCCGCGCAATCGCTGCACCTGCGCCTGCAAACCGAAAAGGAAATCCGCGATACGGCAATTCACCGCGAGCGGCTGGAAATGGTGGCCGCCGCCAGCGCCCAGGCCCGCCGCGAAGCCGATGCCCGCATCCTGGCCGCCACCGAAGCGCGCATCGAAGCGGACAACCAACTGCGCGCCGTGGCGCTGGCCCGGGTGCAGGCCGAACAGGAAGCGGAGCTGCAAACCCACGCCAAGGTGGAAGCCGAATCGCAGGCGCTGGGCCAGGCCAGGCTGCGCCAGGCCGCCGATGCCGTCGCCGCCGAGGCAGCCCATGCCGAAGCGGCCGAGCAGCAACGCGCCGCCGCGCTGGCGGCAGAACGCGCCGCACTGGCGCGCAGCGCCACCGAACTGGCTGCCAGCCAGAACCAGGCCGAACAACAGGAAGTCGCCACGCTGGCGCTGCACGTCGATGCCCAGCGCGAAGCGAACGACCTGGCCATGCAACGCGCCGAACAAGCCGCCGCGCTGCTGCAGGCGGAACAGCAACGGGCCGCCGACGAACAGCAGGCGCTGGCCGCGCTGCGCGCCCGGCTGGCCGCCGAGGAGGGCGCCCAGGAAGCAGCCCGGCACCGCGTCGCGGCCGAACAGGCACAGGCCGACGCCTTGCGCCAGCAGCACGATGCCGAGCAGCGGCTGACCACTGCCGCCGCGGCCGAAATGGAAGCGGCGCGCCAGCTGGCCGCGCAGGTATCGCTGGAAGCCGATCAAAAGGCCGTGGCCGCGCGCGCGCTGGAAGCGCAGGCGCGGCTGGCCGTGGAGCTGGGTGCGGTACACGCCGAGCGCGCCCGCGTGGAGCAGGACAAGGCGGCCGCCGCACAAGCGCTGCTGGAAACGGAACAGGCGTTCGTGGCAGCGGAACGCGAATCGCTGGCGCTGATCAGCCAGAAACTGACGCAGCAGCGCATGACCAATGCGTCGGAAGTGCGGGCGTCGCAAGCGATAGCTGGCCGCCTGGAAGCGGAAAAAGCGGTGGCCGACGCCGCCCGCCAGCGCGCCGAAGCGGAAGAAGCGCAACTGGCCGCGCTGCGTGCGTGCGAACAGGAAGAAATGGCGGCGCTGGCCGCCGTGGCCGAGAAGGTGGTGGCGCAGCAGGCGCTGCTGCAGACCGCCAGGGCCCATGCCGACATGCAGCGCAAGGTGGCCGATACCACGGCGGCGATGCTGGCGGCCAAACAGCAGGCGCTGGCGCTGGAAACGCGCCGTTATGGCGCGGCGCAGAAGGTGTTGGCCAATCTGACCGTGGCGGAGGGCGGGGTGGTGGAGACGCTGGATGCAGCCCGCGCCCGCAAGGAGGCGCGGCAGGTGGAGGCGGTGCAGGCGGTGTGGCGGTCGCGGTAGGCGGTATTACTGCTGCACCGTCACCTTCGTCACAAAATACTCACTCTCGCCAAAACACTGCGTGGGCACACCGCGGTGCTGCGCATAGCCGAGCACCACGCGCTGGCCAATGGCAGCCGACAATTGCTTGGCCACCGCCTCCTCGCGCGTGCTGAAGAAGAATTTCTCCGGGATCGCGCCCGGCATCGACGTCAGCAGGATTTCGCCTTCCCAGGTCTTGCAGAACCAGCCCACGCGCGAAAACTTTTGCAGGTAACCGGCCCGCTCGCCATCGGAATACGAGACGTTGAGCATGGTCCAGGTGTAGGCCGCAAAGGCCAGCATGGCGACAACCACCAGGCCGATAAAGTACAGCAATATGCGTTTCGATTTCATGGAGGGCTAGTCAGGTTATGCAAGATTGGGAATCTTATCACGCAGCGTGCTGTCGTTTATAACGGATTGACGACCACAGCGAAATCGCAATGAACGCCACGCCCGACAAGCCGGTAAACCACTCGGGAATATGGTATTTCACGCTGGTGAGCATGATCAGCGCCAGGATGCCGATCGCATAGTGCGCGCCGTGCTCGAGGTACACGTACTCGTCGAGCGTGCCCTTGTGCACCAGGAACACGGTGAGCGAGCGCACGAACATGGCGCCGATGGCCAGCCCCAGCATGATGATGACGACGTCCTTGGTGATGGCAAACGCGCCGATCACGCCGTCAAAGCTGAACGACGCATCGAGCACTTCCAGGTACAGGAAGCCGCCGATGCTGCCGCGCGCCACCGCGCCGACCACCGCGCTGCCACCCTTGGCGGCGGGCGTGTCGTCTGCTTCCGGCTGCTCTTCTTCCAGCAAATCGGACAGCCAGCTGACGGCCAGGTACACCAGCACGCCCACCACGCCCGCCGTCAGCACGGACAGCTTGTCTTGTTCCGGCACCATGGTCATGCAGCCGAAGACCGCCGCCAAGGTCAGCAGCACGGCCAGGCCGCCGGTGCCGATGGCGCCCAGTTTTTCCTCGATCCAGCCCAGCCAGTGGTGTTCCTTTTCGTCGTCGAACAGGAAGTTGAGGAACACCAGCAGCAGGAAGGCGCCGCCGAACGCCGCCACCTGGGCGTGCGCCTCGGTGAGATGGCGCGAATATTCGTCGGGCGTGGTGGTGGCCATGGTCCAGACGTCGAACAGGCCCAGGCCGGTGGCGACCGAGACGATCAGCAGCGGGAACACCAGCCGCATGCCGAACACGGCCACCAGGATGCCGACGGTGAGGAACAGCTTGCGCCAGAATTCGTTCCAGTGCCGCAGCACCGACGCGTTGACCACCGCGTTGTCGAACGAGAGCGAGACTTCCATCACGCCCAGCACGGCGCAAATCCACAGCGCCGAGAGCAGGCCGGACGAACCGCCGTGGTTGTAGCCCCACCAGCCGGCCAGGCCCATGAGGATGAAGGTAACGATGAAGGAAACGCCGAAATGCCGCATATTGTTCTTTTTGAAAAGTTTAGGGATGAAGTGATTTTATATGAGTTGTCATCGCTGCTGGGCCGCCGCGATGGGTTCTGCGATAATTGCGCCACAAAAATATATGCAAAGGATTATCGGATGGACATCGCTTATCTGGTCACACCCCTGATTACCTGGATCACGGTCGGGCCGATCAAGTTTCTTATCAATAGCGCCAAAGCGGGCAAATGGGCGTTCAACCTGGTGGGCAACGGCGGCTTTCCCAGCAACCACAGTGCCGTGGTATCGAGCATGGCGACGCTGATCGCGCTGCGCGAGGGCATCGGCCACCCGGCGTTCGGGGTGGCAGTCACCCTGTGCTTTATCGTCGTCATCGACGCCAACAGCCTGCGCCAGCACGTGGGCAAGCAGGCCGCTGCCATCAACCGGCTGGCGGGCAAGGACCCCGCCGATACCAGTGCCATCGGTAATGGACACAAGTGGCTGCGTGAACGCATGGGCCACACGGTGGTGGAAATCTGTGGCGGCCTGTGTACCGGTATTGCCATCGCCCACGCCATCCATTACTTCTTCGGCCGCTGAGCCACCTCGACCCCGCTGGGCCAGGCGGGGTCCGACCCCAGGCGCCGCTGTGGCGTCTCGCTGGCGGAACGCTGCGGGGTTGCCCCCCTCTCATCTCCATTCATCCCCGTATTTGGCAACTCAGCCACATATTTTGCCGTCTGTCGCAGGCAGATTGACCGTTACCGGACAGTCGGGGATACTCTGCGCGCTGTATGGTTAAAATTCTAATAGTACGTAGTTCCTCACCCGGAGATTTTTTATGTTGCGCAAAACCCTGCTCGTTCTCGCCGTCGCTACAGCCGTCGTGGGGTGTAACAAGTCAGCCAAGGAGGGCGACAAGAAGGACGCCGCCGTCACGCTGCAGGTCGCCAGCGAAGATACGCTGGTCGTGCAATCGAGCGCGCTGGCGTCGGGCCCGGTGATCACCGGATCGATCCAGCCCGAGCGCCGCGCCGATCTGCGCGCCGAAGTGAGCGCCATCGTGATCCAGGTCCTCAAGGAAAACGGCGAGGCCGTCAGCAAGGGTGACGTGCTGCTGCGCCTTGACGAGACCTCGATCCGCGACAACGTCAGCTCGGCGGAGGAAGCCGCGCGCGCGGCCCAGCAGTCGCTGGACCAGACCCAGCGCATGCTGGAACGCCAGACCACCTTGCGCTCGTCGGGCATGATTTCGTCGCAGGCGCTGGAAGACGTGGAACTGCGCCGCAATACCGCGCAAAGCGAACTGGCAGCTGCCAGGTCGCGCCTGGTGACGGCGCGCCAGCAACTGGGCCGCACCGTGGTGCGCGCACCGTTCGACGGCATCGTCAGCGAACGCAAGGTGTCGAATGGCGACACGGCGCAGGTGGGCAAGGAGCTGGTCAAGGTGATCGATCCGGCCAGCATGCGCTTCGAAGGCATGGTTTCGGCGGACAAGATCGGCGTGGTCAAGGTGGGGCAGCCGGTGCTGTTCCGCGTGAACGGCTACCCGGGCCAGAATTTCAACGGCCGCGTCAAGCGCGTCGACCCGGCCGCCAACGCCGTCACGCGCCAGGTGGAAGTGCTGGTGGCGTTTGCCGAATCGGCGCAGCCGCGCGTGGCCGGCCTGTACGCGGAAGGACGGATCGAATCGCAAACCAATGCCGCGCTGACGGTGCCGCAGGCGGCGCTGGTGCAGGCCGGCGACGTCAATTACGTCTGGCGCGTGAAAAACGGCACCATGAGCAAGGCCATGCTGTCGATCGGCACCCGCGACGAGCGCACCGGCAACTGGCAGGTGCTGTCGGGCCTGGCCGCCGGCGACACCATCATGCGCGTGCCCGGCTCCAACTTCAAGGACGGCCAGAAGGTGGCGTTCATCGCACCGCGCGCCAGCAAGGCGGTCGCTTCGGCGCCGGCCTCCAGCGTGGCAGACAAGAAGGAATAAGCGCCATGTTCTTATCGAATTTCAGTGTCAAGAAGCCGGTCGCCACGATCGTGCTGATCGTGGCCATGATGTGCCTGGGCCTGATGGCCCTGAGCAAATTGCGGGTCAACCAGAACCCGGACGTGGAAATCCCGTTCATCATCGTCAGCATTCCGTACCCGGGCGCGTCGCCCGAAACGGTGGAGCGCGAGATCATCAACCGCCTGGAAAAATCGTTCCAGTCCATTACCGGCGCCACCGAGACCGAGTCGACGGCGTCCGAAGGCACGGCGCGCATCCTGATCAAGTTTGGCTTCAGCAAGAACCTGATCGAGGCTTCGGATGAAATCCGCAACGCGATTGCCGCCGTGCGCTACAAGCTGCCGATCGAAATGCGCGAACCGATCCTGCAACGGATCGACACGTCGGCGCAGCCGGTGATGCAACTGGCGCTGTCGTCCACGGCGCAAACCCACGCCATGATTTCACGCCTGGCCGAAGACAAGCTGGCCGACCGGTACCGCGGCCTCGACGGCGTGGCCTCGGTAAATATCGACGGTTCGCTGCGGCGCGAGCTGAGCGTGCTGCTGAAGGCGGAAAAACTGCGCGAATACAATGTGTCGGTGGGCGACGTGGTCAACGCGCTGCGCAACCAGAACACCAATGCGCCGGTGGGCAAGGTGCGCGGCGACCTCGACGAAAAAAGCATCCGCCTGGTGGGCCGCATCGAGCGTCCCGAGGAATTCCAGCAGGTGGTGGTCAAGCGCAATGGCGACGAGCTGGTACGCCTGTCGCAGGTGGCCACCATCGAGGACGGCTTTGCCGAAATGAGTTCGCTCAGCGTGCGCTCGGGCAAACCCAACGTCGGCATTTCGATTACCCGCTCGCGCGACGCGTCCACCGTGTCGGTGGCAAAAGCGGTGCGCAAGCTCACGGCCGAAATCAACAAGGAACTGCCCAAGGGCACCCAGCTGGAAATTACCGAAGACGGCGGCGAAGACGCCGAGGCCAGCCTGCACAACGTGATCGAGGCGCTGGTATTTGGCGCCGGGCTGACCATTTTCGTGGTGTACGCCTTCCTCAATTCGTGGCGCTCGACGCTGATCACGGCGCTGTCGCTGCCTACCTCGGTGCTGGCCGCGTTCATCGGCGTGTGGCTGTGCGGCTTTACCCTCAACTTCATGACCTTGCTGGGCCTGTCGCTGGCAATCGGCGTGCTGATCGATGACGCCATCGTGGTGCGGGAAAACATCGTGCGCCACATGCAGATGGGCGCCGACCGCCGCACGGCCGCGCTCAAGGGCACGGCGGAAATCGGCATGGCGGTGGCCGCCACCACGTTCTCCATCATGGCCGTGTTCGTTCCAGTGGCGTTCATGCCGGGCATTACCGGTGAGTGGTTCCGGCCGTTCGCGCTCACGGTGACTTGCTCGGTGGCCGTGTCGCTGCTGATTTCGTTCACGCTCGACCCCATGCTGTCGGCGTTCTGGGGCGACCCGCCCGACCACCACACGGCGCCGCGCAAGGGATTTAGCCGCGTGCTGGAACGGTTCAATATCTGGTTCGACCACCAGGCCGACCGTTACGGCAAGGTTATCGCCTGGGCGCTGCGCCACCGCATGGCGATGGGCATCATTGCGTTCCTGACCCTGGCGGCAGCCATTGCGCTGATGGTCACCAAGGTGGGCGCCAGCTTCGTGCCGGCCTCCGACTTCGGCACGATTGCCATCGATGTCCGCTCGCCGTCGTCGTCGAGCCTGGAGTACTCGCGCCTGAAGCTGCAGAACGCTGCCGACATCGCGTTTACCATCAAGGAAACCAAGCAGACCAATGCCTATGTGAATGTGACCGGCGGCAAGATCTACGTGGACCTGGGCAAGAAGAACGAGCGCAACCGCTCCTCGGCGGAGATTGCCAAGGAACTGCGCACCAAACTGGCCGGGCTGGTCGGCGCCGAATACACGGTGCAGGACGACCTGGCCAACGGCGGCGGCAAGCCGGTGCAGATCCAGTTCACCGGCGCCGATTCGCGCAAGCTGATGGAACTGACCACCGACTTCATGGAACGCCTGCGCAAGGTGCCGGGCGCGGTCGATGTCACGCTGTCCGAGCAGGATCCGAAGGACGAACTGCAAATTGTGCTCAACCGTGGCCTGGCCAACTCGATGGGGATTGCCGCCGGCGACGCCGCGCAGGCGCTGCGGGTCGCGTTTGCCGGCATCGAGGTGGGCGACTGGGTCGATCCTACCGGCGAATCGCGCGACGTGGCGGTGCGCCTGGCGCCGGAAGACCGCGCCAGCGCGGAAAACATCGAACGCCTGCCGATTGCCGTGGCCGGCACCAACCAGATGGTACCGCTCGACCAGATCGCTGCCGTCACCATGGGCAAAGGTCCGTCCACCATCAAGCACAAGGATGGCAAACGGGTCATCTCGGTCACCGCCAACGCCCAGGGCCGTTCGCCGGGCGAGGTGACCAGCGACGCCATGGCGCTGGCCAAGTCGATCGACTTCCCGCCCGGCTACGGCCTGTCGCTGGGCGGCGCCGGCAAGGACATGAACGAAGTGTTCGGCGCCATGGCCATTGCGCTGGTGGCCGGCGTGGGCCTGATGTACCTGATCCTGGTGATGCAGTTCGGCTCGTTCACGGCGCCGATCGGCGTGATGCTGTCGCTGCCGCTATCGCTGATTGGCGTGGTGCTGGGCCTGCTGCTGACGGGCAGCACGCTCAATCTGATGAGCCTGATCGGCGTGATCATGTTGATGGGCCTGGTGGCGAAAAACGCCATCCTGCTGCTGGAGGCGGCCCGTACCCGCGAGGAAGAGGGCTACAGCCGAGAGGATGCGCTGATGTACGCGGGCCGCATGCGCCTGCGCCCCATCCTGATGACCACGTTCGCACTGATCGCGGGCATGTTCCCGGTCGCGCTGGCGCTGGGCGAGGGCGGCGAGTTCTACCGGCCGATGGCCGTGGCGATTATCGGCGGCACCATCACGTCCACCGTGCTGACCTTGCTGATGGTGCCCACGTTCTACGACAGCATCGAAATCAAGAAGGAAAACCTGGGCCGCAAATTCCACCGCCGGGTGGACGGCTGGACGCCACGTTTTGGCCACCTGGCCCTGCTGTTGGCCGTGATCGTGACCGCCATCGAGTTCGTGCTGTTCCTGGTGCTGATACGCTTCGTGTTCCGCATGGTCATGCGGGGATGGCGCTGGATTGGCAGCCGCAGCCGCCAGGATCCACCATCGGACAGCGGCGATTTCACGCGCAAGGTGGCCTGAAAAGCCGGCCGGTCGATATAAGTTGTTGTTTTTAAAAGGGGGCCTCGGGCCCCTTTTTATTGCTCGACAATGCAGAAGCAGTGCAGAGCATGTGCTCGGTTTCAAGTAGAATATTAGGAGTTTTCCTCTAGTAACTTGACTTTCGTGCGCGGACAGTCTGGGAGTAAGCTGCTGGCCTTCCAGCACCGAGTTACGCTCAGACCGCTTGACCCGCTGCGGGAACACGACTACCCCTAAAATAAAGAGACGATTCCATGCAACGTAAAATTCTTCCCCTGGTCATCGCGGCCGCCATCGGCGCACTGTCGTTCAATGCCCACGCCTCCGGCTACCGCTTCGGTTCGCAAAGCGTGTCGGCACAAGGCACGGCCGACGCCAGCGGCGCCGAAGCCAACGATCCATCGACCATTTTCTACAACCCGGCCGGCCTGTCGCGCCTGGAAGGCACGCAGTTCAGCGGCGGCGCCACCGTCGTCGTGCCGCATTCGACCTACAACGACACCGGTTCCACCCGCGTCAACGGTCGTCCAACCGGCGGCACCGGCACCGACGACTATGTGCCGAGCGCCGTGGTCGCACCGTCGATTTACGCCAGCAAGAAAATCAACGACCAGTGGACTGCCGGCATCGGCCTGTACGTGCCATACGGCGCCAAGCTCGACTACGGTGATACCTGGACCGGCCGCTACGCGCTGACCAACGTGCTGCTCGAAGCGATTACCCTGAACCCGTCGGTGTCGTTCAAACTGAACGAACACCACGCGTTCGGTTTCGGCATCGACGCCGAATTCATGAAGGCCGAGCTGGGCCAGGGCGTGGACATTCCCGGCACCATCGCCATCCTGCAAACGCCGGCCAACGCTGCACAAGGCGCAGCGCTGGTGAACCAGATCCGTGCGCTGGGCGGCAATCCGGCGCTGCTGGCCACGGCCGGCGACGGCCACGGTTCGAACAAGGTCAAGGACTGGGGCTATGGCTTCAATCTCGGCTACATGTTCACGCTGGACGAGAACACCCGCTTCGGCCTGGCGTACCGTTCGTCGATTTCGCACAAGCTCAAGGGCAGCACGGTGTGGGACTTCTCGCAGGTGACCACCGACCAGGTGGTCAACCAGGTGCTGGGCGCCGCGTCGCACCGCGTCAATTCGGCCGCGCTGGTCAAGCTGCGCACGCCGGAAACGGTGTCGGCCAACGTATTCCACCAGTTCGATCCGAAGTGGGCCGGGATGGCCGACGTTACCTGGTCGCGCCATAACCGCATGGGCGACCTGCTGATCGAGTTCCCGGGCACCACCGAAGGCGCCGAAGTGATCCGCCAGCAATGGAAGAACACGGTACGCGTGGCGTTTGGCGGCAGCTATGTCTACAGCGACAACCTGACCCTGCGCGCGGGCGTGGCGTTCGACGAGTCGCCGGTGCAAAACGCCGAGCTGCGCCACCCGGCGCTGCCGGACAGCGACCGCATGCAGTATTCGTTCGGCGCCAAGTGGAAGCTCGATGCGCAATCGTCGATCGACCTGGCGTACAGCTACCTGGACTTCAAGGACGCGTCGCTGAACTACACGAATCAGTGCAACACCCTGTCGCGCACCTGCACCGGCAATGGCGAGACCACGCGCGGCGTGGCGCAGACCCATCTGTCGCTGATTGGCGTGTCGTACAACTACAAGTTCTAACAGGTAGCGGCAATGTGAAACGGGCCCCGCACGGGGCCCGTTTTGCGTTAACCTGCACCGCCAGCGGTACGGCAAGCGTAGCGCTCAGGCAGGCTTTGAAGTCACGCCGATTTGCGGTCGCTGTCGATCGACAGTTCGGCATCGCTGTTGAACACGGCAATATCGGTCTCGCCCAGCACTCGGCTGGTCAGGGCGCCGGCCGTGATCGAGCCGCTCACGTTGAGCGCGGTACGGCCCATGTCGATCAGCGGTTCGATCGAAATCAGCAGGCCGGCCAGTGCCACCGGCAAATTCATCGATGACAGCACGATCAGCGCCGCGAACGTGGCGCCGCCGCCCACGCCGGCCACGCCCACCGAACCGATGGTGATAATCGCCAGCAGCGGCGCAATAAAACTGATGGTAAACGGATCGATGCCCACGGTCGGCGCAATCATTACGGCCAGCATGGCAGGGTAAATGCCGGCGCAGCCGTTCTGGCCGATGGTGGCGCCGAACGACGCGGCAAAGTTGGCAATGCCTTCCGACGTGCCCAGGCGCTGGGTCTGGGTTTGCACGCTCATCGGAATTGCCCCGGCGCTGCTGCGCGAGGTAAACGCAAAGGTCAGTACCGGCAGCACTTTTTTCACGAAGCGCAGCGGGTTCAGCCCCACGCCGGTGACGATCAGCAGGTGCACGCAGAACATCAGCAGCAGCGCGCTGTACGACGCCAGCACGAAGTCGATCAGGTGCAGGATGTCGGCAGGGCTGGACGTGGACACCATTTCCGCCATCAGCGCAAACACGCCGTACGGCGTCAGGCGCAGCACCAGCGTGACGATGCGCATCACGATTGCGTGCGCGACCTTCACAAAATGGTCGAACGAGGTAAACAGCTCGGGCTTCTTGTCGTGGATGCCGGTGGCGGCCACGCCGATGAACACGGCAAAGATCACCACCGCGATGGTGGACGTCTTGCGGGCGCCGGTCAGGTCGAGGAACGGGTTGGCCGGAATAAAGGAGAGCAGCATATTGGGCAGCGAGATCGCTTGCGCGGTACCCACCTTGCCTTCCAGGTAGGCGCCGCGCGCGACGTCGGCGGCCGAGGCGGTGAGACCCACGGCAGTCAGGCTGAACGCCTTGGCCATCAGGATGCCGATGCCGGCCGCGATCAGCGTGGTGACCATCAGCGTGCCGATGGTCAAGAAGCTGATCTTGCCCAGCGAGTCGATGCCCTTGAGCTTGAGAATCGCGGAAATGATCGACACCATAATCAGCGGCATGATGATCATCTGCAGCAGCTTGACATAGCCCGAGCCGATGATATCGAAGTATTCGCCGGTGGTTTTCAGCTCGGCCGCGCCCGCGCCGTACACCGCCTGCAGCCCGGCGCCCAGCGCCACACCGAGACCCATGCCGGTAAATACCCGTACCGAAAACGATGCGTGCTTGCGCTGCTGAACATACAGCATCCCCAGCAACAGCGCCGCTGCCACCAGGTTGAGGATTACATTGATTGCCATTTTTTAACCTTCACTACGTATTTGATAGCCGCATGGCGGACTGAACCGCCATTTTATAGGTGATTTTTGTTTGGTTTGTGCGAGAAATGTTTCACGAAACGAATATTTAGCTATAACGCTATTACCTTTTGGTATAAGAAACAGGTTTATTCGCATGCTTTCGCATATTCCGGCGGCCGATTGATTTTGTTTAATCGGCGGGACGGATGGCGTTACAATCGTCTGGTGATTCCACAGTGCAACCATTGCAAGGAGCGTAGACATGGCAGGCAAGCAAATGAAGGTAGGCACCCGGCTCGGGCTCGGATTCGGGCTGGTGCTGGTACTGCTGCTGGCAATATCGGCGCTGGGCGTCTACAACATGTCCACCATCCATGCCACGCTCGAACGCGTGGTCAATCAGAATGCCGTCAAGACCGAGTTGGTGGGACGGATGTCGGAAGCGGTGCACATCGTCGCCCGCGTGTCGCGCTCGGTGGTGCTGCTCGACAGCGATGCCGCCATCAACAACGAAATGACCAAGGTGACGGCCGCCCGCGCCGCGTACAACGACGCGCGCGACAAGCTGGCCGCCATGCCGGCCACCGCCCGGGGCATTGCCATCCGCGACCGCATCGCCGTGCTGCAGCAGGACTCGCGCGCCTTCAACGACCAGGTGTTCGCGGCGGCCCGCGCGCACGACGACGTGGCCGCCACCCGCATCCTGATGCAGCAGGCCGGTCCGGCCACCCAGCAGTGGCAAGACGCGATGGAGGAATACGCGGCCCTGCAACGCGCCACCAACGCGGCCGATGCCGACGCCGCTGCCACCGCGTACACGCGGGCCCGCGCCACCATGTTGCTGCTGAGCGGATTGGCGATCGCGATCGGCGTGGTGGCGTCGCTGCTGATCGCCCGCAACCTGCTGCGCCAGCTGGGCGGCGAACCCGATTACGCGGCCGACATTGCCGGGCGCATCGCAGCCGGCGATTTGACGGTCACGGTGGACACCCGCCACGACGATCACCACAGCATGTTGCACGCCATGAAAATGATGCGCGATGCGCTGGCCGCGATTGTCACCGAAGTGCGCACCGGCACCCAGACCATTGCCACAGCGTCCACCCAGATCGCGATCGGCAACCAGGACCTGTCGGCGCGGACCGAAGAGCAGGCCAGCGCGCTGGAAGAAACCGCATCGTCGATGGAAGAGCTGACCAGCGCCGTGCGCCAGAATACCGATAACGCGCGCCAGGCCAACGTGCTGGCCAATACCGCGTCCACCGTGGCGCGCCAGGGCGGCTCGGTGGTGGCGCAGGTGGTCGATACCATGGGCGCGATCAACGCGTCGTCGCGCCAGATCGTCGATATCATCGGCGTCATCGACGGCATCGCGTTCCAGACCAATATCCTGGCGCTGAACGCGGCCGTGGAAGCGGCGCGCGCGGGCGAGCAGGGCCGCGGCTTCGCAGTGGTGGCCACCGAGGTGCGCAACCTGGCGCAGCGGTCGGCGTCGGCTGCGCGCGAGATCAAGGAATTGATCGGCAACTCGGTCGAAAAAGTGGAGGTGGGCAGCAAGCTCGTGGAGCAGGCCGGGCAGACCATGGAAGACGTGGTGGCCAGCGTGCAGCGGGTGAACGATATCATGGCCGAGATTTCGAACGCCGGCCGCGAGCAGAGCGCCGGCATCGAGCAGATCAACCAGGCCGTGACGGAAATGGATACCGTGACGCAGCAAAATGCGGCGCTGGTGGAGGAGGCCGCTGCGGCAGCCGAAGCGTTGCAGGAGCAGGCGGCGAACCTGGAGCGCATTGTCAGCGTCTTCCGGGTGGACGGATTGCCGGCGGCGCGGCTGGCGGCGCCACCTCAACGCGGCAGCACCACCTCGAACAAGGTTCTGCCATCGCCGGTGGCCACCAGCCGATAAGCAAACCCGTGCAACTTCATCACCTCGCGCACGAACAGCAGGCCGATGCCCTGGCCGCCTTTCTTGGTGGTGAAGAACGGCGTAAATAACTGCTCGGCCGGCACCGCGCCGAGCAGGTTTCCGGAATCGATGACGGCCAGCCGCACGCCGTCGGCGTCCAGCGCCAGCACGAACTCGATCGACGGCTCGGCGCCGCCCGCCTGTTCCACCGCTTCCATCGCATTCTTGACCACGTTGAGCAGCGCGTGTTCCATCAACTGCCGGTCCAGCAGCAGCGGCGGCACCGGGTCGCAGCGCGCCCAGCCGAGGCGGATGCCGCGGCTGCGGCACGGCTCGCGGTACAGGTACAGGATGTCGTCCAGGATGTCCTGCGGCGCGCACGGCCGCAACTCGGGCGCCGGCATTTTTACCACCTGGGTAAAACGTTCGATGAATTCGCCCAGCCGCACATTGCGCTGCCTGACCGCGATGATGGCCGTGGCAAAATCGTCGCCGTCGCGCTGGCACAGCTGGTCGCGGTAGGTCAGCAGTGAATCGAGCACCGAGCCGGTGGCAGCCACCGTGTTGTTGACCTCGTGGGCCAGTACGCGGATCAGCTTGTCGTACGTGGATTTTTCCGAGCTTTCCAGTTCTTCCGTCAATTCTTCAACCAGCAAGAAATGGCGCGCGAAACCGCGATCGTGGAACTGCCCGCGCTGGCCCCGGTAGCGGCGGCCGGTGGCGGCGGTCAGCAGGCGGCTGTCGCCGAGCGGCAAGGCATCGAGTTGCGCCAGCAAGCCGGCGCCGCCATCGTCCGCAGCCAGCGCGCGCAAGGTCCGGCCGCGCGCGGGCGCGCCGACCAGCGCCACGGCACTGGCATTGAGCAGGCTGATCTTGCCGTCGAAGTCGAACACGATCACCGCGCTCGGTGTGGCTTCCAGCAGGCGATCGAGAAAACCCTGCTGTTCGCCCAGTTGCAGCCGCTCCCGGTACAGCCGCTGCAACATGGTGTTGAACAGGTCGACCAGTTCGCCGAGCTCGGGATCGTTGCCGCCTTGCAGGCGCGCTGCATAGTGCTGGTCTTGCAGCAAGTCGTGAAAGTGGCGCGTGTAGCCGAGTGGCGCCAGCGCGCGCCGCACCAGCTGCAGGCCGATGACCAGGCTGCCCAGCACGCCCGCTTCGAGCGCCAGCATGAGGCCGGGGCGGTCGCGCAGCATCCACACGATCAATCCCAGCGCCAGCACGTGCACTGCGACCAGCCAGGTATACAACCGGTGGCGCAAGCTCATGACTGAACGTCGGCGTCGGCCACGTTGCCGAGACCGTGCCGTTCGAGGCGCCGGTACAGTGCTGTACGGCTCAACCCCAGTGCCTTGGCCACGCGCGAGATATTGCCCTGGTGCTGGTCGAGTGCGTGGGCAATCATGTGGCGTTCCACCTGCTCGAGCGTCATGCCGTCCACGCCCAGGCGCGGGGCGCCTGCCGCGCCACCGTGTTCGTGCTGTTCGGCGGCGACGAAGTCGGCCTGTTTCAGCTCGTTCTTGCCCACCAACAGCAAGGTGCGTTCGAGCGTTTGCTTGAGCTGGCGGATATTGCCCGGCCACGGTTGCGCGCCGAGCCATTCGAGCGCCTGCGGCGCCAGCGTCACCGGGCCGAGCCCATAGCTGCGGGCAACGTCGGTGAGAATGTGGCGCGCCAGCAGCGCGATGTCGCTGCGCCGTTCGCGCAGCGGTGGCAGGCGGATGGTGATCAGGTTGAGGCGGTAAAACAGGTCTTCGCGGAAGTCGCCGCATGCCACCAGCTCGGCCAGCTCGCGGTTGGTGGCGGAAACCACGCGGATATCGGCTTGCTCGGTGCGGCTGGCGCCCACGGCCTGGTAGGTCTGGTCTTGCAGTACGCGCAGCAGTTTGACCTGGTCGGCGCGATGGAGTTCGCCGATCTCGTCGAGGAACAGCGTGCCCTGGTTGGCGCTGGCGACGTGGCCCTTGCGGTCGGTGCGGGCGTCGGTGAACGCGCCACGCACGTGGCCGAACATTTCGCTCTCGAACAGCGTGGGCGTAATTGCTCCCATGTTGATCTTGACGATGGCGTGCGCGGCGCGCGGGCTGTTGCGGTGGATGGCGTCGGCCACCAGTTCCTTGCCGCTGCCGCTCTCGCCCAGGATCAGCACCGGCGCGCGGGTGGCCGCCACCTGGCCGATGGTGGCCAGCACCTTGAGCAGGCGCGGATGTTCACCGACGATGGCGCTGAAATCGAACCGGGCGTCGAGCGCCTGGCGCTGGGCCGCCAGCGACTGCACGGCGGGCGCCGGACCGGGCGCAGCTGCGATCGAGGTGTGCGCCGCATCGAGCGTGGCGCGCACCAGCGCGGCCAGTTGCGCGTTGTCCCACGGCTTGGTGAAAAAATTGGCGGCACCGGCCTGCATGCCGCGCACGGCCAGGCTGATCGAGCCCCATGCCGTCATCAGCAGCACCGGCAGCGCCGGGTAAGCGTGCTTGATCGCCGCCAGCAATTGCAAGCCTTCGTCGCCGCTCGTGTGCAGCGAAAAATTCATGTCCTGCAGCACCAGGTCGACCGGTTGCGCGGCCAGCGCGGCCAGCGCCTGCGCGGGGTCGTCGCTGCACACGGTGTGGTAGCCGGCCTGCTTGAGCAGCAGCGCCAGCGACACCTGGACCGCGCTGTCGTCGTCGACGATGAGGATGCGTTGCTTGTGGGGAGATTCCATGGATCCTGAAGCCTATTCGTAATGCAGTGCCTGCGTGGGGCTCAGCTGCGCGGCGCGCCAGCCCGGGTAGAGCGAACACAGCAAGGATAGCAGATAGATCACACCGGCCGATAGCGCCAGCGCCGCCCAGAAAACGGTCCAGTTCAGCGCAGCGCCGAGGGCACCGGTGAGCGGCAGCTGGATCAGCAGCAGCATGCCCACCATGATCGCGCCCGAGCTCAGCATCAATTGCTCGGCGATGATCTGGCGGTAGATGCTGCCCGACGCGGCGCCCAGCGCGCGGCGCAGGCCGATTTCCGGGATGCGCTGCGTGGTGTTTTGCCACAGCACGCCGAACAGGCCGAACGCCACCATCACCAGCAGGAAGGCGGCGATCACGGCCAGTACCTTGAGCGGTACCAGTTGCAGGCTCAGCATCGAAGCGCGCGCTTCGGCCAGCGGCGTGATCACCAGCGACCAGTCGGGATGCAGCTGCTTGAGGCGGGCACTGAGACGGCTTTCGAATACGCGCTCGGTGCCGGGCCGCAGCCTGAGCATGATGGTCGACATTGCCTCATCGCCCACGCCGGGGCGAAAGCGCGGCAGCATGAACGGCACCGGGTCCATGTACTCGCCATGCGAGCGGAAATGTTCGACCACGCCCACCACGCGATAACGCGTGGGATGGGGATCGCTGCCGCCGTCAACGTAGAGCTGGCCCAGCGCCGTCGTGCCGGGAAACAGGCGCTCGGCGGCCAGCCGGTTGAGCACCACCGGCGTCGGCGTGCCGGCGTCATCGCCGCCGTCGTCGATGCTGGAAAACCAGCGGCCGGCAGCCAGTGGCATGGCCATGACCGCGCCGTAGTGGTCGCTGGCGTCCTGGACGTCGATGCGCACGTGGTGGCTGCCGTCGGGCCGCATGTAGTCGCCGATGCGGCGCGACATTTCGTAGACGGGCAGGGCGGCAAAGGCTACCTGTTCCACCTCGGGCAGTTCGAGCAGGCTGCGCCGCAGCTGGTCGTACATGGCGCCATCGTTGGCGATCGGCTTGTCGGTGCGGATTTGCGCCATCCACCCGTCGCGGTACGCAAAGCCGGTGGGCAGCTGCTGCAGCTGGATATAGCGCACGGCAAATGCCGCCACCGCGAACACCAGCACGAAGGCCAGCAGAATTTCCAGGCTCAGCATCAGGTTGCGCGACTTGCGCTTCCAGATCAGTTTTAACAGGTGGCGCAACATTATGCGGTTCCTTTCAGTGCGTGCACGGGCGCCAGGCGCGACATTTTCCAGGCCGGGACCACGCCCGACAGCAGGCCGAATACCAGCGTCAGCAGCAGACCGTAGCCGAACACGGCCAGGTTCAACTCGACGTGCAGGTACGGGATCAGCCCCGAGCCTTCGAGCCACCACAGCACGCCGGCGGCAGCTGCCAGTCCCAGCGCACCGCCCACCAGGCACAGCAGAACATTTTCCAGCACCAGTTGCGCCACCAGCTGGGCGCTGGTGGCGCCGAACGCCTTGCGCACGCCGATCTCGCTGCTGCGCTCCATGATGCGGCCGATGTTCAGGTTGATCAGGTTCAGCGCGGGCAGGGCCATGAACAGCAGCATCAACACCACGATGGCGGACAGCAGCTTGCCCACGCCCGCGTCGTCGGCAGTGCTGGACGTGATTGAGCGTGCAAACACTTCGATCTTGGTGTCGCCCCAGAAGCGGTGGGTGTTGAACTTGTTCGGATTTTCCGGCTGCACCGTGGTTGCCACCCGCAACAGTTGCTGCTTGATGGCGGGCAGGTCGGCACTGCTGCGTCCCAGCACCATCACGGTAAACATGCCGTACATCTGGCTTTTGTATTCGGTCGATGGCATGGTCGTGATCGGCGTCCAGATATCGGCGTACGCATTCAGGTGCAAGGCATCTGCCACCACGCCGATGATGGTGAACTGCTGGCCGCCCACGCTGATTTTCTGTTGCAGGTACGGCAGGCCGGGAAACAGCTTGCGCGCCGTGGCCTGGTTGACCACGGCCACCATGCGGCCCTGTGCATCGTCTTCCGCGTCGGGCAGGCGGCCGGCCAGCAGTTTGAAATCGAGGATGCGCCAGTACTGGGCATCGACGCGGCGCATCATCAGCTCGCTCACGCGCTCCGCCTGGTAGGCCGACACCGATTGCGGGATGGTGCTGGCCGCCACCGCCTCCACGCCGCCATGACCTTGGAGCGGCTTCAGGTATTGTTCGATCAGCTTGTAGCCGAACATGCCGTTGCGGGTGTTGTTCTTGCTGGTGTGGGTGGACTGCATCATGATCATCTGCACGAAGCGCTCGCTCTTACCCTCCACGCCGCCCGGATAAAACGTGTTTTGCAGCAGCGCCGTCACCACCATCAGCACCACCAGCGTCAGCACAATGCACAGCAGGTTAATCGCCGTAAACAGCTTGCGGCGCATGAAGACTTTCCACGCCGTCAGCAAGTAATTCCTGAACATGGCGGCTCCTTATGCGACCAGCTGGCCGTCAAATACGCGCACGATGCGGGTGGCCAGGCGGGCATCGTGTTCGTTGTGGGTGACCATCACGACGGTGGTGCCTTCGCGGTGCAGTTGCAGCAGGATGTCCATCACTTCCTGGCCCATTTTGCTGTCGAGGTTGCCGGTTGGCTCATCGGCCAGCAATACCTGCGGCTGGCCGACGATGGCGCGGGCGATGGCCACCCGCTGCTGCTGGCCGCCCGAGAGCTGGTTCGGATAATGGTCGATGCGCGCACCGAGGCCCACTTTTTCCAGCGCCTCGCGCGCCATGCGGCCGCGCCGCTTGGCCGACAGGTTGCGGTACAACAGGGGCAGCTCCACGTTGTCGATCACGCGCAGGTCGTTAATCAGGTGGAAATTCTGGAAGATGAAGCCGAAGGTGCTGTTGCGCAGCCGCGCCACGTGCCTGTCCTGGTATGACGCCACCGGCTGGCCATCGACGGCAATGGTGCCGGCGCCCGGCACGTCGAGCAGGCCGATCAGGTTCAGCAGCGTGCTCTTGCCGCAACCGCTGGGGCCCATGATGCTGATGAATTCTCCTTTGCCCACGTGCAGGTCGATGTCTTTCAGGGCCAGGGTTTCGACCTTGTCGGTCTGGTAGGTTTTACTCACTTGCTGCAATCGGATCATGGCTTTCCTCGTTATGGGTCGATGCGAACGCTTGCGCGTTCCTGGTAGCGGCTGGTATCGGATGTGATGATGCGGTCGCCGGCCCGCGCGCCGGCAATGATTTCAACGACTTTGCCATCGCTGGCGCCAATGTCGAGCGTGGTCTTGCGCGCCACGCCGTCGCGTACCACGAACAAAGATTGCGGGCCGCGGCCGTTGAACGCCGGGCCGGCGTCGGCCAGCAGCGCATTCTTTTTATGCTCGGTAACGATGTTGACTTCCACCCGCAGCTTGTTGCGCAGCATGGCGTGGTGCGGTTCGGCCAGCGTGACCAGCAGCTTGACGGTGCCGTTCTGAATCTCGGGCAAGATGGTTTGCACCACGCCCTGCAGTTGCACGTTGGCTTGCTCCACCAGCACGGCCTGGCCCGGCTGCAGCGCGCGTGCATGGAAGTCCGACAGCGATGCTTCCACCTTGTAGTTATTCAGTTCGGATACCCGCGCCACCATCTGGCCGGCCGCCACGCTGGCGCCTTCGTCAGCCAGCAGCGAGGTGAGCATGCCGGCAAACGGCGCCCGCACCGCCGTTTGCGCCAGCAGTTGCTGCTGTTCCTGCAACTGGCGCTGCAAGATGTTTTTTTGCAGCCGCGCGCCGTCGATACTGGTGGACGTGGCGCGCTGGCCGTCGTCGATCAGCTCGTGCTGCTGGCGCAGCTGGATCTCGTTGCGCTTGACGTTCAGTTCGGCCGTGAGCAGGTCTTCGGCCGACACCCCGCCAGCCTTGCGCAAGGTCTGGTACCGGCCCAGCTTGACGCGGGTGGCTTCCAGGTCCAGTTGCAGCAGTTCGATGGCGCTTTGCAGCTGCTTGCGCTTTTGCTCCATTTCCAGGGTGAGCGCCACGATGCGGTTTTCCTGCTGCGCCAGTTGCTCCTTGAGGCCGTCCATCGCCAGCACCACCGTGCGGTGATCGAGTTCGAGCAGGAGGTCGCCGGCCTGCACCTGCTGGCCGAGCCGCGCATGGACCTTGGCCACCCGGGTGGCGGTCGGGCTGGCGACCTGTTCCTCGTGCACGGGAATCACGATGCCCGAGGCATTGATGCTGTTGGCGATGCTGCCCGTGCGCACGGTGGCGAGCGTGACGCTGGCGGCCGCCATGCTGGGTGCGACCGCGCGGTTGATGCCCCACGCCGCCACGCACACGGTGGCCAGCATGGCGGCAGTGGCCAGTGCCAGGCGCTGGCGGCGGCGGGTGATGACGTGTGGGCTGAGTGCCTGGTCCATATGAGCATGCTGACAAGAGTGGTGTGCCATGTCTATTGCAACTGGCGTGCCAGCGCCGCGTAAAACCGTCACGCCATATAAATCAAGGGCTTGGCATCGGGCTTGTGCTGGCATGGGCTGCCGTGCTTGCCCGGCTCCGTGCACCCCTGTCCGGAACCGGACAGGAGGCTTGCGGGAATTTTCCAACCGTGGGCCACAGGCGTGTGTTACGTTAGCGAGCATCACGGTGGCGCGGAGGGACCATGGCTATCAACAACGGTATTGCGCTGTTATGTTTGCTGCCGCTGGGCGCGTGCGCCGCGCCGGACGACGATGCAATCGCCAGCGACCGGCCCGATTTTGTCGATTCCAGCGCGGTGGTAGGAAAACACCGCTTTCAGATCGAAACCGGCGTCGCCACCGAGCGCGACAAGGCTGATGGCATGCGCGACCGGGAAGACTCCACGCCGCTGTTGCTGCGCTACGGCGTGAGCGACGACTGGGAATTGCGGCTGGAAACCGACGGCCGCCTGCGCGCCACGTCCGACGATCTGGCTGCGGGCAGCCGCAGCCGGGTGATCGGCTATGCCGACGTCTCGGTGGGCGCCAAGTGGCATGTGCGCGATGCGGCGGGAGCGTGGCCGGCGCTGGGCCTGGTCGGCAGCTGGGATCTCGATACCGGATCGCGGCCGCTGCGCGCGCAGGGCAAGGGCGGTACCTTGCGGCTGGGCGCCGAGTGGGACTTGCCGGGCGACCTCAACCTGGGGCTGGTGCAAGGACTGGCATGGCAGCACCGCGACGACGGCCAGCGCTTACCAGTGCGCTGTTTGGCATCGCCCTGGAAAAATCGTGGAATGAACGCTTCAGCACGTTCATTGAATACTCGGCGCGGCAGATCGCCCGCGCCCGCGACGGCGGTTCGGTCAGTACGTTCGATATCGGCGCCGGCTGGCTGCTCGGCAAATCGGTCAGGCTCGATACGGCGCTGTCGCGCGGCATCAACCGCAACGCGCCGGACTGGAACTGGACGGCCGGCGTGTCGCTGCGGTTCTAGTTATGCCAAGCTCAGCTGGGGGGATGCGGTACGGCCTGCCGGACGACGAACCGGACCGCCGGCTGCCGGCTGCTGCGCATCGAGCTTGAACACGCCCACCAGTTGCGACAGTTGCTGGGCCTGATCCTGCTGGGCTTCGGCGGCAGCGGCCGCTTCTTCGACCAGCGCCGCGTTCTGCTGGGTCACGGTATCCATCTCGGTGATCGCGTGGTTGATCTGGGCAATACCCGCTTCCTGCTCCTGGCTGGCCATGCTGATCTCGCCCATGATATCGGTGACCGATTTCACGGCCACGACGATGCGTTCCATGGTTTCGCCCGCCTCGCCCACGAGCTGGGTGCCGGTGCCCACCTTGCTCACCGAATCGTCGATCAGCACCTTGATTTCCTTCGCGGCCGATGCCGAGCGCTGCGCCAGCACGCGCACTTCCGACGCCACGACGGCAAAGCCGCGCCCCTGTTCGCCGGCGCGCGCCGCTTCCACCGCGGCGTTCAAGGCCAGGATATTGGTCTGGAACGCGATGCCGTCGATGACGCTGATGATGTCGACGATTTTCTTCGCCGATTCGTTGATGCCGGCCATGGTGGTGACGACGTTGGCGACCACGGCGCCGCCTTGCAGGGCAATGCTGGAGGCCGATTGCGCCATGGTGTTGGCCTGGCGCGCGTTTTCGCTGTTCTGCTTGACGGTGGCGGTCAGTTCTTCCATCGACGACGCGGTTTCTTCGAGCGAACCGGCTTGCTGCTCGGTGCGCGACGACAGGTCCTGGTTGCCGCTGGCAATTTCGGTGGCGGCCATCACGATGTTGTCGGCGCCGCCGCGCACCTGGCGCACGATGTCGGCCAGGCTGTCGCGCATGGCCTGGATCGCAAACAGCAGGCTGTGCCGGTCGTTGCGCGGCAGCGCGATGGCGACGGCCAGGTCGCCGCCGGCAATGCGGCCGGCAATGCCTGCCACGTAGTCCGGCTCGCCGCCGAGCTGGCCCAGCACCTGGCGCGAAATCAGCCAGGCGCCGCCCACGCCGCTGGCCAATGCCAGCAGGCCCAGTGCGAGCATGATGTTGCGCGAGCTTTCATACGTGGCTTCGGCGCTGGCCCGCGCCCGCTCCATGGCCGTGCTCTGGTGGGCGATCAATTCTTCGAGGCGCTTCATGTACGCCAGCTGCAGGTCGCGCGCGGTGCTCAGCATCAGGTCGACTGCGGCGTCGGTGTTGCCGTCGCGGCGCAGGCGCATCACGTCGTCGAGCGACTTGGAGTAGGGCGGGAAGGCGGCATCCACGGCGTCGAACAGCGCCTGGCCTTGTGTCGACTGCACCATGTCGTCGAGCTTTTTCGCTTCGATGCCCGCTTGCTTGCGGGTTTCTTCCACGGTGGCGAATTCCTTGTTCGAGGCTGCGTCGTCGCGGCGCAGCAAGCCATTGCGCAGCGAGCGCGCAATCTTGTTATGCAGGTTCATCAGGGTCTGCGCCTGGATCACCTTGGGATAGTTGTCGGTGACGATGTCGTTGGTGCCGCTGTTGAGCACGCCCATATAGCGGATGCCGAGGACGATGACGATGGTGAGCATCACCAGGATCACGCCAAAGCCGAGGCCGAGGCGGGTGCTGACTTTCAAGTGCTTGCTGTGCATGATAAATTCCGGAATCGAGAGGTCAGTCTCGCGCTGTCATTGCAGCGTTGGCGGGAATGGGGCCGGAGAAAGGGGACTTGGACGCGGCGGATTAGGCGACCATTGAAGTAACAGATTATCTCCAATATACACGGTTATTTTCCACCGAGCAACAGGGCTGCTGTTGTATTTATTCCCCATGCTATGATGTCAAGACAAGCTGTACAAATTACTACATCGGCGGCGGGGAGGGACGGATGGATAGCGGGACGGGACGAAGACTGGCCGGCTTGCGGTTATTGCTGGTGGAAGATAATTTCCTGAACCAGCAAGTGGCCAGCGAGCTGCTGCAAGCGGAGGGCGCGGTGGTGGCCATTGCCAGCGACGGCGCCGAGGGCCTGGCCTGCGTGACCGGTGCCCACACCTTCGACGCCATCCTGATGGATATGCAGATGCCGGTCATGGATGGCTACGAAGCCACGCGCCGCCTGCGCGCGCAAGGCTATACCCGCCTGCCCATCCTGGCGCTGACCGCCCATGTGCTCGAATCCGAGCGCGCCGAATGCCGCGCTGCCGGCATCGACGACTTCATCGCCAAACCGATCGAATTCGAGGAACTGATCGGCACCGTGGCCCGCTACTGCCGCGCGGCTTGACGTCCGGAGGTTTTGATATCGGCTGAAATCGTTTTCAGATAAACTTGGCGTTTTTGCCAAGGATCTCGATACGATGAACCCACCATCTTCCCGGCTGGACCTGCTGGACGCCTTGCGCGGCTTTGCCATCGTCTCGATCATGCTGCTGCATAACATCGAGCATTTCGACCTGTATTTCACCCCGGACGGCGCGCCGGTCTGGCTCACGCTGGTGGACCAGGCAATCTGGGACAGCATGTTCTTCCTGTTCGGCGGCAAATCGTACGCCATCTTCGCGCTGCTGTTCGGCGTGACCTTTTACCTGCAATTCCACAGCCGCGAGCAGCGCGGCGAAGATTTCCGGCCGCGCTATGCGTGGCGCCTGGTGCTGCTGCTGTGCTTTGGGCTGGTCAACTCCATGGTGTATCACGGCGATATCTTGAGTCTGTACGCGGTATTGGGATTGGCGCTGATTCCGGTGGCGCGCCTGCGCAGCGCGGTGGTACTCGGAATTGCAGTGATATTGCTGCTGCAGCCCTATGCGTGGCTGGAAGTGATTCGGGCCATACCGGCGGCCGATGGACCATTGCCGGACCCCGCCTCGTGGGCTTATTTTGGCCGTGCCAACGACTACATGAAACATGGCACGCTGTTCGAGGTATGGCACGGCAATCTCACGAATGGCAAAACCGGGGTCATTTTATGGAGTTGGGAAAACGGACGGCTGTTCCAGATTCCGGCCCTGTTTATGTTCGGCATGCTGGCAGCGCGGAAAAACTGGTTTCAACTCAACGATGGCAACCGGCGCGTGTGGCGGCGCATTTTAATCTTCGCTTTGCTGGCTTTTATTCCCCTGTATTTACTCAAGACTTATCCGCAGGCATGGCATGTCAGTAAAGCTGTCGAGCGCCCTTTATTAGTGATAATCATGTCGTGGTCGAATGTCGCCTTCATGGCGGTATTGGTGGCCGGATTGGCCTTGCTGTTTTATCGCTGGCGCGCGCTGGCGTTTTTCTCGCCGCTCGGCCGCATGAGTCTGACCAGTTATGTCGTGCAATCGATCGTCGGTACCGCGCTGTATTACGGCTATGGCGCCGGCCTGTACCAGTACACCGGCGCCACCCTGGCGCTGGCGGTGGGCGTGGCGCTGGCGCTGCTGCAGCGGCAGTTCAGCGTGTGGTGGTTGCACACGCACGCCCAGGGACCGCTGGAAATGCTATGGCACCGGGCCACCTGGATGGGGCGGCCGCGCCAGAAACTGGCGTGAACAGACCAGTTTGCAGCGTGTTGCGGGCGCAGAGCGTCGCTGGCGCCATGGCGCTGCCATCGGCGCTTATTCTTCCTCGGGGTCGATCCAGGTGATACGGCCGTGACCGGCTTCATTGAGGCGGGCGATAAATGCGCTGGCAGCGTCATCGGGGAGGCTGCATGCAAAGCGTACGTCATCGCCATGCGCAACGTTATCGAGCGTGGCGCCGGTCGATTCGATTTCGCGCCGTATCATGCCTTCCAGCGCATACGGTGCACTGCATATTATGTGGCGCAATTTGATAATCGCGATTTTCTCGGCTTTTAATAAGGCTTGCGCCACGCTGTCGGTATAGGCGCGCACCAGTCCACCAGCGCCGAGTTTTACTCCGCCAAAATACCGCACCACGGTTGCCAATATGCCTTCCAGGTCCTGGTGGCGTAATACATCGAGCATCGGCCGGCCGGCGGTGCCGCTTGGTTCGCCGTCATCAACAGCCGCCGACTGGCCACCGGCCAATAATGCCCAGCATACGTGCGCCGCTTGCGGATGCTGTTGCCATAATTGCGCCACGATTTTCTGCGCGGCGGCGCGATCGGTCATGGGCTGCACGCAGGCGATAAAACGACTCTTTTTAATCAGCAATTCATGCTGGACGGGGGCGGTAATAGTCTGGGGCATTGCAGTAGTGGGTACGGCGGCATGTAAACCGGGCCATGGTGCCAGAAATTGCCGCCAAAGACAAAAAGCATGGCGGCGCCGGCGCGATATAATCTGGCCCTATCCACCGCCTACCTTTCTTATGACCGACCTGGCAGACCAAGAATACGACGACGAACTGATGCGCGACCTGGGCCTGGCGGCCCAGGGCTTCGCGCTGATGCGCCTCGAAGGCCGGGTATTCCTGCGCCTGACCGGCGTGGTCGAGTACGCAGGCAAACGGTATCCGTACGACCTGGTGCCCGCGCAAGGCGTGCTGGCCAAGCCGTCGAAGTGGCGCAAGATGGATGGCGACACCCGTTCCGCGCTGCTGCGCGAGCGCGCCAGCGCCGCCGTCATCGACGAGCTGCACGGCCACGTGACGACGTTTGTGCAGGAAATTGCCGACGCCAGCGACGATTGCGACCTCGATCCGCAGCCGTTCCTGCAAGGCCTGGCCGATATGCAGATTGCGGAGCCGGCCGGCATGGTATTCGACCGCATCCGCCAGCGCCTGCACCATGCGGTCGAGCGCGAGATGGAAGAGCAGCACGCCGAACGCACGCGCCAGAGCATCAACCTGGCCGAGTACCCGGCGTCGTTCGAGGTGGCGCGCCGCATCAAGCGCAAGTTCATCGCGGTGCTGGGCCCCACCAATTCCGGCAAAACCCACCAGGCCATCGAAGCGCTGGCCAAGGCGCCCAGCGGCGTGTACCTGGCGCCGCTGCGCCTGCTGGCGCTGGAAAACTACGAACGCCTGCAGGGCATGCAACAACATGGCCGGCCGCTGGCCGTGAGCCTGGTCACGGGCGAGGAACGGCGGCTGGTGGCAGGCGCCACCCACGTCGCCAGCACCGTGGAAATGCTCGACACCCGCACCCCGGTAGACGTGGCCGTGATCGATGAAATCCAGATGCTGTCCGACCGCGACCGCGGCGCCGCCTGGACTGCCGCCGTGTGCGGGGCGCCGGCCCATACCGTGTACCTGGTGGGCGCGCCGGAAGCGCGGCGCGCGATCGAGGTGCTGGCCGCGCGGCTCGGCTGCGAGCTGGAAGTGCACCTGCTCAAGCGCAAGGGGCCGCTATCGATGGAAGACAGCCCGGTGCGTAAACTGAGCGGCCTGCGGCGCGGCGACGCCATCATCTGCTTTTCGCGCCGCGAAGTGCTGATGTGGCGCGACAATGTGACCGAAGCGGGCCTGTCGGTGGCCACCGTGTACGGCAATTTGTCGCCGGAAGTGCGGCGCGCGCAGGCGCAGCGCTTCCGCGACGGCGCCGCCGACGTGGTGGTGGGCACCGATGCGATTGCCATGGGCTTGAACATGCCGATCGCGCGCATCGTCATGACCACGAGCGTCAAGTATAACGGCTACGAAGAAGAGGAAATTCCGGCGGCACTGGCGCGCCAGATCGCCGGCCGGGCAGGGCGCTTCGGCGTCCATGAGGAAGGGCTGGTGGCCGGCTTCGATGCCGAAACCCATAACGTGATGCGCTCGCTGCTGCGCGAAAAGCCGGTGCCGCTGAAAACCACCGGCTTTGCCGTGGCGCCCACGCTGGAACACCTGCACCGCATTTCCGCCGTCACCAACGAGCATGGCCTGGCCAAGCTGCTCAAGCGCTTCGTGCATAACATCGACGTACCGGACGGCTTCTTTTATCCGCGCATTACCGAAGACCAGTTCGAGCGGGCGGCATGGCTCGATACGCTGCAATTGTCGGTGGCGGAAAAATTTGCGCTGTCGCTGGTGCCGATCTCGGCCAAGGTACACACCTTGCAGCACGCGTGGGAAAGCTGGGCCAGCGCGCTGGCGCACAAGCGCATCACGCACCTCAAACCCGAGAACAATCCGCTGCACTACATGAATTTGCAGGAAGCGGAAGACGCGTGCCGCCTGTACTCGGCGTACGCCTGGCTGGCTTACCGCCAGCCCGAGCATTTCCCCGACACGGCCCTGGCGCTCAAACTCTCGCGCGAGGCGTCGGAGCGCGTCGATTCCATCCTGCAGGATCAGAACTCGGCAGCGCGGCGCAAGCAACCGAGAAAATTCAGGCGCTAAAAGTTCAGGCGCTCGTTGCGCGGGTCTGGAAGCGGCTTGCCTTCCAGCCTGAATGAACGATGGAATTTCCATGGTCGCGACACCCCGCGCGGATCGGACAGCCAGGGCACGGCGAATTCCCGCTGCGAGAGGAGCAAGAGCCGCCAGGTGATGTCACCGATAAAACTAAAGCTCAAGCTGTTTGGGGGCAATAGTCGAAGGTCGCTGAAGGCACCAGTCGAATAAGCGGCGCCAAGAACGGCAGTATCGAGCAGCCGATGCTGGGCGTCGAGCAGATAGATCCGCAGCATGTCCTCGTGCAAAATATCGTCGGTTAAAAACAGTAGCCGCTGCTCCCGCCACGCTACCGCCGCTTCCAGGATGGCGCCCGTGACCTCCAGGTCAGTCACTTCGCCATCCATAACGATGGTTGAGGTTGCCATGGCCTTGTCGCTATCAGGCTGACAAGGGCGAATCGCACATTCGGATGGGAGCAGCAGTCTCACGTTGTTGCCCTACCAAATATAACCGGCGCCAAAGGCGGCCAATGCGCCACCCACGAATGCGCCGACAGTCACGCAGGCCGGGGCCGCCGGGCCGCAAGCCAATCCCGCCACCGCGCCCGCTGCAATACTGCCCGCGATACTCGCCCCTGTGACTGCCATCTCTCGTCTGATTGCCCCAGCCTTATTTGAAGCGGTCAAAACGTTATATGTCGAAATTGCTATCGAGACAAAAATCAAGCCTCGGCCGGCGGCAGAAAGTTTTGCTAACTTGCCGGTTACCTTGACGTTCGATTTTCCGGAGGAAGTGACAATTGCCGCGTACACCTTGTTTTGCTGTGTCGTGCTCAGTTGCTGAAAGTTTGCGCCGTAGCCGAATAACTCAATCGTCTTCCTGGCAACAATGGTGTTAAACGGGTGTCCTTTGGGCTTTAATTTCTCCGCCCATGCGCGACCGACAGGCGTGCTTCGCGTGCGCATCGCCTCCATGACGAGATTACGTGTTTGATGCGCTTGTTCTGCCGCCTGAAGCCATGTCAGTTTTCCTGTGCGCACATCGGATCTGAGACCGTCGGAGACGGCTGCGATCTGTTTGGCATAGCTGCGCCGCGCGGCAGAGTCGATTTCCAGGTGGGTAGCCAAGCTTGCTGCAGTGGCTTCCAAAGATTTGATGGCATTTTCAAATGCGAGTTCGTCAGCGTTGGACGTCATGGCATGCTTCCGGAAAGTATGGTCCGGGAAGCTTACGGCGCGGAACTATGTAACGGATTGAAACGCCGCAAGCAAATCTAAAGCAGCTGCCGTCCCGCCACCAGCACGTCCGCGCCGTGCGTTTCGGTGCGAAACATCGGTTTCCAGCCCAGCTTGTCTACAAGCCGCCCGAGAGCATTCGGTCTGGAGATAGTGCTGCGTGAGGCCATGTTGCTGTGCGCGTTGCACGATGACGGCAATGCGTTGGCTGGCGAGGTCGTTGCCTGAGGCCCAGTGCGCCAGAACAGGCGCAGCGTGTGGATGGTCTGCCAGGGAGGCAATCCGAAATTGCTTGATCATCGTTCGCCTTCTTCCGTGAGTACACCACGATTGTGCACCCACGCGAACGATAGTTGTTACTTTTACTGCGGTTACAACGACCTGCTGAAACTTTACAACTTACAGCGGCTGGTAAGGACCGTGGCTGTACGGCTCGGCCCACAGTTCGAAAATGCGGCGAACGATGGCTTTCCACGAACGGCGTGCGGCTTTAGGTGCTGCTTCGATGGTGATGTTGGCGGTAGCGGTGGTCATGATGGGCTCCTGTGAACTGCATTCAATGTGTCGATGAATGCATCTTACCGAAGTCTCAGATATAAAGATAATTTCAATTTCCGATACTCGACATTCGTAAATTGAATTTCTTGAGTGGAAGAGATGTAGCTGCTGGTGATATCTGTTATGCCAGGGGGCGCACATTGGGCCCGTCGAAAAAAAACGCCAACCGCACATGCCGGTTGGCGTTTCTCACAAATCTTGGTAGGCCGTGCGGGATTCGAACCTGCGACCAACGGATTAAAAGTCCGCTGCTCTACCAGCTGAGCTAACGACCCAAGGGCGCGAATCTTACAGGCTGCGCCGAAAAAAGACAACCATGTGACGGCAATTTTTCCATTTTTACCGCAATTCTTACCCAGCGGACACGCGAGCGTGCGCCATCGATCGCGTCACCTCCGCTATGATAGCGACCTTGTTGGCAAACTTGTCAGCGTACGCATGACAGGTAAGACAAGGAGTGACATGAATTCTGTTGTAACCAGCACACAGGGAGCGCGGTCCGGCGTCCCGTCGCAATTAGGTTTGATTAACTTGTTGAAGGTGGTGGCGGCCCAGATGATCGTGCTGCACCACCTGGCGTTTTATGGCCCGATGGCCGATTACGTCCGTCCCGTGTTCCCCGACCTGATCGGCTTCCTGGGCGACAGCGCGCGCATTGCCGTGCAAGTGTTTTTGGTGATCGGCGGCTTTTTGGCTGCCAAGTCGCTGGCGCCGGCCGGCTTGCCCTCGCATCCGCGTCCGCTCAGCGCCATCTGGCACCGTTACGCCAAGCTGGCGCCGCCATTCATGGCTGCCACGCTGGTGGCTGCCGCCGCGTCGGCACTGGCCGGGCGCTGGATGATCCATGAGTCGATTTCGGAACCGGCCACGCTGGCGCAACTGGCGGCGCACGCGGTGTTGATGCACGGGGTGCTCGATTACCCGTCGCTGTCGGCCGGCGCCTGGTACGTGGCTATCGACTTCCAGCTGTATGCGGCGCTGGTGCTGCTGTTGTGGCTGGCTGGTGTGTTGGCCGGCCAGCGCACGGTGCGCTGGCTGATGCCGCTGCTGGTGGCGGTGGGCATCACGCTGTCCTTGCTGCACTTTAATCTCGATGCCGGCTGGGATACCTGGGCGCCATACTTCTTCGGCAGCTATGGCCTGGGCCTGATGGCATGGTGGGCCAGCGACCCCAAGCGCACGCCGGGCGCCATCACGCTGATCATGCTGGCGGCGCTGCTGCCCGCGCTGGCCGGACTGGTGCTGGAATTCCGCAGCCGCATTGCGCTGGCAGTGGTGGTGGCGGGCGTGCTGTTCGTCTGCGGCCGCGTCAAGACGCCGTCGAGCGGCAACGCCTGGTCGGCAATCAACAAACTGGGCAAGATATCGTATGCGGTCTTCCTGATCCATTTCCCCGTCTGCCTGCTGGTCAACGCGGCCTTTACGCGCTTCGTGGCGCCCGAACCGGAGTTGCAGATGCTGGGCATGCTGATCGCGTGGAGCGCCAGCCTGGTGGCCGGTGCTGCGTTCCATCACTGGGTGGAAGTACCGCTGAGCCGCGCGGTGCAGTTCATCACCCACAAAATCGACGGCAGCGACTGGCTCAAGCCCGACAGCAGCCGGACTGGTGTGGTGAATCTCCGATAGCCTCGACAAACCATTCATGCCCAACGCCAGCCCGCAAGCTGGCGTTTTGCATTGCGCGAAGTTATATCGTTTTGGAATATCAAAACGCAAATAAATGATAGTTTGGCATCCCGAGCGCGGGCGTAATATTCCTTCATGCAGTTACAACAACTACACAAGCGACTGCATGGAGACAGGATTTACTAACTTGCACAAAGCAAGTAGATATCACTGTCTTCAATACCTATAACTAAAGATGGAGACACAATGACACTGCAGAACAAAACCCTGCGCAGGACCGTATTGGCCGCGCTGATCGCTGACCTGGTGCTGGTGACCGGCGCCCAGGCGCAAACTTCCGAGGAACCCGTTGTCGATCCGTCCGCCAAGGTGGTGGTGAGCGGCATCCGCGCGTCGCTGACGTCGTCACTGAATACCAAGCGCCAGCAGGACGGCGTGGTGGATGCCGTCTCGGCCGAAGACGCCGGTAAATTCCCCGACACGAATATCGCAGAATCGCTGCAGCGCGTGACCGGCGTGCAGATCCAGCGCAACGGCGGCGAGGGCCGCTATATTTCCGTGCGCGGGCTGGGACCGGAATTCAACAACGTGCTGGTCAACGGCCGCACCATGACCAGCGATACCGGTGGTCGCGAGTTTTCATTCGACCTCTTGTCGTCCGACCTGATCTCGAAGGCGCTGGTGTATAAAACCTCGCAACCGTTCCTGCCCGAGGGCGGCATCGGTTCCACGGTCGACATCCAGACCGCGCGGCCGTTATCCGGCAAGACCGGCCACAACTCGGTGTTCAATGTCTCGAGCGCGTGGGATTCCAACTCCGAAAAATACACGCCCAACGCCAGCGGCATGTACTCGTATGCCAACGAGGCGCGCACGTTCGGCGTAACCGGGTCGCTGTCGTACACCGACCGCGCTTCCAAGCAGAGCAAGGCCGTCAACGACGCCTGGAACTTGCGCGACGTTTCGATGATCAACGGCGACCTCAATTCCAGGGGCTTGACGATGGCCGACGTCACCACCAAAAAACTGTATATGCCGCAGAGTTACGGCTTCCAGCAGGAAGACGAAAGCCGCAAACGCGTGGTGGGCAATCTCACCGTGCAGTACAACCCGTCGCCCACGTGGAAGCTGACGGCGGACGCCCTGTATTCGCGTCTCGACCAGCGCAACAAGGTCATCGCCTTCAGCGACTGGAACAACCCCGTGCAACTGGGCGTGCAGTACAACGACCAGAACCAGGTGACCAGCTTCCTGCGGCCCGGCTCCACGTTTTACGCCAACAACCCGGAACTGGCCGGCGCCGGCAAGCTGCTGGGCGAAGCCAACTCCAACGACATGATCGCCAAGGGCGGCGACCGGTTATCGGTGACCAAGGCGTTCGGCCTCAATTCCAAGTGGAAGGTGGGGCAGGAGTGGCGCGTGGAGGGTGATATTTCCACCTCGCGCACCACGTCCGATTCGAACGACATGTGGGTGGTGGCCGGCATGGTGCCGAAGAACGGCGACGTACTCACGTTCGGCAGCACGCCCACCATCACCTTTGGCGACGGCATCGCCGATCCCACTGCAGTACGCGCGCATGCGGTCTCCAACGGCGACGTGCGCAACACGGACAAATTGCACGAAGGGCGCCTTTCCGCCTCGTGGGAACACGAGATCGGCTACTTCAAGGGCATCGACACCGGCGTGGCCCATTCGCAGCGCAAGGTCGATCGCACCAAGTGGGGTAACGATGCGTGGAACGCGTTCAGTGGCTACCACGTGGCGCTGCCGGCATCGCTGTTCACGGTGCAGCAGATGGAAGACTTCATGAACACGGGCGGCAAGATCCCCAGCGCTTACCTGAGCTTTGATCCGTACGCGTACATGAATTACCTGAACCAGCCGTCGCTGCTGCCGCAGTCGAACGACCCGGCATACTATTCGGACCTGACGCGCTTCCCCAACGGTCCGATGGCGATCGACTACACCAAGCCGTCGATGTGGGGCGTGAAGGAAAAGGTGAGCAGCCTGTATCTCGATTCCAAGTGGGAGGGCAGTGGCTGGTCCGCCAATGCGGGCGTGCGCCTGGTACGCGTGAAATCCACGTCCACCGGCATCAGCCGCGAGTTGATTTCGGCCGTGAAAAGCCCGAACGACACGACCTTTATTTCGGTATGGGGTCCCAACCAGGTGACCACGGTGCAGAACAGCTACAACAGCGTGCTGCCATCGGCGAACATCAAGTTCGACCTGCGCTCCGACATGCTGCTGCGCCTGGGCGCGTCGAAAACCGAGACCCGTCCCACGCTGAACCAGTTGGGTGTGGAAAACTGGTACGGCGGCCGTTTCGGCGACGTGCAGACCGGCGGCGGCAATCCCTACCTCAAACCCATGCAGTCGAAAAACTTCGACGTCTCGTACGAGTGGTACCTGTCCAAGACCAACTACGTCAGTGCTGCCGTGTTCATGAAAAAAGTGTCGGACTTCCTCGAAACTACCATCGTCGACATGCGTATTCCGCAGTTCGATGAAATCGTTCATGATTCGCGCGTGCGCAACGGCCAGAAGGGCAAGATCAAGGGCGTGGAAATCGCCGGCCAGTATGCGTTCGACACCTCGATCGGCTGGCTGCAGGGCTTTGGCGTGTCGGCCAATTACACGTACGTGGACGCCAGCGCCGAGCGCGAAAGCGTGGCCGGCAACTCGGCGCCGTCGTGCGGTTATCCCGGCCTGTCGCCGCAGTCGTACAACGGTTCCGTGTTCTACGAGCGTGGCGACTTCCAGGCGCGCGTGAGCTACAACTGGCGCAACCACTTCTCGGTCGACTGCGGCGGCGGCAGCACGCAAGCGCGCAACCGCGCGGCCTACGGCCAAACCGACGCCAGCCTGCGCTACAACCTCACGCCCAACCTGGCCATTTATGCGGACGCGATCAACCTCGCCAATTCGCGCACGCATGAATATGCGCTCAACGAGAGCCAGTTCCTGATGCTCGAAGACGTGGGACGGCGCGTGAGCGTGGGGCTGCGGGCGGCGTTTTAATCCGCCGCAGGCGGGAGCGGCGCCGCCAGGTGCCGTTTCCTGGTTCGGCTTGTTGTCGATCAGGGTTGGCTAACTGTGGCAATGCGATTACCATGTCCAACCCTGAAGTCAATCGCATCAACAAGAGAGGATGGTCCCATGACCTACGAAGAATACCTGGATGAGGTCACCACGCTGATCTTCGAAAAATTTGGCGTGCCCGAAGCGGCTGCCGTCAAGATGGTGGTGGCAGCGCAGGACAAGGAGTTTTTCGTCAAGCATGACGAGAACGAGAAACTGCGTACCGTCGAACGGGCGCACCAGGATGCCAAGGCGATCTACGAGGCTGCGCCAGCGGCAGGCAAGAAAGTCGCCAAGCCAAAGTAATCACGGCGCACACCGTTTCATCGGGAGGGCAGCGTCGCCATGGGTTATGACGCATGCTTTGCCTTGGCCTTGTATCGGGCCAGCGGCTGGCATGGCAGGGAAAAGTCCACGTGATAATGCTCGTCATGCCGGATCCACGGCGTGGCCTTCATGAACACCACCGACTTACGCAGGTAGTCGCCGCGCCTGGTTTGATACAACCGCGTCACCAGCTCCTTCTGGAAAATCACGCGCCGTATCGGCGCCCCGTGTGTTTTCGCCGCCTCGGCCAGCTGGTACAAGTGCTCGCCCAGCGCATCGAAATCGATCCGCAGATGGTCCAGCTCGCCCTTGGCATCGAACTCCAGCGCGTAGCCGAACTTGTTTAACGCATTGGTGGGCAGCGACGCCGTCCTGCCTTGCCGGTCCATCACCGGCACCATGAAGTCCACCGACGTGCCATTCTGATGGGTGCGATGCGGTGCGAATTTGCCGCCGCCAGCCAAGCCCGTTTCGCCGTACACGAAGCGCTTGGCAGGCATCGACTGGTACACCGCCGCATAGGCATCCACCACCGCATCGCGCACGTGCTGGTGCACATAGGTGCGGCCCAGCGTATTGCCAAGGCTGCTGTAGGAACCGAAGTTCCTGCCGTTCGACGGCAGCTGCACGCCGCCATCGAGCCGCCCGGCGGACGTGGTGCCATAGCAGGTGCTGGCGTTGGCCGCCAATGGCAGCAGGCACAGTGCAAACACCAGCGACGCACCGGACGCCGACATTTTTCGCCGGGCGGCGCGCAAACGAGGAATAGCAGAATTTTTCATCAGGGGTCCCGTGTGGAATGGCGCAAGACTAGCATGAGCGCCGTCCCACCGGCTGCTTCCGCACTTGAGCGGATACGGCTGAACGTGCATTAAATTTATATTTTTTACACCGTGGCATCCGTCTTAAAATGGCTCCTTCCCACACGCCAGGAGTGATTGTGCCGATCCGGATAAAAAATCTGAACGCCCTGTTTTTTTTCCTGGTATCGGTCGGCGCCGGCATTGCCGTTGCGTTGTTGTTGGCCCAGCTGTTGTGGGCAGAAAGCAGTCGCAGCAGGGTCAACTCCTATGCGCAGACCTTGCTCGTGCAATCGGAGGCGGTGGCCAAGGATTTGAGCAGCGCGCTCGCGTACCTGAATGCCACTGCGCCAGGTGACTGCAGTACGGCAGACCTGGTGGCGCTCAAGAAAGCCACGTTCGAATTCCGCTTCATCAAGGATGCGGGGCGGCTGCGCGACGGCGCCATTACCTGTTCCGCCATGTGGGGCCCCTTCGAGCAGGCGCGCCAGCTCGGTAGGCCCACGCTGGTCACCCGTAACGACGTGACGCTGTGGCTGGGCGTGTCGAGCTATGCGATGCCCGGCAAGTTGATCGACGTTTCCTTCAAAGGGCACTCCTTTACGGTGACGTCGCCCACGGCGTTTGCCACCTTCGAGGAACAATCGACTGAGCTGGCCGCCGTGATCACGTCGGCGGATGGCACGCGGGTGATGCGCCGCTTTGGCGATGTCGATACTGACGGCGACAGCCTGGCGCGGCGCCAGGTACACCTCTGCTCGACCCTGTTCGATATCTGTGTGACCGCGCAGGCCGACAGCAGTATCTTGGGCGCCAACCGTGCGCCGTTGCTGCTGGTGATCGTGGTGCTGGGCGCGGTGCTGGGAACGATTGCCTGGATCGCGGTCAATCACCTGCTGCACCGGAATAAAACCATGGCAGCCAAGCTGGCCGCCGCCATCGAGGCCGACACGATCCGCTTGCTGTACCAGCCCATCGTGCGGGCTTCCACCGGAGCGCTGGCCGGCTTCGAAGCGCTGGCGCGCTGGCATGACAAGGAACTGGGCGAAATCAGGCCCGACATTTTCGTCAGCAAGGCCGCGGAAATCAATATGACGGATTTGCTCAACCGCCGCATCATCGCCAGGGCACTGCGCGAATGCGCGGCGCGGTTAAAGCAGGACGAGAGTATTTACCTCAGCATCAACCTCGACGTCGCGGCGCTTCTCGATCCCGCGCTGATCGAATTCCTGTTGAGCGAGGCGCTCAGCAACGGCGTGGCGCCACGCCAGATCGCGCTCGAACTGCTGGAAGGCGCCACCACCGATATCGGTCGCATCCGCACCGGCGTGGCGGCCGTGCGCGCGCTGGGCATCCAGGTGTTCATCGACGATTTCGGCACCGGCTACTCGGGCCTGGCATACCTGGGCCGGCTCGACGTAGACAAGATCAAGATCGACCGCATCTTCACCCAGTCGGCCGGCACCGAATCGGCGGCGTCAATGATACTGACAACCATTTTCGGACTGGCCGAAGGCATCGGCACCGGCGTGGTGTTCGAAGGCGTGGAAACCGCCGTTCAGGTGCAGGCGATCCTGGAATTGTGTCCTGATGCGCTGGTGCAGGGCTGGTACTACAGCCGGGCGGTGGCGATCAAGGATGTGAAGTCGTCGTATGGATGAATTTACCGGTGTCGTTCATGTACCGAAGGATTGCCATACCTCAGCGTTTCAGGCTGCGGCTTGCCTTCCACCCGGAAGTGCCTGGAAAACTTGAATTTTCGATGCACTCCGCTTGGATCGGAAAAAAAGGGAATGTCATCGGTGACAAAGACGATGCGGTAGTTTTGCCATTCGACAGCAGCTTCCAGCACCGCTCCGGTCACGACAATGGCCGTGCGCTTGCCGGCCAGTAGCAGCTCGAAACATGCCAGTTCCGTATCGGTACAGGGGGAGGCCGGCACCGTCGTCAATTCTGAGGGCGTCAGTAATTCGCACAGTTTAGTCCTGCCATAGATTTCGGCGATGGCTGCGGTTGCGTGCAGAGCCTCAATCGCATTGTCGAATTCTGCTTCGTCGGTGGCAGGTTGCATAGCTGGCTCCAGTTAAGATATCTCTGGAGGGTATGGGCAGCGTGCTAAAAAATTTTGAAGGCGCGCAAGTTATTGGCGCTGTGATGTAGACGAGAAATGCATCAGAAAACAAAAACGCCCACAAACCGAAGCTTGTGGGCGTTTTTGATGAATCTTGGTAGGCCGTGCGGGATTCGAACCTGCGACCAATGGATTAAAAGAACGCGAAGCAGCAGGCATCGTCTGATCGAATTCTACCATCTGATTGGGCCGCGTTCCGGGTACTTCCCTGTTCCATGCTAGTCATATCCTCCGGAAAGGGGTAAGAGCCGCAGTAACCTTGACCTCGTTGCTTATTGATCCGGCTTGACCGCATTGTATCTGGTCGCGACCAGAGAGCGACCAGAGCGGCCTATTAGCGATGGCAGCAATCGGTTCGGCCATTTGAAGGCGACATTGATGTGCAACGCCGAATTGGTGCCGTGGCTTGCTCCGTCGTAATGGCTTTGCTGGACCAGAACTGTACCGGCGTCAGCAGGACAATGCTCGAGCGCCGAGCTCGTTCGTACCCGACGAGGAGTAGTGCCGGGCTGCACAGTTTGCACACCTCCATAATCAGGCATCGTGCAGTCTCCGGGTACATCAGCGGCAATATGTGGGATCACCATGGTCACCGAAGATAACACCGTACGTCCACCGGCGGTAAAGTTGTGCTTGCCGTGTTACACGGAGCACTACTGGTATCCCCCTTACGCGCAAGCGGGGATACCAGCGCAGCTACCGCAACATATGACTGACGCGCTCAGTATTGCTGGAGCTACCCGCGCAACTCGCTGCACGGCTTTTCAAACTCATCTACAGCATCGGGTTAAGCATTAAATTACCCTTTGTTAAATTGACTGTGTCCAAAGTGCAATTGCAGCTTTTTCAATGTCAAGATATGAGTGAGGCAGTAACGGGGTTCGGATTACAGCGGTTTCTTTTGACCATTCCAGCGTTCCTCCCTGCTTACTCTTTCTCTTTAGTTTAGATCCTGATCCAAGATTCATGGAGAAGAGGTCTAGAAATCGTCTTGGTCCCACTCCGATAAACGGTTCGAACGTCACTAAGCGAGGATCATGCTTTTCCTCCGGTTGAGTTTTAAGCTGAATGGACTCGGAATGAAAATCGAGAGCTCGACTCTTAGGATATGGTTCAACGTAGACCACACGCTTGATGCCTGCTGCAATGATGTGCTTAGCGCAATTATGGCATGGAAATGTCGTGCAATATAAGATGGCTTCTGCCGTTGGAATGCCAGCACGGCCACATGAAAGCAGCGCTTCCATTTCAGCATGAACTACGCGGCCAAACTCGGTTAAGTCCGAAATCTTACTTTGCTTCAAGAGCTCTTTTAGCTTATCAGACTGATCCTCTATTACGAGCCCTTCACGAAGCGCAGAAGCAGTGATCTCATCAATTATTTCGATTTGAGTCCGCTTATTTGAGTCTTCTTCTCGTGTGTAATCTTTGCCGTCAGCTTGATCTTTTACTTTGCCTGTATCCGGGTCAATCTCCGCCCAGTAAAGCCCACCACCTGACCTTGGAACGTCGTTTGCGCCGGTAGCAATTATTTGCTGATCCTTCGATATCACTGATCCGACTTGACGCGATAAGTCGCTCGATCTAACCGAACTATTAAACGCCATGAACATCGAAAATTCATCGAATGTAGGGTTTTGGTATGGGTGTGAGAAGATCAGCTCAAGGAAACGCTGTATAGTATTTTTCACTTGATCACTATTTTTCCCTAGGTTCAGGAAAAAATCTGATAAGTGAAAAGTGTCACGTGTTTTTTGACCGTGATCGATACTTTCATCTTCATCAATTTTTATTAGCAAGTCAGCATCAGTGGAAGAGCAGCCCTTGTCCTCCGTAAGGAAGTGATGTCTGCGCTTAACATCTGCGTGAATGCCGAAGAGATAAAATCCATCTCCATAGACTTTGCGTAGGAATGCCACCTCATCTGGATGCTTTAAAGAATTTATTATATAAGCCTTCTTTAAATTGGTGGTATTACTCGTTCGTTTTTCTTCTATCAACTTTGCAGCACCTGCTGCCAGGATCGCGTTGTTTCCAGCGCGTTCGCGATGGGCGTCCCCCGCGCGCATATAATGCCGTATCCTGTCGTATTCGAGTCCGCCTGAATTATCTGGCGGTAGTATCTGCGAAAGCCGAATCTCCTCAGTCGAGTAGCCAAAACCTTTAAGCCGATCTTTTAGCGGATCAGTAACGAGCTTAGATTCAGTCCCAACCGCGCTTACTAATCCAATGATTAGCTCGCTATTATTGACCCCATGCAGTAAATATTGAGTTTCTAACGATGCTTCGGCAGGTTCAAATCCCTGAAGGACGGGTGCGGTGACCGGCGTTTCGGGAGTGATGATGTTTATAGCAGTCTCTATTTCACCAGGATATAGAATCTTTAGGGTATCGGTTTCAAGCCGTTCTTTCACTCCCGCCTTGCCTTGGAATTGAAGGCTTCCTGTGGAAACAAACCAGCTAAGAACCGCTCCGTCTCTTCGCAAGACTTTCTTATTAGTTTGCGATTCGTCCCATTCACTGCCGATGGATTTTAACTCGGCCTTTAGCTGTTCAAAGCTCCCAGTATATTTTCTGCTCATAAGCACTTTCGAAGTAATGGTTGGATTTGCAAGATTAAATTTTAATCATATATGTCACAAGTTGCTTCGCAGTCACAGGCGATCGCGCGCTTCCTTGTTGATGCGTGCGATAGCGTCTTTCAGTGTATATGAGGAAAAATTCGACGGTTTACAAATTAAGCTGAACAGATTTTTCGATGCGTTGACCTCGACGAATAAGACCGATGGAAACGGTCTTGCCTACCCTGCCACGCAACAAGTCATTGAACATTTTTGTCCCCGAAATGCCAATTCCATCTACCGCAACGATAATATCGCCAACAAGAAAATCTGCATTGAATGCCGGAGTCTCGTCTACAATCACTCGGACTACAGCGCCTTTGTTCGTCTGGAGCTGCTGGCGCTCAGAGTCATTGAGGTCACGAGTGAACAAGCCTAGCCCAAGCTTTTGCTTCACGAAGAAAACTGCGCCGTAATCGGACCGATTGATAGCAATAGGTACATAGTTTGTCGTGGTCCCATACGTTGTGGTGGTCCCGCTGCCATATGCGGTTACCGGCCCGCCTGCACCGTAGGCAGTTGCAGTGCCTGTAGAGTACGAGCTTGTTGTCGTGGGAGTGGTGATCGGAATGTTTGAGGTGATCGTCCCTGTATATTTCGGATTGAGAATCAGAACGAGATCGGCACCCACTGTCTGTGCTTGGCGAACGGCGGAATCCTCGGTTTCGGGACGCCCAGTGTTGAACATTGCGTTACCAATCATGGCGTATCCACGCTTCGCGTAAGCGTCGAGGATGGTTTGTGCGTCGCCTGGCTGTGCTCGTTCGACAATCGGTACTGCAGGTGGTGGCGCGGCTCGCTTGGCCGCGATAACCTCAGCTGTGGCTCCAGCTGCTGGTTTATAGAACGTGGTGTAGCCACTGACGCAGCCACTTAGCAGTGTCGCGACGACGACTGCTGCCAGCGAAGCTGACAATATTTTTCCCATCTTGGACCCCTAGGTGTTTATGTACGGTGTTGGTGCACCGAAGTTATTTTTACTTCTAGTTAAGTATGAACGTTGTGTGACGATTTGTCATCATCTGAGCCGTGGCGGTTAGGGGGATGACGGGCTGAGTACTATGACGACGGCGCGTTATAGCTGGGGAAAAGCAGGCGCAAACCTATTGAATTGACCGGGGGCCATTCATGAAAGCCCTTCTCTTGTTATCTTCCTAGTTTTTTATTGTGATTTACGCTCATGGACTGCGATCAGATAGGAAAAAAATCACTGACAAGTGCCCTAGGCCTCCCCACGAACCGATGATTTCAGACATTCGGGTCCTGCACAGTCTGCACACCCCGTATATGAGGTATCGATACTGCGGCGCGTGGCCTCTGCACACCTGCACACTGTTTATGTATGAATGGCGTGACGACATGGATCAGTTAGCCGCAGAACTTTTTGGTAAAGGTACCACTGGCGCTGTTCCAGGTCGATCGCATCCCAACGAGCGTTGAGGACTTCGGATCGCCTTGCGCCGGTCGCGAGAAGGAAGCTCAATGCGTCAGCTAAGGCCCGATTGGGCTCCGCCTCCAGCGCCGACAAGAAGGACCGCAACTCCTGTCCGGACAAGTAGCGGTGCCGCTGGTTGTTCTCTTGGTGCATTCGGATTCCGCGAGCAGGGTTCTTGCCGTCGAGCTTTCCCCAAATAATAGCCAGATTGAAGCAGCGCTTGAGTAGTGCCAGGTGCCTGTTGGTCGTGGCGGCACATTTTTGTACGAGCAGCCTGTCGTGTAGTTGTTGAATGGAGTGGCTGGTGATCTGGGTTAGCGGGAGGTGGCCGAGGGCAGGGAGGATGTTGCGCATTCGGCTTTCGTCGTCCTTGGCGCTGCGCTTTGCGGCGTAAGCGTGGGGGAGATAGTCGTCGGTCACGAAGGCCTTGAGCGTTAGGTCTGCTTTCGGCGTCGGTTCTGGCTCGCGCTGCGGGGCAATACCGTTCGCAATCTTGCCTCGAATATCGAGGGCTTGGTGGCGGGCATCTGCCACGTCCAGTTGAGGATTGTCCCCCAACTTCATGCTGCGCTTTGCGCCGTTGAGGGTATAGCGGAATAGGAAGTACTTGCGGCCCTTCCGTGTCACGATCACCCGCAGGCCTGCTACTTCGGTATCGGAGTATTCACTTTCCTTGGACTTTGCATCTTCTGGATGCGGAGGGAGGGCATCGATCAGCTTCTTGTTGAAGCGGAACTGTCTGTTCATTGCTTACGCTCCTATCTTGGGTAGGTTGGTTGATGGTGGTACGTTTTTGGGTACTAGAAAGTCGATTCCGTGGCTCGGGATGCCGGTCCCTGACGCGAATTTCGATGTTTGAGGCCGCCTACGCCTATCGTGAGGCGCATTCGGGGCGCGATCGCGGTGTCGCCGCTTCCGGTGCATTTCCGGTCTAGCTGGCGTTTGTAGGAAAGGACAATTGTCCGTAGAAGCGGAGGTATCAGCGGATGGTGACGGACTTCTCCGAAGCCTTGATCACCTGTTGAGAGGAGGAGTTACTGGCGTAACTGTTGATGGAAACTCGATGGTCAGCTACGGAAGAGGCGAGGCAAGGTGGCGTAAAGATCTGCACACCTTGCACATTTTCGAATTGGTGGCGTATTTTTCGCGGGCCGAGGGAAAATATATTATCGGCCCAATCGGTTTATAAATTCTTCCTCTTGCTCAAGTATTAAGCTCATGGCGTAAGAAACTTGAGTTTTTGATATATTCATTGCTTCAGAAATCTTCTGTTTTATTCCGTCAGGCCAAGGCCTCGTCTCAATATGAGAAAATACTTCATCTAGTTTTTCATCAGACAGTTGTGTCTTATGGGACCGGCTTAAAACGTTGCTGCGCGTCACGGAAAAAGTTTTTTTATTATTCTCAGCATGTTTTATGATTTGAACGTATTCGGATATTACTGGTCTGTGCCCGGAGAGGATAAGATCAACTTCAGTTTTATTTCGAAGATTGGAGATTGTTATCGATGACAAGGAGAATTCTTTCTTTCCAAATTCGAATCGGTAATTGGGATCAAATAAATAGTCGGCCTTCTCATCGTAAATTCTGATTTTTAATATCAAGTTGTAAGAGCGATTTATGCCTTGCGAAGGATTGATTTTTTTATGACTTGCGCTCCGTACGAACTCATGGAACGACTCAAGATTGGAAAAGCATTTGCGGAGATATTTGTCCGTGATCGATAGAAATGACTTGTCAGAACTATATTTTCTCCTATACGCATCGTCTGTATGGCCAAGTGCGTGAACCAGGATATTTCGTTGGTCATACATTTCTTCGATGGAATTAATTTCTGCGAATCGACGTAGATCGATATTGAATTTAATTCGGTAATATTCAACTATGTCAGAAAATTTTCTCCCGTTAAGATTTCTGCATTCATCCTTTACTACTTTAGACCAAAGTTCATCAATTGTTGAGAATGTGGAAAGGAGATTGGTATCTATTTTAATTTCTTTCCCCAAAAGCGTTGCTCTATTCGCGCTATATATCGTTTGCGCGTAATCTTGGAGCATGACCTCAGTGGCGGAAATGAGCCGAACGAAGATTACCTCGCGAAGATAATTGTGTGCTTCGGAATTTATAAATGCTTTCGTTTCCCAATAATGAGGAAGGTTAATTTTTTTGTCGTAACGAGTGAATATTCGATCCTCAGAGCGTTCTTTGGGCATGTTCTGTATTTCTGTTTGCAGCGAGTCATAAGATCTAATCGTCACGACGTAAAGCCGAACCAAATTGGAAATTTCGGCGTAGAACCCTTGAGTGAGCATTTGATAATCCGAAAACTGAAAAAATTATCGTACTACCCATTTGCCATACTTGCAAGATAAGGAGCTTTGGTGGAGGGAGGGGATAGCTTAGTTACTGGCTTGCAGCGACAGACGAAGGTATGGCTTGTCGGTTTTGTGGCAAGTCCGATGCTGGAGAAGCAAGTACGTGCAGAGGTGAGGGATGGAGCAAGTCGAGTTCGCCGGATTGCAAGGGGGACTTTCGAGGCGACCAGAGAGCGACCAGAAACAAAAAAGCCCACGAACCGAAATTCGTGGGCTTCCTTGATGAATCTTGGTAGGCCGTGCGGGATTCGAACCTGCGACCAACGGATTAAAAGTCCGCTGCTCTACCAGCTGAGCTAACGACCCAAGGGTGCTTCGGTGGTAGGCCGTGCGGGATTCGAACCTG